>ENA-OFDP01000194-OFDP01000194.1-metagenomes-genome-assembly--contig:-NODE-194-length-29061-cov-6.083948_pt1 | contig 29061 bp, 26 predicted proteins | sample MGYA00153389_OFDP01 | MGnify analysis MGYA00153389
CTGCTGCTATTACTGCCACTATGTCGGCTCTTGGGGGACTCGGTTTAATCACGGGCGGTTCTGCTTTTGTTGCATCGGGTACAGCATTTATGATTTGGTCAGTGCTCCAATCTGGAAAGACTCGCGATTTATCGGAGCTGCATCTGCATCAATTAGAAACTCGGACTTACACCTATACTGAAGAAACCATTCCGGGTTATTTAGGCGAATTTTTGCAAAAGAATATAAAAGAAAAATACCAATTGGAGGAGGGATTCTCTGCTCCTAATATCCCCTTAGATAAGCTGTCAAACGCGCTATCTTCATGGCTATCTCTTGACTCTGGAGAAAAAGTAATCGCTTTGATAGACAACAGTGTTTTTAATGATGCAAAAGAGGGGGTTGTATTTACAAACGAAAAAATCGCTTGGAAAGTATTTTTTGGTTCAGAAGCTAATGCCATTAACTATGAAACTTTAGCAAAATTTGTCAAGACGGAAAGCAAATTAACTTCACTGCTATCAGACGCGAAGCAGAAACAGGAGTTGTCTAATTTGAAAAAGGTAGTAGATATTTTGTCTGACGAGAAATACTCTACCAATTTATCTAAGTTGCAAGAGTTAGTAACTATTGTGGGGAGTGACAAAAACTTATCGGATCTGGTTTCTAATGAGAAGTATAAAAACAAGTTGCCAAGATTAAAAAATGCAGTAGCTATTTTATCAGACGAGAAGTACAGTCAGAACTTGTCTAAGTTGAAAGATGTTGTAGATGTCTTATCTAATGAACCTGATTTAGTAAAATTTTTCTCGTCGCAATTAGTGTCACAGCTATCTGACAAGAACTATACCAATGACTTGTCTAGGTTAAAAGAGGTAGTAGATAGGTTTCTAAATGAATCGGACAAGGACAATTTCACTAAATTGCTTCGACAAATTGGTCAAAAATATAGCACAGTTTAGGCAGCAACTTTTGCCCGCGATTCGGGCTATGAGGAAGGCGGAAGGCGATCGCCCACTATTGACTGCTAAAATAAGGACGATCGGTCTTTCTATTTAAGCTACAGTAAAAGCTATATTTTCTAGCACTACATTAGGTACATTTCCACTACCTAAAACCTGTTTAGCATCTAAAACTTCTATCCCTACTAATAACTCATTTTCCCCAATATTTAAAGCAATTTCCTCAGTTAACTGTAAAGTGCGACACTGATGCTTACCTTCTACAAGTCTAATGTAGAGAGCATCAATTTCGGAATCATAACTAATCTTCATAAGTTTTACCTCAAAAATAGAATGTATACTACGATAGAGTTAGTGAATCAGGTTTCGTCATGAAGTACCCACTGCATACAGTTTCCAAGCCAGTCTCAGGTAGCGAAGTTCAGAAACTTGCCCATGCCCTTAAGACAGGCGGTTATGTTGCAAATGAAGCTGCTTTAGCTTTAGCTAAACGGATTGCTGCTCGTCGCCATCGTCGGAAAAATGATAACTCCCCAAAAACTAAAGCCCTTTTCCGTTGTTGCGGGAAAAGAGCTTTAATTTATTATTAACCTGGCACCGAGCTATTTTACCGGGCAGTGACCCGCCGAGTATCTTCGCCATAGCAACGTTTAACAACCGAGTTCGGGATGGATCGGAGTGGTTCCATTACATCATAAGCACCAGGAAAGCTTTGAAAACTTTGAATCCTGTGTCTGCGTTAAACTTGATGCGCTGCATCTTTTTCGCTCGACATTTATTACATTACCAAACTCCCCTAAGTTTGTCAACCCCTTTTTGAAATATTTTTTTGCTGAGACATTGCACCTTTCTCGCTGAACAGGCAAGATGCCTGTTCCACAAAGAGTAAATTTTCTTGTGGGGTGGGCATCCTGCCCGCCCATCAGCCCGATCACAAATTCAAAAACGCCGCATCCACACCCTGCTCTCTGCGAATCTTCCCATCCTTTACAAACCACGCCACAACCTGCTTAACTGTTAATTGCTCGATCGCCCCTCCCGATTCCACAGCAATTTGCCTCAAAGGTCGCAAAGACGCAACCACCAAATTCGTAAAAAAGTTTTCAAAACTAGCATCAACTTGAATTGACTGCTGAATACTCTCATCATTCCTAACCCAATCCATCACTTGCCCATTTGTCACCTCAGCCACCGGCAAACCAGTCTCCCCAGCAATTTGCTTCAACACCCTCAAAGCATAAATAGCCAGCCGCGCCGAAAACTTCTCCTTCGACGACAACAGCGCCATATCAACTTCCGCACACTCTTCCGGCTTTAAAAAATCAGATTCCATAGTTATTAGTTACTTGTTATTTGTTATTTGTTATTGGTCAAAACATTTATCTGTGTATCTGTGTCGTGCTTTTGTCCCCTGAGCGAAGTCGAAGGGTCTTCTTCCTTCTTCTTCCCTCATCCTTCTTCCTTCTTCCTTCTTCCTTCTTCCTTCATTCTTGCAATCAAATAACCGCAGCGATGTTCCCCATCAATAATCCAGTGAGTCCGCTCTATAGTACAATCCGGCAAGACCGCCGCAAACATTTCCAACTCATTGCCACAAACACTCGGAAAAGTTTCCGCCACATTAGAAATAGCACAATTGTGTTCCATAAACACAAATCGATCGCCCTTATCCGTGCCGCACAAATCATCATCCACAGACTCTACAGGATAAAACTCAGCCATATAACCTTCATCCCTGCGAAGCTCCATCAACCTAGCCACCCGCTCTTGCAGCGAACCCGCACCCATTAGCCTGCGGTACTCCATCGCCTTACGTTGCCACTGTTTTTGCAGAATAGAAATCACTTGCTCGCGGCCAACAGTCTCAGCCAAAGTATCCAGAAAAGAAACCGCAAAATCGCCATAACGATTCGGGAAGCGATCGCGCCCCAGACTGGTAAGCTCATAAATGTGTTGTGGTCGCCCCATCCCAGCCTGAACCGACTGATACTGAATCAGCCCGTCCCCCTCCAAATCCTTCAAATGACGGCGAATTGCTTGGGGGCTGACATCCAAAGACTCTGCCAACTGGAGAGCCGTCCCTTGACCCCCCTTGAGCAAAAACTGCAAGATGTCTTGTTTAGTGGAAGTCTGCTGAGTTTGCATCATCTTCACAAAAAAATATTAATTTGACTTTGACAAGATCGCTATTGTTAATGTAGCTTAAAATAATAGTAAAGCAACAAATCTGTTGTTTAACTCAACCGAGCAGTCCAGCAGAACTCGCTCAAGCCCAGACAGCCATTGCCCCGTCTGCCATCTTTGAGAGCATTATCTAGAACACTGAGCACGCAAAATAATGAGTTCTACCACAGCCCAAACCCTAGTCAACCAGCCCTACAAATACGGTTTCGTCACCGACATCGAGTCAGACACCATCCCTCGCGGCTTGAGCGAAGATGTAGTGCGGCTGATTTCCTCCAAGAAAAACGAACCGGAATTTTTGCTGCAATTTCGCCTCAAAGCATACCGCAAGTGGCTGACCATGACCGAGCCGACCTGGCCCCATGTCAACTATCCCGCGATCGACTACCAAAACATTATCTACTATTCCGCGCCAAAACAAAAGCCCAAAAAGCTCAACAGTTTGGACGAAGTTGATCCGACACTATTAGAAACCTTCGAGAAATTGGGAATTCCCCTATCCGAACAAAGACGACTGGGAAATGTCGCCGTCGATGTTGTTTTCGACAGCGTTTCAATTGCCACAACCTTTAGAGAAAAACTAGCCAAAGACGGCGTTATCTTCTGTTCCATCACAGAAGCCGTCAAAGACTATCCCGAACTAATCGAAAAATATCTTGGCACTGTCGTACCAGTCGGCGACAACTTTTTCGCAGCCCTCAACTCCGCCGTATTCACCGACGGTTCCTTCGTTTTCATTCCCAAAGGCGTCAAATGCCCAATGGAATTGTCAACCTATTTTCGTATCAACAACGAAGATTCCGGCCAGTTCGAGCGCACCCTAATTATCGCAGAAGAAAATAGCTCTGTGTCTTACTTGGAAGGCTGCACCGCGCCGATGTTTGACACCAACCAACTACACGCCGCCGTCGTGGAATTGGTAACAATGGACAATGCCGACATCAAATATTCCACAGTGCAAAACTGGTATGCCGGCGATGCAAATGGCAAAGGCGGAATTTACAACTTTGTGACCAAGCGTGGCTTGTGTCAAGGAGTCAATTCCAAGATTTCTTGGACGCAAGTAGAAACCGGTTCCGCGATTACTTGGAAATATCCCAGTTGCGTGTTAGTCGGCGACAACTCCGTAGGTGAATTCTACTCAGTAGCGCTGACAAACCACAAACAGCAAGCTGACACCGGCACCAAAATGATCCACGTCGGTAAAAACACTCGCAGCACGATTATTTCCAAGGGAATTTCGGCGGGGAATTCATCCAACAGCTATCGCGGCTTAGTGAAAATGGGGCCGAGTGCTAAAGGCGCTCGGAATTATTCTCAGTGCGACTCGATGCTGATTGGAGATAATGCTCAAGCGAATACTTTCCCTTATATTCAAGTGCAGAACCATACTGCTAAAGTGGAACACGAAGCTTCGACTTCCAAAATTGGGGAAGAGCAATTGTTCTTCTTCGCCCAACGGGGAATTTCCGCAGAAAATGCGATTTCGATGATGATTAGCGGTTTCTGCAAAGATGTTTTCAATCAGTTACCGATGGAATTTGCGGCGGAAGCTGACAAGTTGTTGAGTCTCAAGCTCGAAGGAAGTGTCGGTTAAACAGTTGACAGTCAGGTTTTTAGGATGGAAATTCCTCGTTCCCAGGCTCTGCCTGGTAACGCATATCCAGAGGCTCTGCCTCGCTTTTCTCTCTAGGCATTGGTGACAACTTAAGTGGACACGGAGGGTAGGCACGGGGGCACTACCCCTACAAAACGATGATTTGTCTGAGAATGAAACAGCCCTGCCTTAGCCCCCCTTAAGAAGGGGGATCTAGGCTCGGCATATAGACGAGATTTATCAAAGGTTTTAGTCTTAAGTTGTCACCAATGGGCTCTGCCTGGTAACACATATCTAGAGGCTCTGCCTCGCATTTCTCTCTCGCGTTTCCGACGAGGCAGAGCCTCGCGATACGCATTCCTAGGCAGAGCCTAGGAACGAGGAAAACAAACAAGTAAAGTGCATTGAGGCAAAGGAAAAAAAGAGATGATTGTTGAAAATAGTCAAGTAATTCTATCCGTCCGCAATTTAACTGCGAATGTCGAAGATACCCAAATCCTCAAGGGTTTGAACCTGGAAATAAAATCAGGTGAAATCCACGCCATCATGGGCCCCAATGGTTCAGGAAAAAGTACCTTATCCAAAATATTAGCTGGCCATCCCGCTTATACAGTAACGGGTGGAGAAGTGACATTTTTGGGGCAGAACCTACTGGAATTACCGCCTGAAGAACGCTCTTTAGCTGGCGTATTTCTAGCTTTCCAATATCCTTTAGAAATTCCCGGCGTTAGCAATGTGGATTTCTTGCGCGTGGCTTACAATGCTCACCGCAAACATCAAGGCTTAGAAGAACTAGATGCTTTTGATTTTCAAGATTTAATCGAACAAAAGCTGGATATTGTCAAGATGAATGCTGCCTTTTTGGAACGCAGCGTCAATGAGGGTTTTTCCGGTGGCGAGAAAAAGCGGAATGAGATTTTGCAAATGGCACTGTTAGAACCGAAGTTAGCTATTTTGGATGAGACTGATTCGGGTTTGGATATCGATGCTCTCAAGATTGTCGCCGGCGGTGTGAATCAGTTGTCAAATGCTGAAAATTGTATGTTGGTGATTACTCACTATCAGCGCTTGTTGAATTACATTATCCCTGATTTCATTCATGTCATGGAAGCTGGTAGAATTATCCTGACTGGCCCGAAAGAGTTGGCGCTGGAATTGGAAGAACGCGGTTATGACTGGGTTGTGGAAGAAGAAGCAGCAGGAGTTGGCGCGCGATGATAAATACGCAAGTTGCTACTAGAGAAATGTTTTTGGCTGGTTTGGTAAATCAGTGCGAAAAGTTAGAATTAGCTAATGTCAAAAGTTCCGCTTACGGCTTGGACAGTTTGCGTGAAACGGCTGCTGAATACGTTCTGTCTGCGAACTTCCCAACTGTGAAGGATGAAGAATGGCGGTTTACTGATTTGTCGTCGCTGTTGCAAATTCAGTTTAATGTACCTCAGAGTAATCAGTCAGCAATTCAACTGTCTGATATTACTATGCCTGTGAAAAATAAAGCCGATTTACCTTTAAGATTGGTCTTTGTCAACGGTGTTTATGCGCCGGATTTGTCAACGGTGAAGTCGTCGGAATTTTATGCAGGTAATCTATCCAATGTACCGGAAAAATATCAGGCACGGATCACCGATGTTTTGAGCAAGCACAAACAGCCGAATGAGGTGTTTACTGCTTTGAATGTGGCGAGTTTGATTGATTCTGCGGTGGTGTTCGTGCCGGCCAATATGCCGATCGCACTTCCGATTCATTTGCTATTCCTGACCGCGCCAGGTGCATCTCCGACCATGTGTCAGCCGCACTGTATGGTTATAGCAGAGCCTGGAAGCAACGTCACGCTGGTTGAGGATTACGCAACTATTGGCAATGTCGCTGCATTTACGAATGCTGTAACGGATGTTGTTGTCGGTGAAAATGCTACTGTGAATCACGTTAGACTCCAGCGGGAAGGTTTGAACGTTGTTCATATTGGCAAAAGTTCGATCGCACAATCTCGCAACAGCCGTTATACTTGTCATGCTATCAGCTTGGGCGGAAAAATAGCGCGCCACAATTTAGAAGTATTTCAGCACGGCGAAGCAACTGAAACAACTCTCAACGGCTTAACTGTAGCCTTTGGCGAACAGTTGTCTGATACTCACAGCTTGATTAGTTTCAATCATCCTCATGGTACAAGTCGCCAATTGCATAAGTGCATTATCGGCAATAAAGCTCGCGCTGTATTTAACGGCAAAGTTTTCGTTCCCAAAGCCGCACAATTAACAGATGCGGGACAGTTAAGCCGGAATTTGTTGCTCTCATCAAGAGCTCGCGTAGACACTAAACCGCAGTTGGAAATTGTCGCCGACAACGTGAAATGTTCCCACGGTGCAACAGTCAGCCAATTAGAAGACGATGAACTTTTCTACTTGCAAAGTCGCGGCTTAGATTTAGAGAGAAGTCGCTATTTGCTGATTGATGCTTTTGCGGCGGAAATCCTGGATAAGTTGCCAATTATTGGGGTAGCAAAAATGCTTTCTACCTGCATGGCCATCCAAGGATAACTCATAAAGATGAGGACACAGCAGTGCTGTGTCCCTACCACATCTTGCACAATTTTTAACAGCCTGTAGGGGCGGGTTTCACGAATAATAATTGCCTAAAACCAATAATCTCGTAAACCCGCCCCCACCCAACGACAAATCAATAACTTCAAAAAATATGACACTTATTCAAGAAAAAACATTAGCCTCAAAAGTTCGCGGTGACTTCTCAATTCTCAAGGAAAAAGTCAACGGTAAACCGCTAGTGTATCTCGACAATGCAGCGACATCTCAAAAACCTCTAGTTGTCCTGAATGCTTGGCGCGATTACTACGAACAATACAATTCCAACGTCCATCGCGGTGCCCACACTCTCAGTGGAAAAGCCACAGATGCTTACGAAGGTGCTAGAGATAAAGTTGCTGCTTTTATCAATGCAGCTTCGCGACAAGAAATTGTCTACACTCGGAATGCTACCGAAGCGATTAATTTAGTTGCTTACTCTTGGGGTTTGAACAATCTGCAAGCAGGGGATGAAATTATCCTGTCAGTCATGGAACACCACAGCAATCTCGTTCCTTGGCAAATGATTGCTCAAAAAACTGGTGCGGTGCTGAGGTTTGTGGAGTTGACGGAGACTCAGGAGTTTGATTTAGAGCAGTTCAAAATGCTGATTTCCGACAAAACTAAGTTGGTGTCAATCGTTCACGTTTCTAATACTTTGGGCTGCATCAATCCAGTCAACGAAATCTGCAAAATTGCCCACAGTTTCGGCGCAAAAGTTTTAATTGATGCTTGCCAAAGCGTGCCGCATATGGTAGTAGACGTGCAGGCAATGGATTGCGATTGGCTAGTTGCTTCCGGGCACAAAATGTGTGCTCCGACTGGTATCGGTTTTTTGTATGGAAAGTTGGACTTGTTGAGAGAAATGCCTCCGTTTTTTGGTGGTGGCGAGATGATTGCTGACGTGTTTCTCGAATATTCCACCTATGCCGATTTGCCACACAAATTTGAAGCCGGTACGCCTGCAATCGGAGAGGCGATCGCCCTTGGTGCAGCAATCGATTATCTTAATAACATCGGCATGGATCAGATTCACGCTTGCGAAGCAGAATTAACGGCTTATTTGTTCCAACAATTGCGCCAAATTCCCGAGATTAAAATCTACGGCCCACAACCAGACAGCAACGGCGAAGGTAGGGCTGCGTTAGCAGCATTTACAACGGGAGAAATTCACCCTCAAGACTTGTCTACGATGTTGGATGAGGAGGGAGTCGCAATTCGTTCGGGGCATCACTGCACGCAACCTTTGCACCGCTATCTTGACATTTCATCTACGGCGCGGGCGAGTTTGTATTTTTACAATACTTATGAGGAGATTGATGTGTTTGTGAAATCGTTGAAAGAGACGATCGACTTTTTTGGTGAGATTATGGGGTAAGTTGGTTAGTGATTGAATAGCCTTTTTTGACCGCAGATGTAGGCAGATGAACACGGATGAACGCGGATTAAGAATAGAAAGAGGAAATATGGAAAAGTAAAGCTTTGTGAAGTGCGATCGCCCTTTCGTCCATCCGCGTTCATTGTGGCACGGGCGTCCCGCCTGTGAAAGCTTTGTGGTCAAAAAAAGATTGATCGCCCAACTAAAACTCCCGAATTTCTGGATGAACAAATTGATAACCAGCCGCCTTAATCTTGAGATTCGACACCCTCGCATTATAAGGCCGCACGCTAGGACTTCCATCCCAAGAAGCTTTCGGCAAATTGTGAGTTTCAAAAATGCGATCGAGCAATTCACCACTAGATAGCGCCACATCGCTAACTAAATTGTAAATTCCCTGCAATTGATTTTCCAAAGCAAAAGTCAACCCCCCAACAATATCATCCGTATGCACCCAATTAGTAACATCTTCACCCGCACCCGGACGAGTGCTCCCAGCCCAGCCTCCAAAGATTTTAACTAATTCTCGCCCAGGCCCATAAATTCCACCCAATCTGAGAATAGAAACTTTGAGATTTGGACTCGATGCTGCTAATAAAACTCGTTCTGTTTCTGCCAGAATTTCACCGTTGGGATTAGCTGGCGCGACTGCTGATTCTTCGTTGACTAATTCACCTTGCCGATCGCCATATACTGAATATGTACCCGTATAAATAATCTGCTTTACCGTTGGCGTTTGCTTTAACACAGATACTAGAGTAGTCGCAGTATCTAAGTAACTTTCCTTGTAGCTATGAGGATTGCGAGCACCCACGCATAACAAAACAGCATCTTGTGCGTGTAACGCAGCCGTCATCGCATCTTTGTCATTTCCTTGGAGCACAGCCACCCTCTGGGCGACACCCTCTAATTGGGCGACTCGTTCCCGTGTTGTGGTAGTCGCCGTCACGGTATAATCCGATTTGCCTTGTAGATGTTTAGCTGTCGCAGTACCCACATAGCCACAGCCGACGATCGCAACTTTCATCAAAAATTCTCCTTTGTGTCATGCCATATCCAATTATTACCGATTTCTGTAATGATTTGGATCTGAGTTTTATGATAAGATGCGAAATGTCGCGATCGGAGTAGCATCATGTCCGAGAAAAATATTTTTGCCACATCGTCAGAAAGTGAACTTCTCGCTTTTTATGGATCTTTATTTGCGATCGCCGCTGCCGATGGTTCCGTTGATATTGACGAACTAAATTTGCTGTTTAAAACCATCAATTTAGACAAGTTTTCTGACTCAGCCAAGACTCAAATTCAATCCTACACAGCGAGTCCCCCATCACTCAGCGACTGTCTGCAAACAATCAGTCAGTCAGCAGAACCGCTGCGCTTGGGAGTGATGTATTTTTTAATCAGCATTGCTTGGGCAAATAATACCATTCATCCCAAAGAAAGTGAAGCCATTCAATTAGCCCAAAAACTGCTGGCGGTTTCCGACTTGCAAGTGCAAGCCATGCAAGAATTCATGCAGGATTTACAAAAAATTCGGGAGGCGGTGCCGAATCCAAGTCAAGCATCAGCATCTTTTAATTCTGGTGTTTCCAAACTCAAAACTGCTGGCATTCCTCTAGATTTAATCGCTCCAAAAGGAACTAGCGCAAACCTGAGTAATTTAAAAACTAATTACTCAGATAAAACTTTTTGGTCTAAACTTAAAAGCTTTGCTTTAACCGCAGGTAGAGAAGTAGTTGAAAAAGCTTTAATACTATACTACACTGCTCAAAACCCCAATGTTCCTAGTTGGGCCAAAGGTGTGGTAATTGGAGCTTTGACCTATTTTATATCTCCGGTTGATGCGATTCCCGATATATTAGTCGGTATCGGATTTACAGATGATCTGGGAGTATTGCTAGCGGCGATTGCTACTGTTTCGGTATACATTAATACTGAAACTAAGGAGCAAGCCAAAGATAAAATGAAAGATTGGTTTGGCAAATAATATTGGAAGGGGGAAAGTAATTGATCATCGGTTATTCGTTATATCAATTCCGGTTGCAACGACCTATGATATAGAGGAGACGGCAGTGCCGTCTCCCTACCAAAAATAATCCTGTAGGGACACGGCACTGCCGTCTCCTAATTTCGGCCACTAATAATTCCGATGCTAACGGATTTGATATTATTGGTTTATTATCATTCCTAACTCCCAATTCCCAATTCCCAATTCCCAATTTCCAATTCCCAATTTCAATCTTTAAGCGCCTTGCCATCTCGATTGACAATTCGGCTTTCACCATCTTTAGCCGTGACATTTTCGTATACTCCTTCATCCCGCTTCACGTACTTGCTGAAGCCCTGATTTTTATAATCGGTGTCGGATGTCGGCTTCATCAACCTCGGAGCACTCAGCAAACGGCGTACGATCGCACTTTCGGGAGTTTCACCCGGTTCGCACTTCGCTATCTCACACAGTTGACCCCAAGTCAAAACTTCCACGTTCATGCCGTGCGAAACTTCTAGCTTCTGGTTGTTACTGGGACAAAAATAATCGTATAGAGGCATATTAAGAATCTCACTGGCAACTACTAAAATTATTAATTGCACGGTTGTGGAGAGTATCATAGCCCAAGATTACTAACAATTCAAGCCCAAAAATTAAACTTTACTATTTTTAACGGTTGTTAAAATACGAAATCAGCTATATTATTAACCCTGTGCAGTTGCTACCGGATGCGATCGAGACCAAGCCCAAAACTACGCTACCCTGAAATCCTCTCACTCGATCGCACGATCGAATGCTAGCAAATGCCTGTAAGACTTCCGTAAATGCCGTCAAAAGATCGATCGTCATTTTCAGACTGCACCCAAAGCACAGATTCTTAATTTCAATTTTATTTATCTACTCACCAACGAGGATGTACCGATGAGCGATTTCAAAGTTACGCCAGAAGTAGAGCTGAACACAGCTCAAATGTTGGAGCGATACCAACTACAAGATGAGACAATTCTGAGGCGCTGGGCTAAACTGCACGCCATCAACAGCACTCGCGGTTTCTTCTATCCCAGTGAAGTAGATTTGATGGATCACGCTCACCACCACCTTTACAATTTGGGAATGAGCATTGCTGAGTACCAAAGTCTTTTAGACCGGCGCAGTAGCAATTCCCAGACATCAGGCGACCAAAGTAAAACTGTAGCAAGTCAAGTTGCTGACGAAGCATACGATGCCATAGAAACCCTGACAGAACAGTATTCTGAAGCTATTGATTTAATGGGAGAACGCATCGCAGACCATTTCATCGATGAACTCGATTTGTCTGTGATGCGACACCTTTCTCAAAAAGTGAAAGACCGCCGCACACTCAACGGTCAAACTAAAAAGCCTAACCGTTTTCTCCAAGTAATTAAAGCGGTGTTACAACCAAGCAGCGAAAATACGCTTTTGGTACCGAGAAAAGATGATAACTCTAGCTTAGAATTAGAACAACATCATCGGCTTGGCTAGTCGTCAATTTTGTTAAAAGACTAAGAGCTACAATTTATAGCGGTAAGGTGCGCAGTGCGCACCCTACATAATTTGCTATTTTTAATAATTCTAAGTGAGCTTTTAATTATAAATTCAAGACTGGAGAGAGATATATTTTGCTCCTAAATTACCTAAAATATTTGCTTAATCGAACCCGTCAACCTTGTTTAAGGGCGAAGATAAATGATAATGATTAGATCGTGGATGGTAATTGGCATCGTTGTCTTTTTAGTAGGATTAGCCGCTAATTTAATCGCGCCTAGCGACATTCAGTGGTTCAACCGCTTGCAACGTCCGAGATGGTTAACCTTTGAAAGGGCAATTCCGTTAATTTGGACTGTAATTTTTATTTGTGGAACTTGGTCAGCCGTGATTGTTTGGGAACAAGCACCAGGGACTCAGGAAACTTGGCTGAGAATGGGTTTGTACCTACTTTTAGAAATAGTAACCATGTCCTATACCTCGGTTATGTGCAAAGTTAGGAGCCTAAAAGTCGGCACAATAATCGGCGGAACTGGCGCTATTTTAAGTGTGTTCTTAGCTTTAAGCGTTTTGCAAGTTTCAGAGCCGGCAGTCCTGTTATTGATGCCTTACATACTCTGGAGTCCGATCGGCACTTACACAACTTGGGCAATGATGCACCTGAATCCAGCGGATGTTTAGTATCATGTCCGATCGCGATCGACCGCAATAAAATTAGTTTGTAGTCAGAACTTTAGTCCTTCAAAATCAGAGGACTAATAAAAATTCCGGTTGTATCGGAATTAATTTTAGCAGAAATCAGGAAACGGCAGTGCCGTTTCCCTACAATTGATCGTGGTAGGGAGACGGCACTGCCGTTTCCTCGCTTATCATTCCGGCGCAGACGGAATTGATATTAACGTCTGGCAAACGATTTAGCCTAGCGGCTCGGAGACCTATTCGGAGGCTCGGTTTCCGGGGGAACCGGGGCCGGAGACTCAGCAGCCGCAGGATTCAGGGACTGCTCCCAAACTTGAATTTGCGATCGAGCTTGCTCAAAAACCCGAGAACCCGAGGGAATCTTCTTCAAAGTGGCGATCGCCCCAGCCACATCCGACGACGACTGTTCCATACCAATCGCCAAAATCCGCTGGCTCCACTCATCAATCGCCTCAGTCGCCTGCCACCGCAGCGAACTCGAATCTGGCACCTGAAGGGCAAGGGAAATTGCCGATTGCAAAGCGTCAGCAGTTCCGGCTCGGGCAGCCTGACGGGCGCTCTGCAAACCTTGCTCGCCCTGAAATTGAGATTCCCAATTGCGAATGTTCGATCGAGCTTCGTCATAAAGCACCCGCCCCGATCGAATCCGGCGCGCCATCTCAATTGCCTCCCCCAAATTGCCCCTAGCCGCTAGCTGCTGAGCTCTTTCCAAAAACGGCTGATCTTGAAGCCGCTGTCTCCTCTCAATCCAAGCTTGAATTTTGCCCTGAGCTTCCCCATAAAGCGCCCTACCTTGAGAGATCCGAGAAGCTTGAGCCACGGCGGCCTCCAGAGAATTTGGATCGCCCGTATTCGCCAAATCGTTAGCTCTTTGGAGATACGGACTATCTTCCAGCAGCTCGATTTGACGGCTCAAGCGGTTAATTTGAGTGCGAACTTCGGATCTGCGGGGATTTGATTCCGGGACTGTTTGCAATTGTGCGATCGCAGCCCTCAAATCATTTACCCCTCCCGGCGCCGCCAGCCTGCTTGCCAAATCCAAAACTTTCACATCAGCTATTTCTTGCTGCCAGCGGCCGACTAAATCTTGAGCTTGTTTGTACAAAGGGCGACCAGAATTCAACTTTTGAGCAATCTCGATCGCCTTAGACAAACCATCAACAGAGCCGGTCACTCCCTGAGCAGTAGCACTCGCCAACAGGTTAAAATCCTGAATTTGTTCCTTTAAATTTCCCGCCTCTGGAATCTGATTAACGATCGCCGTCGCCTGCTGCCAATCGCCAGCTTGCAAGCGTTTTTGGGCGATCGCCATAATTTTCTTACTAAATTCCGCGATCAGCTTATTGGCAGATTGATACAAATAACTATTTTGACTAATGCCCTGAGCCAGCTTAATCCCCGTCACCAGATTGTCAAGGCTTCCATCCGAAGCTGTATTGCGGGCTTTTACCAACTTATTGCCCTCAGCCCGAGTCGCCTGAATTACCTTAGTCAGTTCCTCGTACTTAGCCGATTCCCAAAAAGTATTTCCCGAATCCAACAGCAGAGTAGCTTGGCGGAAAGCCAGCGTCCACTCTTCCTGACGCAAATGGTCTTCCGCCGTGCGGTAAATTTTCTCTGCATCGCTCCAGATTGACTGCCATTTTTCAATCTGCTTTTGCACCGTCGGGTAAGCCGGCACATTTTGAGGAACCTTGCGGGCGATCGCGATCCCCTCCTCCAGCTTTCCTTCCTGGAAACTAGAATTTCCCAGCCTAAGAATATCCTGCGACCACCGATCGATTTGACCGTTAATTCTCGGACGCAGCGGGTGATCTTGTGGTAAAGCATTCACTAATTCGATCGCCCTGAGCAAATCATCCGCCGTCCGCTTGCTAGCCGCTTCTTGAGCGCAAAAAAAGCGATCGTTAGCCGAAGCCGTCGGCCAAAAAATTTTCGAGCAATTCGACTGCGAGGTCAAGTTGAGCAAAGACGAAATTGCCACAAACCCCATACCCACCGACATCATCAAACTCACCGCCAGCCAAAACTGCCATTTCTTCAAGAAAATCCGCCATAGCGGATTATATTCTCCCGGCGGCTGCGAGTTTTCTTCAGACTCTTTCGGCGGTTGTCCCAGACGGCCTCCCGGCAGTTTTCCCGAAGTAACCAAATCTCGGATTTCTCTGAGTCGCTCAGCGCGGTTTTTCCGGGCGGGAAGCGGCACTAGCGAGGAAGTATCCTTTTTTGACTCCAAGGATTCTGATGCAGACCAACGGCCTGGTGTTTTGCGATCTTGACTCATATTGTGCTTACCACAAACAACAACCAGCCAGTCTTAAGTATTTCAAAACTGCGATCGCTGCCATCCACTGCTCTATAGAATAATATATCCATCACTTTGACATACTCTCGCAGCCCCAAGATTCCAAAAGCCGTAGCTTGCGGGGCGGGACGCCATCGCCGACACCCCAAAAATCAAAATTTGGCGATTAGGTAATTGATAATCCGTAATTGGCAATTGGTCAAGGCCTCGATCCCTAACTCGCACTCCTATTACCAATTACAGATTATCGTCTCAAGAACCCGAGTTCGATCGCAAATCGCCGATCAGTTCGGTAAGGTGATCGCTGTCAGCTTTGTAAACCTCATTGCAAAAATGGCACGTAGCCTCAGCCCCCTCATCTTTTTCGATCATGTCTTGGAGTTCCGCCTCGCCAAACATTTTCAAAGCTCCCAAAACGCGATCGAACGAACAGCCACAGTGAAAACGCACCATCTGAGTTTCCGAAAAAATTTCCAGCCCCATATCTCCCAGTAACTCTTCGAGAATCTCGTGCAGCGTTTTGCCCGATCGTAACAGCGGCGTAAAACCCGACAGTGCAGCTACCCTAGACTCTAGAGTTTGCACCAATTTTTCGTCCGTTGCCGCCTTCGGCAAAACCTGCAACAGCACTCCCCCAGACGCTTGCACACCGTCAGCCCCCACAAACACCCCCAAAACCAGAGCTGAAGGCGTTTGCTCCGAGGTTGCCAAATAGTGAGTCAGATCCTCACCAATTTCGCCGGAAACCAATTCTACCGTACTTGAGTAAGGGAAGCCGTATCCAACGTCCCGCACCACGTACAGATAACCGTCACCTATTGCCCCACCAACATCCAGTTTCCCCTTAGCATTCGGTGGTAGTTCCACCCCTGGATTATCCACATAACCCCGAACCGTTCCATCCAGCCCCGCATCAACCATAAGTCCGCCCAGCGGCCCATCTCCTTTGATGCGAATGTTGACTCTGGATTCAGGCCGCTTCATGCTGGAGGCGAGTAACAGCCCCGCCGACATCGTGCGGCCGAGGGCGGCTGTTGCCACGTAGGAGAGCTTATGTCGCCCTCTTGCTTCTTCCGTCAGACGGGTGGTAATGACGCCTACAGCCCGAATTCCGCCGTCTGCTGCTGTTGCGCGAATTAATTGATCGGCCATGAAAAACCTTACTTTTGTCTTTTGATACGTTCTTGAACTATTTTAGAAGTTCTTTAGGGTTGTCGCAGCAGATGACTCAGCGCACAGGCCGGGCGATCGAACAGAGACAAATTCCCGGTTTTTTGTCTTAAATGGCGATCGGCAGACTATTTACCAACACAAATCGGCTCATTAATAACAATAGGAATCACCCAAATTACTTGTTTAAACACTACCTGTAATCGTAAGATGGATTCTCGATCGCACCCTACAACTGTGCATAAGTCCTAGTAAGGTAGACTTTTACGCACCCTACAAAAGCGACTCTGTATGTCCGGGACTAAACAATTAACTAACAATTAACCAATAACTAATGACCGATCGCTAAAGCTTATCTTGCCGCTAACCTGACGATTACCAAACCTTTACCTTCGTGAGCTAGAGTGAGCATTAGGTCTCAGACTATTGTTTTTTAGCTGGAAATAAGGGATATGCCACCAACATCCAAAGCACTTTTAGCGGAAGTCCAGCATAACACGGGAGCAACTCGAAACTTGCATTTTTATGCCAAGGGCGAAACCATTCCTTTGATGTCACAAGGTCTTTGGCAAGTCTGTCAAGGTTTGGCACAACTGGGTACGCTTTATCCAACCGGAGATGAAGGACTTTTGGGTTGGGTAGGGCCTTCGATGTGTTTCGGTTTGTGGTTAACAAGCTTGCAGACTTACCGAGCTACCGCCACATCAGATGTTTATTTGATGTGGTATTCTATGGTGGAAATCGAAGCTTCTCCTCAATTGGCTCATGAGTTGCTGCCTCAAATGGCACGGCGACTGCGGCAAATGGAATCGATTTTAGCGATCGCCGGACAGCGACGAGTTGAAGACCGTTTGTATCAACTATTATTATTGTTGAAACAAGACTTCGGTCAGCCTGTATCTGAAGGGACACGCTTAACTATCCGTTTAACGCATCAAGATATTGCTAATGCTATTTGCACGACTCGGGTAACTGTCACTCGAATGCTGGGAAAATTGCAGCAGCAAGGGTTAGTTAGTCGAGATGGCGATCGGCATTTGATTCTCAACAAAGAATCTTTTGCTAACTCATCTGATTTGTTTGGCTGCAATCCTCAAGCAGTTTAGAAATATCACTAATTTGCATCTACATTTCGCATACACATTAAATTTTTCCAATATTTAGATATCAAATCCTACTGCATGGGACTTGTTTGTATTACTATTCCTCCCGCTATCTACAGCAATCCCTTGGCAACGGGAAATGATATAATTAAAGGTGCATCTATTATTCAGGAAATAATTCCATGATTAATCCCAATCAAGAATCATCCTCACCAGACAAAAAAGAATTAACCGAAATCACGGCTAAACCGAAGCCGGAACAGCAACAAGAAGAACCGCCTAATAAAGGTGACGGAAGACAGAAATAGTCAATTCTACTTGTTCCCAGGCTCTGCCTGGTAACGCAGATCCGGAGGCTCTGCCTCCAATTTTCCCGATCGCTTTTCGAGGCAGAGCAAGAGTGACATCGGTTCCCAGGCAGAGCCTGGAAACGAGTTAAAATTCCCAATGCCCAATGACTACTTACTCTTTTTCAAAATTTGTCCATTATCATCAATAGTCAAATCTGTTTTGGGAAAATCGCTCTTTGTCAAACGGCGAATCAACCCCACACTGCGAAAATTGTCATCAACAGATGGAATACCTTGCCTGTCAAGTGCGATCGGGATAACCTTACCAGAAACAAAATCCCCTTGCGGAGTCATTTTTACATCTAAAATCAGAGATTTACCAAGTTCTCCGGCTGTCGAGAGGGTGCGGTATCCCATAAAATTACCCAGCGAATAGGCAATTAATTTCCCCTTGTAAAGTTCCAAAGCTCTCATAACGTGCGGGCCATGTCCCAAAATCAAATCCGCTCCCGCATCAATCATCGTTCGCGAAAACAAAACCATATTTCCCCGGTTTTCTCCGTAAAAGAATTCGGTTTTATTTCTGACATTGATCGCTCCGGTTCCTTCAGCTCCAGCATGAACTGATATCACTACAATATCAGCCTTTTGCTTCGCTTTTTTGACAACTTCTGCCCCGGCTTTCAGTTCCAGCAAGGAATTGTGAACTTCGCCGTAGTTGCTGAAACCGATAAAGGCAAAATTCACGCCTTTGACATTTTTGTAGACAATTTGATCTCTTTTGCCAACAGCCTTCATGCCGTTGCTATCGATGTTTTTAATTGTGTCCTTAAATCCCTGCTCGTGGAAATCGTAAGAATGGTTGTTGGCCACACTCAAAATATCAAAACCAGCATCTTTCAAAAGTTTGGCATAACTCGGAGGCGTCCGAAAGGCAAACAGCATTCCGCCGCCGCCTCCTTTGGAACTGTAGGGATAATCGGTCATCGTGCTTTCAAAATTGCCAAACAGAATATCAGCTCCTTTGAGTTGCGGTTTTACTGACTCAAATAAACGCTCCTTATTTTCCGGTAGTTTGTTGTAGGGAAAATTGGTGCCGGGGATGATGTCGCCAACTGCTTTGATGCTGACAGTTGCGGGGACATTAGCAGGTTTTTGGGCAGCCTGGGAGGGAGATTTTGGAGCTGATTGGGGTTTGGCTGCGGGTGCTGGTACGCGGTCTTTTTGTGCGGCAGGCTTTGACGTTAGAGGGTTATTGGCAGTGGTGTTTGGGGATTTGTATAATTGAGAACCCAAAATAAAGCCGGATATTGGCACGAAAATCAGACTCAGAGCACCGATTGACAGCCAAGATTTTTTAGTTTTAGTGCCGACCAACTCTGGCTGCGGTGATGGCTTTTTCTGCCGTTGGTTTGTGGGTTTTGAAGTTGAGATTTTCCGGGGTTTGGGCGGGAATTCTTCTGGTGTTTGAGTAGGTGCTGTTGTGGAATTTTGAGTTTTTTCTACTTTTGGCAAAGCCGTAGGAATTGGGGAAGTGGGTGCACTGGTGGCAACTCCTACACTTACGGCAACTGGTGCACTCACGGGTACGGAAGTCAAGCGTTTTTTTAATTCTACTGTCTGAGTCCAAGCGGGCAATTGCTGGCCGTCGCGCCGCCCATAAATTGTTACTGAGTAAAGGTTGTTTGGTTGCAGCCGCTGCAATCCTTTGATTGCGACTCGGAGACAGGCTTCTTCTGCGGGCAATTGTTCTGCTTCGAGTAGCAGGTGCAGGCTGTCATTTTCGCGGCTGGCTTTGGCCGTGACGCCGAAGCTTTGGAGTGCTTGGCCGATCAGAAATGCGATCGCCCTGGGATCGCCTTCTTTTGCTAAATTTAAGATATCTTGTTGGCTCACAAATGCCTCTACTCTCACACTAAAAATTTAGCTCGATCTTATCTCAAATTTGGCGACATAGAATTAAATAGCGATCGACTTAACTTAACTAAGTGGGTAAAAATAAACATACTGAAAATATTTGGTTTAGCAGCCAGAAATAAACTCAAAAACCGGGTTTCAGGTTTCGATGCCAAATCTCCCTTGTCCGACTGTCGCCTAGATTTAGACAAAAGCGATCGACTCGGCGAGGAAACAGCTAGACTTTTGGTCATGGTGCGCGATCGGTCAAAAATCCACGGCAACCAAAAATCAAGAGCGAAACGGCTGGCGATACACCAATCCTTTTCGCTGGCTGCGCACCCAGCGCCTGAAACGGCTAGTAGCAATTAACTTTTTGGATGTCGCAGCCCAACCGGAGGCCGCCCATATTGAAACAATTGTGTGATTTAGATCCGCAGCGCTGCTACCTCAAACCAGAATTTTTTGCTCGTCTGGTGCTATTTGTGAGTTAGTTGGGCATATAGCAGCTAGGATCGAGCTAACTCAAGGTTACATTAAAGCTCGTCACGCGGCGTTGCCTCTCAAAACCCCCGATTGAGTCCTATGGCGCACTACCGCTCCACTTTATGTTTATTGACCTGCATTGCCTGTCTTGTTGGCGCTGCCTTTAGTCCAAATGCGGACGGAAGGCAACAGACTTTCAATGCTTCCTACGGGGCTGTTTCTCAAAAAATTGCTCAGGTGGACTCTTCCCCGGACGATCGCCAGGACTCCAATCCTCCAAAACCGTCCCCAGCGCCGGATGAAAACAAATCTAACCCATCTAGAACGCCAAAATCCAATTCCAGAGCCCCGAAATCGCCCTCTAATCTAATCGTCATTTTGTCTCACCAGCGGGGGTTATTAATGTTGGGTTTGGCAGCAGTTGTCGTCACGGCAGCCGCAGTATTTATCATGCTCAAATTAGTTAGCAGCGACGAGTCAAATCATTCTAGGCGAAGACGGGGAAGAGCCGATCGCCAAAACCACACAAACTCTCGATTCACCCATCCCAATGCTCAGACAAATTTGCCGGAAATGGGAGAGCAAGAGGTTCCTTTTGAGGGACAAAAACCTGAGCCAGCATTATCCTACCCTCTTGATTTCCAAAAGGGCTACAATCTCGACACCAGCGATGAATCTTTACCGTTGATCCGGGAATTGGGGGGAGCAGAATCCGGGGATGGAGTAGTTGAGGGCGATCGAATTAATTCTGACACAGTGCCATTGGAAATTCAGAACAACGGCTACAGCGACACCGATTTTAACATTCCGGAAACAACTAATCGGGCTGATTCGCTTTCTTCGAGTCGGAAGCAAAAGATTTCCCTTCCTAAAACCGCTGATCGCCCTAAACTTGATATTATTGAAGCACTGATTGAAGATTTGCAGCACCTGAACCCGGCGAAGCGTCGCAAAGCAATTTGGGAACTCGGCCAGCAGGGAGATTCTAGAGCAGTTGAACCGTTGCTTTATTTGCTAGCAAATTCTGACTCGAAGCAGTACAGTTTGATTTTGGCAAGTCTCTCGGAAATTGGTATTCGCACGCTCAAACCGATGAATAATGCCTGGTCAATTTCGCTGCAAAATGAAAACCCTGAAGTGCGCAAAAATGCGATTCGCGACTTGACGCGAGTTTACGAATTGGTGAATCAAATCAGTCATTTATTGCACCGTGCTACGGACGATCCCGATGCCGAAGTTAAGGAGACTGCTCGCTGGGCAATCAATCAGTTGAATCGTATCAATCCGCGTTCTGGGAGGGATGATTAAAAATTGGGAATTGGGCATGGGGAATTGGGAATTGGGAATTGAAAATTGGGAATTGGGAATTGGGAATTGGGCATGGGGAATTGGGCATGGGAAAATCAAGTAACGAATAACGAGTAACAAATAACGAATAACAAGTAACAATTAACAAATGACTGAGCGCAAATTAAAACTATTATTTCTCTCAACTTCTGTCGGTCAACTCGGTTCGGGGTTGGGCGGCGGAGTCGAACTGACGATGCTCAATATTGCTCAAGAATTGCACCGCCGAGGTCATAAAATAGCTGTTGTAGCACCAGCAGGTTCAGTTTTAGAATTAATTCCAGTAATCGAAATAACGGGAGATTTGCAAGTAACTGCGCAAACACAAGATTACAATGCTTCTATTGTGATGCCCGCCGATGCTGTGCTGGCAAATATGTGGGAATATGCTCGTAAAGTTCAGGATGAATGGGATGTCATAGTTAACTTTGCCTACGATTGGCTGCCGTTTTATTTGACGCCGTTTTTTAGGACTCCGATCGCCCATTTTATCAGTATGGGATCGCTTTCGGAATCGATCGATCGCATTGCCGGACAAATAGCAGTACAGTTTCCCGGTACGATCGGACTTTACACCGTTTCCCAAGCCGAAACCTTTGCTTTTGCCCGCGAGTGTCAGTTGTTGGGAAGTGGCATCGATTTATCGCTGTACGAATTTTGCAGCCAACCGGAACCAAAATTAGCTTGGCTAGGCCGCATCGCCCCGGAGAAAGGCTTAGAAGATGCTGTGGCGGCTGCGAAAATTACAGGTATTCCACTCAAAATTATGGGCAAAATGCAGGATGAAAATTACTGGCAAAAAATTTGTGCCGATTACCCGGATGCTCCGATAGAATATTTAGGGTTTTTGACCACAATCCAAATGCAGAAGCAAGTCCGAGAGTGCCGAGCTTTGTTGATGACGCCGCGTTGGGTGGAAGCTTTCGGAAATGTGGCTATCGAGGCTTTAGCGTGCGGTGTACCCGTGATTGCTTACGAGCGCGGGGGGCCGGCCGAAATTGTGCGAGATGGACTGACGGGCTTTTTAGTGGAGCCTGACAGTGTAAATGGTTTGGTAAGTGCGATCGACCGAATCGACAAAATTGACCGCAGTGCTTGTCGCAGCCAAGCAGAGGTAGAATATTCTTTAGGAGCTTTGGGCGATCGATTTGAACACTGGTTCAACTCTATTCTAAAATTCAGCTAAAATAACTTTCTAATTGACAACAAAAACAACAATGCCAACTGAACGTTTAGTGCTTTTATCAAGTAGAGAAATTGCAAAAATGCGCGAAGCAGGTCGTTTAGCCGCCGCACTACTGCTACATCTAGAACCAATGATAAAACCGGGTGTCAGCACTCTCCAAATTAACGACGAAGCCGAACGCTGGACTTTGGCGCACGGGGCAAAAAGTGCTCCGTTAGGTTATAAAGGATTTCCTAAATCTCTGTGCGCTAGTGTTAATCAAGTAGTTTGTCACGGCATCCCAAATGCTAAACAAATTCTAAGAGAAGGTGACATTATTAATATTGATGTAACTCCTTTAGTTGATGGTTATCATGGGGATACTTCAAAAACTTTTTTTGTTGGGAAACCTTCGCCTGTAGCTAAAAGGTTAGTGGAAGTAACAGAGGAATGTTTGAGGAGAGGAATTGCGGAAGTTAAACCAGGTTCGCGTACCGGCGATATCGGTGCGGCGATTCAAGAGTATGCGGAAGCACAGGGTTTTTCGGTTGTGCGAAATTTTGCAGGACACGGGGTACACCGAGTGTTTCATACCGAACCTGAAATTTTGCACTATGGGAAGCGGGGGACGGGAAAGAAGCTCAGACAAGGGATGGTTTTTACGATCGAGCCGATGATTAATGAGGGGACTTACGAAGTGGAAATTCTCGCAGATGGTTGGACGGCTGTGACTCAAGATGGAAAGCTTTCGGCTCAATTTGAACACACGTTGGCGGTGACTGATTCTGGGGTGGAAATTTTGACTTTACCGTAGTAATAATTAATAAACTATCGGAAAAATTCTGGTCTTGAGGCCAGTAATAGCTAATATCAAATCCTCTATTTATCAGAATAGTAAATTCAAGTTCAGGGTTAACAGTTCACTGTTAACCGTGAACCGTCAACATCATGAGGAGTGCAACCGAAATTGATATTACTTGTCTAAAAAGTTATCTAAAAACGAGTTTTAGGTTCGATCCAGTCTGTGCTGGATTGAGTGCCGAAAACTAGGGGTTTGTCTTCGCTGACAGTTACCGTTTGGCCAGTCATATCGACTGCACAAAGAGGCCAATGTCGATCGCCCAAATGGCCAGCGCGGAACAGCACTTGTCCCGGGTGAACTTGACTCCAACCCAACAATACAGCATGAGTGTAAAGACTGCGAGCCGGAGCAACGGTATAAGTACAATTATCGTTTTTGTCCCAAATGACAGCATAGTCGGACATATCGGAAGAGTTGAAAAGTGCTTCAAATTCGCGGGCGAGAACGCGGGAACCCTGTTGATTCCAAGAAACAGGTACTAAAATGGCGATCGTCCCAGACATATCTGTATCATCGCTAGCATACATTCCACTCTCGGCCAGTGGCGAAGCAGCCGCCACTGTTTGCAGATCCCCGGTTTTGAGATTTTCCACAAACATGACGCTGCTAACCCGACAACGGGCAAATTCCGGCTGTATTTGCAGCTCAATTCGACTGTAAGCTGCGTGTTGGCCGTTAGTTGAAACTAGGGAAGGGCTACGATAGTAACGGAGGCCTGTGCCGACAGTGGAACTCACTTTAGCGTGAGTGTCATTAATCCATTCCCAAGGAATAGGATAAGGGCTATTTAAAGGGTCGGTCATCGGTTTTTCTCCCAAAAGTTCTAATGATATCAATTCCGGTAGCATCGGAATTAATATTACCTACAATCAGGACACGGCAGTGCCGTGTCCCTACAATTAATTGGGTAGGGACACGGCACTGCCGTATCCTCCGTTTAGATCATTCCGATGAAGAGTGGATTTGATATGAATTATTTAATAGATTCAGGCTGACACGCTGGGGATGAGAAACCCGGTTTGTGCTGGAAATGCTTCGCCTCCAAACTCCAGATTTGGAGAAAGCGGGTTTCTGTTTAAGATTTTCGATTGGAGGAGAAATCTCAAATCTCAAATTTTAAATCGATCGGCAAAGGTGGCAAGGTCTGCTAACTTAATTTAGTTGGTAACACAACTTAACTCAAGTCCTATGAAAATCCAATAGGTGAGATAGTATCGAAATAAATCTGCTATGTGCACCGACAGGGAGGAAAAATGACGCCATCTTTTAACCAAAAACCTTCAATCCCCCCGGTTCGCGTCTCCAAGTCGCGGGGAAAAGGTTTGCTTTTACTGTCGCTGATATTTCGGCTGCTGCTGCTGGGCGTAGGCGGCGGTTTTGCCTGGGTTTTGGGGATGGCGATCGCTCAAATTTATCCCTCTAGTACCGCCCAGATGCCGTTTGCCGAGAGATTGCTGCGTCTAACTCAAAATTTGAACCCCAGTCCGAAACGCATACCAGAAACATCAATTCCGGCGCTTCCAGTACCAACGGTTACACCGACTCCCCAGTCAAAAGTGAATCCGGCGCAAAAAGAGAAATTAGCAGTGGATTTGAGACAGTTACAGGGAGATTTGAACGCGCTAATTGGGCGTACGGCGACTTTGGAGAGTCAGTTGGGAAGCAGTCGCCCGACGGAAACTTTGGAAAAGCGGTTGCAGTTGATGTCGCGGGAATTGGCTGCGCCGGAGACGGTGGCAAGTCCTACTCCTGCTTTACCCGCGATCGGCAGTAGCCCGACTTTGAACCCTGGAAGTACGAACACTGCACCACAGAATACCAATAATCCGGTGTTTGGGGGGGATGCGCTGATGGTAACTTTGCCCAGCGATGTTTTGTTTGATGCTGGTAGCATTTCCTTGCGCGCGGGAACCAGTGCGATTTTGGACAATTTGGTGGCGGATTTACGCAATTACGAGGGGGCGACGGTGCGGGTGGGGGGCCACACTGACGACGCGGGGGAAGCGGTGGACAATCGCAAGGTGTCGTTTGCGCGGGCTCAGGCTGTGGTGCAGTATTTGTCTGGTGTGCTCGGCCAGAAGTATCATTGGGTGGCGATCGGCTATGGGGAAACTCGTCCTTTGGTGGATAATAGTTCTGATGCCAATCAACAGCGCAATCGCCGCATTGAAGTGGCAATTAGTCCTTAGTTTTTAGTCATTAGTCATTAGTCAGTAGGGTGTGAGTGATGATGTTGGGGCGCAAGAAACGGCACTGCCGCGTTCTCTGTTGCTATCTGAGTAAAACCAGAATTGAGATCACGCCGAAGGCGTAACACGTGGCAAGTCAGAATTATTTTTAGCCTGATTTATTGTCTCTCGATGTTCGCTCCTCAGTTTAGGCTTTAAATACAAGTTTTCTATCAAAGCAGCCACTCCTGCAAACCAAGGTGGCACAATTACAGCGCCAATAATTCCCAATACTTGAACGCCTCCCAAGACAGAAAGCAATTGATACAAAGGATGCACCCCAACTGATGAACCAACCAGCAAAGGATCGAGGACGTAAGTTTCCAAATTCTGGATAAATACAAATAACAGCAATACCCACAAAAGTACCCAGCCACCTTTAGCCAATGCTACGATTAATGCTGGTATTGCTCCCAATACGGGGCCGATAAATGGGATCAAGTTAGTCACACCTGCGATCGCACCTAAGCCTAAAGAAAATTCCGGCATTCCCAAAATGCTCAAACCTGTAGTAATGAATATGCCTAAAATCCCAGAAACTAGGAATCTCCCGCGAATGTAACTTCCCATTCTTTGACCAATCGGTGTAGCTTGGGCTGCTAATCTGGTGTCCCAAGGTTTCGGGAAAAACTGCACTAAACTTTTAATTAGTGTGTCGCTGTCGGCAACCATGTAACCTGAAATAAATAAGGATAAAACCAAACTGAAGAAACCGCCGAGAATACCTCTTGTTAAACTGTACGATCGCAAAACCAGTTGTTGACTCGATCGAATCAGCCAATTCGTCAACGATTGAGTATCTAATAGCTGACTGATGAATGTCGGTGCATCGTCGGTGAGGCGACTTGCTAAGCTGGTAGCCACGGTTTCCAGATTTTCGGCATAAACTGGTAGTTGTCGCAGCAGTAATTCTATTTGTTCGATTAGCGTTGGCCCGATTAATACTACTGTTCCACCAAACCCGCCGATCAGAGTTAAATAAACCATAATCACCGCCAGCCAACGGGGAACTCGCATTGTTTCGGCCCAATTGACGATCGGGACGATCGAAGCGGCGAGCACGACTGATATCATCAGAATGACTAGCAAGCTGCGCAATTGCCATAGCAACACCAGCAGCAAGGAAGATGCTATAATTAGCAGCAAGTTAGGTAAAGAAATGGTTATCCGTTGTTCTGACATGATTAAATAATAAATGTAGTCTAAGTTTAAGAGGGCGGGTTTATCTGTCTCTCGATTTACCCGAAATATTTAGGGTAGAACCTGCCCCTACTTATTTTATAATAAAAAGTAACATTGGCACAAAATAATAATATGGAACCCCAATATTCAACCCAAGATTCCTCCGCGATTCCATCTATAAAATCACCAACGCTCTTTTACCAATGGAAAAATTATCGCTGTGCTTACGATGTTTATCACCCAACTACTGCCACAGACGATAGCATTCCTTTGTTATTAATTCATCCGATCGGAGTAGGTTTGTCAAGAGTCTTTTGGCAGAGATTTTGCGAAAATTGGTGTATAACAGGAAACAGTAATCCGATTTACAATCCCGATCTTTTGGGTTGTGGCGATTGCGAAATGCCCGCTGTGGCTTGCTATCCTGACGATTGGGCTGCACAGTTGCAGTTTTTCTTGGAAACTGTAGTAAAAAAACCTGCGATCGTCCTGGTGCAAGGTGCTCTATTATCAGTAGCCTTGGCTTTAGCAAAAATTGACCAAGAAAGCGGCTCGAATTTAATTCAGGGGCTAGTTCTCGCGGGGCCTCCTGCTTGGGCGGTGATGAACAAACATTCTACTGAAAGACAGCAAAGAATTGTCTGGAATCTGTTAGATTCTCCCTTGGGAAACGCATTTTATCGCTACGCCAGACGCGCTGCATTTTTGCGCTCTTTTTCAATCAAACAACTGTTTGGCGATGCGGCGAAAGTTGATAGCGAATGGCTGGATGCTTTGCAGGCTGGGGCGGCTAATCCTGACAGCCGTCATGCGGTTTTCTCGTTTTTAGCGGGGTTTTGGCGACAGGATTATAGTAACACGATCCAAAAGTGCGATCGACCTACACTCATTGTCATGGGAGAACAAGCGTCAAGCATTAGTCAAGCTGGTAAGGAAGAAAAACCGGAGGAAAGATTAGCGCAATATTTAGCTAATTTTCCAAATGCGGAAGGTTTATTAATGCCTGGGCGCAATGTTTTGCCCTATGAATCTACCGCAGAATTTGTGAGTGCTGTTGCGGAGTTTGTGAATGGAAGTTTGCAACCGCAGATATCAGCAGATGAACGCAGATGAACGCGGATGCAATTTCATTAGACTAAGAATGTATATACCGCAAGAAACGGGTGGTTTTAAGTTTGTGCCATCAGTAGACTAAAAAGATGCAAATCTTTTTTTGAATAGCCGATATGATTTTGATGGAAAGTCAGAGTATTTATGATAGCGAAGATTATCATCGGATTGCTAGGGCGATCGCATTTATGCGTCAAAATCACTTGAATCAGCCCGATTTAGCAGCCGTAGCACAACATATCGGTTTAAGCGAGTATCATTTCCAACGAATGTTTACTCAGTGGGCTGGGATTAGCCCGAAGCGGTTTTTGCAGTATCTGACAGTGGAATATGCCAAGTCAAAGATTGCTCAAACTAAAAGTCTTCTGGATTTAACATCAGATATTGGGCTATCTAGTCCCGGAAGATTGCATGACTTGTTTGTGAATCTTGAAGCCATGTCTCCTGGTGAGTTTAAAACAGGCGGTTCAGGATTGCAAATTGTCTACGGAATTCACGATACTCCTTTTGGCAAAGCTCTAATTGCGACAACAAGTCGGGGCATTTGCAATCTGCGTTTCTTGGATGGAACCGATGAGCAAACGGCTGAACAAATGCTGCGGAATATATGGTTGAATGCTGACGTTGTTTGCGATCGCCAAATCACTCAACCTTTGTGCGATACAATTTTTGATAGAGCTACTTTGTCTCGCAAGCCGATCGCACTTTTGGTAAAAGGAACTAATTTTCAGGTTCAAGTCTGGCGAGCACTTTTGAGAATCCCATTTGCGGGAATCGCCACCTACCAAACCATTGCGGAAACCATCGGGAATCCTACAGCAGCTAGGGCGGTGGGAAATGCGGTAGGAAATAATCCCATCGCCTATCTAATCCCGTGTCATCGCGTCATCCGAGCATCTGGAGAGTTGGGCGGTTATCGTTGGGGTTTGGAGCGAAAAACGGTTATTTTAAGTTGGGAAGCCAGCCGCGAAATTAGATTATTTAGCTTTTTGAATGGGAGTTTGCAACCGCAGATATCAGCAGATGAACACAGATAAACG
>ENA-OFDP01000196-OFDP01000196.1-metagenomes-genome-assembly--contig:-NODE-196-length-28970-cov-6.195331_pt1 | contig 28970 bp, 17 predicted proteins | sample MGYA00153389_OFDP01 | MGnify analysis MGYA00153389
ACCCGCCCTGAATATACAATTTAAATGTGCGACAGCTTAATCAAAGCGTTTGCTACTCTTGGGTTAAGGACTCTATTCATCAGGGTATTCCGTCAATACTGATGTGATTAATTTAAATTATGACATATTCTTCAGTAAATTCAGTTTGAGTAACTTCTGGCTTCGCCTCCAATGGGTCGCTGTAATGAGCCTCAATGTATGCGATTAAATTTTCCCGATAAGTTTGGAGATAAGAGTTAACCGATGCTACATCCTGTTGTTGTGCAACATAACTTGTGTCTTTTCTAAATTGACCGAATTCTTTCACAAAAGCCATGTCTACTTGCCACAAAGCTCCATCACTCGGGCGATATCCCAAGTCTACAATATCGTAGGCTACGAATCCTTGGGATTTCATAAAATGAATTATATCATACATCTGAGCGAACAAACAAACTTCGACAATTACATATTCTGTCTGCTGCAATATCTGGGTTGCCCCCATTAAAACATCTAATTCCTGTCCGTCTACATCGACTTTAATTAAATACGGGCCTGGCAAATTTCTTTCCCTGCATATTCCATCGAGCGTAATTGCTGGTATGTTCCTCAAATAAGGGTTTTGACTATCAGCATTGACACCTTCGGAAATTGAAGAGTGCAACATATCGGGACTGATGTTGAGCGTGAAAACTCCCGATTCTTTTGTCGCCGCAGCAATAATGTATTCTGCACTTTTGAGTTTGCGGCAGATTTTGGCGAGATAAGGTTCATTTTCGGCGATGGGTTCAATTAACAAATGTCGCGCCTCCGGGAAAGTTTCGTAAAGGTTAAAAGTTCCCAATGCTGCACCGACATCAATCACAGTTTTTGGTTCAAAACCTGAATTTTTTGCTATCAGGAGACTACCTGACATGGTGTTTCTGAGAGTTCCTGTTTGTTCTTGGTTCATGATATTTATCCTGATTTTGCAAAGGCGATCCTCTTCGAGGGCTTCGCTAACGCCCTTGAGATACCTGTACCGATCAGGTGCGCATTGCGCACCCAGAATTGTGCTTATTTCGCCGACTTCTGCGATTTGTTTTCGGGTTCGACAGATTGCAAAGCTTCGTCGAGAATTGCCCGCGCCACCTCAGCTTTGCCCCTAGCATCTCGATAGCGGACGTTAGCTTGAGCGAAGTTTTTGAGAACCTTAAAACCGTCTTTGAGACTGGCAATTTCCTCGGCAGTCACAGCCTCATCTGTAAACAAAATGTCGATCGCCGCCCGGATTTTGAGTGCTTCTTCGCGGGATTCCATGACTTTCAATTTGAGACTTGCCAAATTGCTCAAAATCTGCACAGCTTCAGTAATCGCGTCCTCGCCGTCAGACGCAGCATCTTCAATATCCTTAACTTCCACAAACTGCTTGGGCCCAAATCCCTCCACGAGTTCCGTAGGCAGCTTGCCCTCATCCATGAGTTCCATCAGCCGATCCATCGCTTCTTCGCGGGCTTTGGCTGAATCTTTCCCTTTGACAGTTAAAATAATTTCGGGGCTTTGAGGAAGTGTATAGCGAACCATATTTTGACCACAAGTGTGCGACAACAATTGAATGCTATTTTATCTTTATTCGATCGCCAGTTGCAGCTATCAATCGGCTTCCTTACCAACCGCTTGCCAAAAGTTGACACATATGCACTCAAAAGGAACGCTCAATCATGAAAGATAAATTTCTCAACTTGCTCAATTTTATTCTAGTAGCTGATGTGTTTTTCGTCTTTGCCAGCTTTGGGTGGTTTGCGATCGCCGTAGTTGGTCGATCGACCGGAGTGAATCTCGGTTTTGATTTGTGGTACAGTCTGTGGCAACCTGTATTTAATCCCGCCCTCGGCATTCTCATGGGAGGCGCAATTGTCAGCGGCATAACTAACCAAATCTCCAAACGCCTCAATCCGAAGTGAAATCAATCTACAGGTAGAAGTGGTGTTTTAACTATTTAGATTTAAAATCAGTTGGGTGCATCTCATTTTTGCAAATATATTCGTAGGGGCGAAGCATTCCGGCAGTAAATCTCTGGTTCTTACTAATAAATTGTCTGCCGGAATGCTTCGCCCTTCCACTCATTGAGATGCACCCGGCCGCAAATCCCGATCGCCAAAAGTCGGATCGCCCTACTCCCAGTTTGGATGTCGCAGAGATACGATGGAATATAGGGAGGGAGGCCAAGCCCGCGAAGGTTAAGCTTGGTGAAAATACCCACAGGAAGGAAAAAATGACACTTAACTTGCGACGACCGATTTTAATAGGCGGAATAGGACTTTCAGCGGCGCTTTGGCTGTTGGAAACTCTACAGCATTCGGGTTCAGAAATGGGCGAAACGGCACTCATCGGCTTGGCGGCTGCCGGTGCGGGGTATTGGTGGTGGAAACAGCAATCCCCCAAGCTCGAACTCGCACTCCCGCAACCCCTGGCCAACCGAGAAGCAGCCGAAAAAGCGATCGCGACTGCGGAAGTCACAATTAATTTGCTAGCCTCAGAAGCTCAAAACTCGGCAGATCCGGCTAATCTAACCGCCAAGCTCGATCGGCTCCGAACCGAATTAGACCGGCAAGATTTGCGGATTACCGTCACAGGCGGCAAAGCTGTCGGGAAAACTGCCTTAATTCAAGTTTTAAATTCTAATTGGGCATCCCAACACCCGCAAAAGCTGAGTTTCCCAGAAACAGCACCGCTGTTTGCCAATACCACAAATACTGATGCCAAAATCTGCGGTGATTTAGTGCTGTTTGTGACAGCGGGCGACATCACTGATTCGGAATTTAAAACATTATCTCAGTTAGCATCGGCAGGTCAGCGCGTGCTGCTAGTCTGGAACAAACAAGACCAATATTTGCCAGCACAGCAGTCACAAATTTTGAACTCTTTGCAGCAGAAAATGCAAGGAATATTGGGAACAGAAGATATAATTGCGATCGCCGCTTCCCCCAATTCGATTAAAGTTCGGCAACACCAAGCGGACGGCACATTTGTCGAACGGATCGAAAATCAAGTTTCTCAACTTGAGCTACTGACGGCAAGATTGACTAAAATCTTAACTGAAGAACGGCAACAGTTGGTCTGGGCGAGTGCAGTGCGATCGGCTGCAAGTATCCAATTAGAGGCGAAAACCTTATTAAATGGGGTCAGGCGCGATCGGGCAATGCCGATTATCGAACAATATCAGTACATCGCCGCCGCCGCCGTCTTTGCTAACCCAGTTCCCGCCTTAGACTTGTTAGCAACAACCGCCATCAGCACCCAACTCGTCATCGACCTCGGCGCTATCTATCAACAAAAGTTTTCCTTAGACCAAGCTAAGACAGTAGCCGGAACATTGGCAACTCAAATGTTCAAATTGGGATTAGTAGAACTCTCTACTCAAACTATTACCGGACTGCTGAAAAGCAATGCCGTCACCTATGTAGCAGGAGGCGCGGTGCAGGGAATTAGTGCAGCATATTTTACCAGAATAGCTGGACTGAGTTTAATTGAATATTTCCAAAGTCGAGAACTGGAAAATGCTCCAACAAGCATCTTAAATATCGACCAGTTGACTAAAACTTTGCAAGCAGTATTTATGCAAAATCAGCAAGTTTCCTTCTTGCAAGCTTTCATCAACCAAGTAGCGAGTCGTCTCGCACCTCAGATATCTCAGTCCGAGGCAGTTAATTCAGCCGTCAATTAAGTTAAAATAAAGCAACAGGCAAGATGCCTATTCCACAAAAAGCTTTTTTGTGGAACGGGCATCTTGCCCGTCACCAGACTTTATTTCGGAACCAGCTAATATTTTCCTTCTTTGTTATTCCTAAAGAAAGTTTGCACGATGATACAAACTCAACCAAAAATACTAACCTTTGAAGAATTTCTAGAACACAAAGCCGAGAACAGATGCTACGAACTACACGACGGGGTAATGGTTGAAATGCAGCCAACAGGAGAACACGAAGATATCACAGCATACCTTGTTCAAGAATTTACGCTGCTTTACACCCAACTGCAACTTCCCTACCGCATTCCATCGAAAGCGCTAGTTAAGCCACCAGCTAAAGATACAGGATATATTCCTGATGTTTTGTTATTAAACCGTCAAGCTTTAGCCTCCGAACCCTTATGGTTAAAGTCAGCAACAATTACCCAAGGAACATCTATCCCGCTACTTGTTGAAGTTGTCAGTACCAACTGGCGCGACGATTATCTCAAAAAGTTGGCAGATTACGAAATGATGGGAATCCTCGAATATTGGATTGCAGATTATGCTGCATTGGGCGGAATACGTCATATTGGCGACCCCAAAGAACCCACGCTTTCGGTTTGTCAGCTTGTAGAGGGAGAGTATAGGATTAGACAGTTTAGAGGGACCGATCGCATTATTTCACCTACATTTCCCAATATGGAACTGAACGCGGAGCAAATTTTCCGAGGCGGATCAGAGCGCTAAATTTGTAGTAAAATAAGTTAGATAGTTAATTTCTCCAAGTTCAATTATAGTTGCTTAAAAAAGCCGATCGCCAATGGCTGACAATTCCCTTCAAGAAAATCGCTTATCCCTAGCCCGCACCAGTTTGCGCCAAGCCCTGGCGCGGTATTCCCACCTGCGTCAAGGCAAAAAAAACTCGGAGAATACAGAATTAGAAGCGGCGCTGCAAAATCAGTTAGACATTTTAACCTCCACCTCAGAAAAACTTGACCACAACATCATTCGGATTGCTACTTTCGGCCTAGTCAGCCGCGGCAAATCAGCCGTATTAAACGCGCTTTTAGGTCAAAAAATCCTGCAAACAGGCCCTCTCAACGGCGTGACTCAGTGGCCGCGTTCCGTGCGCTGGACGATTCCGAATATTCCCGCCACAGAAGGCACAGAAAAAATCCAAGTTGAATTAATTGATACTCCCGGAATTGATGAAGTTGGCGGCGAAGTACGCGGCGAAATGGCAAAACAAGTAACTCGCCAAGCTGACTTAATTCTGTTTGTAGTCGCAGGCGATATCACCCGCACTGAATATCAAGCACTGTGCGAATTGCAAACAGCTCAAAAACCGCTGATTTTAGTTTTTAATAAAATTGACCTTTATCCAGAATTAGACAGAAAAGCGATTTACCAAAGTCTGCAAGCGCTGGGAAATTCCGAACAATTAGCAGCCGATACAATCGCAGATGAAACAGATAGCAAAAATTTGTCCGATCGCCCAAACAACAACCCATCTCATAAATCTACTGCAAAATCACCCGCTAAAATTGCCAAATCCTTAGAAATAGTCATGGTAGCCGCCGAACCCGCACCGGTGCAAATGCGGGTGGAATGGCTGGATGGAAGAGTAACTAACGAATGGGAATCACCGCCGGCGCAGATAGACGAACTAAAACACACAATTTTGACAATTCTTAACCGAGAAGGTCGATCGCTCCTCGCTCTTAATGCTTTAGTAGAAGCTAGAGATGCCGAAGCAAACATCGCCCGTCAAGTTCTCAAATTGCGGCAAACAGAAGCCGATGATTTAATCTGGCAATTTGCCAAATATAAAGCCTTAGCTGTTGGTTTAAATCCGATCGCATTCTTGGATGTAATGGGAGCAACAGTCGCAGATTTAGCCTTAATTCGCTCTTTATCCAGACTTTACGGTTTACCCATGACTGGTTACGAAGCCGGGAAACTTTGGCAAACCATTTTCTCCAGTGCTGGCGGCGTACTTTTGGGAGAATTGGGCAGCAGTTTTCTCTTAGGATTTGGTAAAAGTGTAGCCGTTGCTGCTCCCCAAATCGGCTTTTCTACCTTTGCCGGAGTCGCAGTCACTCAAGCTAGTTTAGCAGCTTACGGAACCTACGCTGTCGGTCGCGCTGCCCAAGTTTATTTAGAAAAAGGCTGCACCTGGGGCCCGCTGGGACAAGATACCGTCATTCAAGAAATTCTCGCCACCATCGAGCGTAATACAATTATCGATCGCTTGCAGCAAGAGTTTAAAATATGACACAAACCACAGCCATTACAGAAATCATCCAAACTTTAGCAGATGTTGAATCTCGATTCAATATTACGCGAACAGAATCCGAGGGATTTTTCCCAGAATGGTATACAGATTTGCCACAAATTACAGCAGCCGATAAAGTCGCTCTCAATTTGATTAGGCAGCGATATCTCTATCATTTAAATGATGAAAGCCTTACAGAAGGAACCGTCACGCTAATCATGGGTTCGCCTCTATTAGAACGAGCGGGTTTTTACGATCCACCTTTTAAAATGATGGCTGAAAAATCTGTACAAATTGTTTTAGATGACGAGGATGATGAAGTAGAAACTCTCAAAGGAAGGATTGATGTTTTAGTAATGCAAAATCAGTTCTGGGTCACACTTTTAGAGTCGAAGCGCACCACCATTTCAGTCATGTCTGCACTTCCCCAAACACTAGCATACATGACTGCCAATCCCCGCAAGGACAGACCGAGTTTTGCTGCGATGACAAATGGCAGTGAAATTGTATTCGTCAAGCTAGACTTTGAGAATCCACCTAAATATGACTTATCAAGAATATTTTCACCTGTTCCTCTAATGAACGAACTTTATACAGTTCTTCAAGTATTGATAAAAATTGGTCAATTGATATTAATTCCCGTTGCACCGGAATGATATAGAGGACACGGCAGTGCCGTTTCCCTACCGCGATCAATTGTAGGGACTAAGGCACTCGCGGTGTCCTGATTTCGGGTTGTATTAATTCCGATGCAACCGGAATTGATATAACGGGGAATGTGGCATGATTTATTATATCTAGTTCGGTAAAATAACCGCGATCGCGTTTGTAGTGAGGAATGCCAGTCTTAGTAGTTTTTTGAGGACGGAAGTCCTCACTACAAACCTATTTAATTGTGGTCATTCCCAACTCAGTTTTTGATCCAGTCTGCTAACAGTAAGCTTGACAGATGAATCACAGTTTGAGCTTATTTGTCAAGCTACAAAAGTTATAAATTTAATTTGGTTCAAAGTTTGTATTTTTGGATACTAAGGTGCAGGGACGATTTCCTCAAATATCAACCTTACTAAATGAGTGCTTCCTTGGAAAAATACCGTACCGGGGTAAATGCTGATGGCACTCCTCTATTTCCCGCCGTGCAAGGATTTGGTTTCGCTGTTTGATTTGGACAAGCCGACTGGTTCCAACTATCGGCTAGATACCAATTGCACCCGACCGGCATCCATTTCATCCATTAATAACTCTAAAGCCTCATAATCAATATCCGAGATGTAGCCCAAACGGGTGAGCTCGTAGTTGATTTCGTTTTCAATGTCAGGTGTTAACTGCTTAATGTAGAGGGCTTTTTCTACAAGATGACGAATCGCATAAGTTGCTTGCATAGTAACTCGGAGAACTCCGTACAATTTAATTATCCTCTGAACAGTCGATCGCGCGCGTGATCTAAATCAGAACTAACAAGTGATTTCAATTACATTGTTCGGTTTAACCTAACAGCTACGGCAAAGTCGATCGCAAATTTTACAAATGCTAAAACTTGTGTCCGCTGGCATTAATAAAAAATAGTATAGTAGCTTACGTTTCCTCCCAAATCTTGCGGAAACTTTCATAAAAAAGAGTCAATAAATAAAGATTCAGTAAAAATACTGAAAAAAACTGGTCGGTTTCCGATCGAGCAAGTTACGCTCGAAGGTATCAAGTAGGTTTAGGCTTACAACCTTCTAGCACAGTAGTTGAAAATACGCAGCAACCATAGGTTTGATATATGCAGACACTTCTTGCCGATCGACCAATTACAGTGATTCGACCCCTAGACCACCTGAATGCAGCCACAGCCGGAGAATTCGGACGGCAACTAACGACAGCAATTGCAGCCCCCGAGATTGTAGGGGTACTCGTAGATTTGGGCCAAGTAACATTGATTGACAGTGCTGGTTTGATGGCATTGGTTTTGGGCCTCAAGCAGGCGAAAAAAATGCAGCGCAGATTTAGCATTTGCTCGGTATCTGCCGGGGCTAGGATGGTTTTGGAACTCAGTCAACTCGATCGAGTTTTTGAAATATTTGAAAACGTCGAGAGCTTTGAAGCCGAAAACTCCTCAGTAGAAAGCACTGGTAGAGGCTGGTAAGGAGGCGAAAACCAGCAACAAAAAACAGCAAATTCGGTTAAATAGCCGAAAAGACAGAGAACTGCCGTTGGCGTGTTGGCAGATTTTGAGGTAGGCTGCTTAAGAGTCGCAGATATTTAGCGAGTCGAGCCGTGGCAGTAAAAGTCGAAGAATTACTTACAGCAGAAATCAATCAGCCTGCTCGTTATCTGGGAAACGAGTTGGGGGCTGCGCGCAAGCCTTGGGATGGGGCGTCTGTACGTTGGGTGCTCACTTACCCAGAAGTGTATGAAGTTGGTGCTTCCAATCTCGGACACATCATCCTTTACAACATTTTGAATGCTGGGCCCAGACAGTTGTGCGATCGAGCTTATTTGCCCGCACCAGACTTGGCAGCAAAACTTCGATCGACCAAAACTCCCCTGTTTGCCGTAGAATCAAGGCGATCGCTCATAGAATTTGATATTCTAGGCTTCAGCCTCAGCTATGAACTTGGAGCCACAAACATTCTGGAAATGCTGGATTTGGCCGGCATTCCCCTAACTTGGCAAGAAAGAGCGACAAATGACCAGAACGGTGAAATGCCGCTGATTTTTGCTGGTGGCCAAACGGCAACTTCCAACCCCGAACCCTATGCTGACTTTTTTGACTTCATCGCTTTGGGAGATGGCGAAGAATTGCTTCCAGAAATTGGCTTAATTTTGGCAGAAGGCAAAAGTAATAATTTGAGCCGAGAAGCATTGCTGCTGGATTTAGCGCAAATTCCCGGTGTCTATGTCCCGCAATTCTATGATATGGCGGCAGATGGTTCAGTCCATCCCAACCGCCCCGATGTTCCAGCACGAATTTTACGCCGGGTGGCGACTCCGATTCCAGCTTATTCGATCGGGCTAGTTCCCTATGTTCAGACAGTACACGATCGGCTGACAGTAGAAATTCGCCGTGGTTGTACTCGCGGCTGTCGCTTTTGTCAGCCGGGAATGCTGACTCGCCCCGCGCGCGATGTCGAACCGCAGCAAGTTGTAGAGGCGATCGAACTTGGGATGAAAGCCACCGGGCACAGCGAATTTTCCCTGCTTTCCCTGAGTTGTTCCGACTATCTGGCACTCCCAGCAGTCGGGATGGAAATCAAAAACCGCCTGAAAGATCAAAATATCTCTCTGTCTCTACCCAGTCAGCGGGTTGACAGATTTGACGATAATATTGCCGATATTCTCGGCGGCACGCGGCAAAGCGGTTTGACTTTTGCGCCGGAAGCTGGTACTCAGCGGATGCGCGACATTGTTAACAAAGGTTTGACCAACGAAGAATTGCTCCGGGGTGTCAAAACTGCGGTCGATCGCGGTTGGGATAAAATCAAGCTGTATTTTATGATCGGTTTGCCTGGGGAAACAGATTTTGATGTTCTGGGTATCGCCGAAACAGTCCGCTGGCTGCACAGGGAATGCAGGCTTCCGGGCCGACGGGGACTGAATTTTAATTTGACAATTTCCAATTTTACGCCTAAGCCTCACACTCCTTTTCAGTGGCACTCGGTTTCGACTGCTGAGTTTTCCCGGAAGCAAAGACTTCTGAAGGGAGAATTTCGCGGAATGCGCGGCGTTAAGGTGAATTACACTGATGTACGGATTTCGGCAATGGAGGATTTTGTCGGACGGGGCGATCGACGTTTGGGCCCTGTAGTCCGTCGTGCTTGGGAACTCGGCGCTGGTATGGATGCGTGGTGGGAAAGTTTGGATAAAGCTTACAAAGCTTGGACTCGGGCGATCGATGAATCGGGCCTTACCTGGAAATACCGCCAAGTCGAAAGCGGTGAATGGAATCTGTTTGAGGACAAGGAAGAAGGAACCCCCCCCTACCCCCCCCAAGGGGGGAAATTAGAAGGAACTCCCCAAGGGGCGGGGGCGGGCACGGGGGCACCGCCCCTACTGGATCGCCCTTTACCTTGGGATCATCTGGATACGGGAATTGACAAAAACTGGCTGAAACTAGACTTGCAAAAGGCTTTGGAAGCCGCCACGGTTCCCGACTGTTCGTTTGAAGGGTGTTCGCGCTGCGGGGTTTGCGGGACTGATTTCGGACACAATGTGGTTGTGGATGCGCTGCCAATTCCTGAGTTTGCTGGGGAATTTGTGCCGAATACAGAGCGGAAACAGCGTTTTCGGGTTTGGTTCGGGAAGGTGGGCGATATGGCTTTGGTGGGTCATTTGGATTTGCTCCGATTGTTCGATCGGGTAGTTCGCAGAGCCGATTTGCCGATTTCGTTTACGGGCGGGTTTCACCCGAATCCTCGGATTTCTCTGGCAAATGCTCTGCCTCTGGGCGTTACCAGCACTGGGGAAATTGCGGATTTTGAGCTAACTGAGTTGATCGATGTTGCCGATTTTCGCCAAAAGTTGGTGGCAACTCTGCCGGAAAATATTCCTGTTTATCGGGTTGAGCCGATCGACCTCAAAGCTCCTTCTGCTAATCAGTTGTTGGAAGCAGCGGAGTACCTAATTACTGTGGCTGTAGCGGGTGTGCTGGCAGAAAATGGCGAATTAGACCGAGAGAATGCTGCTGCTGCCTCCGTCGCGAATAATGCTAACTGGGAAGATTGGGTCAAGACGATCGTCCAAACAGAGGCTTTTTGGCGGGTGCACACTACTAAGTCGGGAAAGACTCAGGATGTCAATTTGCGCGATCGGCTGCACAAACTCGAACTTGTAGAGCCTAAATCTGTCGCAAGTCATAACTCTGAAGGTACAGCCGTCTTGCGCTATACCGGCAGTTGTCGCAGCGATGGCAATTTGCTCAAGCCAGAACATCTTGTTTTCATGCTCGAACAAGTCAGCCAACACCAAATGCAGCTTCTGGAAGTTCAGCGCAGTCAGCTAATCTTGGGTTATGGTTAAAATAAGGGAGCTGTGGTGGAATATTTCACCTTCGGCTCTCGATCGGGATGTGTCGTTGCACGCTATAATTGTTTGTTATGGAAGCCGTGGTGGCTTGAGCGCTTTAGTCGCTCGCCGCCCTCGTCAACCAGCAACGCGGGCTGGGTGCAAATTGCTTCTGTTCAAGACTTCAAGCCTTTTTGTTTCACGGGCTAAATCTAAGACCAAACTCGCAGAAGCTTGTTTCGATCTAAATTTAGCGATTCAGTCGATCGATCGACAGCAAAGTCGATCGCCAGCTCAATCAAAAATTTCATGGTTTAAGCCGCACTGTGAGTATCTGAGTAACAGAAATCCCAAATGCGTTTAGCAATATCGATCGAGGCTGTCATAGTTCAGCCTGTCAGATTCACACCTGCAAAGTAAACCTAATTGTCCGTATTTGACTATTGGTTCACAGACTATTAAACAATAGATGTTTTTGACGGGGTTTGAGGGTTGGTGGTGACGGAAATCGCAGTCGAAAGCCAAGCTGAATTCAGTTGAGTGCAATCTGCCGATCGCACAAGCAGACGGCTCTAGGGAAACGGCAGTGTCGTTTCCCTACCAAACCTCTCTACTACTTACTTTCCCTCGAAACCAGCCCTCAACCGCCACGCAAGCGGAGTTATCAGTTTTTTGTGTAGAGTTGTGTGTTAGGAAATTGGTACGGTGTCACTGAATTGATTCGCTGAATTCAAATTAAGAGTTGTAAAAATTAAATTTTGAGTGAAAGAATTCGTAATTCACAAATCAAACTTCAATATTTATAACTCGCTAAAAGCGTCCTTATTTCTATCTTCGGGCTCAGTCTGCGAAGCACAACCCATAACTCTGTAAGGGTGGATTTAATCAGTTTATCTGTAACGGTCAACAGTCAACAGTTAACAGTTAACAGTCATTCCACCCTGCACCAAGTCACAGCTAATAACTCTTCAAGCTACTACTAATTAAAGTCAAAGTTAAAGGCACTATTCAGCGTAAGTGTCTCTAACTTGCTGCCAGTTTTTTGAGGAAATTGAATGACAAAGCAAATAGTTATAGCAGAGCAGCATCGCATTGCTGCCGTCTTTTCAGAAGATCAAATCCAAGAACTCGTGGTAGCCACAGGCAGCCACCAAGTCAGCGACATTTACTTGGGAATTGTCGAGAATGTACTCCCCGGGATAGATGCGGCCTTTGTCAATATTGGCGACCCAGAACGCAACGGGTTCATGCACGTCACAGACCTCGGCCCCCTGCGGCTCAAACGATCGGCAGGAGCAATTACAGAACTCCTGACCCCCCAGCAAAAAGTGCTGGTACAGGTAATGAAAGAACCGACGGGTAGCAAAGGCCCCCGGCTGACAGGCAATATTACTCTGCCGGGGCGTTATTTGGTACTGATGCCCTACGGCAGAGGAGTCAATCTGTCCCGCAGGATTAAGTCGGAAGCCGAGCGCAATCGCCTCAGAGCCCTAGCTATTTTGGTGAAACCGGCCGGGATGGGGCTGCTGGTGCGCACCGAAGCCGAAGGGATGACTGAAGAAGCGATCATGGAAGATTTGGAAGTCCTCCAAAAACAGTGGGAATCAGTTCAAATCGAAGGCGGTACCTCGCGGGCGCCGGCACTGCTCAACCGCGATGATGACTTTATCCAGCGTGTGCTGCGGGATATGTTCAGCAGTGACGTGAATCGGATTGTGGTGGACTCGCAAAATGGAATTAAGCGGGTGAAGCAACAGTTGATGAGCTGGAACGGCGGTAAACTTCCTGCCGGAGTTTTGATCGACCACCACCGAGAGCGCGCCTCGATTTTAGAATTTTTCCGCGTTAACGCTGCCATTCGAGAAGCCCTCAGACCAAGGGTAGATTTACCTTCGGGCGGTTATGTGATTATCGAGCCGACTGAGGCGCTGACTGTGATTGATGTCAACTCCGGTTCGTTTACTCGATCGGCCACGGCGCGAGAAACGGTACTCTGGACAAACTGCGAAGCAGCAACCGAAATTGCCAGACAACTCCGGTTACGCAATATTGCCGGGGTGATTATTGTTGACTTTATCGACATGGAATCCCGCCGCGATCAGTTGCAAGTGCTGGAACATTTCAATAAAGCTCTCAAAGCGGACAAATCTCGACCGCAAATCGCTCAACTGTCGGAATTGGGACTGGTAGAACTGACCCGCAAGCGCCAAGGTCAAAATATTTACGAGTTGTTCGGGCACACTTGCCCTACTTGCAGCGGATTAGGTCATTTGGTGCAACTCCCTGGGGAAGACGACTTCGCCGGAGCGGTGCGGGAATCGGCCGATCGCACCGTTGCTACCTCGAACCGCGTGATGTTGAATTTGCCAGAAGGAGTCGAACGCCGCAGCTTGACGCCTGTGACGGCTGCAAGTCCTGCATCGGTGCGAGAAGAACGCCCCCCCGAACCTGCTCGGGCTGCTTGGGAACCGTCTAGCGAAAGTTTGGATTTTGAAACCGATAGCAACGTCTCGTCTTTGGACTTGCTCAACCATCCCAGCTATCAGGATTTGGGCAACGGCACCAGACGCCGCCGCCGCCGCCGGATTGGCGAAGAGCCTTTTGCCGTCCCGGTGGAAGAGGAACCAGTGCGCAGCAAGTTGCGGCTACCGAATACTTCGACGATCGCCCCCGCTGTGGTGGATACCCGCTCTGAGTATCTGGTGGTGACTCCCCCCGGCATCCGGGCAGCTTCCGAGGGCTTCGGACTGGTGAATATGGCGACTGTTGGCAGGCGCGAGGAATTCGATCGCGTGCGTCCAACTAAGTCCTCTGAGTTGCTGAAGCCGATGGTGGAGCCTCCCGAGGTGATCTCGGTGGAAATGACGGCAGAGGAGCAGGATGTTTATGCTCTGATGGGGGTTTCTCCCTTGGTGCTTACCGATCGTGGGCTGAAAAATCCTAAGAATGCGATCGTTTCGGTGACTCTCCCCGGAGCCGCCCCGAACAAGCAGCCTTTCGAGCAGCTCGAATTTGAATTTGAACCGACGACGCCAGTACAGGATGTTGAGGAAGAGGAACAGGATTATTATCCAGAAATGTCGCTAGTTGAGCCTGTATTTTCTGAGGATGATGATGATGATGATGATGCTGAAATTTACGGCGAGAGTTCGATCGACCTTTCGGCTCCGCTCAGCGACTACGAAACTGATGATTTCGAGCCAATGGAAGAACCCAGCGATGTGATGGGCTTCTCGAATGAGCCGATCGAATTCGATGAGCCGATCGAATTTGATGAGCCGATCGAATCCTACGAGCCGATCGAATTCAATGAGCCGATCGAATTCAACGAGCCGATCGAATTCAACGAGCCGATCGAATCGATAGAACCCGAAGAACCTGCTATCAACCGTCGCCGCCGCCGTCGCTCATCTGCCGTTTTGGACGAATAATTATGAAGGAAGAGGGAAGCAGAAAACAGGAAGAAGCAAGAAAGAAGAAGGAAGAAGTAGAAATTTTTACTCTCTTCCCATCTTTCCATCTTCCTCTTTCCCCCACTCCCTCGAACCGTCTGGTAATTGCAGGTGTGGATGAAGTAGGAAGGGGAGCTTTGTTCGGGCCCGTGGTGGCTGCGGCCTGCATTTTGCCCGACGAAGTTCTCGATGAATTAGCAAGTTGCGGAGTCCGCGACAGCAAGCAGTTGAGCGCCGCAGCCCGGAGTCGGTTAGCCGTAAAAATCCGGGCTGTGGCTGTTGACTGTCAAATTGGTGCTGCTTCGGTGCGGGAGATCGATCGGCTCAATATTTTGCAGGCTTCTTTGTTGGCGATGAAGCGCGCAATTCTGAAGCTGAAGGTTACTCCTGATTTGTGTTTGGTTGATGGGAATCAAAGAATTCCTAATTTGGCGATCGAACAAGAGACGATGATCAAGGGTGATGCGCGATCGATTCAGATTGCTGCTGCTAGTATTGTCGCGAAAGTTTGGCGAGATGAATTAATCACACGTTTAGCCGTTAAGTATCCTGAATATGACTTGACAAACAATAAGGGATATGGTACAGCTAAACATAAATTGGCTTTGGAGCGTTGCGGTGTGTCTGTCTTTCATCGGACATCCTTTAGTCCCTGTCGAAAATCTTAAAATAACCGCGAAAAACCTAGCTAATCGCAACGAAATTCTCTAAAATAAAATTTGAAAAACCAATAATCTCCGATTAAAAAAATCAGCTAGCTATTACAGGCTGAACATTTAAATTAAAATTACCAATCAATTCTTCAATTCTTTAATCTTTAATCTAAAATTGCCCAATGCCCAATGCGCGAGACTGATAATATGTTAACAATTCCCGGCTATCGCATCACTGAACAAATCTACAACGGCTCTAGAACACAGGTTTATCGAGGAACTTTTGAATTAAACCAAAAAGTAATTATTAAACTGCTATTGAGCGAGTATCCCACTTTTAGCGAACTCATACAGTTTCGGAATCAGTACACCATTACCAAAAATCTTGACCTTCCCGGAATCGTAAAACCGATCGCACTCTTAAACTACCGCAATGCTTTTGCTATGGTAATGGAGGATGTTGGTGGTGTTTCCCTTGCTGAGTATACCGCCAATGCAGAGCTATTAGATAATATCCAATCAAGCAATTCTGACATTTCCTCCCCCCAGACTTCGCCCCTACCGCTTGATGAGTTTTTGCCGATCGCAATTCAGATCGTCCAAACCCTAGAAGGACTATATCACAACCGAATCATTCACAAAGACATCAAGCCCCAGAATATTATAATTAATCCTCAAACTAAAGAAGTAAAAGTAATTGACTTCAGCATTTCCTCACTTCTACCCAGAGAAAACCAAGAAATCCAAAATCCCAACATATTAGAAGGAACCCTCGCTTATATGTCCCCGGAGCAGACGGGAAGAATGAATCGGGCGATCGACTACCGCACCGACTTTTACTCGCTGGGAGTCACATTTTACCAACTACTAACAGGGCAATTGCCCTTTAACTCTAACGATCCAATGGAGTTAGTTCACTGTCATATTGCCAGGATTCCCACTGAGCCAATAAATCTGGCTCCAGCTATCTCAGTGATGGTGAATAATATCATCATGAAACTGATGGCAAAAACTCCAGAATTACGCTATCAAAGTGCCGCTGGACTGCGCTATGACTTAGAAAAATGCTCGCAGCAATGGCAAGAAAATGGGACTATTAGCAAGTTTGCGCTGGGAAATCGGGATATTTGCGATCGCTTCATCATTCCCGAAAAGCTCTACGGCAGAGAAACTGAAGTTAAAGCCCTATTAGATGCCTTCGATCGCATCAGCGAAGGTAGCAGCGAAATCATGCTAGTTGCTGGCTTTTCTGGCATTGGTAAAACCGCCGTAGTCAACGAAGTTCACAAACCCATTGTCCGCCAACGGGGTTACTTCATTAAAGGAAAATTTGACCAATTCAAGCGCGATATCCCCTTTTCTTCCTGGGTGCAAGCATTCCAGAATTTAATCAGACAATTACTTACCGAAAGTGCTGGTGAGGTGCAGAAATGGCGAGTCAAAATATTAGAAGCATTAGGGGACAATAGTCAAGTTATTATTGATGTGATTCCCGAATTAGAAAAACTAATTGGCAAGCAGCCAGAAGTCCCAGAACTAGAGGGCAATGCTGCTCAAAATCGCTTCAATCTCTTATTTCAAAAAATCATCAGAGTGTTCGCCACAAAAGAACATCCCTTAGTGATTTTCTTGGATGATTTGCAATGGGCAGACTCCGGTTCATTGAAGCTAATGCAGTTGTTGATGAGCGAAGCAGATACCCGCTATCTGTTGTTAATGGGAGCGTATCGGGACAACGAAGTTTTTCCAGCCCATCCACTAATGCTGACATTGGATGAGATTCGCAAAGACTCGGCAACAATCAACCAAATTACTTTAGCACCCTTAGACAAAACTTCCCTAAATCGCCTGATTGCTGACACCATGATTTGTCCAACCGAAAGGGCAATTCCTTTGACTGAAGTGATTTTTGCTAGAACCAAAGGCAATCCTTTTTTTGCAACTAAATTTCTGAAATTTTTGCACAGTGATGGATTTATCTCATTTGATTTTACCCCCATAACGGCGGGGTGGCAGTACGATATTGCCAAATTGAGAGCGCTTTCTTGGACTGATGATGTCGTCGAGTTTATGGCAATTCAGTTGCAGAAGTTGCCGACAAATACTCAGCAAGCTTTAAAACTTGCTGCTTGTGTAGGAAATGAATTTGACTTAGCAACTTTGGCAATTGTCTCCAAAAAATCTGAGTCAGAAATAGCAGCAGATTTGTGGCCAGCACTACAAGAAGGATTAGTTATTCCCATCAGTGAAGTCTACAAATTTTTTCAAGACTCGGAATCAGTAGAACTTGCACAAGTGTCTGATTTATCGGTTCCTTACAAGTTTTTTCACGATCGCGTACAACAAGCGGCATATCTTCTGATTCCCGAATCCCAGAAACAGTCCACCCATCTCGAAATTGGGCGACTATTGTTGCACAAGGGCGGACATGGAGGTACAGCCCCTACGCAAGCAGAAAAAGAAGAAAAGATTTTTGATATAGTCAACCAGTTGAATATTGGTGTGGAGTTGATCGATTATCAAACAGAAAGAAATGAACTCGCTCAGTTGAATTTAATTGCCGGAAATAAAGCTAAAACTTCAACGGCTTATGAAGCTTCCCTAAAATATTTGAATGTGGGGAGGAAACTTCTAGCAAAAGATAGCTGGCAAACCAGTTATGAGTTAACACTTATTTTGTATGTAGAAGCCACTGAATCAGCCTACCTCAGCACTGATTTTGAACAGATGGAGCAATTGGCTACAATTGTGGTGGAACAGGCAAGAAATATTTTGGATAAAATCAAAGTATATGAAGTTAAAATTTATGCCTGCATCGCAGAAATGAAACAACTTGAAGCGATTGAAATTGGCTTACAGGTGTTACCTTTACTCGGAGTAAGCTTGCCTACATCGCCAACTCATGCAGAAATTCAACAAACAGTAAAAGCAACAGCAGAGGCTTTAGCCCGAAAGAGCAACGAGGAACTATTAAACCTGCCTCCGATGGTAGATGAATACAAATTAGCTGCTTCGCGAATTATTGCGAGTATGCTTCCGGCGGCGGTTATGGCTGCACCATTTTTAACTCCGCATATGGCGTGCGAAGAAGTGAATTTGTTGCTCAAATATGGTCATTCAGTTTTCTCACCCTATGCTTTTGGTGATTATGCGATTATTCTCAATGTGGTAGTCGGAGATTTTGAGGCATCTTATCGCTATGGCTGTTTTGCGGTCGATTTATTCGCACACTTAAATGCTCAAAAAATCAAAAGTGCTGTGTTATTTAAAGTGGCAGCATTTTCAGTTCATGGGCAACAGCATCTGCGGTTAACTCAGCTACTTTTTGCAGCAGGTTATCAAAGTGGTTTGGAAAATGGAGATTTAGTGCACTCTAGCTATTGTGCTATGGAAAAATGCCAATATGCCTATTTTGCTGGAAAAGAACTGACAGCACTTGAAAAGGAGATAGCAAACTACAGTTATGTAGTTGCCAAAAATCGGCAAATAACTCAGTTGACTTGGCTGAATATATTGCAGCAAACAGTGCTGAATTTATTGGGAAAATCAGAAAATTCGCTGGTACTGATAGGTGAAGCATTTAGGGACGCACAAATGCTTCACATTCTAGAAGTAGCAAAAGATAGATATTCAATGCACGACATATATCTTCATCAAACTTTTCTTTATTATCTATTTGATGCCAGCCAAATGGCATTAATAAATGCAGTTAAAGCTGAAGAGTCTTTAGATACGTGCGTGGGATTAATCAATGAGCCTGTATTTTATTATTACGATTCTTTGGTGAGACTTTCTGTGCCTGATGTGGCGACTGGAGCGGGGTTGTTGAAAGTGGAAAAGAACCAAGTCCAACTAAAGAAATGGGCCGATGCTGCTCCGATGAATTTTCAACATAAATATGATTTGGTAGAAGCTGAGAAAGCGCGAGTTTTGGGCAACACAGTCGCAGCAATGGATTTGTACGATCGCGCTATCAAAGGAACTCAAGAAAATGAGTACATCAATGAAGAAGCACTCGCCAACGAACTCGCAGCCAAATTCTATTTAAGTTGGGGAAAACAGAAAATTGCTCAAGTCTACTTAACTGATGCTTACTACGGCTATGCACGCTGGGGAGCTAAGGCAAAAATTGAGCATTTAGAAAAACGCTATCCCGAATTACTTGCGCCTATTTTAAATCAGAAAACAAGCTTGAAGACGGGCGAAACAATTGCTCAAATGATGACTGGAACATTTGCAGGTACGAGTTCTGGTGTTTCACAAGTTCTGGATTTGGCAACAGTAATCAAAGCATCTCAATCGCTCTCAGGAGAAATTAACCTCGATAAGTTGCTCTCCACTTTGATGCAAGTGATGATTCAGAATGCGGGAGCCGAAACAGGGGCGATGATTTTGGTAGAAGGAGATTCATTGTTCGTCGCTGTTCAAAGTATGAGTGGTGAATCGTGCAATCTAAAATCAACTCCCATTATTGAGTCTAACGAAATCCCGATCGCGATTGTGAACTATGTCTGGCGCACCCAAGAAACTCTGGTAATAGACGATGCGACGACTGAGGATACTTTTGCTGCTGACTCTTATATCATCCAGCATCAGCCAAAGTCGGTTTTGTGTCTGCCGATTCAACATCAAGGAAAGCCGATCGCCATTCTGTACCTAGAAAATAATCTGGTGACAAACGCCTTTACGGACGATCGGTTGGTAGTCTTAACTATCTTAGCCTCTCAAGCGGCAATTTCGATCGAAAATGCCCAACTTTATACTAATTTAGAAACCAAAGTAGAAGAAAGAACCCAAGAACTCCAGCAGTCAGAAGCTCGTTTTCGACAGCTTTACGAGCAATCAGCCGATGCTATTTTGCTGTTAGATGGAGGTGTTTTTATCGACTGCAACCCCGCAACGGTCAAAATGATGCGCTGCACTGACAAAAAACAGCTTCTTTCGCTGCATCCGGCTCAACTTTCTCCAGAGATTCAACCTGACGGTAGAGACTCTTTTGAGAAAGCCAAGGAAATCACAGCCATAGCCTTTGAGCGAGGTAGCCATCGGTTTGAATGGATGCACCGCCGTATCGACGGAGAAGATTTTTGGGTGGAAGTATTGCTGACTGTAATTCCTGTAGATGGTAAGGAAATTCTGCATACGGTTTGGCGCGAAATTGGCGATCGCAAACAAGCTGAATCAGCGTTGCACTCCAAAAATCAGGAACTAAGCGATACTCTCCAACAACTCGAAGCCACCCAAGAAGAACTGATTCTATCCGAAAAAATGGCAGCTTTAGGACAACTTGTGGCCGGAGTTGCCCACGAAGTCAATACACCACTGGGCGCTATTCGCTCCTCGGCCGGAAATGTTTCTAAGTTTTTGAATCAAACCCTAGAACAGTTACCGACACTGTTTCAATCTCTGTCCCCGCAAGAAGGGGATGATTTCTTAGCATTACTTCAGCGTTCTCTCCAACAAGAAGCAAATTTATCAACCAAAGAAGAACGCAAATTAAAAAGAGCTTTGAGAAGCCAACTGCAAGAATTAGAAATAGCAGATCCAGATACCGTAGCCGATCGCCTAGTGATGATGGGAGTGTACGATCAAATTGATGCCTTTGTGCCGCTGCTGCAAAGACCGGGCAGTTTGGATATCCTAGAAATCGCCTACAAAGTTTCAGAATTAAAAAGAGGCATCGCTACGATCAACACAGCTACAGACAGGGCATCAAAAGTAGTTTTTGCCTTGAAAACCTATGCCCGCTACGAACAGTCGGGCGAAAAAACAGCAGCCAGCATTGCAGAAGGGATTGAAACAATCTTAACCCTCTATCAAAATCTACTAAAACAGGGAGTTGAGGTGGTCAAAAACTATGCCGAAATACCGCCATTGCTGTGCTATCCAGACGAACTAAATCAAGTTTGGACGAATTTAATCCACAATGCTTTGCAAGCAATGGATTATCGAGGCACGCTAACAATTGAGTTGACCGAGCAAGACGGGCAGGCTAAGATTAGCATTACCGATAGCGGTCAGGGGATACCAGAAGAGATAAAAGCCAAAATATTTGACCCGTTTTTTACTACTAAGCCGGCCGGAGAAGGTAGCGGATTGGGGTTAGATATCGTGAAGAAGATTGTGGAAAAACATCAGGGAAAAATTGAAGTCGAATCAATTCCTGGCAAAACCACATTTAAGGTTTTTCTGCCAATGAGTGGCGTATAAGAGGTGAGGGCGATCGCAAACGATATAACGGAATAAATAGGCCGGGTTTTACTTGGTTCCACCGAATCTGCCATCTATCCCATTGGGAGGATGTCAAAATTTAAAGCGTTTTGACGCCAATAACTTGGTATTCCACCGGAAACGGATGTAAAACAGCAGTACGATGCGTTATGCTCAGCTAAGCTGCTACACTACGCATATAGATTTCTTGGTTTCGGCGAGTGGGGCGACAGAGAGAGGATTTGGCGATCGGTTGACTTGTGACATCTTAAGATAAGATGGCGTCTACTAATAGACTTTACTAATTTGATTACTTTAGCTACTAATGAAAATTAAAAAGGAGAAAGAATAAATGTCTAAACCAGTTATTTTGTGCGTTGACGACGAGAGAATGGTGTTAGACAGTCTCAGGACGCAGCTAGCAGCAGAATTTGGAAATGCTTACACCTATGAAGGGGCTGAAGATGCTGAGGAGGCTTTCGAGTTAATTAGTGAACTAAATGACACGGAAGTTAGCGTTATTGTGATTATTTCGGATTGGTTAATGCCCGGTATGAAGGGAGACGAATTATTGATTCGCATCCACAAGCAATTTCCTAAAATTGTTAAAATTATGCTGACAGGTCAAGCTGACCAAGTAGCTGTTAATAGAGCTAAAAAATTTGCAAATCTCCACTGCTGTCTATCGAAACCTTGGTCGGAAGCCGAACTACTAGAAACTATTAAATCTAGTTTATCCAAGTTATGAATCAACAGGTAATTGTCTGTGTAGATGATGACAACACTGTACTCAAAAGCCTCAAAGCAGAATTGCAAGATGCTGTCGGTAATGCTTATCTCATTGAAATTGCCGAGAGTGGGGAGGAAGCATTAGAATTGATTGAAGAATTATTGCTAGATGGCTATGAAGTACCGTTAATTATTTCTGATTATATCATGCCTGATATGAAGGGAGATGAACTATTAAAACAAGTTCATCTACTTTCGCCCAAAACTATTAAAATTATGCTGACTGGACAAGCAGATATTCAGGCTGTGGCAAATGCCATCAAAAATGCCAATTTATATCGCTATCTAGCCAAACCTTGGGAACAAGAAGATTTGAGTTTGACGGTAAAAGAAGCAGTCAACAGTTATCTTCAAAATAAACTGCTTGCAGCACAAAACGCCCAGCTTCAGCAAATGAATCAGGAATTGGCGGAGTTAAACCGCGAACAAGCGTTGCTGATTACTCAACTCCACGAAAATGAAAATCGCTTGACGCAGTTTTTGGAAGCAATGCCGATTGGGGTGGGAGTGCTGAATGCGCAGGGCAAAGTTTACTATATCAATAAAAAAGCAAAAGAGATATTTGACAAACAAGTAGTGCCCGATATTCCTGGCGAACAATTGTCAGAGGTTTATCAACTTTATCAAACAGGATCTCTTCAACATTGCCCTGTCGAAAACTTGCCTATCATGCGGGCATTGATGGGCGAAACTTCGGTGGCTGACGATTTAGAAGTCAGACAGGACAATAAGGTGATTCCCCTAGAAATTCATGCTACTCCGATTTACGACAAGCACGACCAAATTGTCTATGCTATCAACACTCTTCAAGATATCACCGATCGCAAAAAAGCAGAAGCCGATCGCCAAAATTTTATTACAGAACTTTTTCAAGTCAATTGTGATTTGGAACTGGCATTAGATACAGAATTAAAAATTACTAAGGCGACCAGCCGATTTGTACCCAATCAGTTTTTATCTTTTTTGGGATGTGAGAGTATTGTCAATGTTAAATTGGGAGACGCCCTGGAGTTGGAAATGTCGATTTTGTTTTCTGATATCCGCGATTTCACTACTCTCTCGGAACAGATGACACCGCAAGAAAATTTTAAATTTATAAATTCTTATCTGAGTCGAATGGAACCGCTGATTGTGGAAAATCACGGGTTTATTGATAAATATATTGGCGATGCAATTATGGCTTTGTTTAGCGAGGGCGCGGATGATGCTGTGAAAGCGGGAATTGCGATGCTGCATACTCTTGCTGAATACAATCAATATCGCGCTTCTGTTGGTTATATACCGATTCAGATCGGGGTAGGAATCAATACTGGTTCTTTGATTTTGGGTATAGTGGGCGGATGCAATCGGATGGACGGTACGGCGATCGGCGATGCGGTTAATTTGGCTTCTCGGATTGAAAGTTTGACGAAGAATTATGGGGTGGCGCTGTTGATTACTCAGCATACTTTCGATCGCTTGACAAATGCTGCTGATTATGCAATTCGGGTAATCGATCGAGTTCAGGTTAAGGGTAAGTCTGAATGGGTGACTGTTTATGAAGTTTTTGATGCGGATTTGCCGGAAGTTAAAGCCGGGAAGCTGGCAACTTTGCAATTGTTTGCTGAGGCTTTGTCTTTGTACAATATGAATGATTTTAGGGAAGCTGGGGGACTTTTTGCCGATTGTTTGCGGCAAAATCCGGGGGATAAGGTGGCTCGAATTTATTGGGAAAGGTGTCAGTAGTCAGTCATATCAATTCCGGCTGCGCCGGAATGATATAGAGGACACGGCAGTGCCGTTTCCCTACCGTGATAGATTGTAGGGACACGGCACTGCCGTGTCCTGATTTCGGGTAATATTAATTTTGATGCAACCGGAATTGATATTACATCTCTCGCGAGCACTTGCGATCGTTTTGGGGTAGGGAAACAGCATTGCCATGTCCTCCGCTGCTAACTGCTAACTGCTGACTACTGTTGTTCGATCGGCATTTCGATGATAAACTCGGCTCCTTGGCCCGGTGCAGACACGCAGCTAAGCTTGCCGCCGTGCTCTTGGACAACTTTGTAGGATATTGACAGGCCCAAACCGGTGCCTTTGCCGGCCGGTTTGGTGGTAAAAAAGGCCTCGAACAACTGCTGGCAAACTTCTTCTGGCATACCGGGGCCGTTGTCAGAAATCCGAATGATAGCCTTCGAGTTTTGGACTTCAGTCCTAATTTTAATCTTGCTGCGGCTAGCTTTGGCTTCAGCAACCGATCGCCCTTCGTTGTATTCCTCGATCGCGTCGATCGCATTGCCGATCAAATTCATAAACACCTGATTGATTTTGCCCGAATAACACTCAACCAAAGGCAAATTTCCATAGTCCTTAATGACGGCAATTTCTGGATAATTACCGCGTGCTTTCAGGCGGCTTTGCAGGATTAGTAACGTTCCTTCAATCCCTTCGTGCAGATTAACCTTGCTCATTTGAGAATCATCTTTGCGGGAGAAAGTTCTGAGGGATCGGACAATTTCCCGAATGCGATCGGCTCCAATCTGCATCGAGGACATCGCTTTCGGCAAATCTTCTAGCAGAAACTCTAATTCGATATCCTCAATTTTATCTTGAATAGATGCCGGCGGCTGCGGGCAGTGCTGCTGGTACATATCGATTAAATCCAGCAAATCTTCCGTGTAGTGGCCGACGTGGACGAGATTGCCGCAGACGCTGCTAACGGGATTGTTAATTTCGTGAGCGACACCGGCTACCATTTGACCGAGTGTAGACATTTTCTCAGTGTGAATCAATACTGCTTGAGTTTGCTGCAATTCGTGCAAAGTATTTTCGAGCTGAATTTTTTGTTGGGTTAACTCTGTTTGCGATCGCACCAAAGCTTCTTCACTCCGTTTTTGTTCGGAAATATCAGTAATTAACCCTTCTAAAGCGATCAATTCTCCGGTGTCGGAAAACACTCCCAAACCTTGCTCCCAAACCCATTTTAATTCGCCGTTTTTATCAGTAATTCGGTAATTTAGCTGATAGGGTCGATTTTCTTGCAAGGCAACTTGCACGGCATTCCACAACAGATCGCGATCGTCCGGGTGAGTCAATTTCGCGATCGAAACTTGGCGAGTGCCGATAAATTCTTCAGGAGAATAGCCGGCTAACTGATAGCAACCTTCGCTGACAAACTCCATACTGCGATCGGGATCGTTGCGAAAACGGTAGGCCATCCCCGGCAAATTGCTCATCAGCGTTGACAAGGCGCGCTGGCTTTCCCGCAGGGCTTCTTCTGCGTGTTTGCGATCGGTAATATCCGTCATCACCGCCAGCATACAGAGTTCCCCGTCCAAATTAATCAATTCCGCTGACAGCAAACACACCACCACCGATCCCGACTTCATCCGAAACTCGCATTCCTGACTGCGAACCACACCTTGTTCCTGCAAATTTTGCCTAAAATCAAGTCGGTCTTGCGGGTTTACCCAAATATTTAATTCCGGTACTTTATGACCGATTATCTCCTCCCCAAAGTAGCCGAGTGCCGACAAAAAACTATCATTAACTTCAAGAAATTTCCCCTCAGCAAAAGTAGTAATAGTCATCGGATCGGGACTCGATCGAAAAGCCTTAGAAAACTTTTCCTCCGACAAACTCAACTGTTTAATCGCCGCTTCCAACTGACTTGTCCGCTCTTTAACCCGGCATTCCAATATTTCATTAGCCTGCTTCAGAGCCTCCTCAGCCTGCACCCGATAAGTGATATCGCGCACCACAGCTTGCAACCCCATTTTGCCGCCGATATCCATAGAAGTCAGCAGCACTTCCGCCGGAAACTCGGAACCGTCCAAACGGCAATGCAGCCAGTCAAAACGGCAATTTCCCATTTCTAGAGCCGTATTAATTCGCTCTTGAGACAGACTCATAGAATCTTGTCCGTTTGGTTGCAGCAGCGGGCTAAATTCCGAAGGATGCTTGCCGCAAAACTCCGATTCTGTGCTGCATCCAAATAACTTTAAAGTAGCCGGATTACAATCCAAAAAACCCTGTTCGTCTAGCAGCATTACCGCATCTGTCGTCGATTCGTACAAACTGCGAAACTTCTTTTCCGACGCCTGCAAAGAAGCAATCAACTGCATCTTTTCCTCGGCGGCCCGCTTTTGCTTGGTAATGTCCTGCATGACTTGAGAAAAACCCTGCAACTCCCCGCTTTCATCGCGCAAAGGAGTCACAATAATATTCGCCCAAAATCGCGATCCGTCTTTGCGAAACCGCCAGCCTTCACTTTCGTATCTACCTGCTGCGGTAGCGGTCACTAATTTTTCTTGCGGTTTGCCAATTGCAATATCTTCAGGCGTATAAAAGCACTCGGAATTTTTGCCGACTATTTCGCTGGCTCTATACCCCAAAATTCGTTTCGCTCCCGAATTCCAGCTAGCTACATATCCATTAGTATCTAACATGAATATAGCATAATCTTTAACGCCTTCAATTACCATTCGCAGGCGTTCTTCGCTTTCTCGCAGTCCTGCTTCTGCTTTTTTTCGCTGAGTAATATCTTCGACAAAACCTTCGTAGTATAGCAATTTGCCGCTTTCATCGCGGACGGCGCGCGCGTTTTCAGCAATCCAAATTACTGTTCTATCTCGGCGATAAATCTGCGACTCAAAATCCGATACGATGCCGCACGCTTGCAAAGCAGAAACAAACTCGCCGCGGCGATCGGGAGCGACGTAAAGCTGATCGCTAATGTTGGTGAGGCTCCCCATCAATTCTGCTGCGGAATTGTACCCGTAAATCCGAGCCAGAGCGGGATTGGCGCTGAGGTAGCGCCCTGAAGGCGTTGTCTGAAAAATGCCGGAAACAGCATTTTCAAACATACTGTAATATTTTGCTTCCATTTTGTGTAGTGCCTCCTCGACATTCAGGCAATCGATCGCTTTGTTTTCTAATTTACAGTCGATCGTTTTGTTTTCTAATTTTTGTTGTCCCACTTTTGAATACCCTGCTAGATTTTTGTGAAAGATTCAATATTTTTGGCTGTTTGTTAGTATGGATGCTTTATCGCCCCGCCGTAGCTATTAAGCAATCGCAAAGCCGTGCGATTGTTTTTATAAATTATCAATTGCTTGCAACACAGATCCAGGACAAAACACTGTTTTGTCCCTACAGAATATGTGTATTTCACCGATTCTGAAACTGCTACCGTCCACAATTTTAAGGACACTACTGTATTTGTTGACTTCATCTACTGCGCTGCTAGTTGTTAGTAGAATTGTGAAAGTTTAACCCGTCCTGCCTGTTTTTCCTTGAGGCACAAATGACTGTCAAAATCGGATTGGCTAATCTATCTGTTTTTGTGGCAGTCGTTTGAGAAAAACTCGCCCGTTAAAAGCTCCCTGAATATATGAGCAATGACACACCCTGAAATTAGTTAGCTGCAAGCCTGTTTCTCCTGTTGCGCGAGCGACTTTTACAACGATCGAGCTTTCGCTACAGTACCAACTGCCGTTTTTGAGGCGGTGGCTGATGGTCGATCGATCTTTACGAAATGGGCACCTTATCTAAAATTGTCACAATACCGGGGAGAATTGTTGTATCAAAAACTTCATATTCGGCTGCTGCGGGCGAGCAAATTTTGTCGCGGTGCTGGGCCAATGGGCAGAAATCTGGATCTAAGTCTGCTAAAATCCCGATCGACTCTCGGTTTGGCCCGATATCCTCAAGCCCACCCCAGCAAAAAAATTATCATCGATACATGACTGATTCTCCCGTACTTGCAACGCCCGATTTATCCGCCGCTTCTCCTCTGTGGCCAGCCCTGCTACAACAACTGTTAGACAGACAATCTCTCTCACGCCCCCAAGCAGCCGACTTAATGCAGGGATGGCTCGCAGAAGCGATTCCCCCGGTACTTTCCGGCGCGATTTTAGCAGCCCTGCAAGCCAAAGGCATCTCTGCCCAAGAATTGGCAGGAATGGCTCAGGTGTTGCAGTCTCAGTCCCTCGCAGGCGAGTTCCAGAGCGTTTTCGATCCCAACTCTCCCATCTCAAATTTCAAATTAATTGATACTTGCGGCACCGGCGGCGATGGCGCTTCCACCTTTAATATTTCCACCGCTGTCGCCTTTGTCGCCGCCGCCGGCAATGTTCGAGTCGCAAAACACGGAAATCGATCGGCATCAAGCAAAGTCGGTTCTGCTGACGTGTTGGAAGCTTTGGGAGTCAACCTCAACGCCGATCCCGCGAAGGTAAAAGCCGCTGTGGACGAAGTAGGCATCACCTTTTTATTTGCGCCTGGGTGGCATCCAGCACTTAAGGCTGTAGCGTCGCTCCGGCGCACTTTGAAGGTGCGGACTATTTTTAACCTTTTAGGGCCCCTTGTCAATCCTATGCGCCCTACAGGGCAGGTAATCGGCGTGTTCGATCCCAGTCTGGTATCAACTATCGCGCAAGCTTTGGGCGAGTTGGGGACTGAGCTGGCGGTAGTCGTTCACGGTAGAGAAAAGTTGGATGAAGCGGGTTTAGGTGATGTTACTGATTTGGCGGTTTTGTCGGGTGGCCAAGTTGAACTAACTACTTTACACCCTGAACAGGTAGGATTGACGCCAAGTGCGATCGGCTCTTTAAAAGGTGGAAATGTTGAGGAAAACGCCGAGATTTTGCGGAACGTTTTGCAAGGCAAAGGTACGCAGGCACAAATGGATGTTGTAGCTTTGAATGCGTCTTTGGCGCTTCAGGTGGGAGGTGTAATTCCTCTGGGAGAACACGAAGCAGGGGTTCGTTTGGCCTATGAGATTTTATCGAGCGGCGAATCTTGGGTGAAGTTGCAGCAGTTGGTTGAATTTTTAAGATGAAGGAAGAAGGAAGAAGGAAGAAGGAAGAAGGAATTTTGGCGTTGCTGATTTGGAGTATGAATTGCCCCTACTAAATTTCAGGGATTGCTAT
>ENA-OFDP01000198-OFDP01000198.1-metagenomes-genome-assembly--contig:-NODE-198-length-28785-cov-6.106927_pt1 | contig 28785 bp, 32 predicted proteins | sample MGYA00153389_OFDP01 | MGnify analysis MGYA00153389
ACGGCACTGCCGTCTCCTCCGTCTCCTCTGTTTAGATCATTCCGATGCAAACGGAATTGATATGATTAGGAAAAATTCCCAATTCCCAATTCCCCATTCCCAATTCCCAATTCCCAATTCCCAATGCCCAATTTCCCTATAACTCCCAGCACTTATCGCTTTTCAGCAGCGCTTCAAACTCAGCCCTTGGCAAAGCCTGACTGAAAAAATGACCTTGAATTTCATCACACTCGTGCGCGCACAAAAAAGCAAGTTCCCGCTCATTTTCAACTCCCTCACCAATCACAGTCAGGTTCATCGAGTGTGCCATTTGAATAATCGCGATCGTAATTGCTGCATTTTGGCGATCGTCTGCAATATCACGAATAAAACTCTTGTCAATCTTGAGCGCATCAAATGCAAAACGTTTCGGATAACTCAAAGAAGAATACCCCGTTCCAAAATCATCAATGGCTATCCTAATCCCCATACTTTTCCACACCGTAAAAGCTTGAGTTGCTGCCGTTTCATCTTGCAAAATTAAACCTTCCGTCAACTCTAATTCCAGACATTTAGGATCGAGATTAGTTTCTGTCAATATCTGGATGACTCTCTCCGTCAAATTTTTGGATTCAAACTGGCGGGCGGATAGGTTGACTGCTATCCGCAACGGAGGCAAACCCTCTGTTTGCCAAGCTTTAGTTTGCCTGCAAGCAGTCTCTAACACCCATTCGCCCAGCGGTGCAATCAAGCCCATTTCTTCAGCCATTGGAATAAATTCCCCCGGGGAAACTCTGCCCCTTTTTGGATGATTCCAGCGCACCAAAGCCTCAGCACCAATAATTTTTCCTGTTTTGATTTCTATTTGAGGCTCATAGTAAACCTCAAATTCTGACCGTTTTAAAGCATTGCGAAGACAAGTTTCTTGAGTGAATTGATTGATGGAACTATTAGCGACTTTGGCTGTGTAAAATTGATATTTGTTGCCTCCTTGTTGCTGAGAATCATACATAGCTGTATAAGCATTTTTCAGCAATTCATCTGCATCGCTACCGTCGCCCGGAGATAAACAAATCCCGATACTTGCCGTCACGTAAAGTTCCGAGCCTTTGACAGTCATCGGTTGAGCTACAATATCTAAAATGTTTTGAGCAATCTTAGCAGCATCCTGTTTTGTCGCAACTGGTTCGAGAACAATTGCAAATTCGGCAGCTTCCAAACGAGCCAGAATCTTGATATTCTCCGTGCAGTTACTCAGCCGCTGACCAATAATGCAAAGCACGGAGTCGCCGGTATCGTGTCCCAAGGTACTGTTAATCCGGTTAATTCTATCTAAACTGAGAGTGACGATCGGTATCATTCCTGGCAATTCTTTTTGCTTGTCTAATACCTGATTTAGCTGCTCTCGCAACAGCGAACGATTTGGCAAATTTGTCAAGCAGTCGTACTGATGCCGGTGGAGAGCTAATTGAATAGTTGTATGCAGGTTTTTTTCCTCAAAGGGTTTTACAATATAGCCGAAAGGCTTAGTCGAATTGACGCGCCGCAAAGTATTTTCGTCAGCATAAGCTGTCAGATAAACTACCGGGATCTGAAAGCGCGATCGGATCTCTTCGGCTGCTGTAATTCCGTCAATTTCTCCTTGCAAATTAACATCCATCAACACTAAATCTGGCCGCGATTCGGCTACCGACAGAATAGCTTCTTCTCCAGAATAAACAATATCAGTCACTCGGTATCCGAGAGATATTAAACTATCAGACATATCTTCTGCAATGATGCTTTCGTCTTCAACTATCAGGATTTTTCTATTGGGCATTAACTTGTCTCCTCAGAGTCAGATTTTGGCTTAGAAAATATTATTTGAAAACTCGTCCCGGTCGTTTCTAACAGTTTTATTGTTCCGCGAATTTGCTTGACCAAAGACCCGACCAGCCGTAAACCCAAAGTTCGGGAATTTCGATAATCTAAGTCTTGAGGAAAACCAATTCCGCTGTCGCTCACCGTTAGCACGCAAACCCTGTTATTATCTAAATTGAAATCTATTTTAATCTTACCTTGAATTTCTCCAAAAGCATACTTAAGAGAATTTGTTACCAGCTCATTGATAATTAGTCCGCAAGGAACTGCCGTATCGATATTTAGCGAACATGGGGCAATATTTGTTTCTAACTTGATGCCTTCTGCATGAATTTCATAAGCTTGAAATAAATTGTGGGATAGATTTTGGATATATTCAGCAAAGTCAATGTCTGACAAGTCTTTGGATTGATATAATTGTTCGTGAACTAGGGCCATTGACCTGACTCTGTTTTGACTTTCTTTGAGCATTTCTATAACGCGGTCATCTTGGATGTAGCGGGACTGAAGTTTCAGTAAACTAGAAATAACTTGGAGGTTGTTTTTGACACGATGGTGAATTTCTTTGAGGAGGACTTCTTTTTCCGCGAGGGAGGCTTTGATTTGCTCCTCATCCCGTTTGCGATCTGTAATGTCGCGTACTACTGCTTGGAGAAATTTTTGTCCGTTAATTTCCATTGCGTTTAACAGAACTTCTGCGGAAAACTCGGAACCGTCGAGCCGTTTGTGTACCCAGTCAAATCGACAGCTACCTGTTTGCATTGCTGCGTTCATTCTCTCGGTCGCTAAACTGGCTGAATCTTGTCCGTTAGGCTGAAATGGCGGGGAAAATTCGCTCGGATGTTTGCCGTAAAATTCTTTTTTGTTGCTACAGCCAAATATTTTTAAAGTAGCGGGGTTGCAGTCAAAAAACTCGTTTTCGTCAAGCAACATTACTGCGTCGCTTGTGGCTTCATAAAGGCTGCGAAATTTGCGTTCGGACTCTTGCAGAGAAGCGATTAATTTAGTTTTTTGAGCTTCGGCGTGCTTGCGATCGCTAATGTCTATCCCTACAGAAACTGCTGCGGTTCCCTGATGGTATTTCTGAGCTACTATCAAATAATTGCGGACGCAGCCGTTAATTTCTATGTCTATTTCTTGCCAGGTTTGCTGAGATGAACTGTCAAAAAATTTTCGGATCAGTTCTCCAAAAGCCGAGCCTTTGTCGAGAAAGTTGATTTCTTGACCGACAAAGCTTTCAGGAGATTGTTTGAACGAGGTTGCTAAGTGCTGGTTGACTCCAATATACCGCAAATCTGAACTAATCCAAGAAATCAGCCCGGGGACGGCATCTAAGACGGCACGAAGTTGGTCTGTAGCTTTTTGTAGTGCTTCTTCCGATCGCTTGCGATCGCTAATATCTGTAGCCGTTCCGCATAAACCTAATATAGTGCCGTTTTCAGCTTGGTTGACGATGCTGTTGATGCGCAGGTGGACGGGAGTACCGTCTTTGCGGATGTGTACTGTTTCGTAAGGAGAATTAGCGGTTTGCGGCTGAATGCAGCTTCTCGCTAAAAATTGCGCAAATATTTCTATTTGGCTGGTTTTTTGTTCGGGAACCAGAAACTCGCTAAAGCGGCGGCCGATCATTTCGGGCGGTTCGTAACCGTAGATGCGTTTGGCGGCGGAATTGACAAAAGTTAAAAGGCCTTGAATGTCGATCGACCAAATCAATTCTTGGGAAGTTTCTACGAGGTTGCGGTACTTTTTTTCGCTGTCAACAAGGGCTGCATTCAAGACTAGGGCTTGCTGCTGAAGTTTTTGTTCTAATTCTTGATTTACGGTTTTTAGAGTGAAGAAAGCTCGATCGCGCTCGGTAATGTCAGTAGAAATACCGACCGCCCCGACAACTTCGCCGTTGCTATCTCGCAGGGCTGTCGATCGAACTTTGTGCATAAAATCCCCGTTTTGAGCATTCCAAGTGCGATCGTTTCCTGCTAGTACCCCGGCAATATTTTCTAAGATATCCGGCTGGCTGCTGTAAACTTCAAAAATCGACAACCCAACAGTCTCACCGGGTTCGAGTCCCAAATTTTCTAATTCTTTGCCTGCTGCAAGGGTTAGCCTGCCGTCTTTGTCTGTTGCCCACAGGAACATCGAAGCACAACTGACTGCGGCGTGGAGCGTTGCGTTAGCTTGTTTCAGCCGATCGATTTCTGCGTGAAGCCGATCGCGGGTGTTGCTTAATTCTAACGTTAGTCGATCGGCTTTTAGCTGCCAGCTAGCAGCAGTGTCGTACATTTCTGCGGGATTGCGCGATCGACAGATGGATTGATTGCAGTGTGACATGGTTACTTTCGGAGGCACTGTATATTTAACCGCAGCCTATTTTTTAAGCATAAACTTTTTAAGTGAAATATTACGTTCGCTGCGATACTCATCCGAGCAAGATGCGATAGTTGAAAGCTAGTTTAAAGGATTCAGGAATTACGGCTCGCTCAGGCTTTCTGGCGACTGTTCAGAAATTGACAATAAGCTGAATAATGCCTCCAAGTAGGTAGTTTTACGGTAAGTATGTGTAGTTTTGCAAAAAGAAGTTTTGCAATTTTCGGCTTGCACAAGACATACAATTATAAAGTTATTATATTGGTTTGCGTATATTTACGCACCCAGTAATCAGACCAACGCTCTCGATGGTTAGGTTAGAACGTGGTTGCACTAATTATGTAGGGTGCGCACTGCGCACCTTACCACTACGGTATTATTGCCTCTTCTTCCCTCTTCCTTCTTCCTTCTTCCTTCAATTAACTCCCCAAATTTTGACAGTTTTGTCTAAACTGCCGCTGATTAGAGTTTCACCATCGCTACTAAAATCAAGACAAGTAACAGAGCTTTGATGTCCGCTAAGAGTGTGAATATGTTCGCCGGTACTGGCATCCCAAAATTTGACATTACCATCCGCACTAGCACTAACAACAGTGCCTCCGTCAGGACTAAAGGCGATCGCATTTATGGAGTTAAAATGCCCGGCCAAAATTACTGGATTATCTGGATTCGATAACTGCAACAGTTTAATATTTCTGTCCCAGCCACCAGCCGCCAAAGTCTGCCCGTTTGGGCTGAAAGCCAGACAATTCGCATAACCTTTAATTGTTTGGGAACATTCTCTGCTGCGGAGGTTCCACAGTTTAATTGTACCGTCAGAACTGCTGCTAGCGAGAGTTTGTGCGATCGGGCTAAAAGCCAGACTCGCAATTCCTGCTTTGTGAGCTTTCCAAGTTAAAAGACTGCCAAAAGTACAGATTAACTTTCCCGTCTCTAAATTCCAAATTTTGATAGTAATATCTGCCGAACCGGTAGCGATAACTTGACTGTCGGGATCGATCGCAATTGCGGTAATTTCCGCTTCGTGTCCGAGGGAAGTATAGCGCAATTCTCCGGCTTGCCAAATATCGATCGCACGGTGTTTCGGAGTATTTCTGCTTCTGACAAAAACCTCAGTTTCTTGACAAAGCACAAAAGTTTCTTTAGCTCGCAGATACTTATCAGCAGTATAGAGTATTTGTCCTGTCTCTAAATCGCAAATTCTAATTGTTTTACCGTGCAAACTCGCCGTGCGATCGCCTCCGGGACTAATCGCCACATTTGTCCCAGTTTTCACAGTACGAATGCAGTCAAACAACTGGTAAGGGACGAATTGTTTTAAAGCTTCGCGGACTAGAGTTTCTCTCCTCGGTCGCAAAATCAAATAAGCAACTCGCTGCACTTCGGGGGCCGGATCGAGTAGCGCTTGAATTGCTAAATTTAAACCTGCGTCTCCATATTTAGGAGCATCTTTAACGGCGGCAATGCGCGGCTCGATACTAGGACTGTTCAAGCGCTGCTTGACCCCGGCGATGCCTCCCAAAACAGCAGCGGCGATCGGGATTTGACTTTGGCCGCCGAGGACGGCATCATATTCTCTGGGTTGGTTAGAATTGTCGGACATGATATCAATTCAAAAGTTAAGATTTGGCAATTATAGGACGCTAAACACTAAACGGCGACTCACCGAGTTTCTGCGGTTCGGTCACGCTAAAACCGGGTTGAAGAGCGGAAGTTCTAATTTATTGACTATTGGTATTTATGCTATTATAATCAAATTAGCGTTTCACACACAAATCCGAAAGTGATATGTCACACTTCACAACGATTAAGGTTCAGATCAACAACGGCGAACTACTGCATCAAGTGTTGGAAGAGTTGGGTTATCAAGTAGAGTCCAACGTGCAGGTGCGGGGTTATCGGGGCGACAAAATTAATGCCGAGTACGTGATTCGGCAATCCAACGGTTACGATTTGGGTTTTCGCCGCAGCGGAGAAGATTACGAATTGGTGGCGGATTTTTGGGGCGCTCGAATTAACCAGCAAGAATTTGTTAATTCAATTAGTCAAAAATACGCACACAAAAGTTTAATGGCAGCAGTGCAGTCAGAGGGTTTTCATGTTGAAGAAGAGGACATTTTGGCAGATGGCACGGTGAGGGTTGTAGTTGGTCGATGGGTTTAAAACTCCCGCTTTTTGAACTCGTTTTCATATACTCAGGACTTACGCAGAATCGGATTCAAAATCAGATTTCTTCGTAAGTCTTAGTACCAAGAATAGAATTATCATGAAATTCGATCGCCCTGAACAACAAATTCAACAAAGTTGGGAGGCTAATGCTGACGCTTGGATACACGCGATCGACCAAAACCAGATCGAAAGTCGCCGCGCAGCAACGGACGAGGCTATTCTGCAAGCAGTGATGCGCTATGAGCCCCGGCGAGTGCTGGATGTTGGATGCGGTGAAGGTTGGCTGACGCGCGCCCTGGCAAACCGTGGTGTTGAGGTTGTCGGAGTTGATGGTTGCAATGCTTTGGTCGATCGAGCTATTTTGAAAGGAGGCGGTTGTTTTCGGGCGATCGGCTACGATGACATTATTGCCGATCAAGCGATCCTCGGTCAATCCTATGATATGATCGTGTGCAATTTTTCGCTACTCGGTGAGGAAATTGGAGACTTATTGCGATCGTTACGCCAAGCAATAGTCTCAGACGGACATCTGTTAATCCAGACAATTCATCCATTCACATCATCTCAAGAACAGCCCTATGTTGATGGATGGAAAATCGAGACTTTCAACAACTTCGGCGGAGCTTTTCGAGAATCCATGCCGTGGTATTATCGCACAGTTAGCTCCTGGTTTCAACAAGTGTCGGAATCTGGCTGGAGGGTTTGTGAATTCGAGGAACCGATACATCCACAGACGAAGATTCCTCTTTCCCTGCTGCTAATTTGTCAGTCACCAGGCAATTGAAATCGCTTCTACAGGAACAACCAAGTCCGAGCAGAGGAGGACTGAAGAGAATAAAGGGGTTTGGTATTGGTATAGTGCGATCGACGCGATATAATTAGAGCAAACAGATAAATCAATATTATGAGCATTACCCTGACGAAAACCCAAGAGATATTCATTCAGACTAAACTGCAAACTGGTAAATATGGCTCTGCCGAAGAAGTGCTGGAAGTCGCTTTGCGATTGTTAGATGAATACGATCGTGCCGATCGCCAATGGATCGATGCTGTACGAGTTAAGATAGATGCTGCCGTTGCCATGTCCGAACATACTCCACCGATTGATGGCGAAACTTTTATTGCAGGGATTTGCGATCGTTTCCCAAAATAGCTTGTAGGCTCGATTATTACTTTCATCGCAAGATAGATGCAATTTTATTCTTGTTCTTCATCGATCAAATCAGATTGATTCGCTTCTTTATTCTCATTATTTGACTCTTCAACTATGCTGGTGTTTTGATGGGTATTTTCCAATAATCCCGACTGTTTTAATAAATGTCTTAGCAATCCAACTTTCAAAGATTTATTACCGTGAATCGGCACAGAAATTCGGATTGAGCTTCCAGCTTTTCCGTAGATGTGATGACTGCCTTGAACTCTTAATAATATCCAGTCATTACGTTCTAGCAGCTTGGCTAACTCTTTACCAGACATGGAGTTCATATTGCAATCTCCATAATTCTGTCTCGCTCATTTGTCTCGAAAGACTCAATATCTACACTAAGGCAACCTTCGATTGCTTCATAGAGGTTTTGCAGCAATTCCTCAAAAGTTTCTCCCTCAGTTGCACAGCCAGGAATAGCAGGAACTTCTGCCCAGAATCCGCCTTCTTCTGCTTCGTGAATGATAATTTTGATTTTCAATTAATTCTCCTAATTTATTTTCACAACTTACCTCTTCATTACTGTACCAGACTTTACTCCTCCAAGTCCACCTGTTTAACCTGCTCTAAAGGTATATCTAGCGCTTCGGCAATTTGCTCGTCGCTCAAGCCAAACTGCCGTAATTTATCTATTGTTTCAATCTTAGTTTTATTTTTGCTTTCTTCCTGCAAGTCGGGAGTTTCCGGCTGACTTTCATCTGGCGTAGGAGTAGAGGGATTAGGACAATTATTGACGTAGCTAATTCTGTTATTTTGAAAATTATTATTCTTGCCAAGAGTTATATTCTGATTTATCTGTCTTTCTATAACGGATTCAAGATTACTTTTCTTAACTTGTTCGCCAAACACCTCAGATAACATTTGCAAAAGCTCGTGGCTAGCCTTTTTAACGTGCTGGGAGCTATAACCATAAGTTTCTGCAACGTCAGCATATCTTTGACGCTTCAGTATTCCCGAAATAATCCCCCGCTGCAAGTTATTTAGATGTTTGCCTGTCCTAGCCCAGACAGCTTTATCGACAAATTGCAATATCTGAGGACTGTCCATAGGTGGGATGGTGGGATAATTTTAGTTACTATACCAAACTTTTTCCCACTTTTTCCAACTTTTTTTGGCTTCGCGTCGGATTTTTAGGAAGTTCCCACTTTTTCCCACTTTTTTTGCTTTACAGGATTTGTGCGATCGGTCTACTGTAAGAACAGTGTTTTAATATTCAATCTCAAAGTGTAACTCTGTAAGTCGCCCAAAAATCTGCTACTTCACCATTTTGTAGGATTTGGGTAGAGTCTGTGAGCAATATACATTTAGCGAGTAAACAGTATTGATGCAACCAAATTTTTTGACTGACTCACCTCTAAGCCAACAGCCATTATTTGAGTTAAAAAATGTTACATTTAGCTATGCTAACAGCCAGAATCAGCTTTTAGATAATGTTTCATTAAGCTTGTTTCCTGGTGAGAATATTGGTTTGATTGGAGAAAATGGCTGCGGTAAATCTACAATTATTAAACTATTGCTAGGATTATGCTTTCCTAACAACGGAACAGTAGATTTATTTGGAAGGAAAGTTTTATGGGGCAATAATTACCCCCAGCTAGGCTACATAGGTGATCCCTCTTATTACCCGGGAGAGTTAGGCTTGCCAACGGGAATTTTAGTTAAAGAGCTTGTGCAAATTTTTAAGTCTCTATGCCAGCAAGAAAAGGAGCTAAAAGACTTATCTTACCTTGAAATTGAGCAACGGCTACAAATTCCTAGTTTTTATGAATCTGATGTTAGCAAGCTATCCAAAGGACAACGGATTAGACTGATGGCATTTTTAGCTTTGGCTAAGAAACCAAAGTTACTAATTGCGGATGAAGCAACAGAAGGATTAGACAAAGAAGGTAAAAAAATTGTATTGTCAGAAGTTCAACGACTTGCTAATTGTCATCAAGCAGGGATTTTATGGATTTCTCACCGGCGGGATGAAGTCGCTAGGTTAACCGATAAAGTTTATGAGCTATTTCAAGGTAAACTACATGAACAAGAGCGTCAAGGTTTTGATTGTCAAATAGAGACTGATTCTATTAACGCTGAGGCTAAAAAATATTTGAATCTCTCCAAAGATGGGGCTTTTCAAGCTTTGGAAGAAATCTTTACAGATTCATCAATCCATAAATTCCAGATGACAGGGGTTCTCCAAAAGAGGGAAAGCGTATGATCAATTTAAACAAAGCTTGGGTAATTGTTGCGCCTGAAATTATCAAATTGTTCAAGTCATATCATTTGCTAATTTTATTAGTAGTAGGAATAATTAGTGCAACATTGCCTTTTAGTTGGGATGGAGAACAACTAACATTTTTTAATATCCCTTTTGAGGGATATCAGGGAGCTAGAGAAACAGTCTATATAAATCTTCTCCATGAATTGTTTTCATGGGCTTGGATTTATATAGCCGTTTATGTACTTCTTCGGTTACTGCTACCTTTAGGGGATAGTTTTTCAGTAAGCCAGTTACTCTGGCTGCGGCTTACTCCTTGCTCTCCTTGGGAGATTGCTGCTGCTAGAGCAATCTGGGTAATTGCTTATGGAGTTTGGCTGGGTTTTTTAGGGCTAATTTGGGTATTAGTAACTTCCCTCTATCATCATATTTACCCTACCAATGTGCTTTTAGATGTTTTGGGTTTAGTTAGTTATATCATCTTCGCAGGAGGTACGATCGCAGTCTTAGATTTTGGTCTAGTATTTGATTACGCTTCAAAACGGGTAATCGCCGTTGTTGCTTTATTTTTACCATTGTTGCTAGACTTGTTAAAAATAGGTATAGGTGGCTTAATTGATAGCCAATATATGAGATTTTTTCCTTATACGCATCCCTTTGCTATGCTAAGTTCAGAGAATTTATATCATTTCGGAATAGCAGGTATCTTAGGGTTGTTTTTCCTCAGCTTCCATATATTGAGTAAACTGAAATATAGTTCAGTTGAAATTTCGGATGTTTTACCAAATGAGAGTACAAGGAGTTAATTATCATGCAATACAAAAAACAGAGAAAAACAAATTGGTGGGTTATCTTTTTATTTATCCCTCTGCTAGTTGGATGTAGCCCTGTAACTCAACAATTGTTCAAAGTAGGGGTTTATGTAGGAGGTGTTTTAGTTGAAACAGTAGTTGGAATAACTATAGAATTTATTTTTGACAAAGTAATCTCTTATATATCACCTCATGTAAAACCTGATCCTGACAATTCATCAAGAGGACGCTATACTGGTGAGCTTATCTTCAAAAAAGAAGATCCAAATTGTAGAGATGTCCATATAGAAAAACAACCTCAAATGGTAAGGGAGTCAATTAAGGAAGAATGGCAGTCAGCACCAGAGGTTAAAGATAGAATCAACCATTTTTATGAGCGTCATTGTTAAAGCAGACAAAGCAATGATAATTTCTATCTAATCCACCATAATTTAACCAAAGAGGAGGCAATAAAAATGAAAAAGACATTTTTTAAAATTCTGAGTGTAGGAGTTATATTTTTGGGTGTTTTGTTCTTCGCATTTGGCTTGATGAAGTTAGCTCGTGCTCAAGAACCACCAAAAGCTCCAACTATAGTAAGTGGGATTCCTGGTGTTGAAGTCATAGTACCTTCGCCAATCAATACTAACCAAGCTCAATATATTATTGGTAGTTCTCTAGCAATGCTAGGGTTAGGAGTTGCAGGGTTTGTAGTTTCTTCGAGAATAACTGAAGTAAGTCACAATAATCAAAGCAAGAAGAATAAAGAAATAACTCCTGACACTGTTACTGTTAATCTTAGTCCCGAAGCGTCAGCAAAACCAGTTCAAGAAACTGCCAGACAGGAAAAATATGTTCCTATAGTTGCTGTGGAAGGCAATCCTGGGACTGTTACCATAAATCTTAGCCCCGAAGACTCAGCAAAAATTTTTGAAAAAGCTGCCAACCAAGGAAAAGATATTTCTATTCTTCCTGATGTTTCTATTGTTACTGGGGAAGGCAATCTTGGTACTATTACTGTCAATCTTAGCCCCAAAGACTCAGCAAAAATTTTTCAAAAAGCGACAAACCAAGGAAAAGATATTTCTATTCTTGCTTATGAATTATTAGTCAAAATCTTGGACGAGGAAGCAGAAGACTAGGCTAAGTTTCTAAGAATCATTATTGTAGCAATTTTTGGGCTTTGTATGTTTTTAGCGATCGCTCTAACCAGAAAACCAAAGTGCGATCGCCCTAATTCAAAAACTAATATCATTCTCAATCCATCACATCATCTGTTGCAGGTTCACCAGGATAAAAGCGATCGCTAAAAATGTCTTCCAACTCATACGGACAATTCTCTGGAAAGGTTTTTCGTGGCAGATTTGTTTCTCCCGAAGCTAACGCCAGTCCTTTGATGTAAGCTGCCTGAAGAGCTTCTTGTAGGTAAGGTTTGAGACTTGGATTTTCTTTGAGCAACTCTAATATATCGATTCGCTGGATGCAAATTGTATTCACCCAACTACGACTTCGTTTTGATACTTGATATTGCCATTTAAGCAAATGTCCAATCAAAATACTCAAGCGATTTCTTAATTCGGCTCGTTGTTGTTTTCCCAATGACTCAATCTCCTCGATTAAATTCGGTAAATCTAGTTGATTCCACTCTCGATGTTTGAGGAGTTGGGCTTGTTCCTGTGTCCAAGCATAAAAATCAGTTTCATAAAGACTTTGTATTAAATTTTCCGGTGTTTTCTCGACTTGTGGTGTTTGCATAAAAATATCAAAATTTAGTGTTATTTCCTTAATTATAAAACATCAGAGTGACTTACGGTAACAGTCCTGGATGCACGCGGGGCTAAAAACCAGGTTTCTCCAAAAATCGTGCATCGAACCGAGATATTGACGCAGAAACCTGGTTTTTTTCGTAAGTGCTAAAATCTTGGAATCGACAGCCGATCACACCGATGATACAATCGAGATAGCGATCGCAATTCTCGATTCCCACCATGACATTCATTAACCCCAAAACCGATTACGCCTTCAAAAGAATATTTGGTTCCTCAGAAAGCAAAGACATTCTGATCAGCTTTCTCAACGCCATGATTTACGATGGCAATCCTACCATTGCAGACTTAGAAATTATCAACCCCAACCTGCCGCCCAAAGTCGAAGGTTTAAAAGATACTTATTTAGATGTTAAAGCCAAACTCGCCGATAGTACGTTAGTCATTATTGAAATGCAGGTACTAAATGTAGAGTCTTTCGGGCAGAGAGTTTTGTACAACGCCGCCAAAACCTACGCCTTTCAATTGCAGAAAGGAGAAGGCTACCGAATGCTCAAACCAGTGATTGCCTTGACACTGACTGATTTCGAGATGTTTGAAAATAGCGATCGGCTAATTTCGAGATTTGTCTACAAAGAAGAAGCATCTAATTTACCATATCCTGACAATGACATCAAGTTAGTATTCGTAGAATTGCCAAAATTTACCAAGGAAGTAGACCAGCTAGAAACTCTGGCAGATAAATGGATTTATTTCATGAAATATGCTGTGACAATCACGAATATTCCACCAGTAATGGATAGCGTTCCAGAGATTCATAAAGCCTTTGGCATCGCCGATCAAGTAAATTTAACCCCAGACGAATTGGCGGATTTAGAGCGGCGAGAAATGTTTATTTATGACCAACAAGGAGCTATACTCCAAGCCGTTCAAGCAGAAAAACAGGCGATCGCCCGGCAGTTACTCGATCGCCTAGATGACGCAACCATAGCCCAAATAACCGGACTTAGCGTTCAGGATGTGCAGAATTTGCGATCGGAAGTTTGATGCGTCGAAAACCAGACATGACATTGTTCGCGTCCATTTTCTTAGCCCGCGCAGGCGGACGAAAGTTTGTGTAGGGGCAATCCCCCCGTGGTTGCCCTGGTTTCAACCGCCGAGTCATAAAACCTACCTCAAAAACAGCTTATAAGCCGGATTCTGACTCTCATCCCCATACTGATAGCCCAGCGTATCCAAAAAAGCCTGCCACTCCTGCATCTCATCCGGCGGCACCTGAATTCCCACCACAATTCGTCCGTAATCAGCCCCATTATTCCGATAGTGAAAAACGCTGATATTCCAGTTAGGACTCATCGAACCAACAAACTTCATCAACGCACCCGGACGTTCGGGAAATTCAAAGCGATAAAACAACTCATTATCTGCTAGCATCGAACGCCCACCCACCATATGCCGCAAGTGCAATTTCGTTAATTCATCATCAGTTAAATCCAAAGTTTTGAAGCCACAATCTTCAAAACTTGCTGCTATTTTCACCGCATCCGCACGATTTTGAATTTGGACACCGATAAAAATATGCGCTGCTTTTTCATCTGCAATTCGATAGCTGAATTCAGTTAGATTACGCTTTCCCAGACATTCGCAAAATCTGCGGAGACTTCCCGGTTGTTCGGGAATTGTGACTGCAAAAATAGCTTCGCGCCGTTCGCCAAACTCGGCTCTTTCTGCTACAAAACGCAGGCGATCGAAATTCATGTTCGCACCGCAAGCAACGGCAATTAACGTTTGTGCTTCGATTTGTTCCCGTTCCACGTAAGCTTTCGCACCTGCGATCGCCAATGCGCCGGCCGGTTCTAAGATCGATCGCGTATCCTCAAAAACATCCTTAATCGCCGCACAAATATCATCCGTATCGACCAAAATAATCTCATCCACATACTGCTGACAAAGCCGAAAAGTTTCCTCCCCCACTTCCCGTACCGCCACGCCATCGGCAAATAAACCAACCTGCGATAAACGCACCCGTTTCCCCGCTTTCAGCGATTGATTCATCGCATCGGAATCGACAGGTTCAACACCAATAATTTTAATTTCTGGCCGCAATCGTTTCACATAAGCACCAATTCCCGAAATCAATCCACCGCCGCCAATTGCCACAAAAATCGCATGAATTGGTTTTTGATGTTGTCGCAGAATTTCCATGCCGATCGTACCCTGTCCCGCAATCACATGGGGGTCATCAAAAGGGTGAACAAAAGTCATGCCTTTTTCGGCCTCTAATTGGCGCGCAAAGGCATAGGCATCGTCGTAGGTATCCCCATGTAAAACCACCTCTCCACCACGGGCTATCACCGCATTTACCTTGACCTGCGGCGTAGTTTCGGGCATGACGATAATCGCGCGAGTTCCCAGGTGGCGGGCGGCGAGGGCGACTCCTTGGGCGTGATTTCCGGCGGAAGCTGCGATGACGCCTTGTGCTAGCAACTCCGGCGAAAGTTGCGCCATTTTGTTATACGCACCCCGCAGTTTGAACGAAAACACAGACTGCATATCTTCTCGCTTCAGCAGCAGTTGATTGTGGAGTCGCGTTGATAGATTGGGGGCGACTTCTAGGGGCGATTCTTGGGCTACATCGTAGACGCGGGCGGTGAGGATTTGTACTAGGTAGTCGCAGAGCATGGGGTTAGGAGTTGGTAGATGCGGGAGGCTGGGATAATTGTACGGTATTTGTGCGATCGAACTGCGAGTAAAACTTTATCTTGCTATTTACTCTACGATGAATAGCTGAGATATTTAAATCCCCGACTTCTTCAAAAAATCGGGGATTTAGACCCACACAACCCGCCGTTTCCAACTCTCCACATATCTAATCAGGTCGTGCAAATCCAGTTCGAGGATCGCTAATAAATAACCCTAAAACCAACGTTTCCATGACCGTATCCCAGACAGGAGTCAAACGCTCAGCATCATCAACCCAGTAGTCAAAAGTAATCAAACACTGAACGTTTGAACCCAATCCCACACAGATTCGCGAATAAGCTTCCCGCTGCTCTGGAGGGTCGATAAACTTGAATTCTGTCCAAACAATCCGGGCAGTTTGCCGCTTCAATTGGATGATTTCTCCCATATCGAACGGATTCCGGCTGTCCTTTTCCGCCACCTGCTTCAATAGCGGAGCCAACGGAAAATCTGCCCAATTTCCGGGGGGAAGTAAATTAAACGAAACTTCTAAACCACAATCATCATCCGGGGGTTTTTTGTCCGTAAACCGGAACGACTTTGTATCAGGTTCAAAATGCCAATCATCGGGGACATCAAAGCGGACTGCACCTCTTCCTGCGACAAAGATGCGAGTTCCAGGCTTTGATTTCCAATTGTGGTCTTCTTTAAGCTCTAAGGTTTCCTTGAGCCATTCCTGCTTTTTGCGCTTAGACATAAACAAACCACTAAATTACTGCTAATGTGTAGTTTTAGACTTGGTAAATACATTTTAATCCTATTTGGCTCGCCGTTTGCTCAAATATAACAATCCTTACAAAAATTATAAATCCCTCTCTTCTGCATTCCTCTGTGTTCTCTCCACCTCTGCGGTAAAAATGCTCTTTCACAATTTGCTAGCTTTTATTTTTCACTCTTTGGAATCACATATCTAATCCCACCTTTATTTCCAGTCACATCACCTCGGTAGCGTGGGATAATATGAATAGCAGCATGACTTCGACTTTGACCCGCATCTTTATTAATATTTATCCCGACATTAAAACCATCAGGCTGAAACTCTTTACTTAACATCTCTTGCACCTTATTGGCCATAAACCAACAAGCTGATTGTTCCCGAAACGGTAGGTCAAAATAATTAGCAGTGTGACGCTTTGGGATAATTAAAACATGACCTTTACTGGCCGGATAGCCATCAAACATCGCATAGGCTGTTGCTGATTCAGTTAGCAACGTGAGATGTTTGTGCGGATTGCAAAATATGCAGTTATTGGTTGAATTTCTTTGATGATTGTAATGCACGTATTCGTAAATTTCGCAAGACTCATTTAAGAAATACGACTTAAATGGAAGTTTGACAATGCACTGATATGTAGGTTTTTTGTGGACATAATGTTCTCGAAAGCCTTCTTTTTTGATATCCCTTCTCACGGCAAAATATGCTTTCCCTCCCGGTTTCAATAGGTGTGACACTTCCATGAGGACATCAGCTTGTTCTTCGGGAAACAAAACATTCAAAACATAAAAGCAAATGATTGTATCGAATTTATGTTCGGGTAATTCCGGGAAATAATAAGAGTCGTAACCGATGATATCAAAGCCTTTTTGCTGTAACAATCTAACATCACTGCCGAAGCCACACCCAAAGTCTAAGATTTTACCTTGTAGCAAGTTTTGAGCTAATAAATATTTTGCCGGAAAAGATAGGTAAATTCTTTCGATTGCCGTCAGGTGGCTGAATTTATTTTGTTGTTTCTTCATGGCGGCATCAATTTTATTTCAATCGCTGTTTTTTAGTGTTTGCGCAAAGGTTTTGTTAAAATTCCGAGAATTTTGTCAACTTCGTTAATATAATAATCGGTCAAGTCAATAAAAGCTGTTTGATTTACCAACGTGAGAAACTTCCAAGCATTTCCGTGGTAACACAACCGTAAATAGCGTCAATTTCATCATTTTGCTGTTGATTGAATCGCTGAGCTCCCAGCATTTCAGCAATACACTGTCCCAATCCGTTTTTGATGTTTTCATTTTTGGCTTCTACTAAGGTGACAACTGGTGTTCGGATTTCATACAAATCGCTGGATGCGGTGAGGATATAATCGCAGTACCCGTTAAGTCCATTTTCGGGATCGGCATTAAATTCAGTGCCGGAAAAAAGCCTATTTGAAAGTTTAAGATGCGCCGTACTTCTAATAATACGGGAGCAATAATTAACTCCGATCGCGCTTTTTTCGTATTGATAGCGCTGGCAAGGGGGATGTATTCTGTTAAGGTTGTTTTGAGATAGTCGCTAGGTGCGATCGATTCTACATCTGCGAACAAAACAGTTTTTTCATTAACGGTGAGGTTAAATGCTGCGCGCACTTTTGCGATCGTAGTAAATTCACAATATGACATTTTTAAAGTCCTTAAATTAACTAAAAATTACCGACGATACTTGACATTTTACCATTATTGCAGTTTGGCGATCGCACTTCTGTCCACCAAAACCCGATCCGTCACCAAATCCCGCACCGTCGCCAACAAAACCCGCCTCTCGTCCACCTCAAAACTCACCGAAACTCTGTCAATTCCCAACACGCCGGGCGGACTCAAATGAGCCACACAAACCTCCTGATGGTGGCTTTCCAAAGAGCGAAAATCCGTCTGTTTGTTGAGCAAGCTGCTCGTCATTTGCCCTTTTTGATTAAAAGTCACCTCCGCTTGCGATACCTCGGCAACTTCCCCAATATCTAATCGAATTTCTCTTTGCCCTTCCATAGCCACTTGCAACGTCAACTCTTCGGAACTTTGACAGGGATACTTCATTTCCTTACTAAATATTGGCGAATAAGCATAAGCTTTAGCGTAAGGTTCCCAGAGACGAATTGCATAGGTATGCCGCAAATAATCGTCAATACTCGCCAATTGTGTTAAGGCTAAAGCACCATGCGCTACAGCTTCAAAGGGCTTATCAGTTTTGACTTTTTGACGACCAAAATACGAAACAACTAAATTAGAAACAGCCGGAATTAGAGAAGTTCCTCCCACCAGCAAAACCTGTTCGATATCTGCTTTGCCGATACCTTTTCCCAGTGCAATGCTCAGCACTTCATCTAAAGCTTCCCGCAACTGTTCTAGCAACTGCCGATATTCCAAAATTTCCTCAAGCTTTTCTCGATTTAAATCCAAGTCGTAAGACATAAAATTTTCATCATCGAACCAACTTTCCTTCGCCTCACTAACATGAGAAAGTTGAATCTTGAGTTTTTCTGCTATTTCTAATAAATTTTGCCAGCCAACTGGGCTGACTTCTGCCCGCGACGAATTAATTTGGCGCAAATAATCTTCGACAATCCAAATGTCAATATCTTCGCCACCGACATAAGCATCAGACTTTGCTAATACTTCCGCCCGCATTAAATTGGGAGTTTTCGATTGGCTATTTTTGACTAAGGAAGGAGGGGCTGTGCGGACTAAACTTAAATCTAAAGTGCCACCACCAAAATCAACTACTAAAACAAGGGAACCGGGACGTTTTACTGCATATCCCAAGGCGGCGGCTGTGGATTCATCGATTAGCTGAACTTCGGCAACTCCCAGAGTTTCTGCTAAGTCACGAAACCAATCTAAATATCGTTCAAATGCTCCGACAGGTACTGTAAAAATTAGTTTATCTGGCTGTATATTTTGCTGATATAGGTGTTTCCAAATAGTTTCAATAAACTGTTCGGCTATTGATTCTGGCGTGTAAGTTTCGCCGTCAAGATTTCGGGCTGGGGGCTGAAAATCGGTAGCTAAGTCGCGTTTGAAAGCTTTGAAAAAACGGTCGGGCTGGGATTGTCCTAAGCGTTGCGATCGCACTTTTTCGCCTAATACCAAATCTCCGGCATTTTTGACAAATACTAGAGTCGGTACTACAGGTATTTCTTGGCTATCTCCGCTCGATTTACCCGTTTTAAAAATGCGGGACATTTCGCCTAATCTCAAAGTTTCTGGTGTTTGCGTATCCGGGTTGAGAATGCAAACAACCGTGTTGCTGGTGCCGAAATCAATTGCGACTGTAGTCATGTTGCTTTTAGATTTTAAATTTAATTTGTGATTCCCGCTGGAAGGGTGCGGCTAACTTTAGCAGGAGCAAGAATTCGTTCTCCATCTCGATAGCCGACAAATCTAACGTAAACTAAGTCTCCTTCTGTTATATCTTCAACATCCGGCTGGTGCAACTGCGGATTGTAAGTCACTTGTTCCCAAGCTGAACCGATTGTTTCAAAACCCCAACTTGACAAAAGATTTTCTAAGGGTGTAAAAAGAGCCGAAAGATTTTTGGCTGGCATCTCCGGCTTAGCTTCTGCCATTTTGCGGGCGGCGGGATAGCTAGTTAACAAAGTTTGCAACTGTTCAAAGGTAGCGCGGCGAAAATCATCAGTTAGTTGAACTTTTTGCTGCTCTAATTCATCGCGCAGCCGGAAACATTGCTGCTTTAATTCTTCAATTTCGGTGGGATTAGCTGTGATTGTAGCCGAGAGTGGCAGCGCGCTCAAAGTACGATCGAACTCTTGAAAATTCAAATTCAGCACCGTTGCCAGCCGCCTCAGTTGGTTTAGGGTGAGTTTTCCCACGTCTCCCTGCCGCACTAAGCGCACCCCGAAGCGAGTTAAGCCGGATTGTGTGGCTAAGTCTTGCCAATCGAGAATATCTAGCTGATTCATGCGTTCCCGCAGGACTGTATCGTACTTAAACTCGATCGCATCTCCCGCCTCAGATGCAGCATAAGCATAGACTAAAATTAGAAAAATGCCCCCGACAGCTAGCGCGATGCTGAAGGCAGGCACTGTTATTACATCAACTGTTGCATCGAGGAGATAGAACATTGTTAATTTTTCTAAACTTGTTTTAAAGTTTGGGTTTGTTCGGCGGTCAAAATTTCTTCGCCTTGGTAGTATTCTGGCAGCAAGTCTTGAGATTCTACTTTTCCGAGGGCTTTTTCAACTCCCGCCGTAGTTTCGGTGCAACTCGAACCGGTGGCGTTGAGGACGGTTTCGGTAATTTTGCCGTCTTTGCCGATGCGGTATTCTATTTGGCGGTACTCTGCCATATTTCCTCTTGGTTTAATGCTTGAGTGTTGACTGTTGAGTGTTGAGTTATATTATAGATTGTGTTTGCGAGTTATTCAAATGAATTTTTGTAGCGACAATGCAACCGGGGTTTCGCCGGAAATTATGGCAGCGATTGCAGCGGCTAATTGCGGTGCTGTGATGTCTTACGGAGATGATGAATATACACAGCGTTTGCAAGTTAAATTTTCGGATTTGTTCGAGACATCGGTGACAGTCTTTCCTGTTGCAACTGGTTCGGCTGCTAATGCTTTGGCCCTAGCGGTTGTGACTCCTCCCTACGGCGCGGTTTACTGTCATGAGGAATCTCATATTAACCTGGATGAATGCGGCGCGCCAGAGTTTTTTACTGGCGGTGCAAAGCTGGTAACGCTAACGGGCGATCGTGCTAAAATAGAGGCAGAGACTTTAAGTAAAAAGCTCGATCGCGCTGGCATAGGTGTCGTCCATCACGTACAGCCCGCAGCCGTCAGCATTACTCAAGCAACGGAAGCCGGAACAGTCTACAATCCAGCAGAAATCTCCCACATTTCGGAAGTTGTTCGCAGCCACAATTTATACCTGCATATGGATGGAGCTCGCTTTGCTAATGCTGTTGCTAGTTTGGGCTGTTCCCCGGCGGATGTGACTTGGCGGGCTGGTGTAGATATTCTCTCCTTTGGAGCGACAAAAAACGGCGCGATGGCTGCGGAAGCTGTGGTATTTTTCAATCAGAAATTAGCAAAGACTTTCCCTTTTTACCGCAAGCGTAGCGGGCATCTGTTCTCGAAGATGCGGTTTTTGTCGGCGCAGTTAGAAGCGTACATAACCGATGATTTGTGGCTGAGAAATGCGGCTCATGCAAATAATATGGCCGCCAAATTAGCCGAAGGTTTTGCAGGTGTTGAGGGAGTCAAACTTTGCCATCCTGTCGAAGCTAATGAAATTTTTATGCAGCTTCCCGAATCGGTGATTGCAGCGGTTTTAGCTGAGGGATTTCTGTTTTATCGGTGGGATAAATATACTGTGAGATTGGTAACGGCTTTTAATACTAGTGAAGCAGATGTGATTGCTTTGATGGAAGCAGTAAAACGCTATTCTGTATAGATTGTAGGTCGGGATTGGCGGGTTTATTGAGCCTTTTGGTCGTAGTAAATATTTCTGTAAACCCGCCCCGCTTGGCGCTACAAACCTACAGTTTAATCGATTCAGGAACAGGTTCTGCAACGGCGGCTAGTTCGGGTTCAACTGCTTGGAGGTGCTCTTCTAAAAGCGCCAGATTTCTCATGTTTGATTTATAAAAAGCATCGAAGATATCTCCGACTAAAGGTACTGAGCCGATAACTGCTTCTAGACCGATATTATAAATCATTTTGCCTAGGGTTTTTTGGGGAATGTTGAATTGAGTTGCTAAGTAAATTAGGTATGCGGAGAATGCGGTATCTACGATATCCCCAGCACCGGGAACTAAACCGATAATTGGATCTAAACCAATACGAAATTTAGTTCCGGGGATACCAAAGGCGGTATCCATCAGGCGGCTGAGTTTGCGGATGCGGTTGAGAGTGGCAAGACGCTCTATGTTGTTCATATTATTATTGTTGAATTAGCTTGAGAATTTGAAATCTATCTGAAGACTGAAAGAATATTGGGTTAATCGAAATCTACCAAAATCAGCGGAATTATCTGATGGTAGCCATGAATCTATTTAGGAAAGTGGAGGGACTGAATTGTTTTTAATCTTGGCTAATATGCTGAATTCCCCATTCGTGCATAGCGTTAATAATCGGTTTGAGACTTTCGCCCAAAGATGTTAGCGAATATTCAACTTTTGGCGGAACTTGCAGGTAAATTTCCCGATGCACAATCCCGTCTGACTCCATCTCCCGCAATTGCTGCGTCAGCATCTTCTGAGTAATCCCATTTACAGCCCGTTGCAGTTCGTTAAAACGCTTCACTCCTGGAAACAACTCCCGGAGAATCAAGACTTTCCAGCGCCCGCCAATTACGTCTAGAGTTCGTTCTACAGGGCAATTTGCTCGATCGACCTTTGCCTCTTTAACTTGCATAGTATCTTTTTGGTAACTACCGCACTTTTTAGTACGTACTTCCCATAATAGCTTGACTCGGTTTAAAGTAGAAATATCTCAGAACACCGATAAACTTCACTGAGGATGCAAAAAATGATTACCGTCAGAAAGAGTGCAGCAAGAGGACACGCCAATCGCGGTTGGCTGGACAGTTACCACACATTTTCATTTGCCGATTATTACGATCCTAACTATATGAATTTTCGGTCTTTGCGGGTAATTAATGAGGATGTCGTTAGCCCCGGCAAAGGTTTCGGCACTCACGGCCACAGCGACATGGAAATCATTACCTATGTATTAGAAGGAGCGTTAGAACACAAAGATTCTTTGGGTACTGGTGCAACGATTAAACCGGGTGAAGTGCAGCGGATGAGTGCGGGTACGGGCATTCAGCACAGTGAGTTCAATCACTCGCAAACTGACCCTGTACATTTGCTGCAAATCTGGCTGTTACCGGATACAAATGACTTGCCGCCGAGTTACGAACAGCGGGATTTTCCCATAGAACAAAGGCGCGGAAAATTGCGGTTAGTGGCGGCGCGGGATGCGAGAGATGGTGCTGTGAAAGTGCATCAAGATGTCGATTTGTATGCGGCAGTTTTGGATGAAAAATCGCGGGTTTCTCATGCTTTGGGGTTGAATCGCCATGCTTGGGTGCAAGTTGCTCGCGGCTCGGTTTTACTCAACGGTTTGGCTTTGGAAAATGGGGACGGCGCGGCGGTTAGCGGTGAGTCTGAGTTGATTGTTGAAGCTACGGCAGATGCGGAATTTTTGCTGTTTGATTTGGCGTAATGCTACACAAATCATTAGCTGTAGGGTGCGTCAGGATGAAGCTAACAAGCTTGTAGAAAATCATCAATCCTGACGCACCTTCTTTCGCTGTGCGGTGCGTCACTCGGCGGTTGAAACCGCGACTACACAAACAAAGTCCGCCTTCGCGGACTAAGAAATTAGTCAGACATCCAAGATTTTGTCCCATAAATACCTGTGATAAGTTCGGGAATACCAAAATCAACATCTAAGCTTTCCCAGTGTACGCTGCTACCGGAAGGCGGCAGCCAAACATCCGCAAGTTGTTCTGGTGAAGCACCTTCTAAGCCTTGTGCAAGCCTTGGCGGAAAAGAAAAAATAGCACCGTTTTTCATTTTGATAACAATTAAATCTTCAGACTGATTGTAATGCACAGATTCGGCACGCGGCTCTGTAATCTCGGCTTGTTTCCATGCTTCTTTGGCTTTGGCTATTTTAGCTAGGAGATTTTCCTCAGTTAACTCTTTGTCCCAGTTTCTAAATATCATGTATTTCTTGCCATCGGTTTTCTTAAGTTTGGATACTTGATTATTGCTGCATGGGATTGTGTTAAGTGGACTGTGAAGAACCTGATACTTAGTATAGGTTACTACTTAGGAAATAAGCAAATAGGAGGAAGAAAGTAACTTTTATTTGTGCTATTTTTGCTAAGGGTAATTAGTTAGGATAAAATTTTATGGAACAACAGTCGATCGCCCGCAAGCATCTTGTTTTGAGCCTGATCACCGGTATAGCAGTCGGCGCGATCGCAGGCGCACCCATCGGCTGGATGGCTAATGGGTATTATACCGAGCAGCGTTTGGCTCAAATTCTGATTTGCCGAGAAAAGAATAGAGATAAGCCAGTGGCTATTGTTGAGTCTATTTGCGGTTCGAGATTCTAAATTATTCTGCTAGATGACGGCTGTGTCAAATATTGTCAAGCCTGCGCGGATGTCGAAAGTTCGTTGGCGAAGCCCTCGCAGAGGATCGCGCAGGCCATAAGTGTATTTTATACCGTCAATACGCCACAGACCGGAAAAGTTGTCCGTCGGTTGATATGTGGGTATGTTAAATTGACACAATCATGAATTACAGCAGAACTATTCCGGCTATTTTGAGTGCTACGATCGCCCTTAGCTCGATCGCCCTCATCCCCTTCACATCACCTCAAATCGCCCTCGGATTAACCGCCGACGCAGTTAAAAACGTCGCTAAAGAAATTACCGTCCGCATCCAAGGGCCAAAAGGCGGTTCTGGAGTAATTTTAGAGAAACAAGGCAGCACATACTATATTCTCACAAACTGGCACGTTGTTGATAAAGCAGGCGATTACGAGGTCGTAACTCCCGACGGCAAAGCTCACTCTGTATCATATAGTCTCGTGCGGCGAATGCCCGGTGCGGATTTGGCGATCGTCCCATTCAGCAGCACTCAAAGCTACCGCCTCGCTCAATTAGCCAATTCGCCTGCAACTCCGGGAAAAAAGGCTTATGTAGCTGGTTGGCCGACATCCGGCGGTTCCCTGAGACAACCGATTTTCATCGCTACCGAAGGTCAGCTTACCGGCCGCCAAACTGCTTGGAACGGTTATACATTGGTATACAATAACTTAGTGAGAGCGGGAATGAGCGGCGGGCCGGTGCTCGATGATGCGGGGCGAGTTGTCGCAATTAACGGCATTGTCAGGTTAGAGGACAATTCTGATAAAATCGTGGCGGCGGGGATAGAAATCAATACTTTCATGAAATGGCGATCGACTGTTTCACTGCCGGTAGTTCCGCAATCTCCCACTGCGGTCAACCCGAAAACTCCTGCTATTAATGCGCCTCGCAGGCCCGCAAGTGCGATCGCCTTTGCTGCGACAAATACCCTCAAAGCGCCTTCGGAAGTTGTGAGTTCCCTTGCCCTTGCTTCCGCTTATTTTACCACAGGAAATAGCAACGGCACAATCTCAGTTTGGAGTTTTCCCGGCGGGGAATTGAAAACTACGCTGCGGGGACACGCCGAAGCGGTAAATGCACTGGCTGCGAGTGCCGACGGAAAATTGTTAGCTAGTGGCAGCGACGACAAAACTGTAAAAATTTGGAATTTAGAAACGGGGACGTTTGTACGCACTTTGCCCGGGCATTCCGGTGCTGTTTCGAGTGTTGCCGTTAGTCCTGAAGGCGATTTTATAGCGAGCGGCAGTTGGGATAAAACGATTAAGATTTGGAATGCGAAAACCGGGGAATTAGTGCGGACTTTGACTGGGCATTCTGGATTGGTCAATGCTGTTACCATAAGTCCCGATAGCAAAACTTTAGCTAGCGGTAGCAAGGACGGTTCAATTAGGTTGTGGAATTTAGCTACAGGTCAAGCAATTCGAGCGATTGGCGGCAAAAACTTATCTGTTTTGTCCCTAGCTTTTACTCCCGATGGCAAGAGTTTAGCGGCGGGAAACAGCAACGGCACTGTTGGGTTTTGGAATGCCGCAAACGGCCAGTTAATTCGCCGTTTGAGCGGGCATACTGACGGGGTTTGGTCGGTGGCTATCAGTCGGGATGGCAGTATGCTGGTTACTGGGAGTTGGGATAAGAGTATCAGATTGTGGGATGTGCGATCGGGGGATTTGAGAGGTACTTTGAGCGGACATTCTGGCTATGTTAGCGCTGTGGCGATTAGCGGGGATGGGAAGACGATTGTGAGTGCTGGTTGGTTGGGGCAGATTAAGATTTGGAAAAGGAGTTGAGAGGGCGATCGCATCTGCTATGATCCAATTAGAACATGATTGAATCAAAATAATAGTCTTATCAAAAGGTAAAAAATGAGTACCTTAATCACTAAATTACCGACAGATACTTGGGTAGCAGCAACATGGGAAGAATTCATCGCGATGGCAGATGACCCAGCTTACAATAAGGCTAAATGCTACTACCGCAATGGACAAATGAGGATTGAAACTATGTCAGTAGGGCCGAATCGCGCACGCGACAATGCGATCGCACTTTTGGCAATTAACCTATTTTGTACTATCAAGGGTATTGCTGTTAACGGATTCAATAAATGTAGCTACCGGAAAACAGGAGTGCGAGAGTGTCAACCAGATGTATCATACTATATTGGAACCCGATCGCAATTAGCACCTCAAGGAACTTCGATCGCAAGTCTTGACGTTACTCCACCGCCCGATTTAGTCATAGAAGTTGCTGACTCAACCTTGGCTGATGATATCGGTGAAAAACGGTTGCTTTACGAAGAGCTAAAAGTCGCTGAATATTGGGTCGTAGACGTGCAGAAATCCGAGATTATTGCCTTTGCAATTATTTCGGATAATGGCAGTCGGCGGATTGTGCGATCGGAAGTTTTGCCGGGATTAACTATTGCTTTGCTAGAAGAGGCTTTGCGCCGGAGTCGCACTCAAGATCAATCCCAGGTAGGTGCTTGGTTGTTGGCTCAATTTCAGCAGCAGTAATCATGGATAGAGGAATAAACATCATGGTTCAATCACCTCCAAAACTTATAACTATTGATGAATTTATTGTCAACTACGGCGACAGCGATTGTTACGAATTAATTGATGGTGAATTAACCGAAATGGAACCGACAGGGCCGCACGAACAAGTATCGGGGTTTCTGGGACGAAAACTGAATGTAGAAATCGATCGCCTGGATCAGTCCTACTTTATCCCTCCTCGCTGTCTCATTAAACTATTAGGAACATCCACAGCATTTCGCCCCGATGTGCTTGTATTAGATCAAACTCGACTAATTAACGAACCTTTATGGCAACAAGAACCCGTAATTACATCAGGTTCCTCAATTAAACTAATCGCTGAAGTCGTTAGCACCAACTGGCAGAACGACTACGCCCGAAAAGTTGAAGATTATGCCCTATTAGGAGTGCCTGAGTATTGGATTGTTGACTATTTGGGCATTGGTGGCAGAGAATATATTGGCAAACCTAAACAGCCGACAGTAACAATTTGTACGCTGCGAGAGGATGACTATCAAAAACAGTTGTTTCAAAATGACGATCGACTTATTTCCTCAATCTTTCCAGATTTGCAATTAACTGCACAAAAAATCTTCGCAGCAGGCAGAATTGCTATGTAGTTGATAGTTGGCGACACGTTAACGGCAATATTATCGTCCCAGCCCGATCGCCTTCAACACAAAATTGGCGATCGACCAAAATCATCAAACAGCAAAAGCAATCTCAACCTTAGCCGAAAACTCGCCGCCAGTCTCCAAGTCCGATCGACACTTATGATAGATTTGGTACTCGCCAGACTACACTGGAATACAAAATCAAATTAGCATTTGCGCCATAAATTCGATCGACCTCTATGCTGGCGGAACTCTGCACTGCGTGGAACAGGCGTCCCGCCTGTGGTTGGCAGAGTCAATCTCAAATCTCAAACCTCAAATCGACATGGCTGCTGACAAATGATTGAAGTAGAACACTTAAGCAAAACTTACGGTTCGACCGCAGCAATCGCGGACGTGTCCTTCTCGGTCGAATCAGGAGAAATTCTCGGTTTTTTGGGGCCAAACGGCGCTGGGAAAACCACAACCATGCGGATTTTGTCGGGATATTTGCCCGCATCCAGCGGTACGGCCCGCATCGCCGGTCTCGATGTTCACGAAAACTCGATGGGAGTTCGACAGCGCATCGGTTATTTGCCCGAAAACCCGCCCCTGTATCCAGAAATGAGTGTGGAAGGGTTTTTGTTTTTTGTGGCCAGGATCAAGCAAGTACCAGCGGGCGATCTCGCGCGAAGAGTCACTTCGGCGATCGAACGCTGCGGCTTGGTTGAAAAACGCAAAGTTTTAATCCGCAAACTTTCCAAAGGTTTTAAACAACGAGTCGGTATCGCCCAGGCGATCGTCCACGATCCACCCGTGATCATCTTAGACGAACCAACTGTCGGCCTCGACCCCCGGCAAATCATCGAAGTCCGCAATTTAATCAAAAGTCTTGGTGGCCAACACACAATCATTCTTTCGACTCACATTCTGCCGGAAGTCAGCATGACTTGCAACCGCGTCACCATCATCAATCGCGGTAAAATCGTCGCTGCGGGTACTCCCGAACATTTGATGGGAGAGTTGGCGGCCGGAGAAGGTTACGACCTCGAAGTTGAAGGCGAGGCGGATTTGCTAGAGAGTCTGCTGCTACCTGCGGTGGAAAATTTGCCGGGAGTTCGATCGATCGAATTGATTCCAAACCAGCAATTTTTAGCGAATCGCTACCGCCTGCGGGCTTTGTGCGAACCGACAATAGAACCCGGACGAGAAATTGCGGCAGCTATCATCGCCTCTGGATTTGGACTCTGCGAAATGCGTCGCAATCGGGCTACTCTCGAAGATGTGTTTTTGAGGCTGACAGCGGCCGAAAACAAACCGGAAGAAACACTGGTTCACAGCGAACCGGAAGTCGATCGCAATCTGCAAGAAACGATAGAAATCCAAGATTCGATCGCAGATGCCGATCAATTGGAATCGCCACTGATTGTGGACGATTCGCCAGTTTCAGACAGGGAAGAGTCGCCTTATGATTCTCATCAAGCAGAATCGGAACCAGTTTCGGAAATACGAGAGTTGATCGAACTTCCAGAATCCGAACCAGTTGCGGAAATACGAGAGTCGATCGAACTTCCAGAATCCGAACCAGTTGCGGAAATACGAGAGTCGATCGAACTTCCAGAATCCGAACCAGTTGCGGAAATACGAGAGTCGATCGAACTTCCAGAATCCGAACCAGTTGCGGAAATACGAGAGTCGATCGAACTT
>ENA-OFDP01000200-OFDP01000200.1-metagenomes-genome-assembly--contig:-NODE-200-length-28726-cov-2.606432_pt1 | contig 28726 bp, 34 predicted proteins | sample MGYA00153389_OFDP01 | MGnify analysis MGYA00153389
GCTGTAGTCGCTGAAGGTCAGAAAGGTGCCGGTATAGGGGATGAAACCGCCATGCAAGGCGATGCCATTGGCAATCGCCGTCATTCCAAATTCGCGCACGCCATAGTTAACGTAATTGCCGCCGGACGTCGGCGTGAGTGCCACGGTGCCGCTCCAGTTGGTGAGGTTGGAGCCCGTCAGGTCGGCCGAACCGCCGAAGAGTTCGGGCAGGGTTGGTGCCAGTCCTTCGATGGCCAGTTGCGAAGCTTTACGGGTGGCGACGGTCTCGGCTTTTTCGTTGGCTTTTGCGACCAGTGCATGCGCATTTTCTATAAAACCAGACGGCAATTCACCGGCCATGCGCCGTTTGAATTCCGCAGCCAGCTCAGGAAATTGCTGTTCATATGCTTTAAACGTGGCGTCCCACTGCGCTTCGAGGCCCGCGCCTTTGTGGGTGCAATCCCAGGCGTCGTAAATATCTTTGGGAATTTCAAACGGCGGGTGTGACCAGCCGATGGCCAGGCGTGCGGCGGCGATTTCCTTCTCGCCCAACGGGGCACCGTGCACCTTGTCCGTGCCCGCCAGATTAGGTGCGCCTTTGCCAATCACCGTCTTGCAGCAAATCAAAGTGGGTTTGTCGGTGACGGATTTTGCCTCCTTCATGGCTGCATCCACTGCATCGGCATTGTGGCCGTCCACATTGGGAATGACGTGCCAGTTGTACGCTGCAAAACGCATCGGCGTGTTGTCCCGAAACCAGCCTTCCACCTTGCCGTCAATTGAAATGCCGTTATCGTCGTAAATCGCAATCAATTTGGCCAGCCCCAGCGTGCCTGCGAGTGAACATACCTCGTGCGAAATACCTTCCATCATGCAGCCGTCACCCAAGAATACGTAGGTGTGATGATCGACGAGACAAAATCCCTTGCGATTGAAGGTATACCGTAATTCGCGCTCCGCAATCGCCATTCCTACAGCATTGGCGAGACCCTGACCCAGCGGGCCGGTAGTGGTTTCGACACCGGGGGTGATGCCGACTTCGGGGTGGCCCGCCGTTTTGGAATGCAACTGGCGGAAATTCTTGATTTCTTCCATCGGCAAGTCATACCCCGTCAGGTGCAACAGCGAATACAACAACATCGAGCCGTGTCCATTGGAAAGTACAAACCTGTCGCGATCGGCCCAGTGCGGGTTTTTCGGGTTGTGTTTCAAATGTCCGCGCCAAAGCACCTCGGCGATATCCGCCATACCCATGGGCGCACCGGGGTGGCCGGAATTGGCTTTCTGGACGGCATCCATGGCAAGAGCACGGATGGCGTTGGCAAGATCGGTGCGGGTGGGCGTGGTCATTTTGAGAGGGCGAGAGTGGAACGGTGGGAGGGATTGGCGATTATAATTTATTGCCTTGCAGCGACGCGTGATGCTGCGATGAAATTTAACTGCCAAGAATGTCAAAAAGGATTTCAAAATGCAGGGGCTTCATATCATCGCCGATCTTTATAACTGTCCCAACGGCAACTGCCTGGTCTCGGCGGATGCATTGCGACAGTTGTGTGTCGATGCGTGCAAAAACGCTGGCCTCTCGGTCCTCGGCGAGCATTTTTACCAATTCGATAGCTTTGACCAGATACAGGCGGGCGGCGTGACTGGCGCGGTGATACTTGCTGAATCCCACTTGGCCATTCATACCTGGCCGGAACGCAAGGGCGCGACGCTCGATATCTATGTGTGCAACGTTACCGGCGACAACAGTCAGCGCGCCGAAAATCTGTACACTTCGCTGCTTGGGTCGCTTTTGCCTGCTGACGTCATGGTTAAACGCGTTTGGCGTGGCAAAGAGTTGCCCATCAAAGTGGCTGCGTGACTCCAGTGCGCCTGGACGAAACGCTAGATGGCGATTCAGGCATTTATTTCGAGGGCACACTGGTTGAGGCCTTGCAAACCGAATACCAATTGATCGAGGTATTCGACACGGCGGCATTGGGGAAGCTCATGCGCATCGACGGCGCCAATATGACCAGCGAACGCGATGAATTTTTTTATCACGAGAATCTGGTGCACCCTGCCGCTATCTCCCATGGCGACCCGCGAAACGTATTGATTATCGGCGGCGGCGACGGTGGCTCTAGCGAGGAAATATTAAAGCACCCGTCAGTAAAGAGGGTGGTGCTGGTCGAACTCGACGAGGCCGTGATCAGAATGGCGAAGAAACACTTTTCCGCTGTGCATCACGATGTTTTCGATAACCCGAAGTTGGAAGTTTGCATCATGGACGGTGGCACGTTTGTACGTACGACCCAAGAGCGGTTTGACCTGATCTTTCTTGACCTTACCGACCCCACCGGTCCGGCGACGGCGCTATATACCGCGGTGTTTTTCATTGCCTTGAAACGTGCGCTTGTTTCAGGTGGTGCGCTGGTGCTGCATATGGGATCGCCGTTCTCGCATCCGCAGCGCGTCGCCGATACCGTGGCAAGCCTGCGAAGTGTATTTACGCGGACCACGCCGTACTTTGTGCACATCCCCACGTACGGCAGCCAATGGGGATTCGTGATTGCCTCAGACAGCCTTGATACCGATATTACCGCTGCCGAAGTCGAGCGTCGGCTGAATGATCGCAACATCGCGGATCGGCGGTTTTACAACGGTGAAATGCATTGCGCGATGCTGGCTCTACCTGAATATGTGAAGGCGCTGATCGGGTAAGATATTAATTCGTCGCATTGGTGTTGTGCGGCCTGCATTGCGATTGGGAGGGTTGAAAATGTTGAAAAAGGTCAGGCGCTCAAGCGGGCGCGTTACGCTTGTTTTGATCGGGGCCGCGGCCGTTGTTGCAACTCTCGCGGGCTGCAAAAAAGAGGAAGTACGCCGCGATGTTTATGCGAGCAAGCAGGATTGCCTCGCCGATTGGGGCAACAAGCCCACCGATTGCGAGCCAGCCTATGATCGTCCTACCGGCAACGGTGCCAATACACATTATTACGGTCGTCCTTATGCGTACAGCGGTGCAGCATCATCGCCCGCGCGCTCGGGCAAGACCATCGGCTCGGCGACCACTTCGCGCGGTGGTTTTGGCTCTAGCGGTCACTCGTCTTCGGGCTGACATGGGCACGAGGACCATCAAGCCCGGTATATTTTTCCATTGCCAGCGATGAAGCGACTGGACATGGTGCCCCGCCCGGATTGGCCAAAGAAAATGGAAGATCTGGGTTTCGGATTTCACTCCATCGACGGCATCTATTGGGATGAGCGAAATTGCTACCGCTTCACCTCGGCCGAAATCGATACGCTTGAAGACGCCACCGCTGAACTGCATCAAATGTGCATCGCCGCGGCGGGTCACATCATCGACAAGGGTGCGTATGAACGATTTGCGATTCCGGACCAATTCATCCCGATGATCGAGCGTTCATGGAAGGATGACGAGGCCACTTTGTTTGGGCGTTTTGATTTGTCCTGGGACGGTTTCGGTGCGCCAAAAATGCTCGAGTACAACGCCGATACACCCACCTCCCTGATAGAGGCGAGTGTGGCGCAATGGTACTGGATGCAGGAGGCGGTGCTGCCGAATATGCCGGGAGCCGATCAATTCAATTCGCTGCACGAAAAACTGATCGAGCGTTGGAAAGAAATTGGTGAAGAATTGCCCAGCAAAGTGGTCCATTTCGCTGCGATTGCGGACGCCGAAGAGGACGTTGGCAATATTGAATACCTTCGCGACGTGGCGATACAGGCGGGTATTGATGCGCGGTTTATCGATGTAAGCGCCATTGGCTGGGATGCCATCGCAAAGCGTTTTGCGGATGAAGAGAACAATGAAATCACGTCGCTATTCAAGCTTTACCCGTGGGAATGGATGGTGCGTGAAGCCTTTGGCATCAATTTGATCGAGAGCAGCATGCGCGTGATCGAGCCTGCATGGAAAATGCTGCTCTCGAACAAAGCGATCCTTCCCGTACTTTGGCAGCTATACCCGGACCACCCAAACCTGTTGGCGGCATATTACGAGCCACAAAAATTTTCCACCGACTTCGTGAAGAAGCCGATTCTTTCCCGCGAGGGTGCCAATGTCACCATCACCACCAAGACTGGAGAGATCGCCATTCCCGGGGGCTACGGTGCTGAGGGATTCATCTATCAGGCTTACCACCCGCTGCCGGTTTACGACGGCAGCCACACCGTCATCGGCACCTGGATTGTCGGCGACGAACCGGCCGGCATGGGGATTCGCGAAGATGAATCGCCAGTGACCAAAAACACCAGCCGCTTCCTGCCACATTATTTTATTTAATGAATTGAAGAGGAAATCCACATGAGCAAACTTGAAATTCTGGCTTCGTTCGGCGGCTTCGACGACTTCCTGCTCTACCTCGCCATCTCGGGCGTGCTATTGGCGACCTTTGTGGCGATTTACATCCGCATTACGCCGTATCGCGAATTGGCGCTCATCCGGGAGGGCAATATGGCGGCCTCCTTCAGCCTTTCCGGCACGTTGATCGGCATGGTGATTCCGTTGGCCACTGCGGTCAAGTTCAGCGTCAATCCGGTCGACATGGCGATATGGGGATTCATCGCGCTCGCCATTCAACTACTCATGTATATGATCGCGCGAATTGCGCTTCCGACGATTGCCGTTGACATTCCGGCAGGCAAACAGTCGGCGGGATTTTTTCTGGGCGCCATTTCGATTGCGGCGGGAGTATTGAATGCCGCTTGCATGTCGTATTAATATTTTCAATCATTCAGTTCAGAGCTTGATGTTAGGCCGCCCAGGCAGCCTGCTACTGCTGTCGATTCGCCTCCATTACTACTGACATCGTGGTCGCGGTCTGCGCGGGCGGCTCGATATTGGCGATCGCAATCAGCTTGGCGTTGACGAAATGTAGGCGCGTGCCACTAACAGGACCACGTTCGTAATTCCAGTATTCATGCCAGGCACGAGCCTCGCGGTTGCGCGTAATGCGTTGTGGCTTACCCCAGTGGCGATTATTCAAAACCTGCAAATCGGAAATGCCGGGCTGTAATCCAACTTCAATCAGGCTGATCTCGCTCTGTTTCGCAGGTGCGGGTGCCGCCAAAGTTGCGGCCAAAACACCAACTTTGACGCTCGCGTCCAGTTTTGTTGTTGGTGTAACCAACACGACCTGTAAGGCCCCCTCAGTGCATGGTGCTGATTGATAGGTGACCCCTGTCCCGGCAGTGCATTTAAAGATGCCCCCCGCGAGGCAAACCGGGGTCATGAACAACGTAGCAAAGATGGGCATAAGGAAACTCTTCATGTTGGCACTCGTTATGTTTTTGACGAGTTTCGATTTTCAGCCTCGTGAGGGTTTCGCCGTATCGGGCGCCCGCCGAAGTTCGAGTAGGACACCGGACTGCGTAGGCTGTGTGTCATCCGACAGCGTATGTCAACGGCAATTGGCTCAACGGCTTGTGGATCCCACCATTAATACCGTGTTTAAGGCAATTGGTCGCAAGCTTCTCGCCTTTGACATTGTCGCTAGGCATAATTCGTACACTTTTAATCCGCCAGAGGCGCTGTCTTTCACAGACTTGGAACGACGCGTTGCCGGCACGGCAATAACAACTCGACTATTTTTTCTCGCGAAGGGATGATCCGAATGAACAATCGTGTAAAAACATTGATCGGCGCGCTGGTGTTGATGACCAGCGTTACCGCACAGGCGCAAGCACAAACACAAACACAAGCTGAACCAGTGGTAGCCCCAAAACCAAAAGTGTATGCCTTGATTTCAGCAGTGGGCGACCAGATCACGGTCGTGACCCAGAAACAATCGGTGGGATCCAATATTCTCGATAACTTTCAACGGCAAGTATTCAAGATTCCAGGAAACGCCCTCAACACTCACATACTAAAGGGCCTTGATCGTGCAATGGAGCAACGCGATCCTGGAAGTAAGCGCATTCTCGCGACACTCAACGCCCTCGAAATGGAGGGCGTGCCACCTATTGACCGCGAAAAAGTAGCGATGCGTAAACTGCTGGCCGCGCTTGAGACGCTGCCACAGCGTTTAGAGTGGGACACGATCATCGTCGTCACCCCCAAATTCCAGTTTTCCGGCCGCAAGGGCATGGGTAGCAAGTTAGAGGGTATCGGCATCTATGTGCAGCCACTTTACAGCGGCAGCATCGGTGACGCGGGTGATCCAGGCACCGAAATTCTGGGCAGCGATGGTGAAGACACCATTACCCCGGATGGCAAACCGGGCAAGCGCTCCAGCCGCTACGTAGCACCATACAACTACACGCAGACATGGGTTTTCGAAGCGAAAACGCTAAAGGTACTTGAGACCAGCGCGCGATACGAATTCCAGCGCGTATACGACGACCAGTCGACCGCTATTAACGTGGCGGCCAGCATTCCAATCGAAAAACTTGGTGAAATCCTCGCCAACTTTGTTGAGCGCTCGGTAGCACGTGGCGTGGGCGAATCGTTGCCGTCGATTGAAATCGGCGAAATCAAGCCAGTGGCGACTGATGCCGCCAAACCGAAGTCGTAGGGTCATCAATCCACCACATTGGCGCGACGTTCCGGCATCAAATAGCGGCAACGCCGCGCCAATAGGGCACTTACGCGTTATTTGCCGATGACAATCCCACGATAGGCACCAAAGTACCTCTGCACTTGGACTACGCTGAAGAATATTGATGCGATGATCTTGTGCGCGTAACAGCAAGGCTGAAGCTAGCGCTGCGTTACCGTAGCCGCAGATAGCGATGGAAAGCGGGCGAGTTGTCACGGCATTGATGGCCGCAAAAGCGCGCAAATTTTACAAACACTAGCATTGGCGGGGCTTCCGGCGATTTTATCCATGAAGAAGCCCGTCAAACGGCGATCTACGTTTTCGCATTCTTTACATGTGACTGCGCACCCAGCGTTTCCACTCGTCAAACAAAGCTGGATGGCGGGCGGCAATGACCGACTTTGACCATTCCTGCGGGTGATCCGCGCGCCAGTAATCATCATGTTGCAGCGAAGCGATACGCCCGCCTGCCTCTTCGAGAATCAATGCACCGGCGGCGTAATCCCAAGGCTGCTCGCCCGCGTGCAGGAAGGCGTCAATGCGTCCGCAAGCCATGTGACTCCACTGCAAAACCGATGCGCCGCTCATGGTAACTTTTCGGAAGGGCTTCTTCGCGAGCAACGTCGTACCCAGCCTGCCGAGCCGTTTGTAACGACCGACTTCTACATGCGCATCGGCCAGATGTTTGGACGGAAGCTGTTTCAGGCGCTTGCCGTCGAGAAACGCGCCGCCGTGTTGGAGTGCATGAAAGACCTCGCCGTTGTTGGGGTCAAGAACGACGCCGAACACGCTCCTGCGACGATGCATTAACGCCACGGACATGCCGAAGTAGCGCTTGCCGCTGGCGAAATTCGCGGTGCCATCGAGCGGGTCGACGCACCAGCACCAGTCGGCTTCGCGCCAGATGTCTTTCTGTTCAGGCTCGGGCATTTCTTCGCCAAGGACCGGGCAATCGAAAATATCAGGGAGCGCCTCTGCGAGCGCCGCTTCCACCATGCGATCAGCTTCGGTGACGATAGAGCCATCATGTTTGCGCTCTGCCGCGACATGTTTGAAGCGCGGCATGAGTTCGCGCGCGGCGACATCGCGCATCAAATTGGTCACCGACAAAACGAATTGCGCGGCTTGAGGAACTGCATTTGCGGCGGAGTTTGCGGCCGGTTGGTTGGCTGAATCGAGTTGCTGCGAGGGTTCTAGAAGCGGCATTTGTGAAAGTCGTTTTGGTGCGGAGAAATGGCGTTGAACGAGTCTGGTGACGAACAACGCGCCGCTATAATACTCCGGCATCATCCCCATCCAAAGCCTGCGCCTATTTTCAACATGCCTGTCGCGCGTTTTTTTTCCTCCGAGCCCCTGCCGCGCCCATTTATACGGGGTGTGGTGTTTGTCGTCAGCGAAGCGGTGGCGCGCCATTTGCAGGTCCTGCGTGTTGCAACGGGTGAAACAATTACCCTGTTCGATGGCCGAGGCGGTGAGTTCGCGGCCACCGTGGTTGATATCGGCAAACGCACCGCCAGTGTCATGCTTTCCGCGTTCGATGCAGTCGAGCGCGAGGCGCCAATCCGCATCACGCTGGTCCAGGGTTTGGCTACATCAGACAAAATGGACTTGATCGTACAAAAAGCGGTGGAACTCGGCGTCACCGAATTTGCGCCAATTGCAACCGCACGCTCGACGCTGAAACTCGGTGGCGAACGCGCCGACAAACGCGTCGCGCATTGGCAGGCGATTGCCGTGGCGGCTTGCGAGCAGTGTGGACGCAATCGCGTTCCCGCCATACATGGTTTGCAAACGTTCGACCAGTGGCTCACCGGAACGCACGCCGGTGTCAATGTGCTGTTGCATCCTGGGGCTGAAAAATCAATGTTGGACAGCGTCGATGCGAACGCACCAATCTCACTCCTCATCGGGCCGGAAGGCGGCTTCACCGATGAGGAGATTGCGCGCGCTGTGGTTCGCGGCGTTGTAGCGGCCAAATTCGGGCCACGCACTTTAAGAACTGAAACTGCCGGGCTCGCGGCGATTGCCGCACTCGCAGCACGCTTTGGTGACCTTGGCGGCTTGACATGAATCGCCGCGCACCCGTTGCCGCTTCTCGCTAAAATAGCGCTCGTTTCTCCTCTCCTCAATTCCCACTGCGGCTGGCATGGCCAAAAACGACGCAAAAAAACTCGAAGCTTTTGTAAAATGGTTTCGTAGCGCGACACCATTCATCCACGAGTTCGGTGAGCGGACAATCGTTATCGCGTTCGGTGGCGAGGTGCTGACCGACGGCGAAATGATGCAGCTTGCGCACGATATTAACGTGCTGGTCAGTCTGGAGATTCGAGTGGTGCTGGTGCACGGCACCCGCCCCCAGGTTGAAGACCAACTTGCGCAGCGCGGTATTGTATCGAAGCTGGTCGACGGCCGCCGTGTCACCGATGACGGCGCACTCAGGTGTGTGAAAGAAGCCAACGGCATTGTGCGGATGGAAATCGAGGCGACACTTTCCACCGAGCTCGCCAATTCACCCATGGCCGGCGCGGATATTCGGGTTTCTTCGGGTAACTTCATCACCGCCAAGCCCTTTGGCGTTCGTGACGGCGTTGATTACATGCATACCGGCCAGGTCCGCAAGGTAGATGTGGAAGGCATCGTGCGCCGTCTGGACGATGACGAAGTGGTGCTGATTTCGCCGATCGGTTTCTCGCCCACTGGCGACATTTTCAATTGCACCCTTGAAGATGTCGCAACGTCGGTGGCCGTCGCGCTAAAAGCCGAGAAACTCATTTTTCTCACTGAAACGCTGGGTGCCACCGACAACAAGCAACGCTTGCTCAATGAGTTGACCGCTTTACAGGCGCAAGAGGCGCTCAATTCGGTGCGCTACGGCGGCCAGACAGAGGACATACGCCTGTTTCTGCCTTGTGCAATTCGCGCGGTGCGCGAAGGCGTCAAACGCGCCCACCTGATCAGCCGGCATATCGACGGCGCGCTTTTAATGGAGCTTTTTACGCACCACGGTATCGGCACCATGGTAGTCCTTGAGGCACCAGACCGCTTGCGCGATGCGAAGCTGGAAGACATCGACGGCATCATGGGGATCATTGACCCGCTGGTTGCAGCGGGCATCCTGGTGAAACGCGAACGCGACCTGATTGAAACTGAAATTGACCGGTTCGTGGTACTGGAGCACGAGAATGAAATTATCGGCTGTGCGGCGTTGTACCCATTTCCAAATGACAAGGCAGTTGAACTGGCGTGCCTTGCGGTGAACCCGTTTTATCGCGATGGTGGTCGCGGTGAGCGCATCCTTAATTTTGCCGAGAAGCGGGCGAAGGAAAAGGGATTCAAAACCCTTTTCGTTCTGTCGACGCAGACGACGCAATGGTTTCTAAAGCGCGGATTCGTCGAAACCGATGTTTCTAAGTTGCCGCAAGAAAAACAGGCCTTATATAACTACTCACGGCGTTCGAAAATCTATTCGAAGCCCGTGTAATGACGATTGGAGCAACAAATGGCAAGAATGGTGAATTGCATCAAACTGAAAATAGAAGCGGAAGGCCTCGACTTTCCGCCTTATCCTGGCGCGCTTGGCAAGCAACTTTATGAAAGTGTCTCCAAGCAAGCCTGGAAAGAGTGGCTTGAGCATCAAAAAAGGCTGGTAAACGAAAACCGCCTGAACCTCGCCGACATCAAGGCGCGCAAATACCTGGAGGAACAGATGCAGCGACACTTTTTTGGCGAAGGCGCAGATCAGGCGACAGGGTTTGTGCCGCCACCAGCGTGAAATGGGCAACGCGCTTGGGCGGTTTTGCAAAAAGTTAACGCCCCATTTGGGGCGTTAACTTTTCGCGCATTCTAAAGCCTTCAATCGGGCGACGAAGTCTCGCGTTCGAATTCTTCGGCTGTAATGTGGCGTACGTCCTTGCCCTTAACCAGATACACCACGTATTCCGACATATTCTTGGCATGGTCACCAATGCGTTCAATCGCCTTGGCGATAAACAGAATATCTATGCACGCTGAAATTGTTCGCGGGTCTTCCATCATGAAGGTTACAAGTTGTCGCATGATTCCACGGAACTGCTCATCGACAATTTGATCCTGCTTTACGACCTTTGCCGCAGCGGCAACGTCGAGACGCGCGAAAGCATCGAGTGCCGTTTTAAGCATGTCGAGCGCGACACTGCTGGCGTAAAGTACTTCTGAAAAACGTGGCGATGCGACGTGCTCGCGTGTATGGGCGAGCTTGGCCATGCGTGCGATTTTTTGTGCCTCATCGCCGATCCGCTCAAGATCGGTGATTGTCTTCACCACCGTCATCACCATGCGCAGGTCGCCCGCTGTGGGCTGGCGTTTGGCAATAATCCGGGTGCAGTCATCATCGATACCGACTTCCATCGCATTGACGCGATGATCGTCCTTGATAACTTGATCGGCTAGTGGCATGTCTCCATTGGCGAGCGCTTCCATGGCACGATTGATTTGCTGTTCCACCAAGCCACCCATCTGCAACACGCTTGCGCGTACGCTTTCGAGTTCAGCATCAAATTTTTTGGAAATGTGGTCGCTTGGCATTTTATTCAATCATGTAGTGGGTGAGATGGGCGTTCACCCCAAAGGTAATTCACTGAGTCTACTTCGTCTCTGTGACGATTCTGTTACCGGCTATTTGCCTTGGATGCAGCGCGGGTTAGGGTCTGCACCCCATCGATCGACGCGAGCAGCGCGATATCTGCGCCGCGCAGCGCAAACAACCCATTGGTCACTACACCGGCAATCTGGTTGAGCCGCGTTTCAAGTTCAATCGGCTCTGAAATAGTCATGCCGTGTACATCGAGTATCCAGTTGCCGTTGTCGGTGACGACGGCTTTATCGTTTTTCATCCGCCATTCAGGATGTCCACCCAGCTTCACCAGTTCCCGCGCGACGTAGCTTCGTGCAATCGGAATGACTTCGATCGGCAGCGGGAAGCGCCCAAGCACATCGACGAGCTTGGATTGATCGGCAATGCAGACGAATTTGTCGGAAGCAGCCGCCACAATTTTCTCGCGTGTCAAGGCAGCGCCGCCGCCTTTGATCATAGCCAGCTGCGGCGTAATTTCGTCTGCGCCGTCAATGTAAACGGACAGTGGGCCGGCATCATTTAGCGTCATAACCTCGATGTTTGCTTTCTTCAACAAAACAGTACTGGCCTCGGAACTCGACACGGCTGCCTTGATACGGTGTGACATTTTTGCGAGTTCCGCAATAAAGAAGTTGACTGTCGACCCAGACCCTACACCGATAACGGTATCGACGGGCACGTAGGCGATTGCGGCTTGGGCGGCGGCTTTTTTCAAGTCGTCTTGATTCATATGCATATTGTATCGCGCCGTCGCGTGGTGCGTGGCGGTTCGCGCGACGCGGATGCGCAGTCGTTTCCTGATAAATTGCCGGTTGAACCACAGAGACCGACATGAAAACTGATTACCTGAAACGCATCCTTACCGCTCGCGTCTACGACGTCGCCATTGAAAGCCCGCTCGAAAGGGCTACCGGAAGCTCCGAGCTGTTGAAGAACAATATATTGCTGAAGCGTGAAGATTTGCAGCCGGTGTTTTCGTTCAAGTTGCGCGGGGCTTATAACAAAATGGCCCACCTGACTGCAGCCGAATTGAAACGTGGCGTGATTTGTGCGTCGGCCGGAAACCACGCGCAAGGTGTTGCACTGGCCGCACAAAAGCTCGGGGCAAAAGCGACGATCGTGATGCCGGTAACGACGCCCTCTATCAAGGTCGATGCTGTCGCGCGACGGGGCGCCAAGGTGGTGTTAAGTGGTGACAGTTACCATGAGGCCAGCCTGCAGGCGAATAAAATCGCAGCGCAGGAAAAGCTCACGTATGTCCACCCCTACGACGATCCGCTGGTGATCGCCGGGCAAGGCACGATTGGCATGGAGATTTTGCGGCAACATCAGCATGCAATCGATGCGATTTTCGTGCCGATTGGCGGTGGCGGGCTGATCGCGGGCATCGGTGCCTACGTAAAAGCGTTGTCTCCCAAGACGAAGATTATCGGTGTAGAGCCGGTCGATTCAAACGCGATGTATCAGTCGCTGAAAGCGGGACGCCGCGTAAAGCTGGCCCACGTCAATTTGTTCGCCGACGGTGTGGCGGTCAAGCAAGTCGGCAAGGAAACGTTTCGGCTCGCCAAGACGCTGGTCGATGAAGTACTGTTGGTTGATACCGACGAAATCTGCGCCGCGATCAAGGATATTTTTCAGGACACGCGCTCAATCATGGAGCCATCCGGCGGTTTGGCATTGGCCGGAATAAAGCGCTATGTCGAACGCGAAAAATGCGTCGGCAAAACGTTTGTCGCCATTTGCTGCGGTGCAAATATGAATTTCGACCGCTTGCGATTTATTGCCGAACGCGCCGAAATGGGCGAGCATCACGAGGCACTGCTGGCAGTCACGGTGCCTGAAGCGCGCGGCAGTTTTCGGAAGTTTTGCAGCTTGATCGGCCCACGGAACGTGACGGAATTTAATTACCGTATTGCCGACGCCAAAGAGGCGCATGTGTTTGTCGGCGTTCAAGTTGGTGGTCGCGAAGAAGCAAAAAAACTCGTTGCCCATTTTGGCCGCCATGGCTTCAAGGCGCTCGATCTCACCAACGATGAAATGGCCAAGCTTCACGTGCGCCACCTCGTTGGCGGGCGCTCACCGTTAGCGCGCAACGAACTGGTGTATCGCTTTGAATTTCCTGAGCGACCGGGCGCTTTAATGAAATTTCTGAATAGCATGAGCCCGAACTGGAACATCAGCCTGTTTCATTACCGTAATCATGGCGCCGATGTGGGGCGCATCCTCGTCGGGCTACAGGTGCCGGCTGACGAGCACCGTGCTTTCAATCGTTTCCTCAAGTCCGTGGGATTTGATTACGTCGACGAGACCCATAACCCAGCCTACCGCCTGTTCCTTAGTTAACTTTTACCCCTGTGCTTGCTTATTCCGGCCAGTTCTTGATGTACTGTTTAAGAAGTTGATTTTCAAAAGAGACATCCTTGATCGCGCTCCGCGCAATGTCGTGGAAAGAGAGAATGCCGACGAGCACGCCGTGATCCACCACAGGAACGTGGGTAATGTGCAGTTTCGTCATCAAGCCACGTAGGTGACCAACACTGTCTTCGGGTTTGGCAACCGGCGGGTTTATTTTCATCACGTTTCGACACTTGGCCGTCATCAGGTTGCCGCCGTGGGAATTGAGGCCCTGTAACAGTTCACGCAGCGTGATCAAGCCCATCATTTCGCCCGCATCCATGACAATCATCGAGCTGATTTCATTTTTGGTCATGGATGACACGGCGTCTGCGACCGAAGTATCAGGCCCGATGGAAAATATCCCACCCTTGCGCGCCGATTGCGGCTGCGTGGCCTTGTCCTTCAGTAGATCGGCAACGGTTGATTGGTTCATGCTGTCGGATTCGGGCGTTTATTCTCGGTGAGCGTTCAGGATAGCAAACGCCGCGTTCGTCTGCCAGACTGTGTTGCGTGCGCCGACTACTACTTGATAACGCGAAGCTTGCCTCGAGGCGGCGCTTTCGGCTTGTCCGGTGAAGGCGTTTCCGGCACTGTTTCTGCGGATGTATTTTGCATCGACGGCGCGGGAGACGTGGGCGCTACGGGCGACGTCATGGAAACAGACTGCAAAATCGGGGGGGTTGCCGTTGCATGCGTTGGACTGGTGACCGGTTCCGGCGCGTCCTCTGGATGAAAAAAAACACCGCGTCCGTTTTCACGCGCAAACACACTTTGTACCGCATAAATAGGGACGGTGATTTCCCGAGACACACCATTGAATCGCGCAGAAAATTGAATCAACTCGTTGCCGATCGTGAGATTGCGTGTGGCTTGTTGGCTCATCGAAAGCACAATCTCACCATTCTTTACGTATTCCTGCGGCACGCGCGTATTCAGATCTACCTTTACGTTCAGATAGGGCGTAAAACTGGAATCCGCGCACCATTCGTAGATAGCGCGGATCAGGTAAGGCTTGGTGGAGAGTTCAGGCATCGTGCTGGAAAGCATTTTACAAATGACCTTATTACTCTTTCGCGAACAGGCTTCGCTTTGCTTGCGATGACTATTTGTTGTGCGCAACGTTTGTGACGGTTACTTTCTCATCGCCTTTTCAGATGCCGTCATCGAGTCGATAAACGCCTGGCGGGAAAATAATCTTTCAGCGTATTTGAGCAAAGGTGCCGCTGCCTTTGGTATGTCAACCTGGTAATGCTCCAGACGCCACAGCAGCGGTGCGATGGCAACGTCAAGCATGGAGAATTCGTCGCCAAGCATATGCTTTTGCTTGACGAAAATCGGCGCTAACTGGATCAGATTCTCACGGATATACAGTCTCGCCTTGTCGTGTTGGTTGGGCTTGCCTCGTTCGAGGGAATCGACATGATTGAAAATCTCGTTTTCCATACGAAACAGGATCAGCCGTGCGCGTGCGCGCATGACAGGATCTGCGGGCATCAATTGCGGATGGGGAAAGCGTTCATCAATATATTCATTGATGATATTGGACTCGTAAAGAATGAGATCGCGCTCGACCAGCACAGGCGTGCGGTTGTACGGATTCATCACCGCGAGGTCCTCTGGCTTGTTCATCAAATCCACGTCGAGGATCTGAAAATCCATGCCTTTCTCATACAAAACAATACGACAGCGGTGGCTAAAGGGACACGTTGTCCCGGAGTACAAAGTCATCATGGCGGTTTACCCGTTTTCTTGTGCGTAAATTTGTATATCTTCAATTCGCCACGCAAAGAGCATGGCAAACATGCTGAGCGTCGCGCTGAATCGTGCGGCTGGTGCAGCTCGTGCAACGTCATGGGACCGCCTACTTGACATCTTTCCAGTACTCATGCTTCAACCACAGCGTCAAGAAAAACGCGATGGCCAGAAAAAACAGGACCAGCACACCGAGCTGCGTACGCTGTGCTCGAGCGGGTTCCCCCATGTAGGTCATATAGTTCACCAAATCACCAATGTAGCGGTCATATTCGCCAGATGACATCGTGCCAGCGCGATCCATACCGAGTTTCATCACCGGTTCCATCTTGCCATCGTGGCCACGTTTCTCACCAACCTTCGCCATCTCTCTAGTACCCTGAAGATCGTGGAGCACGTGTGGCATCGCGACATTTTTGAAAACGGTATTATTCCAACCGGTTGTCGACGCGTCATCGCGATAAAAACCGCGCAGGTAGGTGTACAGCCAGTCGGATCCGCGCACGCGGGCTGATAACGTAAGGTCTGGCGGGACGCCACCAAACCAGTCCTTGGCGTCGGCGGGATCCAATGCCGAAACCATCGTGTCACCGATTTTGTCCGTGGTGAACATGAGATTGTCTTTGATTTGCTGTTCGGTCAGGCCTATCTGCGTCAGATGGCTATATCGCATGAACTGCGCGTTATGGCAGTTCAAACAATAATTGACAAATGTCTTGGCACCGCGTTGCAATGAGGCCGTATCCTTCAAATTGATCGGCGCGCTGTCCAGATGAACCTCGGCACCACCTGCAGCGAACGCCGAAGCTGCAGCAATCGACATCGAAGCCAGCAGCAATTTCATGGCTGTTTTCATCAGAATGTCACCCTTTCCGGTTCCGGTTTTTCTTTATCCACCTTGGTATACCAAGGCATTAGGATGAAGAACGCAAAATAGACGACCGTGAGTACGCGCGCGACGATGGTCGCGACGTCTGCACCACCGATCAATGGTAGTGCCTTTGGAAGTTGGCCCCAAATGGTCGTTGGCACTACACCGAGATAACCGAGTACTAGAAAGCTGATGACAAATGCCGTCAGGAAACGTTTGTAGATAGGCCCACGATACCGAACCGATCTCACTTTGCCGCGATCAAGCCATGGAAGCGCAAACAAAATCAGCGTCGCCGCCCCCATCACCGCGACGCCCGGAAATTGCGACCCGAACATCGATGGCACAGCCCGCAACATCGCGTAGAAAGGCGTGAAATACCAGACCGGCGCGATGTGTTCAGGTGTTTTAAGCGGATCAGCCTGAATAAAATTGGGGGCTTCCAAAAAGTAGCCGCCCATTTCCGGCGCAAAGAAAACGATAGCCGTGAAAACGCCCAGAAACACGACAACACCAAAGGTGTCTTTGACGGTGTAATACGGATGGAAAGGTATTCCATCCATTGGCGTGCCGGTCTTGGGGTCCGGGTTCTTACTAATTTCTATGCCGTCCGGATTGTTTGATCCTACTTCGTGCAACGCCACGAGATGTGCAGCGACAAGGCCGAGCAGCACGAGCGGCAGCGCGATCACGTGAAACGCAAAAAAGCGATTGAGAGTGACATCGCTGATGCTGAAGTCACCGCGAATCCATACCGCCAAATCTTCGCCGATGATAGGGATGGCACCGAAAAGGTTAATGATTACCTGCGCGCCCCAGTATGACATTTGTCCCCATGGCAGCAAATAACCAAAGAAGGCTTCTGCCATCAACGTAAGGTAAATCAAACAACCAAAAATCCACAGCAATTCACGCGGTTTGCGATACGATCCATACATCAGACCACGCATCATGTGAAGATAAACGACCAGAAAGAACATTGATGCGCCGGTGGAATGCATGTAGCGGATCAGCCAACCCCATGAAACATCGCGCATGATGTATTCGACCGACGCAAACGCAAATTTCGCGTCGGGTTTGTAATTCATCGTGAGAAAAATACCGGTCACGATTTGCATCACCAAGATCAGCGTCGCGAGCGCACCGAAGTAATACCAGATGTTGAAATTTTTCGGCGCGTAATATTCACCGATTTGTGTTTTGTAAAGCTGGACTAACGGGAATCGGGCGTCAATCCAGACGATCGCGTTGCCAATGAAACCGGGATACGGCGGCGCAATGGCGGGTTTGGGTGCATTGGACATTTACTACGCTCCTTTCGAGTCATCGCCGATCAATATCGACGTGTCGGATACAAATTTATAGGGAGGAATCACCAGATTTGAAGGTGCCGGCATGCCAGCAAAAACACGGCCTGACATGTCGAACTTGGATTGGTGACACGGACAGAAAAATCCGCCCGGCCAGTCCGCGCCCAAGTCAGCCGCGCCAATTTCTTTACGGAAGGTCGGCGAGCAGCCCAGATGCGTACACACGCCTTTGGCCACAAAAATTTCCGGTTTTAGCGAGCGATTTGGATTCTGTGCGTAATCAGGCTGCTTGGAGGATGCTGATTTAGCGTCCGCAAGTAGCGCGTCGTTTTTGCCCAGCTGTGCAACCATTTCCGGCGTACGTTTGATTACCCAATGCGGTGCACCGCGAAATTCGATGGTGAGCATGCCACCGGGTTCGATCTTGTTCAGGTCAACGGGAACCGGGGCGCCGGCGGCGACGGCCCGTGCCGAGGGCAACATGCTCGCGACGAAAGGCACCGCGACCACTGCCGCTGCGCTCGCGCCTACGACAGACGATGCAGCGATAAGGAAACGCCGCTTCTTGGGGTCAACTTGATTCAGGACGATGGCAGTCATGGAGTCGATTCTCTATGCAATAAGGTCGAAAAAATCGTGCGGCAAAGGCGGGGTTGAGATGGTTTCGGTGACGCTGAGATCAATACATGATCGTAAGAAACTAACCTTTTTTGGCGATATGAATATCCCACACGCGATTTTAGCTGATCGCGCGAATAAACTTAAGCCCCCTGAACGAGAAGTCGGCGCTTTCTCGCGACTTTTTTCTGTTCTCAAGGCTTGGTGCGGTTAATGAAGATTCCCCAAACATCGCATTGACACCGGACATTGGGGCAAATAAAGCCGGTGAGGCTGAACGCCAGGGGCAGCATCCACCAATCAATTAACCTTTAGAATTAGGAGGATATAAATGAGCATGATGTCAGAATTCAAGGAATTCGCGGTCAAAGGCAATGTTATTGACTTGGCTGTCGGCGTCATTATTGGCGCAGCGTTCGGCAAGATTGTCGATTCAGTTGTTGGCGACCTCGTTATGCCAATTGTTGGACGGGTGCTGGGCAACGTCAATTTTTCTGACATGTTTTGGGCATTGAAGGACATCCCGGTCGGCACTGCGATGACCTTGGAGGCGGTCAAGAAGGCTGGCGTACCCGTGATTGCTTATGGCAACTTCATAACGCTTTTGCTCAATTTCACCATTTTGGCCTTCATCATTTTTCTGATGGTAAAGCAGATGAATAAATTAAAGACAACCTCACCGGTCGCCAAACCGGTAACCACGCCTGAGGATGTCTTGCTTCTTCGCGAAATTCGCGACTCATTGAAACAGTGAGCGATCACTCACTCAAATTTGATCGCGGGTATTCTGGTTTTGAAAAGCAATGCTTGGGAACTTCAATTCTTGCCGCCCACGCCTTGTGATTTACCGTAGCCATCCTCATATCAAACAGCTAACCTCATCCAATCAGGTAATCATTGCATGCGTCGCTTTTGGCTTATCTTTGCCGAGTTTGTCACAATCACTTTGGCACTCGTCTTCGTCGTCACGCTGATTCGTCCCGACTGGAATCCGTGGCGGCGCAACGTCGTGGAAATTCGGGAGTCAGTTTTCAACCCTGCCGGTCTCGTCGCCGCCGGTTCTCAGAATGCGATCCGGCCAAGCTATGCGGAGGCTTCCAAACGCGCAATGACGTCGGTGGTTAATATTTCATCCTCGCGTAGTGCCAGGATGCCGAGCAGCCATCCGCTGGCCAACGATCCTTTGTTTCAACGCTTCTTCGGCCAACCGCGCGGAGAGGACGAAGAACCTGAAATGCGTGGGAGCCTTGGTTCGGGGGTAATAGTCAACGCCGATGAGAAGGGTGGGTACGTATTGACTAACGACCATGTGGTCGCCGGATCAAAGGATATCCAGCTTTCATTCGGTGACGGCAGGGTACTTGCCGCAAAAGTGGTCGGGACCGATCCCGAGTCCGACCTTGCGGTGTTGCGAGTCGAAGGCAAAGGACTTACGCCGATAACGCTCGGACAATCAGAGAAAGCCCAAGTTGGAGACGTGGTACTCGCGATTGGCGACCCGTTTGGCGTCGGCCAAACCGTCACGATGGGCATTGTAAGCGCGCTTGGGCGCAATCGTCTCGGTGTAAACCGCTATGAGAATTTTATCCAGACCGATGCGGCCATCAACCCCGGTAATTCCGGCGGTGCGCTGGTCGACACTAACGGCAATCTGCTTGGCATTAACAGCGTAATTTATTCGCGCACCGGCGGCTCTTTGGGCATCGGCTTTGCCATTCCGGTGTCAATGGCCAAGGATGTGATGGAACAAATCATCGCCGAGGGGTCAGTGACGCGAGGCTATATCGGCATATCGCCACAAGACATCACTCCGGAACTGGCGGAGTCACTGAAGCTGAAAGTTGCGCGCGGTGCACTTGTCACGCGCGTCATGCGTGGTGAGCCGGCAGATAAGGCTGGCATGAAAGCGGGGGACGTCATTACCGAAATTGATGGCAAGGGTATCCAGGATAGCGTTGCAGCCATGTCGGTAATTGCAGGTTTGAAGCCGGGTAAGGAGGCGAAGTTTCAGTTAACGCGAAGTGACAAGGTGATCGACATTTCAGTCAACATTGCCAAGCGACGACGCGAAGCAAGAGATCAACGGCAATAAGCTATCGACGGAGCAGCACTACGCAGCGGGCGACTCGGCCTCATCGCGGGGCTTGGGTTTCACGAAAAACCGCGCCCAGAGAATGCCAATTTCATACAAGATGCATAGCGGCACCGCGAGCGCCAATTGCGACATGACATCTGGCGGCGTGACGACCGCGGCGACTACAAATGCGCCGACGATGACGTAGCGCCGCACTTCACGCAGTGTTTCGATGGTGACCAGCCCCGTTGCAACCAACACGACGACGACGACCGGCGTCTCAAATGCCATCCCAAATGCAAAGAACATACCCAGTATGAAATTGAAATAGTTTTCAATGTCGGGTGACACCTGTATCGACGACGGCGCCATTTGCGCGATAAACGTGAACACCATCTTGAAAACGAAAAAATAGCAAAACGCCATCCCAACAAAAAATAACAACGTACTCGAAACGATCAAAGGTAATACGAACCGCTTCTCGTGTTTGTACAATCCCGGCGCCACGAACATCCACAATTGATACAGGATGAAAGGTAGCGCAACCAGAAACGCGGCCAGCATGGCGATCTTAAGCGGGATAAAAAATGGCGCAATCACCCCGGTCGCGATCATTTTCGAGCCTTGCGGCAAGGCGTCCATCATCGGCAGCGCAAGAATGTCGTAAAGCTTGCCTGCCAAAAACCACGGCGGTGTCACCAGCGGCAAAAGCACTGCGCCAAACGCAAGGAGCGAAAAGACAAGGCGATTGCGCAGCTCGACGAGGTGCGAGACAAATGTATCTTTTACACTATCGCTCATCGCGCATTCATGCCTGTTTCACCACGCGCACCGGTTCAACACCAAAATCGAGATTGCCCTGCTGCAAATTTAATGTTTGTACTGAGCCGCTCACTTTCGTCGCTATCCTCGGCGTGGATTCCGGCACAACATTCAGCGCTGCTTTGGGCGCATCGCTCAACCCATCTTCTTGCTCGCGAAGCATGTCGCTCTGTGTTGAAGGCAGTGTTGCTGCCGCGCTAGCGGGGGGTGCGATGTCGAGGTTGACCGATTGGCTAATTGCCGCCGTTTCCGTCTCGACACTGCTGGCCTGCCGCTGAACGCTTTGCTCAAAGCTCTTCGCTGCGTCCTGGACTTCCTGCTTGATCTTGGCGAGCTCAGACGTGTCCATCTCGCGATTGATGTCTGCCTTTACGGTGGCCACATAGCGCTGCAGGCGTCCAAATAGATTACCTGCCGTGCGCGCCACTTTGGGCAGTCGTTCAGGTCCCAGCACGACCAATGCAACGACGCCAATGACAGCGATTTCAGAGAAGCTCATGTCCAACATGGGCGTTCCGTGTCAGTAGTTCAACGCGAGGGAATCAAAGAAAAATCAGCGCAGGTTCAGCAAATTCGCCAAATCCGCGTCTAGCTTTTCTGCTTGTCCTTCACCTCGACGTCGATGGTCGAGCCGACGATTTGATCGGGTTTCTTGTCAATTTCACCGTCGGACTTCACACCGTCCTTGAACCCCTTTACCGCGCCACCCAGATCGCTACCGATGTTGCGCAGTTTTTTGGTACCAAATACCAGCAAAACAATAACCAGCACTACAAGCCAATGCCAAATGCTAAAACTTCCCATGATGATCTCCTCAAATTGGTTCGACGTTACAACAACATTTCGACAATGTTGTTACACGGGCGTTCGTGCGCCAGCTACCGGCGCCGCTTACTCAGGCACCAGTCATGGTGCTGAGGGGAATACTGCCGGGGCGATTTCCGAACACATGTATGTGCAAATGATACACGTCTTGACGACCCATCCGCCCCGTATTGATCGATGTACGGAATCCGTCAGTCAGCCCCAATTGCTTCGCCAGTACCGGCGCCAATGCCAGCATTTTCCCGAGTAGCGGGATATCCTCGGGCGTGGCCTCAGCCAGCGAGGGGATTAATTTTTTCGGGATGATCAGAAAATGTACGTCGGCGACGGGGTGAATATCGTGAAACGCAAAAAGGTCGGCGTCTTCATAGATTTTTTTGCTGGGGATCTCGCCCCGCAGGATCTTGCCGAAAATAGTGTCGTTCGTTGTCATCTCTGCAGCCTTTCTCCCACATCGGCACGCGCATTTTTTTCGTCGATACCAGACCTGCCCTCACGTCGTTCCAGCTCTGCCAATACGTCGGAAAACGGGACATCCTTCGCTGCCAACATGACGAGAGTGTGGAAAAGCAAGTCAGCGGTTTCTGCCGTCAGTTGCTGATTATCTCCACCCTTGGCGGCAATGATTGTCTCCACCGCTTCCTCACCCACTTTTTTCAATACGGTATCCAGCCCTTTTGCATACAGGGACGCCACGTAAGACGAACCTGACGCTGCGCCTTTGCGCGCCAGCAATGTTTGTTCGAGCCGAAAAAGAATGTCTGCGTTGGCCATAAGTTAAATATGAAATTTGCCAGCCGATGCTAACACGGCAGTACTTTGCTCATTTCGTCCCGGGCGACCCAGCGCCCGTCGTCGAGCAGATTGAAAAAACAACGGCGACGACCGGTGTGACAGGCAATATTGCCCACTTGCTCAACCTTCATCAGAATTGCATCACCATCACAATCGAGCCGCATTTCTTTGACGTGCTGGATGTGTCCGGATGTCTCACCTTTTTTCCAAAGCGTCTGACGGGAACGTGACCAGTAATGGGCGTCGCCTGTATCCAGTGTCAGTTGCAACGAGTCGCGATTCATCCACGCCAGCATCAGCACCTCCAGAGTGGTGACATCCTGCGCAATTGCCGCGACCAAACCCTTGTCGTCCCATTTCACCGCGTCCAGCCACGTCTCATGTAGATCCTCACTCACAGCCTGACCTCAATGCCGCGGGCGCGCATGCGCTGCTTTGCTTCCTGTATTGTGAATTCGCCGAAGTGAAAAATGCTCGCCGCGAGTACGGCATCGGCTTTGCCCTCACTGACACCATCAGCCAAATGATCGAGATTGCCCACGCCGCCCGATGCGATCACCGGCACACTCACAGCTTCGGCAATCGCCCTGGTTAGCGCCAGATCGAAGCCGGATTTGGTGCCGTCCCGATCCATGCTGGTAAGCAGAATTTCTCCCGCGCCCAGTTCCTGTGTGACGCGTTTTGCCCACTCAACCACGTCCAGCCCGGTTGGGGTGCGTCCGCCGTGCGTGAACACCTCCCAGCCCTCAGCGTTCGGGCGTTTCCTCGCATCGATTGCGACTACGATCGCCTGAGAACCGAAGTGATCGCTGGCGTCCTTCACCAATTGCGGATTGGTCACAGCCGAAGTATTGATGCTGATCTTGTCGGCCCCAACATTCATCAGCCGCCGCACGTCGTCGATACTGCGAATCCCGCCACCGACAGTCAGTGGAATGAATACCTTATCAGCGACGCGCTCAATGACATCGAGAATCATCGCGCGCTGATCTGAACTGGCCGTGATGTCCAGAAAAGTAAGTTCATCAGCGCCATCGTCGTTGTATTTACGCGCGATTTCGACGGGGTCACCTGCGTCGCGCAAGTTAACGAAATTGATGCCCTTGACGACACGTCCAGCGTTAACGTCCAGGCAGGGAATGATGCGCTTAGCTAACAATGCATAGTCTCGCTATAAAAATACGTAGGCCAAGCATTGGTGCGGCGTGCGGGACATTTTGTGCCGGAAAACCCCGCCAATGCTAGACTTTCCATTCGGTAGATTGCCTCAGGGAACTGTCAAGCCGCCGCACTCTCAGCCAACGCGCGCGCCTTTGCAAAGTCGAGCGTGCCCTCGTATATTGCGCGGCCGGTGATGACGCCCATGATGCCCTCGTCTTCGACGGCAAGCAGCTTCTTGACATCGTCCAGACTGTTGAGGCCACCCGAGGCAATGACCGGAACCGTGAGTGCTTGCGCCAGCTTGACCGTGGCGTCGATGTTTACGCCGGTCATCATGCCGTCGCGGCCAATGTCGGTATACAGAACCGCTTCCACGCCGTAATCCTGAAACCGTTTGGCCAGATCAATCACGTCGTGGCCCGTCAATTTTGACCAGCCGTCGGTGGCGACCTTGCCGTCTTTGGCATCGAGTGCAACGATGATATGACCCGGGAATGCATCGCAGGCTTCATGCAAAAACCCCGGCGTCTTGACCGCAGCGGTACCGATCACAATAAAGGCGACGCCATCGTCGAGATAACGCTCGATGGTCGCAAGATCGCGGATACCGCCGCCGAGCTGCACCGGCACATCACCCATGACCTCGATAATCTCCTTGACCGCGGCCTCGTTCTTGGGCTTGCCGGCAAAGGCGCCATTGAGATCGACCACATGCAATCGCGTCGCGCCGAGTTCCTTCCATCGTCGCGCAGTTTCGCCTGCATTGTCTGAAAACACGGTGGCACGCTCCATGTCGCCTTGTTCGAGTCGTACGCAGTGGCCGTCCTTGATGTCGATTGCCGGGATGATCAACATGATGATGTGTGAGATTGCAGAGTGGGAAAAAGGAAAGTGAATTGCGTTTCCGCTTGCGCGCCAAGCTAGGTCGGCGTCCATGACAGGAAATTTTTGTAGAGCGTGAGTCCGGCGCGATGGCTTTTTTCAGGATGGAATTGGGTGGCAAAAATATTATCGCGCGCAATCGCAGCCGTAAACAGGCCAGCGTAGTCAGTTTTCGCAACAGTATCGATGCCGTCGGTGGGTTCACAGAAATAACTATGCACGAAGTAAAAACGCTCTTCATCGGCAATATCTTGCCACAACGGATGCGAACGCGTTTGTGTGACGTTATTCCAGCCCATATGCGGTACTTTTTGCGTCGCGTCAGTTGGACGGAAAAGCCTTACCTTTCCGGCAAATAACCCCAACCCCGGCGTATCGCCCTCCTCCGAGCGATCAAACAGCATTTGCATGCCTACGCATACGCCAAAGAAGGGTTTATTCGCAGCAGCATTGCGCACTGCTTCCTCAAGACCGCTCTCCCGCAAATAGCGCATGCAATCGGGCATCGCACCCTGGCCGGGAAAAACCACGCGGTCGGCATCGGCAACCTGTTGGGGCGAATTACTCACGCTGACATCGACATCCGCGAAATGCTCGCGCGCAACAAACTCAAACGCCTTGGCCACCGAGCGCAGATTGCCCATTCCGTAATCGACCACCACAATTTTTTGCATGATTTTTCGCACGGCGCACGCGAGGGTTCAGATACAGAAAGACTAAAAAGCGCCTTTGGTTGAGGGCAATATGCCCGCAGCACGCGCATCAAGTTCGCAACCCATGCGCAGTGCGCGTCCAAAAGCCTTGAAGGCGGTTTCGATCTGGTGATGCGAATTCACGCCACGCAAATTGTCGATATGTAGCGTGCAGAGCGCATGGTTAACGAAACCCTGAAAAAACTCATAAAATAAATCGACATCGAATTCGCCGACACGCGCGCGCGTAAAGTTGATGTGATATTCCAGTCCGGGCCGGCCGGAGAGATCGATCACCACGCGCGAAAGTGCTTCGTCCAGCGGCACATAAGCGTGACCATAGCGGCGAATGCCGGTTTTGTCACCCAGCGCCTTCGTTACTGCCTGGCCAAGCGTGATGCCAATATCTTCGACGGTGTGATGCGCGTCGATATTGAGATCGCCTGTCGCTTTCAATTCGATATCGATCATGCCGTGACGCGCGATCTGATCGATCATGTGATCGAGGAAAGCAATTCCGGAGTCGAGCTTCGCTTCGCCCTTGCCATCGAGATTGATGGCAACGCGGATCTGCGTTTCCTTGGTGTTGCGTGTGACGTCGGCAGTTCTCATGGTCGGTCGTGAAATTAGATAATGTCGCGCATTGCGTTAAGGAACACGGTGCACTCGGCGTTTGTTCCCACTGTAATGCGAAGTGTGTTGTGTAACAGCGGATGAGCTACGCCGGTGTGCTTCACAAGGATTTTACGCGAGAGCAATGCGTTGAACGTTTTCTTGCTGTCATTCACTTTAGTCAAAACAAAGTTTGCCTGTGATGGAAACACCGTGACCCCCGGCATGGCACTTAATGCCGCAGACATTCGTGTCCGCTCTGCGCAAAGTGTCGCCGCCTGCTCCAGCAATTCGGCATAGTGCTTGAGTGCGAACGTGGCACCAGCCTGCGTAAGGCTGTTGATGTTGTACGGCAAACGCACTTTATCGAACTGGCGAATCCATTCTGGATGCCCGGCAAGCAAACCCAAGCGGAGTCCAGCCAGCCCCAGTTTGGAGACCGTGCGCATCAGTACCGCATTGGGGAAATTTGCGATCTCATCCAGAAATGAATGGTTTGCAAATGCGAAGTAGGCTTCGTCGATGACCACTAAGCCAGGCGATATGGTGATGATTTCGCGGATCGCGTCGCGACTGAATAAATTGCCGGTGGGATTGTTCGGATAAGCAATGAAGACGGCGGCGGGCTGGTGCTTGTTGATCGCAAGTCGTGTTGCCTCCATGTCGATGGCAAAGTCGGCAGTAAGGGGCACGCCGGCATAGCGCAGGCCACAAAATGTCGCAATCATTTTGAACATGACAAACGACGGCTCAAAGGCCATCAGTGTGGCGCCGGGCTTTGCACACGCTGCGGCGATGATCTGAATGATTTCGTCCGAGCCGTTACCGAGTACGATGTCGAGCGCAGCGGGTATCTGCATGGCTTCACGAATCGCGTCCCGCAGCGCACTGGCACCGGCATCGGGATAACGATTCAGCGAGGCCGCAGCCAGATGCGCCATCAACTGAGGCTTCAGCGCTTCTGGAAACGTATACGGATTTTCCATCGCGTCGAGTTTGATGAAACCTGTGCTCGGAGGAACCGGATAAGCCGACAGCGCGAGAATCTCGGGCCGAACCAGCTCAGCCGCACGGGTCTTCATTGTTTCAGCCGGTATTCGGCCGATTGCGCGTGTGCTTCCAGCCCCTCCGCGCGCGCCAGCGTCGCGGCCACGCGCCCCAGCGTCTGCGCACCTGCCGCAGAAACCTGAATGATGGAGGAACGCTTCTGGAAATCGACCACGCCCAATGGCGAAGAAAAGCGCGCGGTACCTGAAGTCGGCAACACGTGGTTTGGCCCGGCACAGTAGTCACCCAGCGACTCTGAGGAATGCACGCCCATGAAAATAGCGCCGGCATGACGAATAAGCGGCAGCAATGCGTTCGGATCTGCAACCGAGAGCTCAAGATGCTCAGGTGCTAACAGATTGGAAATGCGGCACGCTTCAGCTAAATCGCGCACATGGATCAATGCGCCACGGTTGGCAAGCGAAATGCGAATGATGTCAGCGCGCGGCATCTTACTAACCTGCTTTTCAATGCTCGCTGCTACTTTGGCAATGAAGGCCTCGTCGGGACTTAGCAAAATGGCTTGGGCAAGCTCATCGTGCTCAGCCTGGCTGAACAAATCCATCGCCACCCAGTCTGGATCGGTGCTGCCGTCGGCTATCACCAGAATTTCGGATGGCCCTGCGACCATGTCGATGCCGACTACACCAAACACTTGCCGCTTGGCAGCCGCGACGTATTCATTGCCCGGCCCCACGATTTTGTCCACGGGCGGAATGGTTGCGGTCCCATAAGCCAGCGCGCCGACCGCCTGTGCGCCACCGACGCGAAATACGCGATCCACGCCGGCTAGTGCAGCCGCCGCGAGCACGGTTTCGTTGATCACGCCATCCGGTGTTGGCGAGACCATAATCAATTCACCAACACCGGCAACTTTCGCGGCAATCGCATTCATCAATACCGACGATGGATACGCCGCTTTGCCACCCGGCACATACAGCCCCGCGCGGTCCATCGGCGTGACCTGCTGTCCCAGTACGGTGCCATCGGGCTCGGTGAATGTCCATGAGGACTGGCGCTGGTGCTGGTGATAACTGCGAATGCGCGCTGCTGCCGTTTCGAGTGCCGCGCGGACATTGGGAGCAAGCTTCACCAATGCAGATTCAAGTTGCTCACGGGGAATCTCCATCGCATGCGCTGCGGCGGGTTGCCAACGATCAAAACGATGCGTGTATTCAAGCAGCGCCTCGTCACCACGAGTCCTGACCGCTCCCAGGATTTCAGTTACCCTGCGGTCCGTTTCGACATTTTGCGCGGATTCAAACGCGCGCAACTTATCGAGCCTGACTTGAAAGTCGGCGTCGCGCGAACTAAAAGTGCTAATCGTCACGTTCATTTTTTTACGGCACGCTCGAAGGCTTCCAGCAACGGTTGAATAGCGTCACGCTTTAATTTCAGCGCCGCACGGTTAATGATGAGGCGGCTGGAAATAGGCATGATCTGTTCGACGGCCACGAGATGATTTGCCCGCAAAGTGCTGCCGGTGGAAACAAGATCGACAATCGCGTCGGCCAGCCCGGTCAACGGCGCCAATTCCATCGAGCCATACAGCTTGATGAGATTGACGTGCATGCCTTTGGTGGCGAAATGTTCGCGGGCGGTCTGCACAAATTTCGTTGCGACATTCAGGCGCGCGCCGCGATTGACTGCGGCTGCGTAATCAAAGCCCTCGCGCACCGCGACCATCATGTTGCATTTACCGATATTGAGATCCAGCGGCTGGTAAAGGCCC
>ENA-OFDP01000201-OFDP01000201.1-metagenomes-genome-assembly--contig:-NODE-201-length-28618-cov-6.838672_pt1 | contig 28618 bp, 27 predicted proteins | sample MGYA00153389_OFDP01 | MGnify analysis MGYA00153389
TATTCGTAGGGGCGAAGCATTTCGGTAGTAAATCTCTGACTCTCACTAATAAATTGCCTGCCGAAATGCTTCGCCCTTGTACTCATAGAGATGCACCCGATTTAGGAAACCATTTTTATAGTAATCCAAGTATTAAAAACAATGTAAACCCTAGCTATAAAACTGGTTCGTATTCAGGACTAAAGTCCTGATACAAACCTTTGAACTCAGCAAAAAGTCGGGATTAATGCAGATACAGAGTATTCCAGGTTTATGAAGTGTAGGGACACGGCAGTGCCGTGTCCCTACGGGGAGCCAAGGATGGCGGGTGTACTTCATAAATATGGAATCTGCTGTAAATTTACCCGAATTAATCCGCAGTTATTCCACAGTAAATTAAGCTGGAACTAAACCGCTGTGCCTCAACAAAGCTTTAGTGCTCGGTTCGCGTCCCCGGAAAGTTTTAAACACTTCCATCGGGTGCAAACTGCCACCCAATCCTAATACTGTATCGCGGAAGCACTTTCCTGTAGAGGCGATCGCACTTTCATCTTCCAAACCCGCTTCTTCAAACGCCGCAAAAGCATCAGCGCTGAGAACTTCCGCCCATTTATAACTGTAATAGCCCGCTGCATAGCCGCCCGCAAAAATATGCCCGAAAGCGCACAAAAATGCGTCTCCTTCCAGAGGAGGCAACACAGTCGTAGTTTTAGCAATGCGGTTGCGGACATCCGCCACAGTTTCGCTGCCGCCCGATCGATAACGGTGGTGCAATTCGATGTCAACGCTGCTAAAATGTACTTGTCTGAGCATCACACTACCGCTCATGTAGTGGCGCGCTGCGAGCAACTTTTGGTAATAGTGTTCCGGCAAAGTTTCCCCAGTTTGGTAATGCTTAGCCATCCCGAACAAAGTTGCGCGGTCATAACACCAATTCTCCATAAATTGACTGGGCAATTCCACTGCATCCCACTCAACATTATTGATGCCCGAAGCCCCCGGATAGTCTACCGTTGTCAGCATATGCTGCAAACCGTGACCGAATTCGTGAAACAAAGTTTCTACTTCCAAAAAAGTCATTAAACTTGGTTTGTCGTCAACCGGAGGACTTTGGTTGCACACCAAATAAGCCACTGGTAATCGTGTTGTTGTCTTTCCCGCTTCCACAAATTTAGCGCGCACCACGCACTCATCCATCCAAGCACCGCCGCGCTTTTCCTCCGGGCGGCTGTAGGGGTCTAAATAGAAATTTGCGATCTTATTTCCGGCTTCATCATCTATTTGGAAATAGCGCACGTCTTTGTGCCACACCGGAGATTGACCGTCCGCCGCAGTTACTGTCACGCCGAACAGGCGCTTGACTAATCCAAATAACCCGTCCAATACCTGCGGCAAAGCAAAATAAGGGCGCAATTCTTCGGCACTAAAAGCAAACTTTTCTTCGCGCCGTCGTTCCGACCAAAAACCGATATCCCAGTGCTTCAAATCCCCAGCTTCCGACGCGCCTTTTTCGGCAGCAAAAGCTTTCAAATCTGCTAAATCTTTGACAGCAGCGCTGTAACTAGCTAAGCGCAATTCTTCTAACAAAGCTTCCACTGCTGCAACGTCGGGAGCCATTTTGCTCGCCAAACTCAATTCGGCATAACTGCTAAACCCAACTAAAGCCGCTTTTTCCTGGCGCAGTGCTAAAATGCGATCGGTCAAAGGCCAGTTATTCAATTCTCCGCTGCTGGCTCTGCCGATAAAAGCTTTGTACAACTTTTCGCGCAAATCGCGGCGGGTACTATGCTGCATGAAAGGGCCGTAACTCGGAAAGTCTAAAGTAATCCGCCAAGGGCCGTTTTCGGCATCCGCATTTTCGGAGCCAGCGCTGCGAGCAACTTGAGCGGCTAAACTCAACAAACTAGGCGGCAAACCGTCAATTTCGTCTTTGTTTGTGAGGGTAAGGCTGAAAGCTTTGGTGGCGTCGAGGACGTGATTGGAAAATTGGGTCGTAATTTCTGCCAATTCTAATTGAATGGCATTAAAACGCTCTTTTTGATCCCCTTCTAAACCGACGCCGGAGAGTTGGGCATCTCGGAGGGCGGCTTCGACAATTCGCTGTTGAGCTGACTCTAAGCTGTCCCAATTTTCGCTGGCCCGTAGCGCTTTAAAAGCTTCGTAAAGCGGTTTGCTTTGACTGAGCTTGCTCCAAAATTTTACTACTTGTGGCTGCACTGTTTCATGTGCCGATCGCAATTCCGGGCTATTTTTCACCCCCATCAAATGTCCGACAATGCTCCAAGTCCAATTTAAACGCTCTCCGAGTCGCTGCAAAGGTTCTACTAAGCCGCTCCAAGTAGGCTCAACAGAGGCTTCTAAGGCCGCTAGCGAGGCTTCTAGTTCGGTCAGCAGTTGAGTAACAGCGGGGACTACGTGCTCTGGTGCGATCGCGTCAAAGGTCGGCAGTCCTTGACCAATTAATAACGGGTTATCAGCAATAGTTACGGTTGCAGTCATTGATTTTTTTTGTAACAGGTTGAAAACAGGTGAACTAGAAAGATTAGCTTTTATTTTTGTAACACAGTTGTCGAAAAAATTGGGAGCATCCCACATCTCACACCTCTGTCATGAACAGGCTGTCCGGCCTGTTCCACAAAAATTAAAGTTTCTTGTGGGGTGGGCATCCTGCCCGCCCGTGAAAGGCTTATTAACAATCATGCAAGATGTGAGGATCATCCAATTTATGCAAATATATCCTACACTCATTGGGATGCTCTCAAAAGTTGAACTCGATCGCGCAAGAATGTCTGAATGTCTGAATATCCGATTTGGAACATCTTCCTTCGGACTGATGATTATTGACAACTGACTAATGACTGCTATCTTGTGTATGCTGCAACTGCTTGACAACCGAGATTAAGCGCTTGAGGTGAGGTTTGACAACTTCTTGCTGCTCGTGTTCCAGACGGTGGATTTGAGCTTGGACGATCGACAAATCGGGAGTCGATTGATCTGTTGAAGCTTGCAGTTGGCTTTGCAGATTAGCCATGACTTTCTGGATTTCCAAAAATCGAATATTTACTAATTCCCAATCGTCTCGGGTAATCGTAGTTTCTACCAAGCATTTTGTAGCACTTTCGAGTTGCTCTATTGCCTGTTCCACAGCTTCGACATTTGCCGATTTACCAACCGATAAATCTTGCAATTGTTCGCTCACCTGCTGGCGGACATCCAGCACAGCAGACGCCACGATTTCTTGCAAAGAAGCTACCGACTCTCCCAAACTCAGCAACTGCTGCTCAATGTCGATAGACTCTTCAAAGCCCTCAGCCCTAGGCAGTGCAGCCATTTGCTGACGTAGTGCTGTAATATCTTCAGACAACTGTTTGCGCAATTTAACAATTACCGTCACCGCCGTTTTTTCGACCTTATTTACAGACTTTTGCACTTGCGCGATTTCCGAATTTTGATGAAGCCGCGCTTGCTGCTCGAACCGATACCGATTAGCAACATTCAGCGACAAAGCCAAAGTTAAGGGAGCTACGCCATAAAAAGCTTGACCCGATATAGCCACAGCGAGGGAGCCAACACCAGAAGCTGCCAGAGAGGCGTATTCTGCCAACTCCAGCCAGTGCGTTTGAGGAAAACTTGGCCTGAATTGGTTTCCAACAGAAGGGTTTGGCTTTCGGACAGCTCTTTGAGTCATAGTATTTTCTCGTTTTTGATAAGGTTGCGAGACTGGGTGGAGCATGGATTTATATCCTTTTTTCAGTTATATTTTTTAGATTACTTCCTCGCACCCTTCTATTTTTACCCCATTAAGTGAGTTAAGGATGACTGACATATTATTATCTATCTGAGAGCTGTTGACGATCGCCCGGAATTACAATTGTTAAAAAAGTAAGCCCCAACGCGCCCTCTATCTTACACGACGCGGGGGTCGATCGGCTTTGGGCGATCGAAAAAGCCGCTGAATAAGGCGAACCGAACAATATCTTTTAGGATTTTAGATGGTTGCATTTTTGCTCACCCATTGGTAAAATACACTCGTCCTCAAATCACCAGTCTCAAATTTACTGCAACAATTGACAAATAAATGAAGTCAGAAAAACCCGAAAATGCCGATCGGCTAAAGTCTATTTTCAGTATCGCAATCTTTATCATTCTCATACTAGCAGTAGGCTTTTTAAGCCTTAATTTTATATCAGCTCTCTCTGCAAAATTTTCTTAAAATTAGTCTTGGAGCCGCGTCCAGAAACCGGGTTTTTCGCGATAATATTTCGTCGTAGCCACGGATTCGATGAAAAACCCGGTTTCTTTAATCGGAGTAATAGCAAGTCAGTCGGACACGGCAATGCCGTTTCCCTACTTCAAAATAATCGTAGCTTCTTGCGCGGAACGTCATCGCGATGGCTAGGAGGACACGGCAGTGCCGTTTCCCTACCCCAATTATATTGTAGGGAAACGGCACTGCCGTGTCCTGACTGTGGGTAATTTATTATAATTTCAACTGTAAAGATTATTGATGCTAGATAAAGATTGCTGGCGGCGTATATCTGCCTTTTTAATTTTCTTCGATGACACGGTTTTTGTAAAAATTTCTCATTGATTCCTTCGTAATAATAGCATGAGAAGGTTCATCTCTTGGCAACTCACCTCTAGCATTAATCCAAGGATCTTCGCGTCGCACCATCAATTCTAACTCATAGGCATCCCGAAAGAAGTAATCATCGGATAACTCGTCTAAAAATTCTTGTACTTCTTCGGAAAATTCTGGTTTTTCGACTTCTTTCAGAATTGGCTTCCAGTCAAATTGTTCTTTGTATTCATAAAATAAAGCCGGGATAGTCGGCCCGTGTACCCAAGCTTCAAAATCTTCATCAAACAGCGGTGTATCCTCAAAGGCTAGATACCATGCTTGCGCGTAGTACAAGAGTTTTTGTAGCTTGTGGTTGCTGAGATAGGAACCTACGTCATTCGCGAACCAGATGTAGTAATCAGCGAGTTTTGAGGCTGTTGTAATTGTAGTTATTATTGTGGTCATATAACTCGACTTAATAAGTTTTGTGTTCTATGATAGCACATCGATCGCCCCCAAAGTTTATATTTGATGACACACGATTTGATATGCCCAGACACATATAAATCTTATAATTCCTGCCCTTCGATGAAGTTTATCCTGAGCGAAGCTGAAGGGTTCAGGAACCGCGGAGTCGAAGGATATTCAAGTTTGATGAAAATTATTGTGGGGTGGGCCAGAAAACCCGCCCCAAAAATACAATATAGATGCCCGACAGCTTACAATTTGTCGATCGCCCTTTTAGCCTTGTCACTCAGATTTTTTACAGCATCTTTCACATCTTCTGCTGCGTGGCGGGCGGCGGATTCCGCTTGTTTCGCTTTACCTTCAGCCTGGTCTTTTTTATTGCCTGTGATATTCCCGAAAATTTCCTGAGCTTTGCCTTCTACATTTTTGCCGATCGCCTTTGCTCTGTCTTCTGTACTCATGACACACACTCCGCTAAGCAATTTAATGTTTTTACCATTGTATAGTTAACTCCCAGGCAATTCTGTTCTGATTCACATTAATTCATACTCGGCTACAATTCTATTTCAAACTTGCAGCAGCAAGTTTCACAGGTTCGAGCAATTCTAACGGCAAATGCAGCATATTCAATTGGGTGCTATCTGCTGCTTTTCTTTCAGGATCGGGGCCGTGATAATCGCTGCCACCAGTTGCTAGCAAACCGTAATCCAGACACATCTTTTTGAGCTTTTCTATTTGACTAGAACTGTGACTGGGATGGTATATTTCCACTCCCATTAAACCAGCATCTACTAATTCTTTTAACACTTCCTCAACAGCGCCGCCGCGAAATAAATAAGGGTGCGCCCAAACTGGTACTGCGCCGCAACTTCGCAATAAATCGATACCTTCTGCGATCGAGAATTTTTCGTAATGCACGTAAGCTGGGCCGTCATCTCCCAGCCACCTATCGAAGGCTTCCCGCGATGATTTTGCGTGACCAGCTTTTACCAGTGCAGAGGCAATATGAGGCCTTCCCGGTGCCATTCCTGGGGATATTGTTGGCAGTTCGATCGCGTATCCCATTGCTGCTAGTTTTTCTACCATTTCCTGCGATCGTCTAAACCTGCCTTCTATGCGATCGTTCAAAGGAACTCGCAGTTTATTCGCATCGGGATAAAAACCTAAAATATGTAGCGATCGACCATTATGAACTGTACTGAGTTCTAACCCTGGTACTATTTCTAGATTGTACAAGCTAGCGGCCGCAAAGGCTTCGTCCCAACCGGACATCGTATCATGATCTGTGATGGCTAAAGCCCGAACTCCTGACGCGGCGGCGGCAGTGACGAGTTCAGTAGGAGTGAGAGTACCATCGGAATAAGTCGTGTGGCAGTGAAGTTCTAGCATTTTTTTAGTTAAGGTCTGCGAAATCTGTGATTATTCGTTTTACTGATGCCAGATATACCGTATTCCAGTGAAGTAGGTACACGGCAATGCCTTGTCTCAGAATCGATCCGGGTATTACTTCATAAACGTGGAATTTGCTGCATATTGGCACTGCAAGCAATAAGTTTTTGTGTGAGTTAAATCTGGTTAACTATAATATTATGTCTGACGAAAAAACCGCTATAAAACTGGTTTGTCATGAGAACTTTAGTCCTCCAAATTTTCATACGGACTGAATTCCTCACTACAAACCAGAACTGGGTTATTTTCCAGGACACAATATAATATTTTGTCGCGCATTCAATTTGGACATTTCTGTTAATTGAAAATCTGCGATCGGCTTTCAGTTAATTTTAGATTCAGAAAAACTTAGCTATTTCTTGACTTCTCGCATTTCGTGAATAACACCCTCTGGCAATTTCGGAGGAATTGGTGATATTTCAATATTTTGTATGTTGTGAACTGGGATAACTAGAAGCTTATCTGCCAGTTCGAGAATTATCGGGTCTGCTGTCAACATTTTGTGCAGGCGAGTGCCTAAATTTGCTTGCTCTCCTACTCTTACCTCTGGCGGGATGAACTCGAAGTGTTGCTCTTTGCCGTTGGTATAATGGATTGTCAGATTGATAATTATTTTTTGGTTGGTTGCGTCCATAACTTTGTCCCCTAGTAGTTGATCGAGATGCACCAAAAATTAACAATAAATCGCAATTAGCGATCGCACCACCTGTTGAAAGCTTTTGAAAAGCTTCTGACAAAACTGCACTATTGGTACGAAAGTCTGCTTGCTCCTAATCTTACCACAAAACTGCACTGAAACTTGCCAACATATCAAGTATACAATCGGCAGTCGCGCTGTCTTCGCTTCTGGATGCGCGATCGCCCTTGCCGACTATTGCCGATCGGGCTTTTTGCTGTGCCAGTTAGCAAATTGGCTGAATTAAGGCTCTGCTGCGACTTTCCCCCAAAGCGCTCTCAAGTTATACAGCAGTGGCACTTGAGCGCTTTGGGGTTCAGCTTTTTCTCTTGTGGGAACTCCTGTAGAAACTGTGGAGGTTGGGATAGCGGCATTCTGGTTTCACTGCCGCCGAGGAATTTTGTATAAATTAATAACATAACATTCAGGTACAGCTTATGAAATCCCCACTTTGCTTTCCCGAAACTTCTGTTCAATCTAACAAAGTTAATGCTCGTAATAAGGCAACTAATTCTCATAGTAACATAGATTATTGTATCGCCGCTGCTTGGATTGACTTAGTAGGAGGAGACTACAGTAATTTTGGAGGAGATGATTGGCTTCCTCTGTGCGGCGACATTGATGACGGTGAAATTTACCGGGAATGGTTTTTGTGGCAAGACAGCGAAGTGACTCAAGAGTGGGAAGCTTACGATCCAATTACTAATTATCGAGTTGTGGCATCTAGCCGAGAAATCATGATTACTAAAATCGATAACATAGAAGACAAAAGACAAGTTTAAAATTAAGGAAGAATGTTAAACTTTGACTCTTTTAAAACTCACCCACAGACTCTACTTATAGGGTGCGAACTCCGCACCCTAATCCTAAATAGTCCGAGTGTTTCAACCTGCTGGTATTGCTTTTTTATTTTCTCGTTCTAATTTGCGCTGCTTCAAGGCTGCAAGGTTTTGTTTGATCGTGTCGATCGCACTTTCATTCCCCTGCTGTTGGTACAATTCGCTTGCACGGATCAAATCTGCCACAGCTTCGCCGTCCGATCGCAAATTCGCAAAAACCAAACCCCGATTGTGGTACGCTACCGCCGTTGCAACCTGTTCTAAAGCGCTGGTAAATTTATCTTTTGCTTTGCGGTAATTTTCAGACTGATAAGCTTCAATCCCTTGTTGGAAATAAACCGCAGCTTTGCTACCGCCGTCAGTAGCTGGAAATTCTGGTAAGTTTAAAATTGGTTCTTTAAACAGTACAGAAATGCTGCCCTTGCCAAAGTAAGCCCAAGTCATTGTTCCCACGCCAATCCCCAGCGCAGCCACAACAATCACAGACAGAGCAATAAAATTGTTGATTTCCATAGAGAAAAATTTCTTGTCCGAGATGAGTTACAGCGAAAAGATGATATTATATATAATAAGATAATTTCTAATTTTTGTACAAATAATCACGAATAATATGAGTTTCCAATACAGCGCCGCCCTAGTTACTTTAGCAGACATCGATAAGGAAGTCCTTGTTAAATTCTACACAAAATTTCTCGACATAGAACCAAACCCCTATATCCCTAACACCTACGCTGAATTTCAACTCCCCGGCTTAAGACTAGGCATATTCAAACCCAAAGATTTCAACAAATCGGAGTTTTCAAATCGAGCAAAAACAGGTATGAGCTTGTGCTTGGAAGTCAGCGATATCGAAACTGCGATCGCCCGAATTTGGGCTTTAGGTTATCCGCCCGCTGGAGAAATTATTAAAGCTTCTCACGGTTTAGAAATCTATGCCTTCGATCCTCTCGGAAACCGCCTAATTTTGCATCAATCTCATTAGCAGCATCCAATAAAAAAGTCGTTTGTAGTAATGACTTTAGTCTTGATTAGCTCAAAGATTTAAGAAAAAAATGAAGTCCTCGCTACAAACTTATGATGGTTATTTTAACTAACTTTATCTAACTACCTAATCATTTCAGCAAAACTATAAAAACTGATAATTAATAACAGCAATGCTGTCAGGTGAGTTAGCTGAAATTGAGGCTGCGGGCCGATAGATTCCCGTACCAAAATTGATAAAGACGAACCAATTATATAACTCAAAGACAGTGTTAAATATTGCCACTGCAATGTTACACTCCACAGCCCGAGCAAAATCATCGCTAAAGTCAACATTACCAACTCAACAAACCGAGGCGGATTGTGCTGAGTAGACAAAATCAAAGTATCCAACCAATATTGCCAAGGTCTCATATTTTAGCGATCGAACTTTTGGATTTAGGCTTTTAGTTTAACTTACGATCGCCATTCAATCTGTCGCTGCAAACACACCAAAGCCTCCGCCGTCTCCACCTGCGGAAATTCCGCGTAAAAGCGACTGACGCTATAAAAAGGGTCTGGAGTTTCCAGAATAATCAACTTATCGCCCATTTGCGCCAAAAATCCCATCAAATCTGCCGGTGCGACGGGCGCGCAAATCCACAAAGCCGCGGGTTGCTGCGCCCGCAAAGCCTGCGCCGCCACAGCCACCGTCATCCCCGTAGCAATGCCGTCGTCCACCAAAATCGCCAAAGCCCCCGCCGCGCTGACATTCGGGCGTCCAGGAGACAAATCTGCCAGCAGAGATTGAGCATTATTTTGAGCCAGCGACTGTGCTAATTTTTGCAAGTGCAAATTGTGCGGCTTTTGCTTTTGCCAGAGGATGTGACCGTCAGCAGTTGCAGCGCCGATCGCCAATTCTAAATTATCTGGGCGAGTAATTTTCTTGGCGACAACCACATCCAAAGGACAGCCCAAGCGGCGCGCCACCGGCACAGCAACGGGCAAACCCCCGCGCGGCAAGGCGTAAACAATCGGTTTAACAGCATCCTGCGGCGTTAAATTCAACTTGCCGAGCTCGCCCAGAACTGCCTCGGCCAGTTTTTCGCCTGCATCGGCGCGATCGTCAAAAAACGGGATAGACAACATATTTCTGCCTGTACGAGCTCAACCAAACAATTGGAGATTGTGCGAGAGTTAATTTGAGAAAAGTGCGTGAAGCGTAGCTATCCCGTAGGGAATCGACAGCATCGCATACAAACATCTAGCCCATCTCAAATCACCAAACCCGATCTAAACTATAAACTCTAGGATCGAAAAAAACTCCCTAATTGTAAAACATATGTCCAGCGACGTGCAACTGTCCCTTTTTGACAACAGTCAAAATACCTCTTTCGCAACCGACTCAATACCTACAAATGTCAAAATTCCCATTCCTCCGGGTACTTATCAAAATATCGAGCAAATAGGCGAGCACTGCAACCGTTGTCACCGCTGTGAATTGGGCAACACTCGCACTCACGCCGTCATCGGGCGCGGCAATCCTCAAGCAAAAATCTTGATTGTCGGAGAAGCGCCCGGACAAAATGAAGACGAAACCGGATTGCCATTCGTTGGGCGATCGGGTCAACTTTTAGATAAGATTTTAGAATCAGTAGGACTGAATACAGAAACCGACGTATTCATTGCCAACGTCATCAAATGTCGCCCACCCAACAACCGCCCTCCAACAGTCAAAGAAATCGAAGCCTGCAAACCATACTTACTCGAACAAATCCGCATATTAGACCCTAAAATCATTTTATTAACAGGTGCAACAGCCCTCAAAGGTTTGCTGAGCGACAAGCGACCAATTAGTAAAATTAGAGGTCAATGGATTGAATGGGAAAATCGCCTTTGTATGCCGATTTTCCACCCATCATACTTGTTGCGAAATCCGTCCCGCGAACCCGAAACTCCGAAATGGTTTATGTGGCAAGATATGCAATTAATCAAAGCCAAACATGACGAATTAAAAGAGCAATAGTAATGAATTTTTGTTATTGATTTGTCGGGGCGGGTTTCACCAACAATCTCTGATTTTTACCCGCAATCCACAAAAACCCGCCCCCACCCAACTTGCCATTCAAGGAGATTATTTTAAATGGGTTCAGAAAACAGCGAACCCCCCGAAAGCCTGACAAATGAAGATATTTATCGAGAAGTCAGCAAAATTGTCAGTCAATTTCGCCTCTACCAATGCGACGAAGCCGTTCAAGCTGTTGTAGAATGGTTAGAAACTAGAGACATTAAAGGAATAATCCTGAGAATTAAAACTAAATATGACGAGGAAGACTATATCCTAAGTCAGCGTTTAGAAAGTCAAGGCATAACAGAATCGATCACTCTTAACGGACAGCATTATGGCATCGAAGTTCAAGGGTTAGTTTTCGATAATTTATCATTTACAGGAATAACTCGCGAAGATTGGCTAAACGACTTTCAATCCATTAGCGAAGAATTCATTATTACAGAATTTGATAGTACAACTTTTAACCAAAATTAAGGTCAATCAAATGAGTCAACTCTATGAAACTCTAGCACAAATAAAAAATCAACCAGCCCAATATTTAAGGCAAACTTCTCTACCTCACCTGTTCGTATTTTTAAATGGCTACAAAATAGCAAAGCGAGATTTAGGCATCACAATCACTTCAGAGGAACAAAAATTTTATCGAGACTTTCAACCTTGGATTCAGCAAAAATTAAAAATCAAAACCGTCAACTCTTGGGCAAACATCATTCAACTTTTCTGCATCAATGACAGAGAAGCATTCAATTACTTTTTTGAACTACTTGCAGAATTTAACCAAGGAGAAAAACCCTCAGAACCCCCCTCCCTCAAAGAATATGCCTGGAAAAATCCTCAAGCTACACCCCTAATCACAGTAGACAACAATTTTTATCAGCTTTTAGATAGAATCAAAACTAGACCCGCCCTTTATCTCGGTAAGCGTTCTATCTTTAGTCTGCAAGCTTTTTTAGATGGTTACACTTTTGCCTGTCGCCAACTAGCAATTCCTGTTACTGAACAGGAACAAGAATTTGCAGAATTTCAAAACTGGATAGAAAAGCAATTTAATCGGCAATCTACCAAGTCTTGGGCGCGAATCATTCTTTTTTATTCAGAAGATGAATCCCAAGCCATTGATACATTTTTTGAGTTATTTAAAGATTTTTTACAGAGCGAATCTCCTCCTATGCTAACACAATCTTTCGCTACTAGCCTCCCCGAAAATAGTAATAAAAAGCAGATAAATTCTTTGCTAGAAAACTTGTCCGAAGAAGCGCTTGCCCAAGTTCGTGAATTTGCCGAATCTTTGCACCAACAAGAAAAAAGTGCCGTGTAGCGATTCTCAAATTAGATTGGGAGTTTTTAACCGCAGATATCAACAGATGAACGCGGATAAACGCAGATAAAATTCTATCGGCGTTCATCTGCGCTTAAAAAAACATTCTGTTATCCCAACTCTTCACAAATGCGGGCAAAAGCCGCCACTGGATCGATCGCAGCAGTAATCGGCCGCCCAATCACCAGATAATCTGCACCAGCATTAATCGCAGCCTTGGGAGTCATCGATCGCCTTTGATCGCCGCCATCAGCCCATTTCGGACGCACACCGGGACAAACCAACAGAAAATCATCCCCGCAACTCCTCCGCAACTGTTCGACTTCCTGCGGTGAACAAACAGCACCAGCTAAACCAGTTTCCTTAGCCAAAAGAGCCATGTGCAAAGCATATTCTGGCAATTCTAAAGGTACTTTCAACTCAAAAGCTAACTGTCGGGAATTCAAACTTGTCAACAGAGTGATTGCAATCAATTTAGGACTCGGTTTATCCACAGCCGCCGCCCCTTCCTCCAAAGCAACCAATCCTGCTTTCAAAGCTTCTTTACCACAGGTAGAATGAATCGTCAATAAATCGACATTATACTTAGCAGCAGCCCGACAAGCACCAGCAACAGTATTAGGGATGTCGTGAAATTTCAAATCCAAAAAAATTCGCTTTTGCCGCTCTTTCAGAATAGCAAGAATTTCCGGGCCGGAGCTCACAAATAGCTCTAAACCTACTTTCCAAAAAGATACGTCGGGGAGTTTGTCCAAAAGGTCGATCGCACTTTCTAAACTCGCAACATCCAAAGCCACAATAATTCTACTATCAGCGTTCATCAGCGTTCATCTTCAGTAATTCATCTACGGTTCAAAAAGAAATTCAAGACACCAATCGCACAAACTTATTTTTCCCAACCTGCAAAACCTTACCTGCCAATTCAGCAGGTGATTCAAAAGTAAGGTTAACATCAGAAACTTTATCGCCCTCCAACTTCACCCCACCGCCCTGCATCAACTTCCGGGCATCGCCACTACTTTTGCAAAGTCCGCTAGCACTCAGAATATAGAACAACTTAGCAGGAAACTGGACGTTTGCCACAGAAAACTCCGCCACAGCATCAGCTTGTCCCGCAGCACCTTTAACCAGCGCAATTGCATCTAACTGAGCCCGATCGCCTGCTTCGTTCCCATAATACTGACTGACAACATTCACAGCCAAAAGCTTCTGTTTTTCTCGCGGATTTTCTGGCAACGCATCCAGAGGCAAATCTGTCAATAGTTCAAAATATTGGGCGATCGAACTATCGGATATTTTCTCCAACTTAGAATACATCGTCAGCGGGTCATCGGACAAACCGACATAATTATTCAAAGACTTCGACATCTTTTGCACCCCGTCAGTCCCGATCAAAATCGGCATCAACAAACCAAACTGCGGCTTCATCCCAAAATGTCGCTGCAAATCTCGCCCGACAGCAATATTAAACTTTTGGTCGGTTCCCCCCAACTCCACATCGGCTTCCAAGACTACTGAATCGTAACCCTGCATTACTGGATACAGAAACTCATGCAAATAAATTGCATTCTCCTGCTGCATCCTGTTATCAAATCCCTCCTTAGCGAGCATCTGCTGCACCGTCATCGTCCCCAGCAGTTCCAAAATCTTCGCCAAGTCCAACTTAGAAAGCCACTCCGAGTTATAGCGAATTTCCAAACGTCCAGGCGTGTCAAAATCTAGAATCGGACGCACTTGGTCTAAATAAGTCTTGGCATTTTCCGCCACTTGTTCGGCCGTCAACTGACTGCGCATCTCAGATTTCCCTGTCGGATCGCCAATTCTTGCGGTAAAATCGCCGATGAGTAGCACTGCGGTATGGCCAGCATCCTGAAAAGCTCGCAGCTTGCGGACGCAAATGCTGTGGCCTAGGTGAATGTCCGTCCCTGTCGGGTCAATTCCTAATTTGACGCGCAAAGGCCGATCGTCCTTAGTCAGTAATTGCGCTAAATTTTCGTCAGGGTTGCTAGAATCAGGTCGATCGGGAAAAATATCGCTGACACCGCGGTAAATTCCCGAAAAGTTAGAAGAAATCATAGGGGAGCGATCGTCCATAATATTTTGCCAAAGTGCAGCAGAATTAGTTACACTCACTGGTTCACACATAAAACATAACTATCAAGCTACTATAATCCCAAAGCTGACCGGCTTTCATTAGCTGACAGCATCCAGGGTTCCCATCTAAAAGTTAAAAGCCTTAAACCCCAAATCGAGTGAGGAAGTGAAATCCACGTGTCAACCAACGCAGTCCGCAAAAACACGGAAAACTCAGCCCCCGTATTCGAGTTTGTTCAGTCAGTCAGTAAAGTGACCGCCGGAACCATACTCGGCATGACAATGCTTGCCAGTTCCGTAGTAGCTGGCGGACTGGTTGGCTTAGCGATCAGCTTCCGCAATTTGCCAGATGTTCGCATCTTGCAAACCTACTCTCCCACAGAAACCACCCACATTTACGACATCAATGGCAAGCCCCTAGCCAGCATCCACGACGAAGCTAACCGGGATGTCGTAACCCTTGACAAAATTTCCCCGAACCTGAAACGGGCCGTAATGGCGATCGAAGATAGCAACTTCTTCACCCACAAAGGCATCAACCCAGGCGGGATAGCCAGAGCACTCATCGTCAACCTAGAGAAAGGTAGAACCGTTGAAGGCGGCTCGACTATGACGATGCAGCTAGTCAAAAACCTGTTTCTATCTCCCCAGTCAAAGTTCAGCCGCAAAATAGCTGAAGCGGTAATGTCTATCCGCCTGGAGCAAATTCTCAACAAAGACCAAATTCTGCAACTGTACCTGAATCAAATCTATTTAGGTCACAACTTGTACGGCGTAGAAACAGCCTCAAGAAGCTATTTCAATAAGTCAGCAGATAGTTTGACTTTGGCCGAAGCAGCAATGCTAGCCGGTTTAATTTCCGCTCCCGAAGAATACAGTCCTTTCGTCAATTACAAATTGGCAAAAGAGCGGCAGGAAATCGTTTTAACCCGCATGAAAGAGCTCAAGTGGATTACCCCAACCGAAGAGAGTGCCGCCCGATCGCAAAAAATTAAACTCGGCAAAATTACCTCTTTTGGTGGCTCTCAAGTTCCCTATGTAACACAAGCCGTCGTCCAGGAGCTGACTCGGCGTTTTGGGCGAGATGCTGTGGTTAAGGGAGGAATGCGCGTTCAAACCACGATCGACCTCAAAATGCAGCGCATAGCCGAAGAAACTGTCAAAGCATGGCACGATCGGCTTTACGGCCAAGGACTTTTTTACAATCGCGACCAAGGTCAAATCGCCCTAGCAGCCGTCGATCCCCGCACCCACTTCGTCAAAGCAATGGTTGGGGGCGTCGATTACGAAAAGAGTCAATTCAATCGCGCCATTCAATCCCGACGCCAGCCCGGATCTTCTTTTAAGCCTTTCATTTACTACGCTGCCTTTGCTAGCGGCAAATACGGCCCCGATTCCGTTGTCTACGACTCTCCTGTGGGATACCGCGACGGCGACGGCTACTACTACCCTCAAAACTACGGCGGTGGCTTCTCCGGCGCCGTCAGCATCCGCAGAGCTTTGGAAGTATCGCTAAACATTCCCGCCGTCAAGCTCGGCCAAGAAGTCGGATTAAATAAAGTGATTGAGATTTGTCGCGTCCTCGGCATCAGAAGTCCAATGGAACCCGTGGTTTCCTTGCCCTTGGGTGCAGTTGACCTCACTCCATTAGAAATGGCCGGAGCTTTTGCTACCTTCGCGAACAACGGCTGGCATTCTGAAACCACGTTTATCGTGCAAGTCACTGACAGCAGTGGCAACGTCTTGCTCGACAACACTCCCAAACCCAAATTAGTTCTCAACGCCTGGGCTGCGGCATCTGTCAACAGCGCCTTGCAAGGCGTAATTAACAACGGAACTGCAAAGGCTGCCCAACTTGGGCGGCCGGCTGCTGGCAAAACTGGTACAACTTCCTCAGAAAGGGATATTTGGTTTGTGGGTTATGTACCGCAGTTGTCGGTGGCAGTTTGGATGGGGAACGATGATTACACCCCGATGAGCTACGGTGCTACTGGCGGTACTATTGTCGCCCCTGTTTGGCGCGATTTTATGAGCCAAGCTTTGCAAGGAGTTCCCGTAGAAGATTTCAAACCTGCTTCATCTTTTGAGCGGCCTTAATTATTGGGCAACGGTGAGCATATCAATTCTGATATCAAATCCAGGTGAGTAAAATGGTAACAACATCAATTCTGCAAGCTGAACAGCGAGTTTTACTACAAAACATTAGTTGGCAATTCTTTGAAAGTCTTTTGGTGGAACTTGGCGACAAGCGTTCTAGCCGACTTTCATATGATAAAGGAAACCTAGAAATTATGACACCGCTATGGGAACATGAAAACCCTAACAGAACCATAGACCGCTTGATTAATACTTTAACAGAAGAGTTAAACCTTGATATTGGACTTGGTGGTTCCGTAACTTTAAAGCGTCCCGAAAAAAAGGCAGGAAAAGAGCCTGATTCGTGCTACTATATCCAAAATGAAGCGCGAGTCAGAGGTATAACTAAACTAGACTTAACTCAAACTCCTCCGCCAGATTTAGCAGTTGAAATTAACATTACTAGCAGTTCCCTAAATCAATTTGATATCTATGCGGATATAGGTGTAGCAGAACTGTGGCGATATGATGGAGAGAAAATTAAATTTTATCAATTACAAAATGCGGAATATATAGAATGCGATCGCTCTCCCACTTTCCCGACACTTTCACCCACTAAAGTTGACGAATTTCTCGCTCAATGCCAAACAATAGGTATTACCGCCGCCGTGCGACAATTCCGAGAATGGGTAAGAGATCAATAATTAACGCGCCCAACGCCAGCGAAAATAATTGGGCTGGCGCGCACATTTCTGTGTCGTGTCTTTCTTCCTCTGAGCTTAAGATTGTTTTTCCAGTTCAGATTTCATCCGCTCCAGCGTTGAGTTCATTTGGTCAAACATCTGCTGGGGCGTGATCCCAAATTGATTGAGCTGTGTTTTTAACTGCTCTACAGTCATCTGAGCCATGAAGTCCTCAGACAGCTCAAAGCGCTTCATAAAAATACGATAACGATCCATCATAGATTCCATCTGAGCGATGAACATTTTCTTGCCTTCGCGATCGAACTTGCCGTAACTGCCGCCTAGTTTGGTCAGGGATTGATAGTCCTCAAACAACAGCTTGGCTTCTTGTTGAACAATTTCTGAATCAAAAAATCCCATAGCTTTCCTAATTTTTTAATATTCAACTAATTTTCATCCGTGGCAGTCCCGCTGCTTATCTCAATATTTTATCAGTTGCCGGAGGAAGTCTTTACCCTTCAAGGCGTAAGAATAAGTAGAAATTTCCGTACAGAAATAGGCATGGGGCATTGGGCTTGCGATGACGGTCAACGGTCAACAGTCAACAGTCACCAGTCAACTGACTTCAAACTTTCCCGATACGTTCTAGCGGCCAAAACCTGACTACAGCGCGGCCGATGATGTTCTGTTTCGGTAAAAAGCCCCACCGACTAGAGTCGTTGCTATTGTTGCGGTTGTCTCCCATCACGAAGTATTGATTTTCTGGGACACGATAAGGCCCCCATTGATATTTAGGAGGTTCGGCAATATATTTTTCAACCAGGGCTTTGTCATTGAGGTAGACTAGACCTTTTTTAACAGCGACGGTTTGACCCGGTAAGCCAATTACCCGCTTGATGAATGCTTGGTCTTGGGTAAAGCCTTGTTCTTGCAACTTTTCGGGCGGTGAAAATACTACGATGTCGCCAGTTTTTGGCGGTTCGAGGTAGTAGGAGATTTTTTCGACTACGACGCGATCGCCTATGCGCAAAGTTGGTAACATAGAATCTGAGGGTATGAAACGCGGTTCCGCGACCAACGCTCGAATCATTATTGCTAAAGCCAAAGCAATAATCACAATCTGAAGATTTTCTCGCTGCGATTTCCACGCTTTTTGCCACCACGGTTCAGGTATGTTTCCTACTACTTCTGTACCCAAATTCTTTTTTTCAGATGTCATGAAAGTCCTCCTATGATTTTGTTGATATTAACTCATAAAAAAGGCAGAGAATTAAGATTCTCTACCTTTTTTTAGGCGAGGATTTTGAGTTATTTACGATCGCGTAATTTGTAATCTCAAAACTTTACTCGCGATCGTACTTTACTCCACCTTACTCAGCGCCTTGAGGGAGCAATTCCCGCTTTTGGCCTTGCAAAACCTTGACAATTCCGGCTTCGTCCACATCCACAACAGCGGTGTCGCCGTCTTTGATGCGGCCAGAAAGGATTTCCTCAGCCAAGCTGTCTTCCAACAACCGCATGATGGCGCGGCGCAGAGGTCTGGCTCCGTAACTGGGGTTGTACCCCTCTTCCACTAGCCGTTCCTTGAACTTTTCGGTTACTTCCATCGTAATTCCCTGTTCTGTCAAGCGGCCGAACACTTCTTTGAGCATGATGACGGCAATTTCCTTGACTTCTTCCTTGTTCAACTGGCGGAAGACGATAATTTCGTCGAGTCGGTTGAGGAATTCTGGGCGGAAGTAGTTCTTGAGTTCTTCGTTAACCAAGGAACGAATGCGGTTGTAAGTAGCATCGGCTTGGTTGTCGCTGAACTCGAAACCGAGGCCACCGCCACCTTTTTCGATGACTTTAGAACCGATGTTAGATGTCATAATCAGCAGCGTATTTTTGAAGTCTACGGTGCGACCTTTGGCATCAGTTAAGCGGCCGTCTTCCAATATTTGCAAGAGCATATTGAAGACATCGGGGTGGGCTTTTTCGATTTCGTCGAACAACACGACTGTGTAAGGACGGCGACGGACTGCTTCTGTGAGTTGTCCACCTTCGTTGTAGCCTACGTAGCCGGGAGGAGAACCGATGAGTTTGGAGACGGTGTGACGTTCCATGTACTCGGACATATCCAACCGAATCATCGCGTCTTCGGAACCGAAGAAGTAGCCAGCTAGGGCTTTGGTGAGTTCGGTTTTACCGACGCCTGTGGGCCCAGAGAAGATAAAACTGGCGATCGGGCGATTGGGATTTTTCAAGCCAACGCGGGCGCGACGAATGGCGCGGGAAACGGCTTTGACAGCTTCGTCTTGGCCGATCAAACGCTGGTGTAGGGTGTCTTCCATGTGCAACAGCTTTTCGGATTCAGATTCGGTCAGTTTGTTGACCGGGACTCCTGTCCAGCTTGCCACGATTTGGGCGATGTCTTCTTCGGTGACTACTGGGGATGGGTCTGTTTCGCCACGGGTCGCCGAGTCGGTTTTTTTGGCTTGGGAAATAGCGCGGATTTCGGCTTTGATCGTCATTTCGCGATCGCGCAATTCCCCGGCCTTATCAAAGTCTTGAGAACGCACCGCTTCGTCTTTATCTTTCAGGACTTTGCGGAGTTCTTTGTCAAGTTCTTTGGCTGCGGGAGGAAGTTGAGAGTTAATCAGACGGACTCTCGAACCTGCTTCGTCTACCAAGTCAATTGCTTTATCTGGTAAAAAGCGATCAGAGATATATCGGTGAGACAGTTTGGCTGCGGCTTCCAGGGCCGTATCCAAGATTTTCAGCTTGTGGTGCTGTTCGTAGCGTTCCCGCAAACCGAAGAGAATCTCGATCGTCTCGTCTACAGTCGGTTCGCCGACCATCACGGGCTGGAAGCGCCGCTCTAGGGCTGCGTCGCGCTCGATATGCTTGCGGTACTCGTCTAGAGTGGTAGCGCCGATACACTGGAGCTCGCCTCTAGCCAAAGCTGGCTTGAGAATGTTGGCTGCGTCGATCGCCCCTTCCGCCGCACCAGCACCGATCAAAGTGTGCACTTCGTCAATGACTAAAATCACGTTACCCGCTGTGCGGATTTCGTCCATGATTTTTTTGAGGCGTTCTTCAAATTCGCCCCGGTATTTCGTACCGGCGACGAGCAAGCCGATATCGAGGGTGACGACGCGCTTGTCTTCGAGGATGTCTGGGATGTCGTTGTTAGCGATGCGCTGGGCCAGGCCTTCGGCGATCGCCGTTTTGCCAACTCCAGGCTCGCCGATGAGCACCGGGTTATTTTTGGTACGACGACCGAGGATTTGGATTACTCGTTCGATTTCTTTTTGGCGTCCGACTACTGGGTCAAGCTTCCCATCCACCGCCATTTGAGTCAGGTTAGAGCCGAACTCATCAAGGGTTGGGGTTTTGGTGCGAGCACCGCCGCCAGTGGCTGCGACTTCTGCGGTTTCTCCCAGCATCCGAATCACTTGGGTGCGGACTTTCGACAAGTCTACTCCCAGGTTTTCCAAGACTCTAGCAGCGACTCCTTCACCTTCGCGAATCAATCCCAGCAGCAAGTGCTCAGTACCGATATAATTGTGTCCGAGTTGGCGAGCTTCTTCGAGGGACAGTTCTAGAACCCGCTTGGCGCGAGGGGTGAACGGAATTTCGACTGCTACGAAGCCCGAACCGCGCCCGATGATTTTTTCGACCTCAATCCGAGCATCTTTGAGGTTGACCCCCATTGATTTGAGGACTTTGGCTGCAACTCCGGTTCCTTCTCCGATCAGACCCAAGAGGATCTGTTCTGTCCCTACGAAGTTGTGACCCAGGCGACGAGCTTCTTCCTGGGCCAGCATGATTACTTTTATTGCTTTTTCTGTGAAGCGTTCAAACATGATTTATTCCCATCACCTGCTATGTGCCCGTTTTGAGGTCACGCTCGCACTTAAGGAGCGTTTTTGTTTTCGTAGGGAGACGGCACCGTGCTGTACATTGGACACGGCAATGCCGTTTCCCTACTCGTACTGCTTATTCTAGCGCGACACTGCTATGCAAATAATAGACAAGTCTATACATTTGCTTCTTGCTTCATCGGGAGCATGGGAGCGGTTATCCCTCGACAAGCTTTCACGCTTTAGCCAAACGTGATAAATTAATCGCTCTTCTCGGCCTGTGCCCAACCTACGACTATGTATTGAGGATTCTAGCACAATCTTTTGAGCTGTTATGTAGCTGCAAAAGTGGTAGTTACCGAAGAGTACGACTGTTTTTTGATAAAACCTATTGGTTCGATGGGCGATCGATTTAAGATGCTCAAAAAAGGTTAGTCTTGGACGCAGCTTACTCAGGAACCAATTTTTTTCACGAAAAGATGCGTTGTAGCGCGCTGATTGGGTAAAAAACCTGCTGGTTGAGTGCGGTGGTTGAGCGTAGTCGAAGCCTAGTCAAAACCAGTTTCTTTAGTCGTAATGCGTGCAGGACTAATAACAGGCGAGTTATTAAAATGATATTAAAACAGGATTGGGTATTATTTTCGGAAAACTGAAGTAATAATCACCGTAATCGTAGCACTTGCAATCAGAGTAAATGCAAGTTGCACAACCCATTGGGTAGCTTTTTGGTAGTTGTCGAACTTGTCATTGAATCTGTCTGTTTTTTCATTAGTTTTTTCAACATCAATCAATAGCTTGTCTAGCTTTTCAATAAGATCAGCTAGTGTCGGCTCGTTACTTGCAGTAGTTGTTATTGCTGTTTGCTCAAATTAACAATACTCAGTTACAATTATATCATAATTAAAATTTGATACTATCGCTCAGTCCGTGACTTTCCCTCTCATAACTTTAATCTCCCCTCGCTTGGTTTTGCTATCGAGACGCTTGCGCTGGGAACTACGAGTTGCTTTGCTGGGTTTGCGCCTTTTCGGTATGACGATCGCACTTTTAATCAATTCTTGCAGCCGTCTTAACGCTTCCTCCCGATTTTGTTCCTGGCTGCGGTGTTCCTGTGCTTTGATCACAATCACACCTTCGGAGGTAATCCGGTTGTCGTTGATTTGCAATAAGCGGTCTTTATAGCGATCGGGCAATGAGGAAGCTGGGATATCAAAGCGTAAGTGAATGGCGGTTGCGACTTTATTCACGTTTTGTCCGCCTGCGCCTTGAGATCGAATTGCACTAATCTCGATTTCGCGATCGGTAATGAACACAGTATTAGAAATTTGTAGCATGATTTATTGATAATTCTTAGCTGTGAGTATAAACTCAATTAGTTTTTTCCGATCCCATAACTCTAAATCATTAGATTTAGCAAGTTTGCAAGCATTTTCTGTAAATCTGTTGTTGGTGATTACTCTTCCTTTATTCCCGTTGTAATGTCTGACGGCTCCTGCTACTTCTTGAACTGCTTTAATCCCAACAGGATTTTTGCTTCTTTTTGCTTGAACCACCGTTTTTGAGCCATCTTTATATAAAATTAAATCAGCCCCATAATCTTGACTATCTTGAGTTAGACTAACACTATAACCCAATTTTTCAAAATGGACAGCTAGAAATTTTTCAAACTCTTTTCCAGTCATTGCATCGACTTCCAGAATACCGCTGTCTAATAAACGTTTTCTTGACTCTTCTTCTTTAACTGTATCAAATACCAATGCTGCGATATCACCGATAACGGCAGCAGCTCTCACTAGAAAAGGCTTCATAAAATTACATTTATTTTAAAAATATAGACGAGGTTGAAGACTATGACGAAACCGCATGATATCAGAAGACAACAAGACCGGAGATTAGGAGAATTAATGGCGATCCTCTTCGAGGGCTTCGCTAACGCACGTCAGCGATTCCTCGATGCAGGCGGCGATCCCCGACACCCGCCATCAGGTTTAAAAGGCGATGATTACATGACAGACGCAGAAAGAGAAGAAGCACTGACGATCGCCCGATCGCTCTTTAACGACGAATATATTAAAAGCTATCTCGAAAACAAACGTCAAAACAATTTACAACCCCAGATTAATTCGTAAGGTGCGCCGAAACGCACCCTACAAAAACTAATTAATCAGCAGTACCCGTTTGCAGCGAGTCTTTAGCAGCCTGAGTCCACTCAGAGTGGAAGAATTCGCCGCGGGGTTTGTCCGTGCGCTCGTAGGTGTGAGCCCCGAAATAATCGCGCTGCGCTTGCGTCAGATTTTGCGGCAATCTTTCGCAGCGGTAGCTGTCAAAATAATCCAGCGACGCGCTAAAAGCCGGTACAGCAATCCCCAGTTGGCTAGCAGTCGCCAACACGTCCCGCCAAGCTGATTGGCGATCGAGAATACTCTGTTTGAACTCCGGTGCTAACAGCAAATTCGGCAACGCCGGATCGTCCTTGAAAGCTGTTTTAATCTTGTTCAAGAACAGAGCCCGAATGATACATCCGCCCTTCCAGATTCGAGCAATTTCGCTCAAATTCAAGTCATAATTATACGACTTGGAAGCCGCGCTCAACAGCGCCATGCCTTGCGCGTAAGAGCAAATCTTCGAGCAGTAAAGTGCATCCCGGACTTTGTTCACAAACTCTTTTGTATCACCTTCATACTTGGTGCTAGGCCCGATTAGTTCTTGGGAAGCTTTGACGCGCTCTGCCTTATAAGAAGACATGATTCTGGCATTCACAGCAGCAATAATTGTCGGAATACTCACGCCCAATTCCAAAGCACTCATCACCGTCCAGCGGCCAGTACCTTTTTGGCCGGCTGCATCCATAATCACCTCAACTAAGGGATGCTTAGTTTCCGGGTCAATGTACTTGAAAATATTAGCCGTAATCTCAATCAAAAACGAGTTGAGTTCGTCTGTGGTATTCCATTCGGCAAAAACTTCCTGCAACTGCTTCCCGTCAAGTCCTGCAACGTTTTTGAGTAAATCGTAGGCTTCAGCAATAAGCTGCATATCCCCGTACTCAATGCCGTTGTGAACCATCTTCACGTAGTGACCGGCGCCACCAGGCCCGATGAATGTGACGCAGGGGCCGTCATCTACTTGAGCAGCTATTTTGACAAGAATGGGCTCCAATTCCTTGTAAGCTGCCAACGTGCCACCGGGCATCATGCTAGCACCATTCAGCGCGCCTTCTTCGCCGCCACTGATGCCCATGCCGACAAATCCCAGTCCCGCAGCTTCTAAATCTTTGGTGCGGCGTTCGGTATCATCGTAGAGGGAGTTGCCGCCGTCAATAATCATGTCATTGGGGTCTAGCATGGGTTTGAGCTGGTCAATTACCGCATCTACGGCGCCAGCTTGTACCATAACTAAGATTCTGCGAGGACGTTCTAGAGCTTCGACGAATTCCGCCAGAGTCTTCGTGGCTACAATGTTCTTGCCGGGGGCGCGTTTTGCCATGAATTCGTCGGTTTTGGCTGCTGTGCGGTTGTATACAGCTACGGAGAAACCTCTGCTTTCGACGTTCAGCGCTAGGTTTTCGCCCATTACAGCTAGACCGATTAAACCAAAATTTTGCTTTGCCATAAAAATACTCGGTAAGTGGGAAACTCAGAGCCTTTAAGCCTGAGAAAGAAAGGATATAAGCGATTTTAACCGCTTACGGGCGGGCAAGATGCCCACCCCACAACCAAATTTAGTCTTTGTGAAACAGGCATCTTGCCTGTTCTTGAGTTGATGCAAGATGTCAGTTTAAGTGTACTTTTATCTTCAAAAAATTGATGTTTGGGGAATCAGTAGGGTTTTTTTAAGATTTAAGGGATATTAAAGAGATCGGTGAGCGATAATAGGACAGATATTAAATCGATCGCAGTAACGGTAGATACAAACTAGCCGAAATTTTGGATAAAAGTTAGGAGACTATAACTATGGAAGATTTGCAGTATCTCGCGGCCTGGGTGAAGGAGCAACACGCTCGCGAGTATATTTTGACTTGGCTGCTGAGTCAACAGGGACTTTGGTGGTCTGATGGGGATATTTATCAGGCGGTTTTGCAAAAGTCGGGAAAGCTATTGAAAGCTTACGTGCAAAAACGGCAGGCTGGAGAGTTATTTGAGGGGATTTCTGAGAAGTTGGGACCCGATGATAATTGGGATGATTTGGCGGCGAGTTTGGCGCGGATTGTGGCTGTTTATCAAGAGGAATTATCGCATTTGCAAGAGCGCGATCGCAAAGGGGATGGGGTAAAAAAAAATTTGATTAGCCAACCGTTGACTGGAGATTCTTTGTCGCTTTTGGAAGTGCAGCAAGCTTTGCCAGATCCTTATGCGGATACGCTAACTGGAAGATAGTCAACTGTTGACTGTTGACTGTTGACTGTTGACTGTTGACTGTTGACTAATAACTAATGACTGAGGACTGTTGACTAAATATAACTGCTGGCTTGACGGGTGAACATTGAGCAGTAAATTTCGCCCAATTCGATCAATTCGTCGTGAGTTCCTATTTCGACTATTTTACCATTTTCCATCACGGCGATGCGATCGGCAATTTTGGCCAATCCCAATCTGTGACTGATGACAACCGTGGTTTTCCCGGCGGCGATTTGGCGAAAGATGCTGTAAATTTCGTGTTCTGTCTTGGGGTCGAGGGCGGCGGTTGGTTCGTCAAAAATTAGGACTTCGGCTGTGTCAAGCCGCATGAGGGCACGGGCGATCGCAATTCTCTGCCATTGTCCCCCCGATAAGTCGATGCCGTCTTCTAATTGTTTCCCCAACGGAGTCTCTAAGCCTTGCTCTAAACTATTGACTTTAGCTGCAATTCCTGCTTCGGAAATAGCTTGATTAATTGCGGTGTCATCCGACAGAGAAAGCAAGTTACCGAAGCCGACGTTTTCGCGGACTGTCGAGGGGAAACGAGCGTAATCTTGCATAACGACGGCGATGCGCGATCGCACGTATGCTAGAGAGTACGATCGCAAATCTTTGCCGTTCCAGTCGATCGTACCACTTGTCGGGTCGTACAGGCGACCGAGGAGTTTGCCAAGGGTGGTTTTACCCGCGCCATTTTCACCGACAAGCACTAGCATTTCACCCGGATTAATCGTTAAGTTGATATCTTCAACAGTGCTTTTATTGCTGCCTGGATAGCAGAAAGATAGATGCTTAATTTCGATACCAATTTTATCTTTTTTCACGTCAGAATCTTGCCTGCTATCCTCTAAAAGCGGCAGGCGAGACGCCGCATCCACAACCGGAGACTGCAACTCTGGTTTCAGATCCAACAGTTGAAAAATCGGAGTAACGCTGAGAGAGAGATCGTACAAATTAGTCGAAGTGTTAATCAGTATTTGCAAACTTTGCTCAACTTGGACAATCAAACCCGAATAAAGTGCCAAATCCCCCAAAGTATAGCGACCACCCAAAGCTCCCATCACCACATAAACAAAGGGCAAAGCTACTCCTATCCTACTAAACACTGACCAGAAAAGTACAACAATTGCTCCTTTTTTTCGGATTTGCTGCATCTCGCTAAAAAACAGCACAAACTGACCTTGCCACCGTTTGAGCCAAAGTTCCTGCAATCCAAACAAACGCAATTCCTTAGCGTATTCTTCACCCGTCAACACTCTAGCAGATAAGTTCATTTCGCGACTGATTTTAGCTTGCTTTTTTTGAACTCTCCAAATAAGGCGGCTGTATTTTCTTTCGATATAAATTGAGGGAGATGATGAAATCAACATCAGCAGCGGCACCCACCAAGCTATCGCAGCAGCAAGGCCGACAGATGGAATGAAGATAAAAATTCCCGTAATCGTCATGCTGACGGTAAATGCTAGTTGCTGTATTTTGGAGACTCCGGTTTTTGCAAGTTCTACAATATTTAAGAGTTCGGGGTTTTCAAATAGGGCGATATCGTCGAAATTGGCGACTTTTTCGAGGACTTTTCCTTCGACAAATCCTTGAACGCGATCGCGCAATGATGTCGCGGCAAAGGAGCTCATTGTTTCGAGGGAGTCGCCGACTAACTTGAGACTTAAGACTCCGCCAATACTCCACAGCAATATTGGGTGGGAAAGCATCAAAGCAAAGGGCTGTGCTGTTTGGGTTTGCGACAGCAACCGAGATACTTCATCAATGATTAATTTATCTAAAAATAGTACGCCAGATGGGGCAGCACCGCGGATGATGTTGAGTAATATTAAATTGCGGAGTTCGATCGGTGCGGCTTTGATTATGAGGCCGAGACTGCGCCGCAGAGCTTGGAATGTGGTGATTTGGATGGGTTGCATAGTTTGTGGGTAGGTGTCGGGTCTACTCATCCCCGGACGGTATATTATAACAAAGGTGCTTTTCAGGATCTATTTTTACAGACTCAACTCTGGTATTCCCCATATACGAATAGTTCCATCACCATGACCACTGATAATTTGTTTTCCATCTGGGGTAATTGCAAGGCAACAAACGTAACTCTCGGTTGTAGAATACTCTTTTATAGAGTGAAGTTTTTCTCCAGCATTTAAGTCCCATATCTCAATAAACGACTCATAATCATCATTTATTCTTTTACGACCAGCGGATACAATTCTTTGACCATCTGGTGTAAGTGTAAGAGCTTGGATTACTTCCGCAGAACTCTTTAAAGTCAGCCGAAGATCGGGATATTTCTTCGCCGTTAAATCCCAAATTTTAATCTCTTTGTAATAGCTGCTAATGAGTGTTTTACCATCTGGTGTAATAGCTAAAGCAGAAATCCATCCTAAATTACATCCTATAATAGTTCGCAATTTTCCGGTTATTAAATCATAGGATTTGATGATTTTCCTTCCCACAATTATTCTCTGTTGGTCTGGAGAAATAACAAGAGATTTACTATTACACGAATAAAGATGCCCAGAGTATAATGAATAAGTTCCCAAATTTTTTAAGAGTTCTTGGTTTTTTAAATCCCATATTTGAAGAATGTTGGAGTCTTCTACACTAATTAACTTTTGGCCATCGGGCGTGATGGCGACTAAAACAACGCGATTTGAACAAGATAGAGAGTGTAGGAACTCGTTTGTCTTTAAATCCCAAATTTTAATTGTGTTATCCCAACCCACACTAACAAGCGTTTGCCCGTCTGGAGTAATAGCAACACAGTAAACACAGGCTTCTAGCGTGCTAAGTAACTCTCCGGTATTTAAATTCCAGATTTTTATAGGATTGTCACGCAAACTACTACTAACAAGTCTCTGTCCATCGGGTGTAATGGCCAAAGAACAAACAAATTCCGAATGACCATTGAGGATATTAAGACATTCAAAATATTGATAAGGATTGTCTTCAACAGCCAGAACAAAGACATCAGCAGAAGCGCTTAAGTGTGCACTCGCTTCACTCAAACAGAAACGACTGATAGAGAAGAATATCCTAGCTACTAGCTTTCGCAGCTTTTTAAACAACCACCCTTCTAAAGCTGTATAAAAATCTAATACATTTGTATCTACAATTGTATCAATATCTGTTGGTCGAGCAACCTCTATATCTAGTTGTTCGTCAGCTTCTAGTATAGTCTCCGTCTCTTGGGTTGCCT
>ENA-OFDP01000202-OFDP01000202.1-metagenomes-genome-assembly--contig:-NODE-202-length-28495-cov-3.954958_pt1 | contig 28495 bp, 19 predicted proteins | sample MGYA00153389_OFDP01 | MGnify analysis MGYA00153389
CTCTTACCACGGCACGGGCAATGTCACTGGCAGCAGCGACACTGGTGGGCTGGTGGGGGCCAACTACAGTGGCGTGGTGACCAACAGCTTCTGGGACAAACAGACAAGCGGCCAGGCAAGCTCTGCCGGGTCTGCCAGCAGCGCAGGCAAAACAAGCGCCGAGATGATGCAGGCCGCAACCTTTACCGGATGGGACATGGCCAGCGCTGGCGGTAGTACCAACATCTGGCGCATTTACGAAGGCAACACTGGTCCGTTACTGCGCAGCTTTCTGACAGCACGCACGTTGGCCGATACCACGCTGACCTATAACGGCAACACCCAGACGGCCACGGCTGTGGGTGCATTGATTACCGACGCAAGCGGCCGCAATGCCGGCACCTACGCCAGCTATTCGACCCAGCAAGGCTATGACCTCAGCGGCGGTAACCTCATCATTGACAAAGCCAGCCTGACGCTGGCCGCGGTGACAGACAGCAAGACCTATAACGGCTCTGCGGCATCAACCGAAACCGTTGTCAAGACCGGGCTGGCCAGTGGCGACAGCGTTACTCTGCTGACCCAGTCGTTCGGCAGCAAAAACGCATTGGGCACAGGTGGCAGCACGCTGGCAGTTGATGTGGGCTATGTGGTGGCCGATGGCAACAGCGGCGGCAACTACAACGTCACGCTCACGACCGCCAGCGGCAGCATTAACAAGGCCACCCTCAGCGTGACCGGTGTTGTAGCAGACAACAAAACCTATGACGGCACCAATGCTGCAACCCTGAGCAATATCGGAACGCTAAACGGTCTGGTGAGCGGCGAGACGCTGGCACTGAGCCAGACCGCAGCAACCTTTGACAACAAAAACTTTGGCATTGGCAAGCTTTTGACTGCCGCGGGCTACAGCATTGCCGATGGCAGCGGCGGCACAGCGGGCCTGGCCAGCAACTACCAGCTGGCATCAACCACCACCACGGCAAATGCAAATATCGACAAGGCCACTTTGACGCTGGCAGCAGCCACCGACAGCAAGACTTATGACGGCAGCGCAACATCAGCAGCAGCTGTTGTCAAAACCGGCCTGGCGAGTGGCGACAGCGTGATCAGCCTTAGCCAGTCTTTCGGCAGCAAGAACGTGCTGGGCGCTGGCCTGAGCACGCTGTCCGTAGATGCCGGGTACACCGTGAACGACGGCAACGGCGGGGGAAACTACAACATCACGGCCACAGGAGCAACAGGAACTATCAATAAAGCAAACCTCACGCTGGCTGCCGCCACTGACACCAAAACATACAACGGCAGCGCAGCATCAGCCACAGCGGTCAGCAAAAATGGCCTTGCGGCGGGTGACAGTGTGACCAGTCTGAGCCAGTCTTTTGGTAGCAGGAACGTCTTGGGCGCTGGCCTGAGCACGCTGTCTGTGGATAGCGGCTATAACGTGAACGACGGCAACAGCGGGGGCAACTACAACGTCACCACTGCAACCGCTCTGGGCACCATCAACAAAGCAGACTTGACGCTGGCCGCCACAACAGACAGCAAGACCTACGACGGCAACGCAATGTCAAATGCGGCCGTGGTCAGGACTGGCCTTGTGAGTGGTGACAATGTAGTGGGCTTAAGCCAATCCTTCGGCAGCAAAAATGTGCTGGGCAACAACGGCAGCACGCTGTCCGTTGACACAGGCTACACCGTCGCGGACGGCAACAGCGGTGGCAACTACAACGTCATACGCACAACCGCCAACGGCACCATCAACAAAGCCAACCTCACGTTGACAGCAGTTACCGACAGCAAAACCTATGACGGTACGCGAAGTTCCAGTGCAAGCGTTACAACGTCTGGATTGATCGGCGGCGACAGTGTGGTTGCTGCGCAGTCTTTTAACAGCAAGAACGTGATGGGCGCTGGCGGCAGCACGCTGTCAGTCAGTGCTGGCTACACCGTGGCTGACGGCAACAGCGGCGGCAACTACAACGTGACAACGAATGCAGCCGCAGGCACCATCAACAAAGCCGTCCTCAACATCACCGCCACGCCCAACGACAAGGTGTATGACGGCAATACGATGGCCACCGCCAGCTATGCCGACAACCGGATTGCAGGTGATGTGCTGACATATTCAGCCAGCGCAAGTTTTGCTGACAAGAACGTCGCCAATGGCGTTGTTGTAACGGTAGGCGGCATCACCACCAGCGGACTGGACGCAGGCAACTACACCGTCGGCAGTTCAACCGTTGTGGGCAATACCGCCGACATCACACCCAAGACCCTGACAGTTGCCGCCAATGACGCCACCCACCAGGGCGGCACACCCTACAGCGGCGGCAACGGCGTGGTTTACAGCGGCTTTGTAGCTGGTGAAGGCACAAGTGCGCTGACAGGCGCTGTGGCGTACAGCGGCGATTCGCAGGGTGCCAGTAAAGGCGGGTTGTATGACATCACCCCGGGCGGGCTGAATGCCAGAAACTACAGCCTGGACTTTGTAGAAGGCACGCTGACCATTCAAGCAGCACCGGAGGTCACAACAAATGGTGTGCCGTCTGTGTTGGCAGATGCTTATAAAAGCATATTGAGTGTTGTGTCGAATCAAGGTGGCACTGGTACAGGTGATGGCGGTGGAGCAGGCGGCGGCGCAAACTCGGCAGAGGATAAACTGAACGCCGCAGCCGAGGAGTGACATCATGCAATGCTATTATTTCAGGAGCTGTTTGTGCCCGTATTCATTGGGCTAGATCCTTAAAATATAACTAAAAACAGCTAAAAATGACCCCGAAACATCCTTCCAGGCCCCACGCCATCGCCCAAACCGTCGCTCTGGCCCTGTGCAGCCTGGGTGCAGCGCATGCGCAGGTGCAACCGAATGCAGGCCAGGTGCTGCGCGAGCTTCAAACGCCAGCACCCGCTTTGCCCAATGCCGTACCCGCGCCCAGGGTTGAATCCGCACCCATTGCAAACGACAACTCAACCAAAGTCTTGGTCAAGTCTGTTCTCATCACCGGCAATCAGGAAATACCCACATCCGAGCTTTCTTCCTTGGTTTCATCTTTGGTCGGCTCTGAACAAACCCTCACCCAGCTCAACGCCGCCACCCGCCGCATCACCGCTTTTTATCGCTCCCGCGGCTTCGCCGTCGCCCGGGCCCTCCTCCCCGCGCAAGACATCACTTCGGGTACTGTCACGATCTCCATCATCGAAGGCCGAGTCTCGTCTTCCCGTGTCGCCAACACATCGCGTTTGCCCGATGCTTTGGTCAATAGCTATCTGGCAGAAGTCAAACCCGGCGATGTGATCCGCTCCAGCCAAATCGACCGGGGCATCCTGCTGCTGCAAGACACGCCGGGTATTGCGTCGTCACGCGCCACGCTGCAGCCCGGCGCAAGTGTCGGCACATCCGAGCTCCTGATTGAAGTCACACCCGCCGACCTGCTGACGGGCAGCGCCACGCTCGACAACTACGGCAGCCGCTACACCGGGGAATACCGGCTGGGTGCAAACTTGGCTCTTGCCAGTCCTTTGGGCAGAGGCGATCAACTCAGCTTCAGCGCCTTGACATCCGGCTCAGGTTTGTCATTTGGGCGAATCGCCTACCAACTGCCCATCGGCTCTGACGGACTGCGCCTGGGAGTCGCCTACTTTGACACCCGCTACAAGCTGGGGCGCGAGTTTGCCTTGCTTGAAGCGCAGGGCAGTGCCAACAGCACCAGCATCTTTGCGGCCTACCCTTTTATTCGCAGCCCAACCAGAAACCTCAATGCCACCGTCAGCTTTGAAAGCAAGAACCTGACCGACAAAGTCAACGCCACCGCCACCACCACAGACAAGAAGATTGGCTTGAGCAGTCTTGGGTTAAGCGGTAATTTGCAAGACGCCTTGATGGGCGGTGGTATCAATAGTTTTGACTTGGGCCTGGTGATGGGCAAGCTGAACATTGCCTCAGCCGCAGCACTGGCCATTGACGCCGCATCTGCCCAAACCAACGGCAGTTACAGTAAAGTCACTTACGGCATTAGCCGCTTGCAGCGCATCAACAACAGCACCATCATCTCGGCTTCTTTGAACGGTCAGCAGGCTGGCAAAAACCTAGATTCTTCAGAAAAGTTTAGCCTGGGCGGGCCGACCGCTGTCAGGGCCTATCCTTCAGGCGAGGCATCGGGTGATGAGGGCTTTAAAGGCACGATTGGGTTGAGCCACACCTACAGTCCAAACTGGCAGGTGACGGCCTTTTATGACTTTGGCAGCATCACCAAGATCAACAAAACGCCATTTGGCCCGGCTGCAAGTAACAGCAAGAATCTGGCGGGCGTTGGCTTTGGGCTGAATGCGACGTTTGGCAAGGCGCAAATACGCACCGCGCTGGCTTGGCGTACGGATGGGGGATCGCCTGCATCTTTGCCGCCCAGTGCGGTCAGGACGCCGATGCTGCTGGTGGCGGCGACGATTGGGTTTTAGGTAGACGTCAGATTTCGAACCGCTTTAGTCAGATGTTGATGACGCCTAATCAACCTGATGGTTATTCCTAGATAGATACGTCTTAGCTGCATTCAAACAGCGGCGCGCCCATGCGTATGCCTACGAGGCCGGCTCAACGCTAGTTCGATCCTAACAAGGCAACACTTGGAAATGAACTTTTCAGGCTGAACGCGCTTAGTTGCTAGCTTCGCAACTGCCCATCACGGCAATCAGCAATAGCCTAGAACGACGATGTACTCCACATTGGGTTGCCCAGCGCGATTGCGTTGTCGTGCAATGAGGACATTCCTGCAGGGAAACTTGTCGATCTCATCCATGAGAAGAATTGCGAGATCTAGAAGTTGATAGGTCGTTGCTGTAGCCAATGTCGGCTTTTAGTCGGGCTGTTTAAGCAGCTGGAATTCCGCTTTGTCGTCGAAAGCTCAAATTCTCAAACAGGCGCTTTGGGCCAGAAGCGGTCTTATGCAAATGTCCGCTTGCAGCCAGGTTGCGCGGCAACTCTGACGCCGTCTGCAAATTTCAATGGCATGGCGCCTTCAGACTGCTGACGGTCGAATATTGAAGCCGCCTATTTTGACCAGTTACTGAAGAGCTGCGTTATGGAAATGTGAATCAGCATTAGAGGCCTGCCGCACCAGGAAGTAAGCTACGGGTCATTTGACTGAAGCCCCCACAGATCGGCGAAAGGCCCGCAGCAGAACGGCATTTTCTTCTTCCTTTCGATACGCAATTGCCAGACCCAAACTTGCTTTGGGCATGCCTTTAAGCTCGCGAAACTTGACTGCTCGAGGCGCAAGGTGTTGCCACAAGTTCGGAACCAGCGCGACGCCCAAGCCACTTTCAACCAGCGCAACAATGGTCTGCGCCTGGGAAGCCTCCTGAACAATGTTGGGTACGAATCCGGCATGCGAACAGGCGTGCATCATGGACATGTAGGCGGCCGAGCCGTCCAGTGGGGACGGCATGATGAAGGGTTCATCGCTTAGATCAGCCAGGCGCAAATTGATTTTCCGCGCCTTGGGGTGGTTTTCAGGCAGCGCTGCGACGTAATGGTCGTTTTGGACGATGACTGTCGCCACCGATGGGTAGTTCGGTGTTGGGGACCGTACCAGCCCAATATCAATCAAACCGTCCAGAAGGCCCCCCATGATGGCATTGGTTCCAGCCTCGGACAAGCGCAGATCGACCATCGGATGATCAGCGCGAAAGTGTGCGATAGCCCTCGGAAGCAGGCTGATGGTCGAGGACGCCACGAAGCTGATACGCAAAGTGCCGACCTGCCCGCCGGCCACCATTCGCGCGGTCTGGCGAAATTGCTCTGCATGAAAAAGCGTGCGGCGCGCATGCTCGATCAGGCCCTGTCCAACTGCCGTTAACTGCACACCGCCAGTCGAGCGTTCAAACAGGCGCTCACCGATCTCGTCTTCCAACAGCCGAATGGATACCGACAGCGGCGGCTGAGACATGCTCAGTCTGGCCGCCGCCGTGGTGAAACTCAGCGTTTCAGACAGGACAATAAATTGATGCAGCTGTTTAAGATTCATGGCGCTATAGGCAAATCGTCTAAGTTTACGTAAAAATAATATTAGACATCAATATACCTCCTTCGTACGATGGGCGCTGAAACAACCGACCATGAGCAATTCAACGAACACCTCTCTTGGGCCCCTTACTGGCCTACGCATTCTGGATATGACCAGCGTCATGCTCGGTCCGTACGCGACCCAGATGCTGGGCGACTATGGCGCTGACGTCATCAAGGTTGAAGCACCGGGTGGTGACAGTACACGCGTCACGGGCCCGGCACTTGAACCGGGTATGGCAGCAACCTTCATTGGCGCCAATCGCAGCAAACGAAGTATCGTGCTCGACCTCAAAAATCCGGCGGGGCGCGATGCCCTTCTGACGTTGGTCGAGCAGGCAGACGTACTGATTTCCAGCGTGCGCCCGCAAAAGCTTGCCTTGCTGGGCTTGGACCCCACCGCGCTGATGAGCCGCAATGACAGGCTGATCGTCATTTCTGTCACCGGCTTTGGCGAAGGTGGTCCCTATGCAGGCCGCCCTGCTTATGACGACATTATTCAGGGACTCTGCGGCTTGGCGTCCCTTGCCGAGGAGGGCGCCGAGCCGCGCTACATGCCCACCGTGATCGCAGACAAGACCTGCGCGCTGTTTGCGACGCAGGCCTTGCTGGCAGCGGTGGTGGCACGCTACCAGACCGGGCGCGGCAGCCATGTAGAAGTGCCGATGCTGGAATCAATGGTGAATTTCACACTTGTCGAACATTTCTACGGTGCGCATTTCCGCCCCCCGCTTGGCGAGCCCGGTTACGCCCGCCTGCTCACGCCCTGGCGCCGTCCCTACCGCACGCTCGATGGTCATGTCTGCGTGGTGCCCTACAGCAACCAGCATTGGCAGCTTTTTTTTGAAGAAGCCGGCCGCCCCGAACTTTTGCAGGACGAGCGCTTCAGCGGCATGGCAGCTAGGACGCGCAATATTGACGAGTTGTATGCCGAGCTTGCGGCCTGCATCGCGACACGCACCAGCGCCGATTGGCTTAGCACCTGCGATCGCCTGGACATTCCAGCCGCACCCTTGCGAAGGCTGGCCGATCTAGAGTCAGACCCGCATCTGGTGGCCACCGGTTTTTTTCAGGAAATGCACGATCCGCAACTCGGCAACCTGGTCATGCCGCGAGCGCCGCTCAAGTTTGACGGCGCCTACGCGCCCGTCGGCCGTCTGCCGCCGCGTCTGGGTGAACATACCCGCGAAGTGCTGGCCGAGGCAGGCCTGACCGAGAACTGCATAGAGGCGCTCCTCCGCAGCGGCGCGGCCACGCAATCTGACTATTCCCTTTCCAACCCACTAGAGACATCATGAATTTCGAACTCACAGAAGATCAGCTCGCCATCCGCGAAGCGATCGGCCGCATCTGCGCAGACTTTGACGCGGACTATTGGCTGCAACGCGACCGCAACGGTGGCTTCCCGCTGGACTTTCACAAAGCCATTGCAGATGCTGGCTGGCTGGGCATTTGCATGCCCCAGGAATTTGGCGGCTCAGGCCTGGGCATCCAAGAAGCGGCCATCATGGTGCAGGCGATCAGCGAGTCGGGCGCCGGCATGAGCGGCGTCTCGGCGATCCACATGAACATCTTCGGGCTGAACCCGGTGGTCAAGTTCGGCACGCAGGAGCAAAAGCAGCGCATGCTGCCGCCATTGATCGCTGGTAAGGAAAAGGCCTGCTTCGCCGTCACTGAGCCTAACACCGGGCTCAACACCACCCAGCTCAAGACATTCGCCAGGCGAGAGGGTGATATGTTCTACGTGACAGGCCACAAGGTGTGGATCAGCACGGCGCAGGTCACAGAAAAGATGTTGCTGTTGGCACGCACCACACCGCTGGACAAGGTATCCAAACCGACCGATGGCCTCACCTTGTTCTATACCGATCTTGACCGCCGCTATGTTGACGTGCGCGAAATTGAAAAGATGGGCCGCAAGGCGGTAGATTCCAATGAGCTTTTTATCGACAACCTGCCAGTGCGCGCCGAGGACATGATCGGCAAGGAAGGCGATGGCTTCAAGACCATTCTTCATGGCATCAACCCTGAGCGTTCGATGGCAGCGGCCGCCGCCGTCGGTCTTGGCCGCGTCGCCTTGAAGCGCGCTGCCAAATACGCCAACGAGCGCATTATCTTTGACCGCCCGATCGGTAAGAACCAGGGCGTGCAACATCCTCTGGCCAAATGCTGGATGGAGCTTGAAGCCGCCAACCTCATGGTCATGAATTCGGCATGGCGCTATGACCAGGGGCTGGAATGCGGAGCAGAGGCCAACGCCGCCAAGTACCTCGCAGGTGAAGCGGGCTTCCGTGCCTGCGAGCATGCCGTGCTCACGCATGGCGGATTTGGCTACGCCAAGGAGTACCACGTGGAGCGTTACTTCCGCGAATCCATGCTAATGCGTATCGCGCCGATCAGCATCCAGCTGATCATGTGCTACATCGCGGAGAAGGTCCTTGGCCTTCCCCGGTCATATTGAGGCCTGCCACTATGGAACACGGACGCATCACGCGAGGCTTCTACTTCGAGGATCTGCCCATAGGCACTACCTGGCTGAGCCAGGGCCGCACCGTCACTGAGAGCGACCTGGGCAGCTACGTCAACCTCACCTGGTTCACGGAAGACCTGTTTACCGACCAGCACAACCGCACGGGCAATGCCATCGGCGGCAGGCCAGTGCCGGCCCTGATGGTCATGGCGTTTTCCGAAGGCTTGGTGCTCCACTCGATGGACCGCACTGGCCTGGCTTTCCTCAATGTGGACATGGACGTCAAGCGCCCGATCTACATTGGCGACACCATCTATGTTCATTGCGAGGTGATTGAGTCGCGGGCCACGTCAAAGCCTGGGCGCGGTCTGGTTCGCACACGGAACACCGTCACCAACCAGAACGGCGAAACCGTACTGGTTTACCAACCACTGCGCCTGTACAAATCACGCGAAGGCAATACCGATGCAAGCAGTACGTCTTGAACGCCGCGGCGATGTGGCGGTACTGACCATCGCCAACCCGCCAGTCAATGCGATCGGCCCAGGCGTGGTGGCCAGCCTGGTATCTGCCATCGAAAGCTTTGAATCGGACCGCAGCTACACGACCCTACTGATCCATTGCGACGGCAGCACTTTCGTCGCCGGGGGTGACATCAGCAGCTTTGATGACCCCAACTTCTCGGCTGCCCCTTTTAATAGCACCTTGGCACGCCTTGAGGCACTGGACAGGCCGGTGGTGGCATCGCTGCATGGCTCGGTGCTGGGGGGCGGGCTGGAGCTTGCGCTGGCTTGCCACTGGCGCGTGGCGCTGCCTTCAACCAAGCTGGGCATGCCGGAAGTCAAGCTGGGACTGCTGCCGGGCTCGCTGGGTACCCAGCGCTTGCCACGGGTCGCCGGCATCAAGCTGGCACTGGACATGATTTCCACCGGACGAACCATTGGCGCGCAAGCCGCGAAGGACGCCGGCATCATTGACGAGGTGCGCGACGGTCTGCCCCTGGAGACAGGTCTGGCCTTCGCGCAGGAGCTGATCAGCCGGGGCGACGGCGTGCGCCGCATCAGCGCGCTGATCACGCCGCTGGACGGGATCGAGGCGGACTTCTTCGCCAACGCAGCCAACGATGCCCGGACAAAAAAGTCGTTTTACCCGGCAGCGGCTGCGATCGTACAGGCCGTGCAGGCGTCAACGCTGCCGTTCAAGGGTGGCGCAGCCGTCGAGGCAAGACTTTTCGAGGAACTGCGCCAGTCCCGCGAGTCAATGGCCCTGCGTCACCTGTTCTTTGCAGAGCGCGAGGCGGCGAAGGTGCCCGGCCTGGCCAAAGACGTGAAGACACGTCCGATCACCAGGATTGGCATCGTCGGCGCGGGCACAATGGGCGGCGGCATTGCCATGAATTTTGCCAACGCGGGCATCCACACGGTGCTGGTCGAGACCTCGCAAGCTGCGCTGGAACGGGGCTTGGGCCTGGTGAAGGGCAACTATGACGCCAGCGCGGCCAAGGGGCGGCTCACTGCACAGCAAGTCAGCCAGCGGATGACCTTGCTCACCGGATCGCTGGACTACGCGGCCCTGTCGGATTGCGACCTGGTCATCGAGGCGGTGTTCGAAAACATGGCGCTCAAAAAGCAGATTTGCGTCAGGCTGGGCCAGGTCTGCAAGCCCGGCGCCATCATCGCCACCAATACGTCGACGCTTGACGTGGATGTGCTGGCACAAGCCACCGGGCGCGCGCAGGATGTTGTGGGCATGCATTTCTTCAGCCCCGCGAATGTCATGCGGCTGCTGGAAGTGGTGCGCGGCGCGCAGACGACGCCTGAAGTACTCGCCACGGTGATGCAACTGGCCCGCAAGATCGGTAAAGTGGCCGTGGTCTCGGGTGTCTGCTACGGCTTCATCGGCAACCGCATGGCCGAGGTGTACATGCGCGAAGCGGAGTTCCTCATGATGGAGGGCGCCACACCGCCTGCGATCGACGGCGCGGTGGAGGCGCTTGGCATGGCCATGGGCCCGTGCCGCATGCTGGACATGGCCGGCATTGACGTGGGCGCCAAGACCGTGATTGAGTACGGCTTGGCAGGTGGCCTGCCGCCTGATCCCAGCTACCGCGCCGTCGTGCAGCAGATGTTCCAGCTGGGGCGCTTCGGGCAGAAAACTGGCGCCGGCTACTACCACTATGACGGCCGCAAACCAGTCGATGACCCCGAGACCGCACGCATCGCCAGAACGCTGGCCGATGTGCACGGCATCGCGCAGCGCAGCGACATCGCGCGGCAGGAAATTGTCGAGCGGCTCCTATATCCCCTGATCAACGAAGGCTTCAAGATACTGGAAGAAGGCATTGCCTGGCGACCGGGCGATATTGATGTCGTGTGGACGGCGGGCTACGGCTTTCCTGATCACAAGGGCGGCCCCATGTTCATGGCGGATGCGCTGGGGCTGGGGGTCATAGCCGACCGCATGGCGCATTACGCCAGTACCCGGGGCAACGCCTATGGCTACTGGACGCTGTCGCCGCTGCTGGCGTCGCGGGCACGCGGCAATCAACAGCTTACGGATGCAAAGGCAGGAAGATCATGAGAGATGCAGTTATCGTTTCCACAGCGCGTACCGGCATTGGCCGCGCATTCAAGGGGTCGCTCAACGCGACAAAGTCTCCGTCCATGACGGCGCATGCCATCTCGCATGCAGTTGCGCGCGCTGGCGTGGACGCTGCCGAGGTCGACGATGTCGTCATTGGCTGCGTACTGTCCGCGGGCACAGCCGGCATGAACCTGGCGCGCAATGCATTGCTGGCGGCCGGGCTGCCGGCCACGGTTGCGGGCCAGACCATGGACCGCCAATGCGCGTCCGGACTCATGGCCATTGCCACGGCCGCCAAGCAGGTGATCGTTGACGGAATGGATGTGGTGGTGGCCGGCGGCCACGACAGTATCTCTGCGGTACAGGAAGCGTACATGGCGTGGGTCGCGAAGGAGAAAGACCCCAACGTCATCGCGCACGCCCCCAACGCCTACATGCCCATGCTACAGACAGCCGAGTATGTCGCGAAGAAGTACGGTATTTCGCGTGATGCACAGGACCGCTATTCGCTGGAGTCGCAGCGGCGCACGGCGGCGGCGCAGGCCGCTGGCCGATTTGACGCCGAGATCGTTGCCTTCACCACCACCATGACGGTTGCCGACAAAGCCACCGGAGAACTGGTGCACAAAGAAGTGACGCTGGACCGGGACGAAGGCAACCGGCCCGAGACGACCCTTGAAGGGCTCAATGCCCTCAAGCCGGTGTTGGAGGGCGGCGTGGTCACTGCGGGTAACGCCAGCCAGTTGTCGGACGGCGCATCTGCCTGCGTGATCATGGACGCCACCCTGGCGGCCCGGCGTGGCATGGCGCCCCTCGGCATCTACCGCGGCATGGCGGTCGCGGGCTGCCTGCCCGAGGAGATGGGCATCGGGCCCATCTACGCGATTCCGAAGCTGCTCAGGCAGTATGGCCTGAAGGTCGAAGACATCGGACTGTGGGAGCTCAACGAGGCTTTCGCATGCCAGGTGCTTTATTGCCGGGACTATCTTGGAATCGACCCTGAACGCTACAACGTCAACGGTGGAGGCATTTCAATCGGCCATCCCTACGGCATGACCGGGGCGCGTATCGTGGCGCATGCATTGATCGAAGGAAATCGGCGCGGCGTGAAATACATCGTCGCGTCAATGTGCGTGGGTGGCGGCATGGGTGCCGCGGCCCTCTTTGAAGTTGCCTGAACGACATTAACTGGAGACAAAACATGTTTGAGAACAATCCCCCCCTATTGGTGAAACACCCAAGCTCTGCCACGGCTGCTGCAAACCGCGCATCAGTGCCAGGCTGGCGTCGGCGGTCACTGCTGGCTTTTGCCGCAGCTGCGGCTGCAGGCAATGCCTGGTCCCAGTCGAGCTGGCCTGAACGCCCCATCTCGCTGGTAGTAGGCTTCGCACCCGGCGGGCCGAACGACCTGGTGGCCCGACTGCTGGCCAAACGCCTGAGCGAGCAACTCAAGCAGGCGGTGGTAGTCGAGAACAAGCCGGGAGCCAACGGCAACATCGCCGCCGGGCTGGTGTCGCTTGCGGCGCCCGATGGGTATACCTTCCTGTACAACAGTTCGTCCCTCGCGTTGAACGCGGCCCTCTCCACGAAGACATCCATCGACCCGCGAGAGCTGGTCCCGGTCAGTGGCACGGCGGCCCTGCCACTGGTTTGCGTGGTAGCGGAGTCATTTCCCGCGAAAAACTTCAAGGAATGGGCCGCACAACTGAAGGCCAATCCGGGCAAGTTCAATTACGGCAGCCCCGGCAATGGCAACCTTGCGCACGTGGCGGCGGAGATGGTTCTCAAGGCCAACGGCCTGGATGCCGTGCATGCGCCTTACAAAGGCAGCTCAGAAGCCCTGCAGGGACTGCTTGGCGGTTCTACCCAGTTCCAGTTCGACTCCGTCAACTCACCGCTCAGCCTCATCAAGGGTGGCCGACTGAGGCCTCTGTTCGTAACTTCCAGCGCCAGGTCACCGCTATACCCAGACGTCATGACGCTCAAGGAAAGCGGCGCCCAGAGCATCGATGCGGCGGCGTGGCAAGGCGTGATGGCCCCGCCAAAAACGCCTGCAAGCATCGTGCAACGCATGGCAAAGGAAATTGCCAATGCAATGGCCAACGAGCAGGTGAAAGCCGCACTGGATGCACAGGGAGCTTACGCCACGGCCAGTACGCCGGAACAATACAGCGCCTTCGTCACAGACCAGGTGCAGCGCTTCAGGAAGACGGTCAATGATCTTGGGCTCAAGCTCGATTGAGTAGGGCGATAGGGAGCCTTTAATCATAAAAATAAAGAAATTAGCATTTGAGTAAGCGTTCGAAATTTTTGTTGCGTGTCAGGCGCTACCTAGTGACGGGTTTGCTGCGCAGCGATCGGATAAGCAAGCTCGCTTTGACACAATTTATAAACTCAGCCAAGTTAGAAAGTCTCTCTGCAGCCTTTGGCAACTGTTTGGGGTCATCCCGCATGATGTAGCGCACCAGTGCGTTTGTGTCCAATCCGATCATCTGACCGTGGCATCTTGTGGGTAGTAATCATGCGGTTTATTTTTTCAATTCAAACAGCCCGCGTGGTTTTTTCCCTTCGGTGCGCCTATCGTTGCCGGATCGCAAATAAATGATTGCCAGCACAGCAGCTAACCACCGTCAAGGTGCGAAGGCGCGGCGGAACACGTGCAGCAGATGGTCATGCATTTCAGACATGTCGAGGCGCTCGGCTTCTACCAATCGCTGCAACATGACGCCTCGAAGCGTACCGATCACGGTTTCAGCGCTCAAACGTGGCGAGACGTCATGCCGGATTTCGCCCGCTTCAATGCCGATTCGGATGTTCTCCTCCAGGTAGTCAAACATGCGCTTCATGTAGTCGGCCAGCACACTGGCGTTTTCGGATCCCTCAATCAATGCCTCGGCCATCAGCAGCAGCAGGGTACGGGTGTTGGTCCACTTATGGTCCTTGCGTCCGAGATACACAGACACGTAGTTCAACACCGCTTCAAGACCCGGCTTTGCGGGAGGCAAAGCCTGCATGGCCGCGTCAAAGCTCCGATTGATTTGCAGCGTAAGCGCGCGCAATAACCCGGCCTTGTTACCGAAGTGGTGGGATGCCAGCCCCCGGCTCACACCGGCGGATTTCCCTACCTCGGCCAGCGTCATACCCACCCAGCCTTTGTGCGCGAGTACCCTGAGGGCGGCATTCACCAGTCGCTGTTCGGACGCCATCCGCCGCTGCGCTTGGGTGCGCGGCGCCTCGGTTGGATGCTTCTTGGCAGCGGCGCGCCTGCGCACGGACGAATCGGTGGCTGGGACGCTCGTTTTCTTGGGTTGGGGCATGGTTTCTCCGTCACGGCAAATCACAGCCTGAAGTATGGAGGAGAAAATCGGCTTCACGCCACGCAACAAAGTTGCTGGCCCGCCAGCAAGTAATATGGCAAAATAAGTTGGCGCGATACCTTCCCCGCAACCTACAGGACAAGAGACATGACCCAGCAACAAAACACCATTGACCGGCGCGGCGCCCTGCGTATGCTTGCCGGCTCGGCTGCCATCTTCGGCGCTGCGCCGCTCACCAGCGCGTTTGCTGCCGAAGACATTGCCGCATATCCCTCGCGGCCCGTCCGCTTCGTGATTCCCTTTCCGCCGGGCAGCGGAGCCGAGTTGATCGCACGCTTCATTGGCCAGAAATTCACTGAACTGACCAGACAGCCGTCAGTGGTCGAACCCAAAGGCGGCGGCAACGGCTTTATCGCCGTGCAGTCGGTGTTGGGCGCGCCGCGCGACGGTTACACGTTGTTCGCTGGCAGCAGCTCCACGTTTGCGCACAATGTCGCGTTGTTTAAAAAGCTGCCGTACGACCCGCTGACGGACTTCGTTCCGCTGTCACTTTTCATTCGCTCGCCGATCCTGCTGGTCGTGCCGGCAAACTCGCCGTATAAGACGCTGGCCGAATTTATCGCCGCTGCAAAGCAAGAGCCTGGCAAGCTGACCATTGGCAGTGGTTCGGCCGGGTACCAGATGATGGCCGTGTTGTTCACCGAAAGGGGCGGTATCCAGCTGTTGCCCGTGCCGTACAAAAGCTCGCCAGACACCGTGAAAGCGGTGCTGGGCGGCGAGGTGAGCATAGGGATATGCGACGTCACCTCTTCGCTGCCGCTGGTGCAGTCTGGGCGGGTCCGCGCGCTGGCGGTGGGTACCGACAAGCGCCTGTCGGGCGCGCCTGGGATTCCGACCACGGCTGAGGCGGGTTTACTCGATTTCACCGTTGCCCCCTGGAACGGAATCATGGCGCCGGCAGGTGTGCCGAAGCCCATCGTCGACAAGCTGTCAGACTTGTTTGTGCGCATCATGGCGATGCCGGAAACCCGCGAATTTTTCGACAAACAGAACGTCGAGATCATGGCCACAGGCCAGGAGCCGATGCGCAAATTTCAGCGCGAGGAAGTCGAGCGCTGGAAACGCATCCGCGAAGTGGCAAAGATTGAACAGCAATAGAAAAAGCCAACTGGCCCCATCTGCCTGCCGGCGCACATGCTCACCGCGGCATACACCACTTAACGGCGCTGGCCTTCAATGAGCGCGTGCGCAACCCGTTGAGCGCTGGCTCATGCCGCACCGGTGACCAACAAAGAGGCCACCGCCTGGGCTAAATAGATTCGCTAGGCAATGCACGCGAATTCGGCCGCAGCGAGAAAAGTCGCCGGGCAGATTCATGGCTCACGGGCCACGTTGTTGCCGGCAGCTTGGGTCATGATCACGCCGGCGGCTTGTAGCGCGGCGATATCGGCGCCGGCATAGCCCAAGCCTGCCAGCACGCTGGCCGTGTCCTCGCCCAATCGCGGAGCCGGCAGGCGCACGCTGGCGGGGGAGGCCATGAAGCGGACCGCGGGCCGCACATAGCGTACCGCGCCCTCGCTAGGGTGCGCCATCACCTGAAACATGCCCACGGCTTTCAGGTGCGGGTGGTTCGGCAAGTCGTCCAGGCTGTAAATCGGCGTGGCAGGGAGGTCCAACTGTCCACAAATCTCCATCCACTGGTCTGTCGTGCGCTTCGGTCCTTCGTGTGCGAGCTCCGCATAGAGCTGGCGCACATTGACATTCAATTCGTGCCTGTCGCCGATGGGATAGCGCACCAGAATGTCATCCCGCCCGAGACGGCGAAACAACTTGATCCACTGCGCAGGGTTATACGGCAGGATCGTCACATGACCGTCAGCCGTGCGCAGCGGTCGGCGCCCACCGCTGACGATGCGTGCATAGCCGGCGCCCCCCATGGGCGGTTCGAAAGCCAGGCCGCCAAGGTGTTCGGCCAGGTTGAACTCCACGAGAGCTTCAAACATGGGCACTTCGACGTACTGGCCCTCGCCGGTACGCTCGCGATGCAGCAGTGCCGCTAGAACAGCGTTGACCAGCACCAGGCCCGCGGTCTTGTCGGCGATCAGCGCAGGCACGTAAGTGGGGGAGCCCTGCTCAGATCCCATCAGGCTGGCCAGGCCACCCATGTTTTTCATTTGCTGGAGCTGGCTTAAAAAATCGTCCAGGTCAAAGCCACTGCCTGATTTGAGCTTGGCGGCCAGCTTTTGCGCAGCGGCCACGTCAACACCAGCAGTGACCTGCTCGACCAGCGCGACGATGTCGCCCATGCCGAGGATGCGCCCAGCATGGCGTTCGGCATCAAACACTTCCAGGCCGTCGAGCTTTTCACTGGTGCCCGCAAATTTGATGGGCGCACCGGTGATTTGCCGCACGCTCAGAGCCGCGCCACCGCGTGAGTCACCGTCGAGCTTGGTCAAAATAATGCCGGTCAGAGGCAGCGCGTCTTTAAAGGCTTTGGCGGTGTTGACCGCGTCCTGGCCTTGCATGGCATCGACGACGAACAGCGTCTCGACCGGGTTCAATACGGCATGCAGCTCTTTGATCTCAGCCATCAGCGCTTCGTCAATCGCCAGGCGGCCTGCGGTGTCGACCAGCAGCACGTCAAAAAAGTGCCGTTTGGCGTAGTCAATCGCGGCGCGTGCTATGTCCACGGGCTTTTGGTCTGGTGTGCTCGGGAACCACTCGGCCCCGGCTTGCGCCGTCACGGTTTTGAGCTGCTCGATCGCAGCGGGGCGGTACACGTCGCCAGAAACCGTCAGCACCTTTTTCTTGCGCTTTTCAATCAGGTGTTTGGCTAATTTCGCAGTGGTCGTCGTTTTACCTGCGCCTTGCAGGCCAGCCATCAAAATTACGGCGGGCGGCTGCGCGGCCAGGTTGATGTCGCTGACGCCCTCACCCATCGTTGCCGCCAGTTCTTTACTGACAATACTCACCAGCACTTGGCCCGGCTGCAGCGAGCCCATGACTTCAGCGCCCAGGGCTTTGTCTTTGACCCTCGCAATAAAGTCGCGCACCACGGGCAAGGCAACATCGGCCTCCAGCAGGGCCATGCGTACTTCGCGCAGCATGTCTTGCACGTTGGCCTCAGTGATACGGGCCTGGCCGCGCATTTCCTTGACGAGGCGGGAGAGTTTGTCGGTGAGGGCTGAGGCCATGGGAGGGCTCCGGTGCGGTGGAGCAGTTAGATGCGCCGTAGGGCGAAATAGGTCGAATCGACTTCTACAGAGAGGATAAACTCAAGCCATGATTTTAGCGATGAGTCAATGGTGGGGTTTGGTGCTGGGAGTTGGCGCGTTCATTTGCTATGTCGTGGCAGCATTGGCACGTCGGCACATGGCGCCCGACATGCTGCGCCTGATGCTGTTTGCGGGCTGGGTTTTGCATGGTTTGGCCTTGGGTGAGGGGCTGCTGGGCGAGCCGCCACGTTTCGGGTTTGCACCCGCGCTGTCCACAACCGTTTGGCTGGTGTTGGCGGTTTATGCGATAGAAAGCCGGCTGTTGCCGCAATTGCAAGCACAGTGGGCGCTGGCAGGCCTGGGTGCTTTTGCAGTTGCACTGGCACAGATTTTCCCGGGTTCCAGCTACACACATGCAGCATCGATTTGGTTGCCGCTCCACTGGGCGTTAGGCATTGCGTCGTATGGTTTATTTGCTGCGGCAGTAGTGCACGGCTGGCTGATGCAGCGTTCAGAACGCGCCATGCGGCTAGCCGAACAAAATACAGCCGGCGTACCCTTGATGACGCTGGAGCGCTTGACGTTTCGGTTCGTTGAAGCCGGTTTCGTACTGTTGTCGGCGACGCTGTTGGTGGGCTGGTTATTTGCTGAGCAGCTGTATGGGACAGGTTTGGCCTGGAAATGGAACCATAAAACCATCTTTTCAGTAATGGCATGGCTGACGTTTGCAGGCCTGTTGATTGGCAGAGCCCGTATGGGTTTGCGCGGTTTGAAGGCTGTACGTGTCCTGTACCTGGGTACCGGGCTGCTGTTGCTTGGCTACGCTGGGTCACAGTTTGTGCTGGAAGTTGTTTTAAAACGCGCATGAAATACGCTCTGGTTTTGGTTTTTGTACTGGTTGTGTTTTGGTTGTGGCGCAGCAGTCGGCAGGCCACAAGAGACAATGAAAAAAAGACCCCACCGCATCAAAAGCCCGGTCCCAGAGCGAAAATCACTGAAATTGTGGCTTGCGAGGTGTGCCATGTTCACCTGCCGCGCAGCGAAGCCCTGACGGGTGGGCGTGGCCTGTATTGCTCAGCCGAGCACCGACAGCAAGCGGGCGACTGAGACAGGCGATGCTGTCCATGAAAAACACACCCCATTCATGGTTTGGCATGGCGGACGACCTGAACAGCGGCTGGACCACAGAGCCCCAACAAAGCTCGTTCGTCAGGTTGTGGCGTACGTTCATGACGGCGCGCATCACGATTGCCAGCGTCCTGCTGCTGCTGCAGGCATTTATTTACGCGCTTGGAAACACCAACAACGGCTGGCCGATTGCCGTGTGTGCAGCCTACCTGTGCGCCACGTTGCTGGTTTGGCTATTGGCACGCCCCAAGCCACCGGGCAGCACGTTTGACGCACAGTGGATGCTGACAGTTGGCGTGGATGTGGTGGTGTTTTCAGTGCTTAATTTTTTGCCGTCCAGTGGCATCAATTACACCCCTCTGTTTGCACTGCCCGTGTTGCTGGCGTCCATTCTCGGGCCCATTTTGCTGGCGCTTGGCACCGCCGCCAGCGTCACGCTGCTGCTGTTGGCCGATGCCTGGTGGGTGTCAATGCATTTGACGGGCGAGTCGGCTTCGCGGTTTTTGCAGTCCGGGCTCAGTGGTTCGGGCTTTTTTGCCGTGGCACTGCTGGCTAACCAGTTGGCTTTGCGACTGGCGCGTGAGGAGCAATTGGCCAAAAGCAGTCAGCTGGTGGCGCGCATGCAAACCCAGGTCAATGAGTTGGTGATTGAAACACTGACCGATGGTGTGCTGGTGATTGATGCCAATGGCATCGTGCGGTCCGCCAACCCGGCGGCGCGACGCTTGCTGGCGCCCAGCGAGATGACGCGAGTGGCACCCTTTGTATTGGCAACACAGGCGGCATGGCAGCCACTGGTGGAAATCATGCGCCAGACATTTATACACAAGCTGCCGCAGCAAGCCGACGTGGCCTTGAACCACTCAGAACACCGTGCTCGCCTGCTGCACGTGCGCACGCGGCTGGCAGCAGCGCAGGGCAACGCTGACGAAGCGTTGTGCGTGGTATTTCTTGAAGACCTGCGTGAAATGGAAGCTCGGGTGCGGGTGGAAAAAATGGCCGCCATGGGCCGCATGTCTGCCGCAGTGGCGCATGAAATCAGAAACCCGCTGGCCGCCATATCGCAGGCCAATGCCCTGCTGGAAGAAGACCTGCAAAACCCGGCGCACAAGCAGCTCACTGCCATGATTCGCCAGAATGCCCAACGCCTGGCCAAAATTGTTGATGATGTTTTGAATATTTCAAGGGTTCAGGTGCTGACGCCTGAACAGCACGGCATGACGGTGATGCTAGACGAAGTGGCGGCGCGCGTGAGTGCAGATTGGATGCAGCAGACTGCCTCCAGAGACCGTACCCATGTGGCACTGAATGCACGCGAGGCCTGCGTGATTTTTGACCCTGAACATTTGCGCCGCCTGATGATCAACCTGCTGGACAATGCCTTGCGTTACGCCAGCCAGTCCAGCCGCGCCATACAAGTGACGAGCCAGCTGTCTGCAACGGGTCAGGCTCGGTTGTCGATCTGGAGCGATGGTTTGCCGCTTGAAAAGACTGTACAAACGCATTTGTTCGAGCCCTTTTTTACATCTGAGAGCCGCTCCAGCGGTTTGGGTCTGTATATTTGCCGGGAGCTCTGCGAGCGTTATGGTGCGCTGATTGGCTACCAAAGAACCACCCAAGGCCCGTTTATGGGAATTGAAGGCAATGAGTTTTTTGTGATTTTTAAACTGGCAGCCAGCCCGACCCACGCTGCGCTCCCCCTTGCTGATGATTTGTTTGCCTGAAAGCCATGTCCCAAAATTCCAGCATCTCGCACCCGCAGCCCGCACACATTTTGGTGATTGACGACGAGCCAGACCTGCGCACGCTGTATGAGTTGACCTTGCTGCGCGAAGGCTATCGGGTAGAAGCAGCCGGTGACTTGTTGCAGGCACGTCAACAACTTGAAAGCCACCAGTTTGATGCCGTCATCACCGACATGCGCCTGCCCGATGGCTTGGGCCTGGAGTTGCTGCGCGAAATGGTCAAGGCGCAGCGGCCAGAACGTTGCGTGGTGATCACGGCGCACGGCTCGGCTGAAAATGCGGTCGAAGCCTTGAAGGCCGGTGCCTTTGACTATTTGACCAAACCCGTCGACTTGAAACAGTTTCGCAGTGTGGTGGCGTCGGCGATACAAGGCTCCAGGGCGGCTGCATTGTCTGCATCCCTGGAGTCGGCCGCAGGCCCGCCAGATGTAGCCAAGCGTGCACCAGCCACAAGGCGCAAGCTTGGGTCTGCGGCTTCTGCACTGGAAAGACTGGTCGGCCATTCAGCCAGCATGCAGGCGGTCAAATCACGCATCGTCAAGGTAGCGGGCAGCATGGCACCGGTCTTGATACAAGGCGAATCAGGCACGGGCAAAGAACTGGTCGCCCGAGCGGTGCATGACAGTAGCCACCGTGCCAGTGGTCCTTTTGTAGCCGTCAACTGTGGCGCTATCCCCGAAAATCTACTGGAAGCCGAGTTTTTTGGTGCGCGCAAAGGTGCCTACACCGGATCAACGCAAGACCGCGTGGGTTATTTTCAGGCGGCCCAGGGCGGGACGCTGTTTTTGGACGAAATTGGCGACTTGCCATTTGTCATGCAGTCCAAGCTGCTGCGGGCGATTCAAGAGCGGGTGGTTCGCCCGCTGGGTTCATCACAAGAAGACACGGTCGATGTGCGCATCGTCAGCGCCTCGCACAAAGACCTGGGAGAAGAAGTCGCGTCCAAGCACTTTCGTCAGGACTTGTATTACCGCCTGAACGTGATTGTGATTGGCATACCGCCCCTGCGTGAGCGACTTGAGGATTTGCCCGAGCTGTGCGAAGCGCTGCTGGCAAGAATTTGCAGAGAGTCGGGTTTCACTGTGCCGCATCTGCCCGAGCCCGTACTTGAACAACTGCGCACACACGCTTTTAATGGCAATGTGCGTGAGCTTGAAAATATTTTGCATCGTGCTGTGGCACTTGGTGAAGGGGGAGAGCTGCTTTTGGACACCCCGCAAGCCACCAAGTCGCAAACGCAGAGCATGGCGACTTCCCCTGCGCCTGTAATGCCTACAGTTTTGGCGCTGCCAGACAACCTGCAAGACTATCTGGATGCACAAGAACGTGATATTTTGTGCCGCGTGTTGCATGACACCCGCTACAACCGCACCGCAGCCGCCAGCAAACTGGGTATGAGCCTGCGCCAAATCCGTTACCGCATTGCCCGCCTGAACATTGCCATGCCCGACGGCGATGCGCAAGACACCAGCCATGACAACACTGATGACGCCGCCTGAAGCTGCGCCTGCGGGCCCGCTCTGGCAAAAAGGCTGGTACAGCTGCGCCAGAGCCTTGGCATCACCCAACTTTGGGCCGCGCCCCGAGACTGCGTTGATTGACCTGATAGTGATTCATTCCATCAGCCTGCCGCCCGGCGAGTATGGCAACCACAACGTCCAGCGCCTGTTCAGCAACGAGTTGGATTGGGACGCGCATGCTTATTTTCAAAGCATTCGCGGCATGCAGGTCTCATCGCACTTTTTCATCAGCCGCGCGGGCGAGCTTTGGCAATTTGTCAGTTGTGATGCCAGAGCCTGGCATGCCGGGCAATCGAGCTACCGGGGTCGAAGCAACTGCAACGACGACTCGATCGGTATTGAGCTTGAAGGGCTGGAGGGCCACAGCTTTGAGGCCGCGCAATACGAGACCCTGACCGCCCTGTGCGCTGCCCTGATGACACAGTACCCGGTCGCGCATGTTGCCGGGCATGAACACATCGCACCCGGCCGCAAACAGGACCCGGGGGAGGGGTTTGACTGGTCTAGATTGGCTCGCAACTTGGCGTTGAGTGCTACTTGTTTGCCCGCTTCGCGTCGCCATTGAATCTGGGCGGGCTTCAGCAGCGCATATTCCACCCAGAACCGCACGGATGCGGCTGTTTTGCCATATCAGCTTGATGCCGCAAGGCTTGCGCACCTGATACCGTGATATTTGTTCTCGGGCTTGAGGATAGCCAGAAAACGTAAGGAAAAGTATTTGTGCAAATTCACATGAAAAACACTACCCGTAGTGCTTGAATTCCTTTCAGACCCTAGGTATAGTGTGTGAAGTACTTGACGTTTGATGTGTGAATGTCTTTTATTGAGTCACCCCCAGCCAGCCCAAAGCAGTTGCGAAATTCACTTAGTGGCCGCATCTGAATAGCTGGAAATGGCCAAAAGCCATGCGGGTTAGCCCAACAAATTTCACATCAGACCCAGCCGATAAGCCAAGACAAGAAATCCATAAAACAAGCCTAGAGGACGCCCATGCAAACTGCGCAAAACACCAGCCCCACCACCACCAGCATGCCTGTCTTCACACCGGGGGGTGTCAGCGGTCATCAAAGCACCTCAACCCATTCTTTTAGCAACTACCAGATCATCCGCCGCAATGGCGCGGTGGTGCCCTTCGAGCCGAACAAAATTGCCGTCGCCATGATGAAGGCCTTTTTGGCCGTACACGGCACGCAAGGTGCTGCGTCGGCAAGCGTGCGCCAAACAGTTGATGAATTGACCCAGGCCGTGATGCGCGCCATGATGCGTTCACGCCCAGGTGGCGGTACCTTTCATATAGAAGACGTGCAAGACCAGGTCGAACTGGGTTTGATGCGCGGCGGCCACCACGAGATTGCACGTGCTTATGTGCTGTACCGCGAAAAGCGCACACAAGAGCGCGCACGCCAGCCGCAAGCCCAAGTCCCAGCCGCCACGTTGATTCATGTCATGGACGGCGGCAAAAAAGTCGCGCTCGATATTCGCAACCTGCAGGCGCTGATTGAAGCGTCTTGCGCCAACTTGGGTGCAGACGTCAAACCCGACCCGATCGTGGCCGAGACCATGCGCAACCTGTATGACGGCGTGCCGATTGACGAAGTCTACAAAGCCTCCATCCTGGCCGCGCGTACGCTGATTGAAAAAGACCCTGACTACACCTACGCCACAGCACGTCTGTTAATGCACACCATTCGCCGAGAAGTGCTGGGTGAAGAAGTCGCGCACGAAGAAATGCAAACCCGCTACGCCGAGTACTTTCCGGGCTTCATCGCCAAGGGCGTGCAAAACGAGTTGCTTGACGAAAAGCTTCAGCAGTTTGACCTGGCCCGCCTGGGCGCGGCTTTGAAGCCCGAGCGCGATTTGCAGTTTGACTACCTGGGCCTGCAAACCTTGTTTGATCGTTACTTTTTGCACGTGCGCAAGCAGCGCATTGAGCTGCCGCAGGCGTTTTTCATGCGTGTGGCCATGGGCTTGTCGCTCAATGAAATCAACCGCGAAGAGCGCGCGATTGAGTTTTATGAAATTTTGTCGTCCTTTGACTTCATGTCGAGTACGCCAACGCTGTTCAACGCCGGTACGCTGCGTTCGCAACTGTCATCGTGCTACCTGACCACCGTGGCTGACGACTTGGGCGGCATTTACGATGCCATCAAAGAAAACGCACTGCTGTCGAAGTTTGCAGGCGGCCTGGGCAACGACTGGACGCCAGTGCGCGCCCTGGGCGCTCACATCAAAGGCACAAACGGCGAGTCGCAAGGCGTGGTGCCTTTCCTGAAAGTTGTCAACGACACAGCGGTCGCCGTCAACCAGGGCGGCAAACGCAAGGGCGCCGTTTGTGCCTATTTGGAAACCTGGCATCTGGACATCGAAGAGTTTCTGGAACTGCGCAAAAACACGGGCGACGACCGCCGCCGCACGCACGACATGAACACCGCCAACTGGATTCCTGACCTCTTCATGCGCCGCGTGATGGAAAAAGGCAGCTGGACTTTGTTCTCGCCGTCAGATACGCCCGACCTGCACGACAAGTTTGGAAAGGACTTTGAAAAAATCTATACCGCCTACGAAGCCAAGGCGGAGCGCGGCGAGATCAAACCCGTACGCAAACTGCAGGCCACTGATATGTGGCGCAAGATGCTGTCGATGCTGTTTGAAACTGGCCATCCATGGATCACCTTCAAAGACGCCTGCAACATCCGCTCGCCTCAGCAGCACACAGGCGTGGTGCATTCATCCAACCTGTGTACCGAGATCACGCTGAACACCAGCGACACCGAAACCGCCGTTTGCAACCTGGGTTCCGTCAATCTGGTTCAGCACCTGAAAACGCTGCCTGATGGTGTCAAGGTGCTTGACCACGACAAGCTGCAAAAAACCATCACTACCGCCATGCGCATGCTGGACAACGTGATTGATATCAATTACTACGCCGTTAAAAAAGCACGTGACTCCAACATGCGCCATCGGCCAGTGGGGTTGGGCATCATGGGCTTTCAGGACTGCCTGTATGAATTGCGTGTGCCTTATGCATCACAAGAAGCGGTTGAATTTGCAGATAAGTCGATGGAAGCGGTTTGCTACCACGCCTACTGGGCATCAACTGATTTGGCCAAAGAGCGTGGTAAGTACGCGACCTACAAAGGCTCACTTTGGGATAAAGGTATCTTGCCGCTTGACACACTGGACATGCTGTTGGAAGAGCGTGGCGGATATGTTGAAGTGGATCGGTCAGTCACACTGGATTGGGATGCCCTGCGCAAAAAGATTGCACTGGATGGCATGCGCAACTCCAACTGTGTCGCCATTGCGCCCACCGCTACCATCTCCAACATCATTGGGGTTGATGCCTGTATTGAGCCTTGCTTTGGTAACCTGTCGGTCAAGTCCAACTTGTCAGGCGAATTCACAGTCATCAACCATTACCTGGTGCGCGACTTGAAGCGTCTGGGTTTGTGGGACGACGTCATGGTGGTGGACCTTAAACACTTTGACGGTTCGCTGCGCCCGATTGACCGTGTTCCGCAAGATGTCAAGGCGCTCTACGCTACCGCGTTTGAAGTGGAAACCTCGTGGATTGTGGAAGCCGCTTCGCGTCGTCAGAAATGGATTGACCAAGCGCAGTCTCTGAACATCTACATGGCGGGTGCATCTGGCAAAAAACTCGACGAGACTTACAAGCTCGCCTGGGTGCGCGGCTTGAAGACCACTTATTACCTGCGCACACAAAGTGCCACGCATGCTGAAAAATCTACTGTGACCGCAGGCAAGATGAATTCTGTTACATCGAATATGGCGACAGCAGCCAGCAGCATGAGTGCTATCAACAAAACAGCCGCTGCTGCGCAAGCACAAGTGGATGCAATGCCGGCAACCGACATCAAGTTTTGTGCGATTGATGATCCCGGTTGCGAAGCTTGCCAATAAAACGAATCGCACACACCTGTCGAGCTTTTCGATGTAAATGAGCAACACAAATTTGCAGCGATGTGAATGAACACTTTTCATTTTGTATCGCTGGTTTCATAATCACGAATATTGGAAATACCTATGTTGACCTGGGACGAAGAAGTCAAACCATCATTGCAAAATTCTTTCAACAGCGGCATGCCAGGCAACCGCTCGATGGATATTTCATCTTTGAATTCTGAGCACGCATATCCTGGTGTTCGCATGTTGAACGATGGTGTCTACATGCCCAATCTGATGCAAGCTGTAACAGCGCCTGTTGTCGAATCAGGCACCGCTGCACCCGCAGGCATGAAACGCGTCAAGGCCTCAGACAAGCGCATCATCAACGGCCAAACTGACGTTAATCAGCTGGTGCCATTCAAATACAAATGGGCTTGGGAAAAATATTTGGCAACTTGCGCCAATCACTGGATGCCGCAAGAAGTCAACATGACGCGCGACATTGCCTTGTGGAAAGATCCGAACGGCTTGACTGAAGACGAACGTCGTCTGGTCAAGCGCAACCTCGGCTTTTTTGTCACTGCCGATTCATTGGCTGCCAACAACATTGTGCTGGGCACGTATCGCCACATCACAGCGCCTGAATGCCGCCAATTCTTGCTCCGCCAGGCATTTGAAGAAGCCATTCACACCCATGCCTATCAATACATCACCGAGTCGCTGGGCCTGGACGAAGCTGAAATCTTCAATGCCTACAACGAAGTGCAATCCATCAGGGACAAAGACCAATTCCTGATTCCGTTCATTGAAGTTATTTCCAACCCCCACTTTAAAACCGGTACCCACGAAGCCGACCAGACACTGCTCAAGTCACTTATCGTATTTGCCTGCCTGATGGAAGGCCTGTTCTTTTACGTCGGCTTCACCCAGATTCTTGCACTCGGTCGGCAAAACAAAATGACGGGTGCTGCCGAGCAGTACCAGTACATCCTGCGCGACGAGTCCATGCATTGCAACTTTGGCATTGATTTGATCAACCAGCTCAAGCTTGAAAATCCTGGCCTTTGGACGGCAGAGTTCAAAGCCGAAATCAAGGCGCTGTTCATGCAAGCTGTGGAGCTGGAATATCGCTACGCAGAAGACACCATGCCGCGCGGAGTACTTGGACTTAACGCGTCCATGTTCAAAGGTTATCTGCGCTACATCGCCAATCGCCGTGCAACGCAAATTGGTCTGGAAACGCTATTCCCGAACGAAGAAAATCCGTTTCCATGGATGAGTGAAATGATTGACCTCAAGAAAGAACGCAACTTTTTTGAAACCCGGGTCATCGAGTACCAGTCGGGCGGTGCCCTGTCCTGGGACTGAGTCGTTAAACAAATCAAAATCCAATGATATTCAGAACCACGCCCGACGCTGATCGCACCCCAGAGTGCGGCAATGGCGAGCGTCCCCGTGTTCATGGTGTTGGGCACAGGCGTGTGAAACGTCTAGCCCAACACCATGAATCACTTCACGCCAGAACCAACGGGTGAGAAGTGCTTATTTAGTTGAAACTTTTCAACTTGATCCAAGGAGAAACAAATGGCAACTGCGAAAAAACCAGCCGCTAAGAAGGCTGTAGCACCGAAGGTCGTCGCTAAGAAGGCTGCACCGGCGAAGAAAGCTGTAGCCAAGTCGGCTCCTGCCAAAAAGGCAGTCGCCAAGAAGGCTGTGGTAGCGGCAAAAGCGCCAGCGAAAAAAGTAGCGGCCAAAAAAGCTGTGCCGGCCAAAAAGGCCGCACCAGCAAAAAAAGCCGCCGCCAAAAAGGTAGCGGCCAAAAAAGCTGCGCCAGCGAAGAAAGCCGCTGCCAAAAAGGTCGTGGCCAAAAAAGCCGCTGCCAAGCCTGTCGCCAAAAAAGCCGCGAAAAAGCCCGCTGCGAAGAAAGCCGCGAAAAAACCCGCTGCCAAGAAAGCTGCGAAAAAACCCGCTGCCAAAGCACCCGCTGCACCGGCTGCCCCTGCGGCTCAGACAACTCTGAACCCGCAAGCTGCCTGGCCGTTTCCAACAGCCAGCAAGCCGTAAGCAATAAGGACTTTTGCTCAAAGCCCGGAATCGCAAGATGCCGGGCTTTTTTGTTGCGCGCCACAGATCAATATTCGCTATCAATACGATAGCTTCCTGTGGAGGAATCTTAAGGGCTACAGGGCTGTTTGATCTGATGTCAGGGTGTAGTTTTGCCCGCCCCTGAAGGCGATTTTGTGGGAACCCACTCGATTGCCCAGTTCGGCACAGCGCACCAAAGACCAGCCTTGCTCCAGACCAAACAACAGCGCACCGCGAAACGCGTCGCCGCAGCCAGTAGGATCAATAACCTCAGTGGCTTTTACGGGTGAAACCAGCGTTTTTTCACCGCCCACCCAAACCTCAGAGCCGTGAGCACCCAGCGTGACGATCAGGCCTTTTACTTTGTGCGACAGTTCAGCGCATGACAAACCGGTGCGGTCACACAGCAGTTTGGCTTCGTAGTCATTGACCGTGACCCAAGTGGCCAGTTCAACAAAATGAGCCAGCTCTTGGCCATCAAACATC
>ENA-OFDP01000203-OFDP01000203.1-metagenomes-genome-assembly--contig:-NODE-203-length-28375-cov-6.880155_pt1 | contig 28375 bp, 29 predicted proteins | sample MGYA00153389_OFDP01 | MGnify analysis MGYA00153389
TCGGCGGCGTTCCACAGCACGGGCGCGGCCAGCCAGAGGGCGATCAGGGCGAGCAGCGCGTAGATGCTGCCGACGATGAGTTGGGGCAGCGAGCCCTGAGTCTCAGTCTTACTGAAGTAGGCACCGGCGTTGGCCCAGGCGCCATTGTAGGCAAGGTCGGCAGCGATAATCAGCGCGACGATCATGCTGATCGTGCGGATCACCCGCCCTTGGGGCCATTTGTACATCGGCGCGTCCTCGCGGTTCTCAAATGCGACCAGCAACCCGGGCTGGCGGCGGTGAATCCCTGGATGTGGCACGGGGGGAGGGATTTGAACCCCCGATACGGTTGCCCGTATGCCGCATTTCGAGTGCGGTGCTTTCGACCACTCAGCCACCTCTCCGCAAGACAGGAATTGCTGGCCGGCGCTGGGCACCGGCAACAGGTCGCGGCGGCCTCTAGCAGTGCTTCTCCTGCTTGCAAAGAGCCGCGCTTCGCTACACGGCGCTAAGCCATGAAAGCGATTGTCATCGGCGCCAGCGGCGGGATCGGCGCCGCCTTGTGCGACGCGCTCGAATTGCGCGGCGCGACGGTCACCCGCCTGTCGCGCGCCAGCACCCCGCCGATCGACCTCGAATCGGACGCCTCGATAGAGCAAGCCGCCGCCGCGCTCGCGCCTCATGCTCCGTTCGACCTCGTCATCATCGCCGCGGGAATCCTTCACGGCGCGGGGCTCGCCCCGGAGAAAAGCTATCGCCAGCTCGATGGCGCCGCGCTCGAACGGGTGCTGCGCATCAACACCGTCGGTCCGGCCATCGTCGCGCGCCATTTCCTGCCCTTGCTCCATGCCGACCGCCGCGCCGCCTTCGCCGCGCTGTCGGCCCGCGTCGGGTCGATCGGCGACAATCGGCTCGGCGGCTGGCTGAGCTATCGCGCGTCGAAGGCCGCGCTCAACCAGATCATCAAGACGCTGGCGATCGAGCTCGCCCGCACCCGGCCGCAAACCATCTGCGTCGCGCTCCACCCCGGCACCGTCGATACCGCGCTCAGCGCGCCGTTCCAGCGCGGGCTGCCCGATGGCCAATTGCTCACCCCGGCGGACAGCGCCAACCAGCTGCTCGACGTGATCGACCGACTGACCGCGACCGACAGCGGCGGCTGCTTTGATTTTCGCGGGGAACGCATTGCACCATGAGCCACCTTGCCTCCGCCGCTGAGACGCCTATTTTAAGACCATGACCAATGCCTTCGAATCCCCCATGCCCTCGGCCCGTTTCGGGATTGGCGAGGTGGTTCGCCACCGCTTGCTCGATTTCCGCGGGGTGATTTTCGACGTCGATGCCGAATTCGCCAACAGCGAGGAATGGTACGACGCGATCCCCGAGGATCTGCGCCCGGCCAAGGACCAGCCATTCTACCATCTGTTCGCCGAAAATGCCGAGTCGAGCTACATCGCCTATGTCAGCCAGCAGAATTTGCTGCCCGACGAGGATGGCGGCGAGGTCGATCATCCCGCGATCGACGGGCTGTTTGGCGCGTTCGACCAGGGGCGCTATCAGCTTCGCGCCAGGCACCGTCACTAGACGGTTATTAGGGCGAAAACCCGCCCTCGCGCCATTGACAGCGCGGACCGCCCCGCTTAGTCGGCACGCTTTCCGCGCGGAACCTGGCTTTCTTGGGCTGTTTCTTCGCGCGGTCACGGATTTTTTTAAGAAAGAAGCCAATGTTCGCAATCGTGCGCACGGGCGGCAAGCAATATCGCGTCGCCCCCGGAGATAAGATCGTCGTCGAGAAGCTGGCCGGTGAGGCGGGCGACACGTTCGACATCACCGATGTCCTGCTCGCGGGTGAAGGCGGCGACCTGAAGTCGACCGTCGGGCTCACCGTCGTCGCCAAGGTCATCGCCCAGGCGAAGGCCGACAAGGTCACCGTGTTCAAGAAGCGCCGGCGTCACAATTACCGCCGCAAGGCCGGTCATCGCCAGCAGCATACGATCATCGAGATCGTCTCGATCGGTGGCCAGAAAGCCGAGAAAAAGCCTGAAGCCAAGGTCGAAGCGAAGCCTGCCGCCAAGGCGGCTGCACCGGTGACTGCCGAAGCGCCTGCCAAGGCCGCGACCAAGGTTGCCGCGCCGGCGAAGGCCGAGAAGCCTGTTGCCGCGAAGGCACCGGCCGCCAAAAAGCCCGTAGCCAAGGCTGAAAAGCCTGTGGCAGCAAAGGCACCTGCGGCTGAAAAAGCTCCGACCAAGTCGACAAAAGATGCTGCACCTGCTAAGGCCGCGGCGAAGAAGGTAGCTCCCAAGGCGCCTGCGAAACCCAAGAAGTAAGAGCAACAGACGATGGCACATAAGAAAGCAGGCGGTTCTTCGCGCAACGGTCGCGACTCCGAATCTAAACGCCTCGGCGTCAAGAAGTTCGGCAGCGAAGCTGTGCGCGCCGGCAACATCATCGTCCGTCAACGCGGCACGAAGTGGTATCCGGGCGACAATGTCGGCCTGGGCCGCGATCACACCATTTATGCCCTAACCGACGGCCGAGTGGCGTTTCGCGATGGCAAGTTTGGTCGCAAATACGTCCACGTTGAAGCGATTATGCCGACGAGCGCGACGAAATAACGGGACCGGTCGATCAGGACTGCTCCCGGGAGGGGGCAGCCCAGATGAGACCGCCAAGCTAGGTTTCAAAAGGGAGAAGAGGGCAGCCCCCTCAGCTCCCTTTTTGTTTGCGTCCTTTTCTTCTCCCGAAACTGAAACATGGCGGCCCTAGCGGGGCGCCTGAAGGGGAAGGGATTTGACCATGTTCGCGCGCACCGAGCGACTACTGCTGAGACCGGGCTGGGCCGAGAATGCGCCCGCGCTGGCGCAGGCGATTGCCGATGAGGCGATCGTCCGCAACCTCGCGACCGCGCCCTGGCCCTACGCGCTGCGCGATGCCGAGGCATTCCTCGCCGCCCCGCGCGATCCGGTGCTGCCGTCGTTCCTGATATACGCGCGCACCACCGCGGCGCCAGCGCTGGTCGGCGCCTGCGGGCTTGGCCGCCGCCCCTCGGGCGCGGTCGAGCTCGGCTATTGGATCGCGCGCGATCACTGGAACCGGGGTTTCGCGACCGAGGCCGGCCACGCCTTGCTCGCCATCGCCGAAGCGCTCGCCCTGCCGCAGCTCGAAGCCTCGTTCTTCATCGACAATCCGGCCTCGGGCCGGGTGCTCGAGAAGCTTGGCTTCGTCCCCACCGGCCTGTCGGCCCCGCGCTACAGTTGCGCCCGCGGACAGGACGCAGTGGCGCGCCTGTGCCGCCGGGTATTAGTCAGAGAGGAAGTAAAGATCGCGGCGTAAATCATTCTCCCCACGCAAGCGCGAAGGGAGGAGCTAGCCTACGCCGCCCGCCGCACCTTCTTCGCGCTATCGAACGCCGCCCCGCTCATCGCCTCATAGTCAGCGATCAGCGCGCGGTCGTCCACGTTCCACGGGTGGAACCCGGGCAGGAAATACGCCACCCACGCGGCAAAGATCTTGCGCATCATCCCCGGCGACCCGAGCGCATACCAGCCAAGCTTGGCCCACGCCCGCGGCCCGACGACCCCGTCCTGCCGCATCAGCTCGAGCGTTCCCATGGTCCGGTCGACGACGAAGTTGCGCGTCACCAGCAGCATCACCAGCGCCTTTACCTTCCAGCGTTTGGCCGGCGTCCAGTCCTTGGTCGCGTGCAGCCAGGTGTCATAGGCAACGCCCTTATGCTCGATTTCCTCGCTCGCATGCCACTTCCACAGGTTCGCGGTCGCTTCCTCGGCCCCCTCGAGATGGCGCGGATCGGCCAGCAATTCATGCGCCAGGATGGCGGTGAAATGCTCGAGCGCCATGGTCGCGGCGAGGCTGACGATCTTCGGCTTGTCGCGCGTGATCGCCAAGCGCTTTTCGACCTGCGCCTCGAGCGCGGTCAAATCATAACCCGAATCCGCCGCGCGCCGATTGAACGCCAGATGTTCGCGGCTGTGGACCACTTCCTGCGTGGTGAAGTTCTTGATGTCCTCGGCCAGCTTAAGGTCCGCCCCGTCGCGAAACGCGCGCACGCTCTCGACGAAGAACGCCTCGCCCACCGGGAAGGTCGCCGACAGCGCATTGTACAGCGCGGTCGCCTCGACCCGCCCGCCGTGCCACAGCCGCGGAGTCGCCGCCTCGCGCCCAAAGCGCCGGTCGCGCGGGGTGATCGTCAAATCTGCGGGGGTAGGGGACAAGCTTGCGGCGTTCATCGAACCACTCCATGCGTTGACCATGAAAACTGGTCCTTGCTGACACAAATGTCAATAACCTTACCGCGTAAACGATTGACCCAGGACGAAAGCCGCGCCGCTGCGGTCGCCGCCGCGCGCGGCCTGCTGCTCGATCAGGGCGCCGCCGCCATCACGCTCAAGGCGGTCGCGGGCAAGATCGGCCGCACCCACGCCAATCTGCTCCACCATTTCGGCAGCGTCGCCGGGCTCCACCGCGCGCTGGCCGAGGACATTGCGGTCACCGTCTCGGCCTCGATCACCAGGGCCATCGCCAGCCGCCGCAAGGGCCTCGCCACCGAACGCGACGTGGTCGACGCGATGTTCGACGCCTTCGCCGATCAGGGCGCAGGCGAGCTGATCGGCTGGATCGCCCTCACCCGCCAGCGCGACGCATTGAAGCCGGTGATCGACACCATCGCCGCCATCGTCGCCGACTTCGCCGCCGCCGGCGACCAGCGCCCGATGGACAAGGTCACGCTCGGCCTGGTCCTGCTCGCGGTCGGCGACAGCCTGGTGGGGGAGGAAGTCGCCCAGGGCACCGGCCAGGCGCGAGCCGCGGTGCGCGAGATTGCGGTGCGACAGATCGCCGCGATGGTCGATCGGCCGTCATCTCTGTCCTGAGCTTGTCGAAGGGCCCGGCCTGATCCGGAATCCACCTACAGTGCGGCGATTAAGCGATGTTGTCGCCACCGGATGACCGACGGCCGCTTGCAAGCCAATTTCCGCCATCGGCCCGTCGCCGGGCCGCCGTCGAGCGCGCCAAAAAGGGCGCGACCTTGGTAGGTCGCGCCCCATTGATATTCAGTGTTGGACGTTATGCAGCCTGGAGCAGGTTGCTCGTCCGACGACGACGACGCAGCGAAACGCCCATCGCGCCGAAGCCGATCAGCATCATCGCCCAGGTCGCCGGCTCGGGCACCGCGCCCGGACCCGCACCGGTGCCAAGCTGAGCGAAGCTGGTGACGGTGTTGCCGCCAGCCGTCAGGTCGATCTGGTAGGTGTTGTTGATGTTCGGGTTGAAGTTCAGCCCGCTGAGGAAGCCGAACGTCAGCCGCGCACTGTTCTGGATGTCGCCGCTGGCGGTGGTCGTGTTGTCATTGCCAATGAACAGCGGGTTGTAGCTCGCGGTCTGGCCCGTGAGCAGGTTCGTGAGGAAGATGATGGATCCCGTCGTTGACCCGCCGCCCTCGACGCCGCCGATGCTGAAATCAAAGCTGATGGGAGTCGTGCCGAGCGCGAACGAATAGATGTTGTTGACGGACGCTGGCGCGGCGATGCCGGTCTGGTGAAAGCGAACCGCCAGTTCGTTGTTGCCGTTGGTCAGCACGGTGGCGTTTGCCGAAGGGTAGTTATTGCCGGTGCCATAAGTGAAGCCACCGGTCGGCGCGGTGTTGTAGGTCGTAACCTGCGCGCTGGCGGTCGCCGCAGCCGTCAGCGCAAACGCGCCGACCAGTCCCAGAATCAAAGTCTTCATATTCACTACTCCATTTTTGCCCATGGTCCGAAGTCGCGAACAGTTGAACCTGGCGTAGCAATTACGCCATGAAACCCGGAGGCCCGGGACAAGGACGACCAGGACAGCGTCCAGGTCAGCAATATCCCAAGCGGTTCGCCTCACCCTGAGAAACTTGACGCCAAACGTTACGTCGCAAAGACCCTTAAGAATGAATTAACCACAAGACAATGGGAATATGATAATCTTTATCGTCCCATATCAGGACGTTAGGTTGCACCCGAAACGATTTGCGCAAATTGTTCGACTAGGCGAAAGGTCGCGCGGAAACGGACGAAATTCTGGTCACATTGTCTGCGCTGACCGCTGTCGCGCACTGTCCGCCCTCGACCCATTGCGGACATTCGGCGGCCTCCTCATACTGCACGCATGACTGCTGTATGGGTCATTGTTGGATTGACGGCGTGGTTGCGTGCCACGTTCAGCCCGATACTGGTCTTCTTGCTGGTTCGAAGGTCTGCAAGGCCAACCGGCTCATCTAGGTGGCTATACTTGCTCTTTGCGCCAGCCGTGGCTGGAGCATGGTGGCTATCAGCATTTCTCTTTGTATTAGCGAATGGCGACCAGGATCGTGGGCCTGATGAGCGGGGGCTGGGTATCCTGCTCCTGCCGTCCATGGTCGTTTTGCTAGTCGTTGTCGGCATCTACTATGTTGGCCCCGTAATCGCCGCATGGAAGCACCGCAGATCGACCGGAGCCAATGTCCGCTAACCACCCATTCCTGCCACTTCGGCGCCAGCGGCCGCTTTCGACCCATTGCGGACATTAGCGGTCGGTCTGCTTTCGGCCACTTGCGGCCATCGGCTGCACATTTACGAACGGCTGGGTGCGGGAAAGGATCAGTGTACCTCGAGCGTCTCCTTGTGGGTCCAAGCGGTCAAACGAGTCTGCTTTTCGTTCCTCTTGATACCCATTCGATCTTCGAAAATAGACACCGGCGAATACCCGCGCAACGGATAATGGACCATTCGAAAATCTAGTCGTACAGCGGCACGATCACCCAAAGGCTGACAGGCGCTGTCGTTTGCCGGGTCGCTTGTACGCTACGTGATCGAGTCGACTGAACGACGAGGGAGTCGGTGGCGGAAATGCGGATTGCGGTCGTGGGAACGGGAATTGCGGGGCTGGCTTGCGCGGATGCGCTCGTCGCTGCCGGGCACAAGGTCGTGTGCTTCGACAAGGGGCGCGGGCCCGGCGGGCGGATGTCGACTCGGCGGGCGGAGAGCGACGGGCGCAGCCTGCAGTTCGATCACGGCGCGCAGTATTTCACCGTCCGCGACACGGACTTCGTCGATCAGGTCCGGCGGTGGGAGGCGGTCGGGGTCGCCGTGCGCTGGCTGGAGGCCGGCGACGACGCCTGGGTCGGCACGCCGGGCATGAACGCGCCCGTCCGCGCGCTCGCGGAGCACCAATCGGTGCATTGGGGCAGGAGTATCGAAGCGTTGCGTCGCGAGGAAGGCGGCTGGGTCGCGGTCGGCTCGGGCGATCCGGGCGCGTTCGACGCGGCGATCGTTGCGGTTCCCGCCGAGCAGGCGGGACCGCTGCTCGCCCCGCACCGGCAGGATTTTGCCGATTTGGCGGCGGGGACTCCTTCTCAGCCGAGTTGGACCGTGATGGCCGCCTTTTCCCAACGGCTAAGCACCGAGCAGGACATCGTCCGCGACCGGGGTGCGCTCGGCTGGGCCGCGAGGGACAGCGCGAAGCCCGGACGCGGCGGGCTAGAGAGCTGGGTAATCCAGGCGAGCGCCGATTGGTCGGCGCAGCATCTCGAGCAAGCACCGGAGAAGGTCGCGACGGTCTTGCTTGGGCTACTGGCATCGGAACTCGGCGTCCTCTTGCCTGCGCCCGTCTACCTTCACGCTCACCGCTGGCGCTTTGCAAGGAGCGGGCGGAGCGGCGAGCCGACCGCGTTATGGGACGCGTCGATCCAGCTCGGGGCCTGCGGGGACTGGCTCGCCGCTCCGCGGGTTGAGGCGGCCTGGCTTTCGGGGCGACGCGCAGCAGCGCTGATCGGCGAAGCGGTTAAGGTGAACGGAAGCGAGGGTCGATGATCTACATTGTCACCAATGCCGTGCCGATCTTGCTGGCGGGACTGGCCGGTGCGGCGTTGATTGCGTCACTTTGGCGATCGCGCGACGGTGGCATTGGACTGCTGATCGCCACGCTCGCCGGGTCGCTATGGCTCGCGGCGATCCTCGCCGGTGCGCTGATCCTAGCCCCGATCGACGCGCAGCGCTGGACGATCGCGCTGGGGAGCGCGTTCATCATCTGGGTCGGGTTCGTGCTGCCGACGCTGGTCGCGACGCTGCGGTCGCGCGGGGTCGGGTGGTTGGCGGCCTTGGCCGACGCCGGCGCCTGGCTCGCGGCGATGCTGCTGCAAGCGGCCGTTCTCCAGCTCGTCGGGCTGATCCGGCCCTGAGCTCCAGTGGCGGTCGGGCAAAGGCGGGCATTTGCAAACTTAGCTTCACGTAATGTCTGCTTTCGACCCATTGCGGACATTCGAAGCTGACACTCGAACGGCAGCTTCCGACCCAGTTGCGGTCGTTCACCGCCAGTTGTGCGATCCTCAATTGCGGTCGTTCTTGGCCTGTCGAAAATCGTGTTATCTGCCGTCATGTTGTTAATTATCGATCAGTCGTCGTCGCCGGTCGGCAACTGCGTCCAACTTGCGTAACAGGTCGGACCGGCGGAGTAGATTGTAGCAAGGAGGAACGCGAATTTCGTCATGGTCCAACGCAAGGCGTCGGCGTCCCAGCCTTGCAAAGCGGATATGCCGACAGTGAGCAACAAGCCAATGACAGCCACAAGGCCGAGAGTACGGAAAGCAACCAAGAACGCACGGTCACGTAATGTCCGGTCGAATTCGTCTACGCGTTCCTGACTTGTCCATGGTTTGATCGGTCCCCAAATCGGCATAAAATTAGCGACGCTGAAGCCAAGCATGAGCAGGGCGTAACCCCACCAAATCTTAGGCTGGCCGAAGTCAGCCGCGAAGCCGACAACAGCAAGGACCAGCGCGATTAGCGACGGCCAGCGTAATGGGCGTCGGCGCGGCCGCCATTCAGCCAAATCTGGTATTCCCGTCCAGCGCACGCTGCTATCTAAAAGCGCAAGGATGCTTTTGTGTCGGCTTTCGTGGCTCATGGTCGTTCTCCCGCGCGACGCAGGGCGTCGCTGATTGATGGGAATGGATCGAGCGAAAAAATCAACTCGATCGGCACGTCGAAAACCTTCGCAACCTTCAATGCGAGTTCGAGGCTCGGTTTGTAGTCGCCACGCTCGAGAAAACCGATGGTTTGCGAATTCACGTCAACCGCTTCCGCTAAGTCTCGACGACTGAAGCCACGGTCGTGCCGAAAGAGCGCAAGTCGATTGAACATGCAGTTTTAATAACGATTTATTGCAAATACACAACGATTGGTTTGCTCGGCCAGTAGAACCCGCAGCTGGAATAGCGGCGGGCTAACCGTCGCCTGATAATGCTGGCTTGCTTGAACGTCAGCTTTTCCGGGTTGGTGGTCCAAAACCCGACAGGCGGGAATCCACCCAATTTCGGCTGTCTAGGCAAAGTCCGCTTTCCACCCATTCCTGCCGCCAGCCGCCTTATGCCCGCTTTCGACCCATTGCAGACATTCTACGATGCCGTCAGACTGCGTCGATGGAGCGAAAAGCCCTAGTACGTAAGCGGTTTGCGCTTCTTGTGACGATTCTCTGGCTGGGGATCGCAGGAACGATCGTCGTCGTTGCGCAGAATGTTGCGCATTTCAGTCCGTGGGAATTCATAATTCCAGGGCCGGACCCATGGACATGGCTGGCCCCGTTGGCGCTTTTCGGCACTCCGCTTCTACTAGCGATTTCGATTACTGTTTCGAGGTCGTTCGCACGCTGGCTGATTTGGCCCGCTCTGCTGCTCTTGACCCTACCTTTGTTGGGATACTCAGCGCTGATCATCTTTCCTAAGCAAACGGGTTACTACGACCGTGATGATGCCGATCGCCAGCCAGACAATGGTCCGTGAGAGCAGCCTGCGCGGGAGGGGAGCTACGCGGCCGCTTTCGACCCATTGCGGACATTAGCGACGAGGTGCCAGAAGCGTGCAGATGAGCGACGATTGGCGAGCCGAGGTTCTGGAGACCCTGCCGTATTTGCGGGGCCACAGATTCGTCAGGAAACCCTACAAGGCTTATCGGCCTGATTGGGAACATGACCACTGCGCCGTTTGCGGCGTGACCCTTGCTGAGCCGACTGTTGAGGGCGACGACATTCTCCACGAGGGTTATGCCATCACGTCGGATTATGAACATGGTGCGGATTACGAATGGGTCTGCGCCGAGTGCTTCGCCGGGTCCAAGGATGTGATGGGTTGGAAGGATGTGACGCCGGTCTGACCGCAATGCCTGCTTTCCACCCAATCCTGACATCGGCCACAAAGCTCTTCCAAAATAGGAATTCGCCTGCTTGGCTGACCGGGTCATTCGGGCTCTTTTACATTGTCGATTCGCTGTCAGCTTCCCCGGGCCGCACGACCCGCGCCGAGGGAATCCCCTGCGACAGGCTTAGGTTTACAAAACGCCCCGAAAAAGCCGTCGAACTCGGTAACCTTTGTCACTTTAACGGGCACATCCGCCCGCGCTCCCGCCCTCGCCTTCCGCGCCCTCTTCGCCTAAAGGGCCGCCATGCATTTTCTCGATCAGGCCAAGATTTTCATCCGCTCGGGTGCGGGCGGCGCGGGGGCGGTCGCGTTCCGGCGTGAGAAGTTCGTCGAATATGGCGGGCCCAATGGCGGCCAGGGCGGCAAGGGCGGCGATATCGTGTTCGTCGCGGTCGCCGGGCTCAATACGTTGATCGACTTTCGCTACACCCAGCATTTCCGCGCCGCGCGCGGCAAGGGTGGATCGGGGTCGAACATGACCGGCGCCGGCGGCGACGATCTGGTCGTCCAGGTGCCGGTGGGCACGCAAATCCTCGCCGATGACGAAGATCGCACCCTGCTCGCCGACTTCACGACCGAAGGCCAGACGATCCATTTCCTGCGTGGCGGTGACGGGGGGCGCGGCAATGCCAGTTACAAGACCTCGACCAACCGTGCCCCGCGCCAGCATGGGCCGGGCTGGCCGGGCGAGGAACGCTATGTCTGGTTGCGGCTCAAATTGCTTGCCGATTGCGGGCTGCTCGGGCTGCCCAACGCGGGCAAGTCGACCTTCCTCAACCGCACCACCAATGCGGTCGCCAAGGTCGGCGAATATCCGTTCACCACGCTCCGCCCGCAGCTTGGCGTGGTGCGCCACAAGACCCGCGAGTTCGTCCTCGCCGACATCCCCGGGCTGATCGAGGGTGCGGCCGACGGAGCCGGGATCGGCGATCGCTTCCTCGGCCATGTCGAGCGCACTCGGGTGCTGCTCCACCTGGTCGATGCGGCGGGCGAGGATCCGGTCGAAGCCTGGCGGATCGTCCGCGGCGAATTGGAAGCTTATGGCGCCGGGCTCGAGGACAAGCCCGAGGTGCTCGCGCTGTCGCGCGCCGATCTGCTGAGCACGGCCGAGATCAAGCAGATCGAAAAGAAGCTCGCCAAGGCCTCGGGCACCGCGCCGTTCATCATCTCGGCGGCGACCGGGACGGGGATCGAGCCGTTGCTCGATGCCATCCTCGACAAGGTCACCGGCGAGAAAGCCAGCGAGATCGAGGAAGTCCACGAGGGCGAATGGTCGCCGCTCTGACGGGTCGTCCGCTGAATTTGGCGATCACCGGCGGCACCGGTTTCGTCGGCCAGCGCCTGCTCGACCGGGCACTTGGCCAGGGTCATTCCGTTCGCGCCCTAACCCGCCGCCCGCAAGCGCCGCGCGATGGCGTGACTTGGGTCGAAGGCGCGCTCGATATGCCCGACAGCCTCGCTGCTCTGGTCGATGGAGCCGACGCCATCATCCACGTCGCCGGCGTGGTCAACGCCCCCGGCGCCGCGGGGTTCGAGGCCGGCAACGTCATCGGTACCGGCGCGATCCTCGCCGCCGCCGAGCAAGCCGGCATTCCGCGCTTCGTCCACACCAGCTCGCTCGCCGCCCGCGAACCGCAACTTTCGCTCTACGGCGCATCGAAATCTCGCTCCGAAGCCCTCGTCACCGCCTTCCCGCTCTCGACAATCATCGTCCGCCCGCCGGCGGTCTACGGCCCCGGCGACCGCGAAATGCTCGAGATGTTCAAAATGGCGAGGCGCGGCTTCGTCCTCCTCCCGCCGAGCGGCCGCTTGTCGCTGATCCACGTCGACGACCTCGCCAGCCTGCTGCTCGCACTCGTCGGATCGACCGATACCGGCGTGATCGAACCCGACGACGGCCAGCCCGGCGGCTGGACCCACCGCGCGTTCGGCGAGGCGCTCGGCGCCGCAGTCGGCCGCAAGGTCCGCACCATCTCGATGCCGCGGCTGATCCTCGCCCTCGCCGCCCGCGCCGATCGGCTGGCGCGCGGTGCCAACGCCAAGCTGACCCCCGACCGCGCGGCGTATTTCGCGCATCCCGACTGGGTTGCCGATCCGGCCCGCGCGCCCGCCGCGTGGCACGCCGCCATCCCGACCGCGCAAGGTCTCGCCGACACCGCGAGCTGGTATGCGGCGCACGGCTGGCTCGATGGCCCGGCTATTTGAGGAGGTTGTAGATCAGCTGGCCGACCACCGTCGCTGCGGTGACGATCATCCCCCAGAAGAAAAAGGTGTAGCTCCAGAACAGCCACTTGAACTTCGTGTCGCGGAGGACGTGCCCGTGATCCCACAAGTCGCGGGTTAGCCGGCGGTACGTTTCCTCCTCGGACCCCAGCACGCGCATCATCTCGTCGACGAATTCCTCGCGCGGGCAATCGATGTAGCTGCCGAAGAACAGGATATTGACCTTCTCGGCCGTCACCGGGTTCAGCGCCTTGCGCATCCGGTTGGGGCGCACGGTGAGCACGCCGAACAAGGTCGCGATGAACGAAAACATGGTCAGCACGAGCAACGGCGTGCTTGCCTTGCCTTCCGAAATGCTGCCGATCGAGAGCGAGAAGACGACGAAGCTCGCGCCGAGCAGGATCGAGGCCTTGCTGTCGGCCATCCCGGACAAGGTGAGGTTAGTTGAGTTGGCCGCCATCAGGAGGTTGTGAACCTCCTTCGGGAATTCATAGTCATGGTCGCCGAGCTGCGGCACGCGGCCATCGTCGACGACGATTTTGATCGGTTCGCGCTCGCTCATCATGCCACCCCGCGAATCGCAAATGCCGCGACACTAGCAAACATGCCGGTGATGAAAATTGAATAAGCGACCTTTAGCAGCCGATATTTCTTGTGCGCCAGCACCTGCCCGTTCTGGTAAACGTCGCGGGCGACCATCGCCAAAAACGTCTCCTGATCGGCCAGCCGGTTGAGCATCTCGGCGACATATTCGTCTTCCTTCATGTCGGCGAAACCACCGAAGAACATGAGGTTGCGCTCGCCCTGCAAATCCTTGGCGGCATGGATCGTCGGCATCACCGCCACCGCCGAGATCACCGCCGACAGGAAGGCGGAGATGCCGAGCACCAGCAACGGCAGCGGCAAATGTCCGCGCGACGTCGCCTGCGCCACGCAGATCGTGAACACCACGAACGACGCGACCATCATCATGCTCGCCTTGCGGTCGGCCATTGCCGACAGGTGATATTGCGCCTGGCTCGCGGTGCGGATCGCCTGGATCGCGTCGCCGCCATATTTACGTGTCTCGGTCATTACCCCGCCTCGCCCTCTTTGCGCCCCAATCGATTGCGAAACGCCACTGCCCCAACTAGGACCATATGATGACCGATCGCGACATTACTGCTGGCAAGATACTGGCCCTGATTGAACCATTCAACAAGAAGGGTGTCGAAGTCACCGAGGCGACCCGGTTTGCGCAGGACCTGGAATGGGACAGCCTGACCGTGCTCGACTTCGTTGCCAACACCGAGGACGAGTTCGACATCCTCATCACCATGAATCAGCAGGCCGAGATCGAAACCGTTGGCCAATTGGTCGACGCGGTCTTGGCGATTAAGGCGGCCTGACGTGGGCGATCTGTTCGACAAGTTCGATGCCCTCATCGGCCAGCGCGAGGCGTTGCTGTCGACCGGGCTGACCGATCCGTTCAACCTGGTGATGGAGAAAGTGATCTCGCCAACGGTCGCGATTTGCAGCGGCCGCAGAACGATCCTGCTCGGCACCTACAATTATATGGGCATGACGTTCGATCCCGACGTCATCGCCGCGGGCAAGCAGGCGTTCGACGAATATGGCTCGGGCACCACTGGCAGCCGCGTGCTCAACGGCACCTATTCGCCGCACAAGGATTGCGAGGCCGCGCTCAAGGAATTTTATGGGATGGACCATGCGATGGTCTTCTCGACCGGCTACCAGGCCAATCTCGGGATCATCAGCACCATCGCCGGCAAGGATGATTATATCGTCCTCGACATCGACAGCCATGCCTCGATCTACGACGGTTGCGCGCTGGGCAATGCCAATATCGTCCCGTTCCGCCACAATGATGTCGATGCGCTCGAAAAACGCCTCAAGCGGATCCCCGAGGGCGCTGGCAAATTGGTCATTCTCGAAGGCGTCTATTCGATGCTCGGAGACATCGCGCCGTTGAAGGAAATGGTCGCGGTGTCGAAGGCGGCAGGCGCGATGGTGCTGGTCGACGAGGCACATTCGATGGGCTTCATCGGCGAGCATGGCCGCGGCGTCGCCGAAGCCGAGGGCTGCCTGGACGACGTCGATTTCGTCATCGGAACCTTCTCCAAATCGGTCGGGACGGTCGGCGGCTTCTGCGTCTCCAACCATCCCAAGTTCGAGATTATGCGACTGGTGTGCCGACCCTATGTCTTCACTGCATCGCTCCCACCAAGCGTCGTTGCTGCCGCTGCAACCTCGATCCGCAAGCTGATGCACGGCGCCGAAAAGCGCGCGCATCTGTGGGCCAATTCGAAGAAACTCCACGCCGGGCTGAAGGCGCTCGGCTTCACGCTTGGCACCGACACGCCCCAGTCGGCGATCATTGCGGTGATCATGCCCGACCTCGAGCAGGGCGCGATGATGTGGGAGGCGTTGCTCAACGAGGGATTGTACGTGAACCTCGCCCGTCCGCCAGCAACCCCGGCCAACATGACCTTGCTGCGCTGTTCCTTATGCGCCGAACATTCGGGCGAGCAGGTCGACGAAATCCTCGGCATGTTCGCCGCTGCCGGTCGGGCGACGGGGATCATCGCCTGATCGCTCGGGACTCTTTCGCATCGGCGCGATGAAGACTAGGACGAGCCAATGAGCAACGGCGGGGACGATGCGCGGGGCGACTGGCGGGGCGGTTGGGCCGCGGCGATCGCTTTCATCGCGACTCTCGTCCTGCTTGGCATGGTCGTGCTGGTCTCCTTCTCCAACGACGCACGCGAGGAAGCGCTGACTGCTGAGCGGCACGCTTACGATGTGGCGCTGGTGTCCCGCAGCGTCAGCTCGAGCGCGTCGCGTGCCGAAGCCGCGCTCGGCCGGTTCGTCCTCGACGAGGAAATCAAAACTAGCGGCAACATTTACTACAGCCAGTGGCGGCTGGCTGGGAGCCAGATCAATCAGCTCAAGGCTTTGGTCCGCAACAATCCCGACCAACTCGAGCGCGTTCGCGATCTTGAGGCGCTCTATTCCCTGCGCGGTGACGAACTGGCGCTTCCGGCGCGCGCCGCAGTGCTCAAGAAGGGCCAGGGCGGAACGTCCTACTTCTTCGCCGCCGGCAAGACCCACACGCAGGAAAGACTCGACCAGAAGCTCGACGAAATCGCCTCCGCCGAGCGGGATGCGCTGCGCGAACGGATCACCCGGAGCCAGATCGTTACGGCCGAAGCCGACCGGCTGACCGATTATCTCAGCTGGCTTGGGATCATCGTCGGGCTTGGCGCGATCTTCCTCGGGCTGGTCGCGGTCCAGGCGCTGCGCCAGAACGCCGCCGCGCGCCGTCAGGCCGAGAGTGAGTCCGATCGCGCCGCGCAGCTGGAGGAAGCGGTCCGCGACCGGACCCAGGAATTGTGGGAGGCGAACCAGGCGCTCAAGTCCGAGGCGATCGAACGCCAGGCGGCCGAGGCCCAGCTTCGCCAAGTGCAGAAAATGGAAGCGGTCGGCCAGTTGACCGGCGGCATCGCGCATGACTTCAACAATATGCTCGCGGTCGTCGTCGGCGGGATCGACCTCGCGCGCCGTCGGCTGAGCGGCCCGCGCAAGGAAGTGATGCACCACCTGACCAGTGCGATGGAGGGCGCAACCCGCGCTGCTGCCCTGACCCGCCGCTTATTGTCCTTCGCCCGCTCCGAGCCATTGCTTCCGGAGCGGGTCGAAACCAGCGAGCTGGTCGGCAACATGTCCGATTTGCTCGACCGCACATTGGGCGAGCAGATCCGCATCGAACGCAAGCTGGCGCTCGACGCCTGGCCGGTATTCGTCGATCCGCACCAGCTTGAAAATGCGATCCTCAATCTCGCGGTCAACGCGCGCGACGCGATGGACGGCGAAGGCCAGCTGACGATCGCCTCGTCCAACGTCACCATGACCGCCAATTCGGTCGGCGACATCCAGCCGGGGGACTATCTCAAAATCTCGATCGCCGACGAAGGCTGCGGGATGAGCGACGAAGTCCGCGAGCGTGCGTTCGAGCCGTTCTTCACCACCAAGCCGGTCGGCAAAGGCACTGGACTCGGCTTGAGCCAGATTTTCGGCTTCGCGCATCAGTCGGAAGGCGAGGTCGGGATTGAAAGCGCGACCGGAAAGGGAACGACCGTGTCACTCTATCTTCCGCGGACCAAGGCGATCGCGCCGATCCGCATCCAGCCGCAGGTCAATGGCCGAGTCCTCGAGCCGACCGTTCCCGGCGCACGGATCCTGCTGGTCGAGGACGATCCGCGGGTCCGCGCGGCGACGGTCGGCGCGCTTGAGGATCTCGATTACCAGCCGATGGCCTGCTCGAGCGGCGCAGAGGCGATCGTGGCGTTCGACGGCGAGATCTTCGATCTCGTCATCTCCGACGTCATCATGCCCGAAATGACCGGCCCCGAGCTGATCCGCATCATCAAGGCCAGAAGGCCCGACGTCGCGGTGTTATTCGTCACCGGTTACGTCGGTGATGGCGAGGGCGACGATTTGGTCGGCTACGAATTGCTGCGCAAGCCGTTCACCGTCAGCGCGCTTGCCAATGCGGTCGCTTCGGCATTGTCGCGCCATGGCCGCCCGGCTAGCGGATCGCCCCCGATTTCAGGAGCCGCGGCAGCAGGCTGATCGCGGCCAGCAACGGATGGCGCTTCTGCCACGGTTTGAGCAGGATCTTGGTCCCCGCGTGGCGGTTGATCTTCCACGCAATATAGTCCGCGCCGCCGGCATAAGTCGCGCTCGCCTTGACCAGCCTGAGCACCGACAGCGCCTTGCCTTCGACCCGCCGCCGACCCCATCGGCCCGCATTGCCGGCGACCAGTGGCGCGGCCGCCTCGCCAAAGCAGCGATATCGATCGGGCTCGGCATCGACCACCGACTGACTGCGGCCCTTGCGCTCGGCGCGGAGCTCGGCCGAATAGGTCAGCGCAAATGCCCGCCGCCACCAGTCGAGAATGTCCTCGCCCGCGATGCGCCCCGCTGCGCCAAGCAAGGTCGGTGCCGCCTTGGCGACCGCATCAACCGCCCGGCCTGTTGCGGCGTCATCGCTCGCCCACACGAGCCGCGAAGGCTGCGCGAACCGCGCCCACACCGACACGTTGCGCGTCGCGGGTCCGTTGAGCCGATCGAAGTCGGTTTCACTCAGCACCGCATATTTGGCCATCAGCCCATCATGCTCGAACGGAAAGACGTTGGGCGGGATCAATCGGTTGGCGGTCGCCATCCAGCGCTTTGCATAAGCCGCGCGATAGTCGGACACGATCAAATAGAAATCGAGCATCAGGCCGTCGAACTTCGCCTCTCTGAGGCACGATCCGTAGAACAGCAAAGCGCGGCTGGCGTCGTCATGTTTCGCCGCGATCGCCTGCGCCATCGCGCGCACTCGCGGATCGACCGGCATGTCGAGCTCGGCCGCCACAAGCTCGCGAAGACTGCCCATAGCGAGGTTCAGGCGGCGAGGCGGACGAACGACAAAGGCGAGGCGCGGCGCAGGTAGATCGGGTGGCCAATCTCCGCGCTGAAGGTTTCGCCGTCGAGGATCACCTGGCTCGAATCACCCTCGATGCTGATCTCGTCGGCTTCCTCGACATGGATCCCGGCCATCTTGGTCCGCCCGAGCCGCCCGCGCAGCGTCGCGACGAAGGCGCGCAGCAACGACCCCGAATGCTGTTCGACGGCGAAGAATTTCAGCGTCCCGCCGCTTTGCCCGCTAAGCTCGCTCGACAGCAGGAGCCGTTCCAGCGTGGTCACCGCAAGCAACGCGAACCGCCCCGTGATCGCGCCCTCGCGGCGCACCGAAATGCTCAACGGACGCGGATCGGGGGGAAGGAACTTCGCCTTCAAGCCAACGACTTGCTGGAGGACCACGGCGATTGCGGTGAGCAAATGGCTGATCGAATTGGGCAGGCCAAGCGGATAGATTCGGTGGCGGCAGTAAAGCATGATGTCGGCCAGCCCGGCGCCGCCAAGGAACATGCCGATCACCGGCTTGCCGCCCTTGGCCCCGCCGCTCAGCGCGATCATCTCACGCGCCACGAGGTGCGGGGCGAGATCATGCTGGGCGAGCGCGACCAGCCGCTTAAGGGTGGTCACCGGGTCGCCGTGAACCCCTAGATCCATCGCGATCAAATTGGTCTTGCCGCTGGGCAGCACGGCGACGGGGGGTACCTCGCCGAGCGCATAATGGTCGCCGTTGTGCAATTCGGTCAGCGCCGCCTGGACGGTGCCGTCGCCGCCATTGATCACCAGCAGCTTGGGTTTGACCCGCGCGATGGTCTTCATTGCCTCGCCGATCTGCTCGGCATGCTCGACTTCGTAATGGAATACATCGGGATGGTCGGCGCAAAAGGCGCGGATTCGCGGCAGCTGTGCGATATTGCCCGTCGAGCGCGGGTTCGACAGCAAGGCGATCCGCGGGCGCACCATCAGCCGGGCTGGCCGACTGCCGCTAGGCCGGGATGACGACGATAAAGCATACTTTTGTCTCTCGGTTCGCTATAGCCGGACGGCTTGGTGCCGACCTTTGGGTGGCCAGGCTGGCATTCATCGGCGCGCTTTGCGGCCAAATCATGGTGTTGGGACGACAAAGTTGCGCAGCGGGAAATTGATTGACCGCTATCTGGCGAAAACCATCGCCGTTCCGATGATCGGATCTTTGATCCTCGCCGCCATGCTGCTCGTGCTCGAAAAGATGCTGCGCCTGTTCTCGTTCGTGGTCGATGCCGGCGGGCCGGTCAGCGTCGTTTGGCGGATGCTGGCCAATTTGCTGCCCGAATATTTCAGCCTCGGGATCCCGATCGGGCTGATGCTCGGTATCCTGCTGGCGTTCCGCAAGCTGGCGCTGTCGTCCGAACTCGACGCGCTGCGCGGCATGGGAATGGGTTTCGGCCGCTTGCTCCGCGTACCATACATGTTCGCCGCGGTGATGATCTTGATCAACCTCGCCATCGTCGGCTGGCTCGAGCCAATCTCTCACTACCGCTACGAGGGGCTGCGCTTCGACCTTCGCTCGGGCGCGCTCGGCGCGGCGATCAAGGTCGGCGAGTTCAACCGTCTGGGCAAACGGCTGACGCTCAGGATCGACCATAGCAACGACCATGGCACGCAATTGAGCGGCATCTTCATCGCCATGGATGACAACAACGGCACCGCAGTTTCGGCGACCGCCGAGCGTGGCCAGTTCCTCGCCACCGACGATCCCGAGACGATCATCTTCCGCCTGAAACAGGGCCGGTTGATCCAGCAGGCGACCAAGTTCAACACGCCGCGGACATTGGCGTTCGACAGTTATGACTTGCCGATCAACCTGCCGGCCGGCGACCGCTTTCGCCAGCGCGGCGATGGCGAGGAGGAACTGACCTTACCCGAAGTGGCGCGCCAGGCTTTCTCGGGCGGCGATGTGAAGACTCGCCGGGCGGCCTGGGCCGACATGAACTTCCGGCTGGTCGAAGTCGCGATCATGCTGATGCTGCCGTTGCTGGCGGTCGCGCTCGCCGTTCCGCCCAAGCGAAGCAATTCATCGCTCGGCATCTTCCTGTCGATCATCATGTTCGTGACCTATCACAAGATCAATCAATACGGCCTTCAGATGGGCACACAGGGGCGGATCGAACCATCGCTGGCGTTGTGGGTGCCATTCGTCCTGATGAGCGCGCTGATCGCGTGGATGTATCATGTGCTCGCCCACCGGCCCGGCGGGCAGCCGATCGGGACGCTCGAGCGTGGTGCATCGAAGATCACCTCGACGCTCCGCAAATTGCTGCCCAAGCGGGCGGTGAGCGCATGATCAATTTCGACTTCTTCCCCTCGCGCCAGATATGTTTCTACCTGATCCGGTTGTTCCTGACCCGGAGCGCCGCGGTGCTGCTGCTGCTGGTGATGGTGCTGATGGCGCTCGATTTGCTCGGCGAGTCGGGCAATATCCTCAAGGTCCAGGGCAATGGCCAAGCCGAGCTGTTGCATTATGTCGCCTTGCGCGTGCCACTGCTGATCCAGAAATTCCTGCCGTTCGCGGTGCTGCTCGGCACGTTGGTCACCTTCACCGGGCTAAGCCAGCATAGCGAAGTGATCGCAATGAAGGCCGCCGGGCTGTCGGCGCACCAGATTTTGGCGCCGTTGATCCTGGCGAGCCTATTGATTGCCGGACTCGCCTTTGCCTTCAACGAACGGGTTGCGGTGCGATCGGCGCGGACGGTCAATGCGTGGTCCGACAATGATTATGAGCCGCTGCGCGAGTCGAGCGACTTGCTGTCCAACGTGTGGCTCAAGGTCGATAATGAATTCGTCCGCGCGCGGCTGGTGTCGGGTCGCGGCGCATCGCTCAGCTTGCGCGACGTCACGATTTACGAACGGTCGGGGCCGACGCTCGACCGCGTGATCGATATCGCCCGCGCGGTGCAGGATGGCCCGCGCTGGCGGTTCGAAAATGTGCGCAGCTACGACGCCAACATGAACCTCGTCCGGCAACAGGCGACGGGTTTCGGGCTTGCCGGGGTCACCCCCGACAGCTTCACCCTGGCCAAGGTCCAGCCCGACGAGCATGACTTCATGGAATTGCGCGGATCGATCGCGGAGCTCGAGGCGGCGGGCCGCCCGACCGACGAGGCAAGGTCGGGGCTGTGGCACAAATTGAGCGGGCCATTGTCGGTGGTGCTGATGCCGTTGTTGGCCGCACTGGCCGCCTTCGGACTGGCGCGATCGGGCAAGGTGCTGCTTCGCGCCGGGGCCGGGATGGGGCTCGGGTTCGCCTATTTCGTGGTCGACAACCTCAGCCTCGCGCTCGGCAATGTCGGTGCTTATCCGGCGTGGCTGGCGGCGTTCGCGCCATTCTTCCTGTTCCTGCTGATCGGCGAAAGCCTGCTGATCAGGAGTGAGGAGTAGATCCGCGCCACGAGCTGACCGCAAGCCGCCCGACGAGCGGAAACAGTCCGCGATAATTGGCCGAATGATAGGCCGAATCGTCGCCCATCTCGATCCGCAAGCGGCGATGCGCGACCGGCAAGGCGTGATACGGAATGCCGGGCAGCAGATGATGCAGCGCGTGATAGCGAAGCCCGACCGGCGCCCACAGTTCGGCCCAGATGCCCGGCGGGGGCACGTTGACGGTATCGAGATATTGCTCGGTGACGCTCATCGGATCGCCGTCATTCTCCCACAGATGCGCCACCAAAGTGCGGACTTGGTTGAGCAGCATCACGCCCGAAGCGACGGCGAGAAAGATCAGGAACGACCGCAGCGGGATGATGCCGGTGGCGACCATCGCCAGCAGTGCAATCCCCCACAGGCTCGCTGCGCCTTCCATCCACGCCCATTGCCGCGCGAACTCGCCTTCGGGCGACTTGCGGCGGAACAGGGGGTTGATCTGCAGGCCCGAGAAGCGCGCGACGACGAGCCTGCGCAGCGGTGGGATCAGCATCGACAGCGGCGCCAGGATTGCAAAGCGGAAGATCAGCGCGACCGGCGCGAGCAAGGCGGCGAGGACGAACACCGGCAGCGTCCACGGCTTCATCAGCGCCAGCGGGAGATATTCGGGATCCTCGACCGTGCCATAGCGGATCTTGGCGTGGTGCATGTTGTGAATGCCTTCGTACATCAACGACGGCACGAACAACGGCACCCCGACCAATGCATTCCAGGCGAGCTTGAAACCCGGCAACGAGCCGGCCTTGAGATGGGTGATTTCGTGGATGAACAGCCCGGCGCGGTAAAGCGCGAGGATCGCCACCACGCCAGCGACCAGCGCCAGCACCGGAGTCGCGATCGTGAGCGCCAGCGCGCCATAGCCGATCACCGCCGACCCGATCATGTCGGCCCAGTAGATTGCCGGAATGGGACTGTTCAACTGCCGCGTGAGGTCGGCGGCCGCGCGCAGCATTGCCTTGTCGTCTTTTGGGCGATCATCAACGGCGCCGTCCCCGCGGCGGCGAAGACGGCGATCGGCCTGCCCCACTGGGGCGGCGTTCTTGGCGAGTGCGGTGATGGTCATAAATTTTTGTCCGACCGGCGGAATGGATGGAGATAGTGGCGTGATCATGGCGATTAAAGGGTGCGCGGCGGGCGCGCGTGACAAGCTGGGGGTGAAACGCTAGCCCGACGAATATGAACGACATCAAAATCCGTACCGTCGCCACCAAGCAGGACCGCAAGGCGTTCGTCGACTTTGCGTGGGCGGTGTACAAGGACGATCCGGCGTGGGTCCCGCCATTGAAGGACGAGGTCCACGGCCTGCTCGACCCGAAGAAGAATCCATGGTTCGGGCATGGCCGCGCAGCCCTGTTCCTGGCTGAGCGGGAGGGCCGCGTGGTCGGGCGGATTAGCGCGCAGGTCGACGATTTGGTCCAGACGCACATGGAGGCGGGGCTGGGCCAATGGGGCATGTTCGAAGCGCTCGATGGCGAGACCGCGGCGGCACTGATCGCGCATGCGGAAAGCTGGCTCCGGACTGAGGGAATGACCAAGGCGCTGGGCCCGATCTCGATCTCGATCTGGGATGAACCCGGGCTGCTGATCGACGGCTTTGACCAGCCGCCGATGGTGATGATGGCGCACCATCTGCCCACCTATCGCGCGTGGATTGAGGGGGCGGGCTACACCAAGGCCAAGGACCTCTACACCTACCAGCTCGACATCCGCATCGACATGGTCCCGGTGATCGACCGGCTGATCAAGGCGGGCGAGAAGAACCCGCGCATCCGCATCCGAGAAGTCGACAAGTCCAACTTCGACAAGGAAGCCGCGATCATCATGGCGTTACTCAACGACGCCTGGTCGGACAATTGGGGCTATGTCCCGCTGACCGAGGCCGAGATCGCTTATGCGGGCAAGAAACTGAAGCCGATCATCTATGAGGATCTGGTGCGGATCGCCGAGGTCGATGGCGAGCCGGCGGCGTTCATGATCACCATTCCCGACGTCAACGAGATGATCCGCGACCTCAACGGCGACCTGTTCCCGTTTGGCTGGGCGAAATTATTGTGGCGGCTGCGCAAGCCGCGCACGACGCGCGTCCGGGTGCCGCTGATGGGGGTGGCCAAGAAATATCAGGGCGGGCGGCTGGCGGGGCAGCTCGCGTTCATGCTGATCGAATATATCCGCCGCGCCTGCGTCACCAAATATGGCGTGCATTATGGCGAATTCGGCTGGGTGCTGGAGGATAACCAGGGAATGATGTCGATCGCCCAACTGCCCGGCGCGGAGATCAATCACACGTACCGGATATATCAAAAAACCTTAGGCTAGCTCGATGCACACCGGGGCATGGTCGGAGGCTTTCTCCTCCCCGCGCGCCCATTTGTGAACCTCGGCGTTGCGCAGCCGATCGGCGGCTTGGGGCGAGCACAGCAGATGATCGATGCGGAACCCCGCATCGCGCTGCCACGCGCCGGCCTGGTAATCCCAGAAGGTGAACAACTTGGGCTCACCCGGATGGAGCGCGCGCAAGGCGTCGGTCCAGCCCTGGTTGACGAGCGTACGGTAGGCGGCCTGGCTCTCGGGCTGGAACAAGGCGTCGCCCGCCATCGCGCGGCGGCTGAAGGTGTCGCGATCCTCGGGGATGACGTTGTAATCGCCGGCGAGGACGGTTGGGCGTTCGGCGGCGAGCAGGCCGGCGGCGTGGGCATCGAGCCGCGCCATCCATTTGAGCTTATAGTCGAACTTCTCGGTCCCGATCGGGTTGCCGTTGGGCAAATAGATCGAGGCGACGACCAATCCATCGACCTCGGCCTCGATATAGCGGCTGTGCGTATCATCGGGGTCGCCGGGCAGGCCAATTTGGCGGAGCGTCGGTTGAGCGCCCCGGCTAAGGATCGCGACTCCGTTGAAGCCTTTTTGCCCGTGCCACACCGCCTGATAGCCCGCCGCCTCGATATCGCCGATCGGCAGCGCATCATCGGCGCACTTCAGTTCCTGCAGGCAGACGACGTCGGGAGTTTCGCGCGCCAGATACTCGATGAGGCGCGGCAGGCGCGCGCGGATGCCGTTGAGGTTGTACGTGACCAGCCGGGTCATCAGACCGAGAAGCTCGACCCGCAGCCGCAGCCCGAGGCCGCATTGGGATTGGTGACCTTGAACGCCGAGCCGCCGAGATCCTCGACATAATCGACCGCCGAACCGCGCAATAGGTCGAGGCTGACCGGATCGACCACCAAAGTCACGCCATCAGTCGCACTGCGAGAATCATCTGCGGCGAGTGACCCGAGTTCGAACTTGTAGGAGAATCCAGCACAACCGCCGCCGTCGACCGACAGCCGCAAAACGGGGTCAACGCCCTGTTTTTGCGCGATAAACGCTACGCGCTTGGCGGCGGAGCTGGTGAGGGAGATTTGGTCTGTCACGATTGAGAGATAGGGCCCACTGGGCTTTGCTGCAAGCAAGCTCCGCCCTGGAGTTGATCCGGGGTTAGCGGCCAGCGATCGGCGGCCCGCCCAGCGCGACATGCGCGCCGTCCATCGGCACGCCGGCGCCATTGCGCATCGCGAGGAGATAGTCGGTCGACTTCATGAACGGGATCGGATTGACCGCCTTGCCCTCGATCCGCACTTCATAGTGCAGGTGGCTTCCGGTCGAGCGGCCGGTCGAGCCCATGCGGGCGATCAGCTGGCCGCGGGCGATGCGCTGGCCGGCTGTGACGAGGATCTGCGACAGATGCCCGTAGCGCGTTTCGATGCCGCGGCCATGGTCGAGCTTGATGAGGTTGCCATAGCCGCCATTATTCCAGCCCGCAGCGCTGACCACGCCGTCGGCGGTGGCGTAAATCGGGGTGCCCATCGGGCCGGCGAGATCGATCCCCATGTGGCGCGCGACGCTGCCGCTGAAGGGATCGGCGCGGGTGCCGTAGCCCGAGGTGAACGCGGCGATCTTGACCGGCTTTTCCGACGGGATGGCGATCGCGCCGACCTGGAGATTGTCGAGCTTCTTCCAGCTGGAGAAAAGCTGCTTGAAGGTCATGTCGCTGTCCTTGCCGACCGGCTCGAACGGCCCGCCCTGACCTAGCGCCGTCCCCTGACTGAGCGCCGCCCCCTGACTGAGCGACTGGGCGGCGGAGGTGGTTGCGATCTTGCGCAGCACGGCCGGATCGACATTGTCGCCGGCGAGCATCGATGCGAGCAATTGCTGGCGATCCTCGATGATCTTGATCTTCTGTTCGGTAAGCGAGGCAAGGCGGGAAATATCGTTGGAAACCGTCGTCGCGACCGGCGTCGCCACGGCGGCGGGGGTAAACACCCGAACCATCGAGTAAGCCGAGAAAGCAACCAGCAGGCCGAGCATCAAAGCGAGCAACATCTGCAGGTCGCCCGACAGGCGGAGGCGGCGAAGCTGCTTGCCGTCATGGACGAACAGGTCGCGGTCGCGAAACAACGCGCCCGATGCTGCCAAGATATTCGCCATTCCCGCTCGCTCCTAAAACATCACCAGACACTGCATCGACTAGCGCCGCGCAGTGGGGGTTATCGTTCAAAACGGAGCTCCCCAGCCCCTCGTCCCAGCATCTGCGTTTGCCCACGCGGTGACTGGAGCATTGGGTTGTCCCCGAATGGTTAAGCAATTCAACTCCTTGTTCCATGGTTAAGGATGAATTGCATGAGCGGTGGGACGAAGTGAGGTTTTTCGTTGCGCTGCGTTAATAAAATTCCGCCTATCGCGCTGTTTCCTCTCACAGAATCGAAATATTCGCAGGGCGCTTGTGCGGCCCTCGCTTTGCTCTATTGGCGGCGGCGGGCCACGCCGTCCCAACGCGGCGCGTGCTCTCTGTAAGGAGAGAAGAATGACTGATCGACCGCCAACCGATGCGTCCGCGCATCGGACAATGCCACAATGTCGCCCTTCGCGACCGCATTTCTCGTCCGGACCCTGCGCCAAGCCGCCGGGCTGGTCCGCCGACAAACTCAACATTGACGTCCTCGGCCGGTCGCATCGCAGCGGGCTCGGCAAGGCGCGGCTCAAGCTGGCGATCGACCTGATGCGCGAGACATTGCGCCTGCCCGACAGCCACCGCATCGGCATCGTCGCCGGATCGGACACCGGCGCATTCGAAATGGCGATGTGGGCGATGCTCGGCCAGCGCGGGGTGACCGCCTTGGCGTGGGAGAGCTTTGGTGAAGGCTGGGTGACCGACGCGGTCAAGCAATTGAAGCTCGACCCCAATGTCGTCCGCGCGGACTATGGCGCGTTGCCCGATCTGGGCGCGGTCGACTGGTCGCACGATGTCCTGTTCACCTGGAACGGCACCACCTCTGGCGTCCGCGTCCCCGATGCCGACTGGATCCCCGCCGGACGCGAAGGCCTGAGCTTCGCCGACGCGACCAGCGCGGTGTTCGCCTATGATATCGACTGGGACAAGGTCGATGTCGGCACCTTCAGCTGGCAAAAAGCGCTCGGCGGCGAAGGCGGGCACGGGGTGCTGATCCTCGGCCCGCGCGCGGTCGAGCGGCTCGAAAGCTTCACCCCCGACCGCCCGCTGCCCAAATTGTTCCGGATGACCAAGGGTGGCAAGTTGATCGAGGGGGTTTTCACCGGCGAGACGATCAATACGCCGTCGATGCTGGCGGTCGAAGATGCGATCTTCGCGCTCGAATGGGCCAAATCGGTCGGCGGCCTCGACGGCATGATCGCCCGGACCACCGCCAATGCGGCGGCGCTCGACGCCATCGTTCAGGGCCGCGACTGGCTCGGCTATCTCGCCACCGACCCCGCCAGCCGATCGACCACCAGCGTGTGCCTGACCGTCGCCGGCGCCGACGCCGACCGGATCAAGGCGATCGCCAAATTGCTCGAGGCCGAGCATGTCGCCTACGACATCGCCGGATATCGCGATGCGCCGCCGGGCCTGCGCATCTGGTGCGGTGCGACGGTCGACGCGGCCGACGTCGCCGCGCTCGGGCCGTGGCTCGACTGGGCGTACGAACAGGCACAACCCTAACCGTCTTTCCCGCGAAAGCGGGAATCCCGCTCAACTTTTGTAACCCAAGAAGCACGATCCCCGCTTTCGCGGGGATGACGAGGTAAGAAAAATGACCCACCCTACGCCCAACGTCCTCATTTCCGACCAGATGGACCCCCGCGCCGCCGCCATCTTCCGCGAGCGCGGGATCCACGTCGACGAGATCACCGGCCAGACCCCCGACGAACTCGCCGCAATCGTCGGCGACTATGATGGCCTCGCGATCCGCAGCTCGACCAAGGTCACCCCCGCGATCCTCGCCGCCGCGACCAACTTGAAGGTTGTCGGGCGCGCCGGGATCGGGGTCGACAATGTCGATATCCCCGCGGCCACCGCGCGCGGCGTGGTGGTGATGAATACCCCGTTCGGCAATTCGATCACCACCGCCGAACATGCCATCGCCCTGATCTTCGCGCTCGCCCGCCAATTGCCCGAGGCCGATGCCTCGACCCAGGCCGGCAAGTGGGAGAAAAACCGCTTCATGGGGGTCGAGGTAACCGGCAAGACGCTCGGCCTGATCGGCGCCGGCAATATCGGTTCGATCGTCGCCGCGCGCGCACTCGGGCTCAAGATGAAGGTGGTTGCGTTCGACCCGTTCCTGACCCCTGAGCGGGGCGTCGAGATGGGTGTCGAGAAGGTCGAGCTCGACGATCTGCTGCGCCGCGCCGACTTCATCACGCTCCACACCCCGCTGACCGATCAGACCCGCAACATTTTATCGGGAGGAAACATTGCCAAGTGCAAACCCGGCGTGCGGATCGTCAATTGCGCGCGCGGCGGATTGATCGACGAAGCGGCGTTGAAGGCCGCGCTCGACAGCGGCCAGGTCGGCGGCGCGGCGCTTGATGTGTTCGCTACCGAGCCGGCCAAGGAATCGCCGTTGTTTGGCACGCCCAACTTCATTTCCACCCCGCATTTGGGCGCGTCGACCAGCGAGGCGCAGGTCAATGTCGCGATCCAGGTTGCCGAGCAGATGAGCGACTTCCTGCTGCTTGGCGGGGTGACCAATGCGATCAACA
>ENA-OFDP01000206-OFDP01000206.1-metagenomes-genome-assembly--contig:-NODE-206-length-27959-cov-3.674957_pt1 | contig 27959 bp, 27 predicted proteins | sample MGYA00153389_OFDP01 | MGnify analysis MGYA00153389
AAGCCGACATGGGCGTGGTGACGATTGAGATGAAAACCAGCTTCATGCAGCCCGCACCGGGTGACGGCAGCCGCCTGACCGCAAAAGGGCGCTTGATTCACCGAACTGTGACTTTGGCGTTTACCGAGGCGACGCTGTTTGATGTTCAGGGAAAAGCTTGCGCGCACGCGACCGGGACTTTCAAATACGTCAAACGGCTGGTGACTGGCGCTAAAACCAGCAATCCATTAAGCCGAACGCCAAATTCTGTTATTTCGACCGACTGAATGAGCTGTGAAGGTCATTTTTAGTCTTTTTCAAGTATCAAATAGTGCTTTAGACCAATAAATACGGGCGCAAGCAGCTATTAAATTGATAGTAAATTTTAATCATATTGAATGGAATCCATCATGCCAAGCAACCAGCAAATCCTCCTGGACAACCGCCCAACAGGCGAGGCCGTTGCCAGTAACTTCAAACTCGCGGCGACAGACACCCCTGCAATCGCGGAAGGTCAAGTTCTCGTCAAACACCACTTTTTAAGCCTGGATCCTTACATGCGCGGCCGCATGAACGACAGCAAAAGCTACGCCGTACCCCAGGCGCTCGGCCAAGTCATGGGAGGCGGTACAGCTGGCGAAGTGGTAGAAAGCCGCTCGCCGAAGTTCGCGGTCGGCGACAAGGTTGTTGGCATGGGTGGCTGGCAACAGTTCAGCGTGATTGATGCCGAACAGGTGGGTGCTTTGCGCAAGGTAGACACCACCCACGTGCCGCTTTCACATTACCTGGGCGCTGTGGGCATGCCGGGCGTCACAGCCTACTACGGCTTGGTCAAAATCATTGAAGCCAAAAAAGGCCAAACCGTTGCCGTCAGCGCTGCAACGGGCGCTGTGGGCAGTGCGTTTGCAGCCTTGGCCAAAGCGCGCGGCTGCCACGTGGTGGGCATCGCGGGCGGACCCGACAAATGCAAGTACGCGGTTGACGAGCTGGGTTTTGACGCCTGCATAGATTACAAACTGCACGACGACGCGGGCTCGTTGGCAAAAGCCATCAAGGCTGAATGCCCAAACGGCATTGATGGCTACTTTGAGAACGTGGGCGGTATGGTGCTGGATGCGGTGTTGCCGTTGATGAACGCCTTTGGCCGCATTGCCATGTGCGGCATGATTGCAGGCTATGACGGCAAACCTTTGCCTTTGACCTACCCAGCGCTGATTTTGATGAGCCGCTTGCGGATTCAGGGTTTTATCGTCAGTGAACACATGGAAGTCTGGCCTGAGGCCTTGAAGGAGTTGGGCATGCTGGTGGGTACTGGCAAGCTTAAGCCGCGTGAGTCTGTCGCGCAGGGCTTAGAGGCTGCGCCTGAAGCATTTTTAGGCCTGCTCAAAGGTAAAAACTTTGGTAAACAAATCGTCAAACTGATCTAGCTCGTGAGGAGAAACCTGATGACTGAGCTGATTCTTCACCATTACCCCACATCACCGTTTGCAGAAAAGATCCGGTTGATTCTGAGTTACAAAAAACTTGCATGGAAGTCGGTCATCATCCCGATGGTCATGCCAAAGCCTGACGTGGTGACGCTGACTGGCGGCTACCGCAAAACCCCAATATTGCAGATCGGCGCTGACATTTACTGCGACACCGCGCTGATTTGCGATGTGCTGGAGCATTTGCAGCCAGACCCCAGCCTGTACCCTGAGCCCAGCAAGGGCATGGGTCGTACGCTGGCGCAGTGGGCCGACACCACGCTGTTCTGGACAGCGATGGCGTACAACTTTCAGCCAGCAGGCACAGCACAGGTGTTTGCAGGTGCGCCGCCAGAAGCTGCCAAAGCATTTGCTGAAGACCGTCAAGCCATGCGCCAAGGCATGCCGCGCATGCCTGCGGCGGATGCCACAGCCGCCTACAAGTCGTACCTGCGCCGCATGTCTGACATGCTCGACGATTGGCCGTTTTTATTGGGCGCACTGCCCAGCATTGCTGACTTTGCAGCCTACCATCCGCTCTGGTTCACCCGAACCCGCACGCCAGCCATGGCCGGGGTGTTGAACGCCACGCCAGCGGTACTGACGTGGATGGACCGCATGGCTGACATGGGTCAGACATCGTTTGAAAAATTCAGCGCTGCAGATGCGATTGCTGTGGCCGCAGCCAGCGTACCAGCCGGGCTACGCGACGATACCTTTCAAGACGAGCACGGCATTGCGCTGGGCAGTCAGGTCACGATCCGCAGTGAAAACTTTGGCCTGGAGCCGACAGCAGGGGAGCTGGTCGCCGCCACCCGCATGCACTACACACTGCGTCGCACCGACGAACGGGCTGGCACGGTGCATGTTCATTTTCCGCGTATTGGCTATATTTTGAAAAGGCTTGAGGCATGATCACCGATTTCAAAGGCAAAACTGCCGTACTGACGGGCGCTGGCTCGGGCTTTGGCCTGGAATGCGCGCGTATTGGCGCCAAGCTGGGCATGAATCTGGTGCTGGTCGATGTACAGCAAGACGCATTGGACGTGGCCACGAGCGAGTTGCAAGCGCTTGGCGCACAAGTATTGCCCTTCAAGCTTGATGTATCGAGTGCCAGCCAAATGGAAGCCATGGCCGCGGCGGTGCAGGCGCGCTTTGGTGCGCCACATTTGGTGTTTAACAACGCCGGCGTGGGTTCAGGCGGCCTGATTTGGGAGAACTCGGTCAAGGACTGGGAATGGGTGCTCGGCGTGAACGTGATGGGTGTGGCTCACGGTGTACGCGTTTTCACACCCATGATGCTGGAGGCTGCCAAGCGTGATGCAACGTGGCAAGGCCACATCGTCAACACGGCCAGCATGGCCGGTTTGCTGAACGCCCCCAACATGGGCGTGTACAACGTCAGCAAGCACGCGGTGGTGTCACTGAGCGAAACGCTTTATCAGGACTTGTCATTGGTCACCGACCAAATTGGTGCATCTGTGCTGTGCCCTTTTTTTGTGGCGACAGGCATCAGCCAAAGCCACCGCAATCGTCCGACAGAGCTGCGCGGCAGCAAACCCACGCAAAGCCAGCTCATCGGCCAGGCCATGAGCGAAAAAGCAGTTGGGTCAGGCAAAGTGAGCGCGGCAGACGTGGCGCAACTGGTGTTTGATGCCGTCGCTGCCAACCAGTTTTACATTTACAGCCACCCCAAGGCCATCAAGTCTGTGCAAACGCGACTGGAAGACATTGTGCAAACCCGCAACCCAACCGACCCATTTGCTGGCAAACCCGAGATTGGCCAGCAATTGAAGGATGCGCTGCGGTCGGCTTAAAACATCAGACTGGCAGCTTGTCAAAAACTGAATAGCAGTTTTTCAACCAGGTCTTGACCCGCTGGCGCTCCAGCATACCCAGCGCATCGCTGCTGTCCTTGTCATGAATGGCTTTCCAGAAGCTGGTGTTGTTCTGGTCAATCTTGCGCATGCAGGCATCATGCAGGCGCGGCAGCTCGATGACATGCGCGCCATGCGCCTGGGCTTTTTGCAGGGCATATGAGTCGCGCAGCAACACGAAATCAGACCCCCGACCGTGGTTTTGAACCACCACGTAATTTGGGCCTTGCCCATAGGTGTCAACCAAGCGGCCCAACAAGTCCACCGCATCACGGCCATCGTCCATCACGTGCCATAAATTAACGGTGATACCCATGTCAGTAAACAGCTCCATCAGACTGGCATCCCTGATCCATTGAGCCAGCGGGGCAGAGGTTTGCGCAGCCAGGTCAACAATCACGCTCTGCTGTGGATTGTCTTCAAAGGCAGCCGCAATCAGGTCCATGCCTTCATAGCTGTCAACCACCACGGGCGATGCGAAATCAGCATAAAACCGATTGAACGAATGGTGCGAACGATCGGTGTCAAAGCCGGTAAAAGGCGTGCCTTTGTCAATAAAGTATTGCGCTAAAGCTCGTGCGGTGACAGATTTGCCAACGCCGCCCTTTTCGCCGCCTACAAAGTTGATGGATGCCATGATGTTCCTGTTTGATGTGCCAAATACACAACCGCCATGTTAAGTGATAGAAATGCCACGAAACAGGAGGGGCGAGGGTGATTTCTGCTTTCAAAGCCTGCATACAATGGACCGATGCCAGCTTGCTGCGGTGCTTGCTGGCAACGGACTTCTGTACTGAAACGCATCAACCCACGGGATTTTATGAGTGATTTTTCCCTGAAAAAGCTGCCTCAGAACGCCGACACTCGGGGTGTTTTGACCGTACTTGAAAAAGACATGCCTTTCCCTGTGGTTCGTACCTTCTGGATCAGCAGCAAGGAAGGCGCCATGCGTGGAGGTCACCGACACCATCGCACTCGCCAGGCATTGGTGGCCGTCCATGGCGAAGTCGAGGTCTACATGAATGATGGTCGGCATGAAAAAACCTTCACCCTCGACAACGACGGTCTGATGCTGGTCGTTGAGCCCGAAGACTGGCACACCATGAAATTTCAACCCGGTGCGGTTCTTTTGGTCATGGCTTCCCACGTGTTTGATCCGGACGACTATATTGCAGTGAAACACGCATGATCGAATACGAAAATTTGGCAAAAACCAACGCGCCTTACATGGCCAGCCTCTGTGAGGTCGCCAATGAGGTCGTGCGGAGCGGCTGGTACATCTTGGGTCAAAAAGTGGCCGAGTTTGAGTCTTCTTTTGCGCAGTACATAGGCGTTAAGCACTGCATTGGTGTGGCTAACGGGCTAGATGCCTTAACGCTTTCATTCGTCGCACTAGACCTGCCTGAAGGCAGTGAAGTGCTGGTGGCATCGAACACTTACATCGCCACCATCTTGGGCGTACTGCACGCTGGGCTCGTGCCAGTGTTGGTTGAGCCTGACGTCACAACATACAACATAAATCCTGAACGCTTACAGGCATCTTTGAGCAGCAAAACCCGTGCAATATGCATCACACACCTGTATGGCCGTGCATGCGACATGGCGGGTATCACGGCATTTGCGCAGAGTTATGGCTTGGTGATTGTTGAAGACTGCGCACAATCACATGGCGCAAAATTTGACGGGCGAATGACTGGAACCTATGGTTTGGGCTGCTTCAGCTTTTATCCGACTAAAAACCTGGGAGCGTTGGGTGATGCGGGGGTTGTCACCACTGACAACGACGAATGGGCTGACAAGCTGCGCCACCTGCGCAACTATGGTTCAAAGAAAAAATACTTCAACCAATATGTAGGCTACAACTCGCGTCTTGACGAGTTGCAGGCTGCGTTTTTGCTGAAAAAACTGTCTGACCTGGATTACATCACTGCGCACAAGCGGGCTCTTGCCACTTTGTACCGTCAGCATTTGCCCGCAGAGCTTTTCCACCCGGCGGCAATACACCCGGAGCAGGATGTCCATCACATCTTCCCGATTCGTCATCCACGGCGAGATGCTCTCAAGCAATTTTTGCTGGAACGCGATATCAAAACCGAAATCCACTACCCAGTGCCGCCACACCGCCAAACAGCGATGCAAGGTCGACTTAAAGGGGACTACCCGCTTGCGGATTTAATTCATGACTCGATTTTGAGCTTACCCATATCACCGGCAACGAGTGCTGATGAGGTGCTGCAAGTTTGCCAAGCCATTCAGGCGTTTTGCGTTGCTCACGAAAGCGACATTCAAACCGCTTCAAAGTCGCCTTAATGCGTAGCGACTCATCACAAAGCTCAACGGAACAGTAAACACCATCACGCATAACGGTGCGATGGCGGGTGGCACGGAGGTTTGCTCCACCAGCAGTTGCAACATGAAGATGCCGGCAACCAGTTGAAGGCAGTAAGCGGCAACAAAGCCAGCCGCTTTTCTAAACGTCAGCGCAGTTTTAAAAACAAACTTTGAGTTCAACACCAGGGCGATAGCTATGCCGCTGACGAAAGACAGTAGATAGGCCACCCGATAGTCCAGCACCAAAAGCAGCAGCAGATAGATAAGGTAAGTCAGCCCTGTATTGATGCTGCCAGTGACAAGGAACTTGAAACCAGTCGCTCTCAAGTCTGAAGGCATGTCAGAGGACATGTTCAATCACGACCTCAGGACGCTTGTTAATCTCATCAAAAATACGCCACAAATACTCACCAATCACGCCCAGCATCACGATGATGGTGCCAAGCAGAAAGGTGATGGCTGCCATCAAAGCAGCAAAGCCTGGTACTGGGACGTTGCCAAGTAGTGCATTAATCACCACTAGTGAACCGTAAGTAAAACTGACAGCTGCGACGACAGCACCCACACCCGACATCATCCGCAGCGGCGTTGCAGAAAATCCAAGCATGACATCCAGAAACGCATTGAATTTTTTTTTAAAAGTCCAACCGGATTTGCCATGAATCCGTTTGGGACGATCATAGTAGATCGTATCTGGACGATAGCCGAGCCAGTAGGCTAGTAATGGGGTGAAAATATTCTTTGAACTGTTCACCATTGGGGCTAGCAAAGCTTTGTCCATCAACGCCATGTCGTAGCCTTTTTGTGGATAGTTATCCATCACAAAGCCGCGAACCAACTTGTAAAAAATAGCTGAGTAGAGCTTTGATACCAACGGGTCTTTGCGGCTGCTACGCTCGCAAATCACAAATTTGCTTCCTGCTCTCCAGCGCTTGAGCATTTCAAAGATCAGCTCAGGCGGATCTTGCAAGTCTGCTGCCAGCAACATGAAGCAGTCACCTTTTACAAAGCTTAGACCGCATTTGGAAGCATGCACAGCACCAAAATTACGTGTGAGTTTGACAACTGTTGTGGCAGGCCGTCTTGACTTAAAGTCAATGAGAAATGACATGGAGTCGTCCGGTGAGCCGTCATTCACAAAAATCAAATCCATTGACACGTCTTCAATCAATAACTGCTCTTCTATTTGTTGTAGTTTTTCAAACAAAAGGGGTAGTGAGCCAGCGTTGCCATAAACAGGTATCACGATGGACAAAATAGTCAATTGGTTCTCCGTATTGAGGCGCTAATTACAGTTGCTTAAAAATGCCAAAAAAAAATGGCTCAGCCACCATGCTCGGCAAGTTTTTCAGTTACAGCAGATTCGAGCAGCTCGTGCACACTGATTCCGCTTTTACGCGCGAATGCCTGTAGTCGATCCTTAAGCGCAGGGGTAATGCCTTCAACTCGACCAAGGTGACGGGTACGCATCGTGCCACCTTTCCAGCCTTTATGGCGTACTTCGGGGTCGATTCGTGGACCCTCAGAGCGTTTGTCGAATTCAATCATGTAAAAGCAGTTACCCAGAATCCACGACAGCTTGACATTGACCGCTGAGAAGGGCAGATGCGCTATCAGGTTATCGGCAGCCCATAGAGGATTGTTGGCTACAACCATTCTCCCGTAGTCCGTTTCTTTTAGCCAAGGGGCCACGCCTTCGTCGCCGAACACCACTCGCCCGCCGTCTTTTACAACCCGAGCCATCTCTGCAATCCCTAACTCGGGATCATCAAAAAGATTGATACCCCCAAAGTGGAATGCGGCATCAAACGTGCCGTCAGTCCAAGGCAGATGACAGGCATCACAAGCCTGCAACGTGACGACAGCGCGCTCTGCGGCATTTCTGCCTTCAAGCGCATGCTCAATACCAATCATCATTTCTGTCGAAAGATCAGTAGCCATCACTTGGCAGTCACTGCCAAAGGCATCCAGCATGGCGAGCACGTCGTCCCCCAGACCACAGCCTGTGACCAGCACACGTTGCCCCTTCTGAAGGTGCAATCGCTCAATCAGTGAGTGGCGAAATTGCGCTTCATCTTCACCGAAGGTTGCATAGAGCCAATCAAGAAAATTACGATATATTGCGGCAGAGTCCGCAGCGTCATACATCCCGGTAGTTGCTGTGTTGGTCATGTGTCCAGATCACCAATGGGAGATTGCTGCATTTCTGATCGTTCGCGAGGTTTAGAATAAAACCAAAGTCATTCAAAAAGAGCATTTCTCAAGATAAAAATTTTATTGTTCGAGTGAAAGTATCGCACGCTCAGTATGGACTTGATGGAACCGTAAGCTGGTAAAAATCATGCACAACGGTGCGTGCACCAAAACCCTCTTTCTGCTCAATCAAGCCTAGGTTCAAGTACCGACCATCCTGCTCGTTAGAGATACCGAAATCCAGATACAAAAAAGCATCCTGGTCGCGGTAGTATGCAATTATTTCTAAAAATAAAAGATCAAGTGCTCCCGACTCTTTGCCCGCAGGTGATGCAGAAATATATTGAACGTGACAAACAGGCTCCGACAGATAAACGACAACTCCCGCACACAATTCACCGCCCAAATAGGCGCAATGCAGACAAATATTGTGCGAGTGAAGCGATCGCAGTTTTAGGATTTCTGCCAGAGAATGCGTTGGTTTTTGTTCGAACTGAGTTTGCAAATTGGCTTCCAGACACTGCCAAAAGTCAGCATAGCCTTGGGACAGACTCTGCGCCAACTGGATCTCTACGTTCTGCTGCAAGGCTTTTTTGGCACCTCTTTTTCGACGATCCTGCGTTAACGAAATACCCCGTAGATCGAGCACAGACAACGTGTCTCGACGGTAGAGAATTGCGTTTTTTCTAAAGAGTGCGTAAACATCTTCTTGTGCAGGCAGGCGATGGTAAATGTACGGAACGGTTTTGTATTTGATCAGCATGAAGCCCTGCGTAGCTACATAATTGAGCATCTGATCAAATAAATCCATCATGTATGGGCAAGTCATGGTTACATCAGAAACCCATCCGCCATAGGTCAAGCCTGCATGGGTACTGAAGACTTTTTCTTGCTCAGTTGCAGGCAAAACAGCGATCCATTGCCCGTTGGCTGTAGTCGCTACCAGCGAATGGTCAACAAATCTTTCTGAGTGATAGTCCATGTAAGAACGCTGAAACAGGAAAGTCCCATTTTTGGAATTTTGAATGAAGTCATTCCACTTTGCCGCATCACTTGGGGTGTATCTGCGTAGCTTCATGCCTGTACCAACTTGGCAACCGCAAACCCGTCGCGACCAAAATCATTGCCGTTATAAAAGCAGTAAGTCACTCCTTTAACGGTAATAACTGCCGCATACATGATGGCGTTGCTATCAAACCCTTCAGGCGAGACATCCAACCCCAATAAATGATCGTGCCTGTGCCAATGGATGCCGTCGTCAGAGCTTGCATAGCCCATCCGGTAGGCCGCTACAGATTTTTTTCTAATGGAATAAAAAAGCTGGTAATCATCAGGGGCGCGCTGTACAACCCATGGGCGGCCGAATCCATGTTCGTCGTCTTCTGTGATCGGCAAAACTTTCACCACTTGTAATGGCCAGGAAACGGCAGACGTTGATTCCAGATAACTCAGTTCATAAACTGGCTTGGCGTTGCCATTGATCTCAAGCCAGTGACTTCCACCGACATACCAGAGTTTGAATTTTCCGTTTTGATATATGGAAAATGGACCGCCTCTAAAGTAAAGCTCTTGCGGTGTACGCTCTAAAACCGGGGTGGTTTTCATTCTTTTAAAAGTATGACCACCATCAACGCTGATCGCTGCACCTGTGAGCAATCGATAACGAATTTTTGTACCCAACTCATAACCAGCGTAGAACATCACCAATCCATCAGGAGTGGAAGTTACGCTGCATGCGATGACTCCGTTCTCATCAAAACAGCCCGGCGCCCCAATATCAAGAACTGGTTGAGAAGAGACAGCAATAAGCTTTCGAGGATCATCCGGGTCAAGGTCTACGTATCCGGTACGGCCAACAAAAACTTCGTCACAACAAGTGCAATAAACACGCAAAGTGCCATCGGGCAGAAGAACGGGGGTCGGCACCATCGCGTGGGTTTTTGCCCAAGCTTTTGATCCATCCGGCGCAAATACCAAACCCAATTTTTCCCACTTCAAGACCTACTCCTTAACTCGGTGCAAGCGCTTTGCTCCAGCGACGGGCTCTGAAGATCCACCACGAAGAACATGGTTGGCAGGGACATCTTTGGTCACCAATGCTCCCGCACCAATCACACAATCATCGCAAATCAATAGATTATTGCCAACTGTAGCGTTGACACCCACAAAGCAATTACGCCCTATGTCAACAAAACCGGAAATCACTGCATGCGAAGCAATAAACGTGTTGTCGCCTATTTTGCTATGGTGTCCAATGTGATTTCCACTCCACAAAACGACATTGTTTCCGATGCTGCAAAATGGTTGAATAACATTGTTCTCAAAAACAAAGCAGTGCTCACCAAACGTCACGTTGCGCCAGACTACCGCCCTTGAACTGATATACGAAGCAGCCTCGTAACCCAAGCTTTTCATTTGCGTAAACAAGCGTGTGCGCAAGCGGTTGAGTTGTGTATACACGGTTGCAACATAAAAATGGTGCTCGAATGCTGGGAATAGCGTCGCGATTTTTTCCAGTGCCACGACTGGAATACCAAAAAGCTCTGTGCGTTTGAGATAGGCTGATTCAACTGTGAAAGCGACAACTTCGTAATTGCTATCGACCGTGAAATACTCGTAAGCCACTTCGGCAAAAGCGCTATCGCCCACTATGACGAGTTTGATGGGAAGCAACGACGAATTCTTTGGGATCATGGCCTGACAATCACAATGTCTTCACGGCGATTAGCCATCGGTAGGGTTGATGACTGGGGCACAACGTAAGCATCAAAGCCCTGGCTTCTACAGCGCATCAAGACAGCCATGACTACGGAGTCATCCATCTGCCCGTGCTCAACGGCGTTGTAGGATAGCGGCGGTTCTGTATTTGTCTGGGTATAGTCTTTATGGTATTTACGGCCTGACTCGCTGTTAAAAAACCGTTTGCGTTTGGATGTATTGGGAATATCACCAATGAGCATTTCGCCGCCGGGTTTCAAAAGCCCCAAAGATGTATCAATGAATTTCCAGAAGTTGCCTTCGACAAAAATATACTGCGCCACTGAATAAACCAAAATACAGTCCACTTGGTTTTGTAGTTCGTCAATCAGCTCTGGGCACTCAGGATAGTAGCCAGCCACTTTTCTGACATGCGGTGCGCTAGGCAGCAGATCCAGCATTTCTTGGCCGTCCATAAAGATGAGCTGATGAGATCTATTAGCACAGTGCTCTAACAACAAAATAGGCAAATCACTACACCCAGAACCAATATCTAGGACTATTTTTTCAGTTGAGTTCAACTTTGCACACTTACAAAGAATATCGTCAAAAATCGCCTGTTCCTTGCCTTGCCGATAGCTTGTTGGAAAGCCAATTTTTTCGTATTTATCAAGATTAGGCTGCTTAGCCATCGCCTGAAAGTCTGAAAAACCTATGTTGTTGAAGCGATGTGGTTGCGCAGCGTCAGCGGTGTCAGTAGTTGCTACATGCTCAATTTGATCTAGCGCTCTAGTCATGTCTTTTTTCATGGGCAAGAAGTATTCTCCAAACTGGCTTTTAGTTGAATAGGTGACCAGCTCAACCAGCTTACCCAGGCAGGTCGGTATTGTTCGCCTGGGGGAAGAGTAAAGCTAATTGTGGTTTCACAATCGAAACTTTTTAAGTCTCCCATGACATAAAATTTGCTCCACAACTCTAAATTCTTGACATTTTTAACAGCAGTCTTTTGTTCTCCCACATAACTTTCCCTTATCAATTGAGCCCAGCTTGATGGCGGACTAATTAGCACGGCCCATTGCGCACGGCCATAGGCGCGCCACAAAAGACCGTTCGCTTCATTGTGTCGAATGCGAATCAAAGGGTCAAATGGTAGCTGGAGCGTGACCAGACCCGAGGGCGGCGCTGCAAGATGGCGAAGGCTGACCTCGATGGCCTTTTCGAGTTTGATCTGATAGAGCTTGCCGCCAATACCCAGGATGCTCATACTCAACCACCAAAAAAAGACCGATGTAAGTAACCGTTTTTCTTTCGCCTTACTAGTTTTCAGATCATCAGCGTTGACAACCAATTTTTCAATCATCAACACCATCAAAATCGAGAAAGGTAACGCCAATGGCAATGCGTTTCGCGCTGTCCAGTCATAAGGCATCACGACGACTGGTCCTTTGCCAACTGCCAAGTAAGGTGCTAGGGCCAAAAAACAGCCTGTCAATGCGATCCCAATTGGTGAAAACAGGAATGGCGCAAGCAATTTGACATCCCAACGACGGGAAACTTCAGTTGAAAACCCGACTCGGCGCTGCCAAAACAATGTGACCCACAAAGGAGCGCTTAACACTACAAACCAGCTTGCGAATTTCAAACCAGTCCATAAAATGATTTTGATGGATTCCAGTGAATTCGGCAATAAAAGCTGGTTGTAGGCACCAAAGGTTTGTGTTGGGCCAAAGATGGTGCGAGAGGCGACATACCAGCCGACCGCATAAAAAGCAACCAAAAATGCACGCACTACATTTTGCTGCTCCGCTTTTCGTGCCTCAACATACAGCGCCCATTCAAGCCAAAAAATCATGACAATTGAGGCTGGGAATTGAAAAGAAAGTGTGACGAGAGCCCAACCGAACAAGCGAAAAGGCAGTGTTTTTTGGCTGGTTAGTCTGTGCCCCATTAACAAAAACCAAAATCCTGTCATATGCAAAAAATGAATACCAGACATTAAAAAATGCCAAATAGGGTGTGCCAGAAACAGTATCAAAACCATTGTGCTCAAGTGCTGACTCAAATGCATCCGCCTACTAGCCAAATGGAACACTTCATAGGCCATGCCAAGCAAGGCCACTGTGTAAATAGCATCAATTCCCAACCAATAAGGGATGTAGAAGGACTCCTGAAGCGTGAACAGTATTTTGTAAAAGTAGCTAGCAATCGGCCAGCCACTTGCAGTCGCAGCATTAAACAGGCCGGATAAATCACGCGTTTCAAAAGCGTACTCAATGGCAACTCCATCCCACATTTCACGATGGGTAATCCAAATGGGGACAAGCGCAGTAAGCAGCGCAAAGAAAAGCAGGGACCGCAGCGTACTATTTTGGAAAAACATGCTTTGTATATAGTGTGAGGAAGCCAATTCTCGCTCCATACTTACATTGATTTATTCAAGATATCCTCATACTCGCCGGCTAGAGCGATTCTCGGATTGGTCTTGTGACAATGGTCAGCCAACGCGCCCTGAATAATTTTTTCGAACGACGTAGAAACAACACCCATCGCGGCGAGACCGATGGGCAATTGCAGTCTTGCATTCATGTCGCGCAACGCATCAGCTACGTCATCACCAGATGCTAATCCCATGGCTCTGGCCATGCGTTCCAGGCGCTTTTCTTTTTGCATTGATTCAGATACTGAATTGAATTCCACAACCGCAGGCAAAAACATGGCGTTCAGCGTGCCGTGATGCAGCCGTGGGTCCACACCGCCCAGACTGTGGCTGAGCGAATGTACACAGCCCAGGCCTTTTTGAAACGCCATGGCTCCTTGCATGGACGCGCTCATCAGGTTAAAGCGTGCTTCCCGGTCGTTACCGTCCTTAGTTGCCCTTTCAATATGCGCCCAACCACGTTCCAGGCCGTCTAGCGCAATGCCGTCTGCGGGCGGGTTAAAAGCCGCTGACATGAAAGTTTCCATGCAATGCGCTATCGCGTCCATACCGGTGGCTGCCGTCAGTTTGGCGGGCAAGCCCAGCGTGAGCTCAGGATCACAAATAGCCGCTTTCGGCACGATGTGCCAAGAGTGAAACCCGAGCTTGCGGTGGTCGTCCACGATGATGATGGCACCGCGCGCCACCTCGCTGCCGGTGCCGCTGGTGGTGGGTACGGCGATCAACGGCGCTGCACGGTCGGTGATTTTTATCGAACCCCCTTCAATCGTGGCGTACGTCGTGAGTGGCCCTTCATGTGTAGCCGCAATCGCTACTCCTTTGGCGCAGTCGATTGCCGACCCGCCGCCCACCGCAATCAAGCCGTCGCAGTTGCTGGACTTGTAAAGCGCAGCGGCAGCGCGCACAGCCGCTTCAGTCGGGTTAGACGGTGTTTGGTCGAACACCGTCACTGCCATGCCGGGCAATTGATCCAGCGCTTTTTGCAAAATACCTGCTGCCTTGACACCCGCATCAGTCACGATCAACGGCCGGGTAATACCCACGCGCTCGCATTCCTGTTTGAGTAATTTGATGGCGCCAAAGTCAAACTGAATCTGCGTGACGTAATAAATGAAGGCCATAAATAAGGTGTCCGATTGAAAGTTGCGCGTTGTACTATCTTGCCACGGCGAATCCGCTAAATTTTCAAATATCAGACCATGAAACGACAAAACTTCAGATTTTCTCACCCACTGCGTGTGCGCTGGGTTGAAGTGGACATGCAAAAAATTGTCTTCAATGCGCATTATTTAATGTACTTTGATACAGCGATAAGTGACTATTGGCGCGCACTGGCGTTGCCCTATGAAGAAGCCATGCATATGCTGGGTGGCGATTTGTACGTTAAAAAAGCCAGCATCGAATTCCACGCCTCCGCGCATTTCGATGACAAACTGGATGTGGCTTTGCGTTGCGATAGGGTGGGCAACGCATCCATGGGTTTTTCAGGCGCAATTTTTCGGGGTGATGAACTGCTTACAAGCGAGTTGATTTACGTGTTTGCCGACCCAGCAACTCAAACCTCTAAACCAGTGCCTGACGTGTTGCGCCAAGTACTACAAGCGTTTGAAGCAGGGCAACCAAGCTACAAAATCAAAATTGGAAGCTGGGCTGAACTGGGAGAGGATGCCGCCCAAGTTCGTACCGAGGTTTTCGTTCATGAACAAAAAATCCCAGTGGAGATGGAGTGGGACGAAGCCGATAAAACGGCGCTGCACGCCGTGGCCTACAACGGCTTGGGACAAGCGATTGGCACCGCTCGGCTGCTGGAACACACGCCCCAAACAGCCAAGGTGGGTCGTATGGCCGTTAAACGAATTCTGCGCGGTTCACGCATAGGCCGTGACTTGCTAAGTGTTTTAATGGACTCAGCAAGGCAGCGTGGCTACCAGGAAGTGATGCTGCATGCCCAGCGCAGCGCCCAAGAGTTTTATGAGCGTACCGGGTTCCTCGTGAGGGGAGAACCTTTTGAAGAAGTAAGCATCCCACACATCGAAATGTTTATCACCTTTTAATCGCTGCCGCTATGCAGCGACAATCAACGGTTTCACGCAGATACCCCTATAGTTTTCATGGCCAAAAAAAAACGCGTTCCCAACACCAAATCCAGCGCTCCAACCGTTAGCTCAGTCGGCATCACATCAACTGGCGGCAACCAAGCCGCAGGGATCGATACGCCAGCAACGCTCAAATCTGCATTGCCAAATGCCGCAGCGCGCAGTCGCCCTGCAGTTGCTGTTGCCTCACTTCCACAAGAAGTCGTCCGTGGCGACTGGACGGTGGTGATACTGGCTTTGATGATGTTTGTGACCCCTGGTATTGGCGTTCCCAACGAGATGATGCTGCAAGACACCTTGAAGTCGATGGTGGTGGCTTTTGCGGCCGTCGGTGCTGGCTTGATATTTTTCTGGCAACAACGCAATCGGCGTGACGGGCTGCGCTGGCATGCCTTGATGTGGTTGCCGCTGGCGCTGATGTTCTACGCACTGGGCAGCATGGTCTGGTCGCATACCTATCTGGGAGGTGTGGAGGCCATCCGCTGGTTTATTTTCAGCCTTATTTTGTGGCTGGGCATTAACACCTTGTCGCGTGACCGTGTCAACTATCTGATTGAGGGCATCCACTGGGGAGCGTTTGTCGCATCACTTTGGGCCGCATTGCAATTTTGGGTTGACTTTGCATTTTTCCCTCAAGGCCCTAACCCCGCTTCAACTTTTGTAAATCGCAATTTTTTTGCTGAATTTGTCGTCACCACCATTCCGTTTTCTGTCTACCTTCTGGCCCAGGCCAAAGGCTCTGCCCGCATCACACTGATGGCATTTACGTTGGGTTTCAACATTGTTGCCTTAATGATGACGGGCACTAGAGGCGCATTGACAGCCTTGTTTATGTTTTTGGCTCTCGTATTGCCAACGATATTGACTTTGTACCGTAAACAGTTAAATTTTTACCGTTGGGACTCTGGAAAGCGCATTCTGGCGGTGGGGGTTTTATTGGCCTCGGTGGTTGGGATGGGAGTCATTAATTCTGGAAATCCAAAGTTGCTGGCAGATTCGCAGTATTTGGGTTCCAGTGCCTTTGACCGAGCGTTTAAACGAACGGCGTCGATTGGCGCTGGCGATTACTCACTCAGCGTTCGTCTGATCATGTGGAAAGCTACTGGCGAAATGATTAAGGCCAACCCTGTGACCGGCGTAGGCGCAGGTGCCTGGGAGGCCGAGCAGCCCCTTTACCAAACTGCGGGCTCCCAGTTAGAAACCGACTATTACGTTCACAACGAAGTTCTGCAATTGCTAGCTGAATACGGGCTAACAGGGTGGATTTTTCTGCTTTTCTTGCTCGGTTATTTACTGGTTGCCGCTTGGAGAACATTCATAAACCGAACGCCCGAAGGGATGGCCGAAGCGCCTTTGCGCGCCATCGTGCTTGCGAGCATGTTGGCTTTTCTAACGGTCAGTAATATTGGCTTTCCCTGGCGGCTGGCCGCCACCGGAAGCTTGTTTGCCCTGTGTCTGGCCCTGTTAGCCGCATCGGACGCCCGCTTGTCCATCCGCGGCCCGGCGGCGGCGACCCGCTTGTCATGGAAACCGGCTTATTCACAGGTGCTGGCAGTGGCGATGATGGTTTGCATGGCGCTGACGGTGTATATCAGTCAGCAGGCTGCAGCCACTGAAAACAAGATCGTCACTGCTGTAAAAATGGCGCTCAGTATTTCTGCTTCTGGCGATGTCAACAACCCCAAATGGGACAAAACCAAACGTGAAATGCTGATATTTGCCAAAGATGGCATCGCCATCAACACCCATTACCGAAAAATCACGCCCATGATTGCCGATGAGCTGGCCAAATGGGGCGACTGGAAAAACGCGGTATGGATTTGGGAGTCGGTGGTGCTCTCGCGGCCTTACGTGACTGCCATGATGAGCAACATTGCACGCGGCTATTCCCAAATGGGCAACAACGAAAAAGCCCTTGAATTTTTGGCACGCTGCGAAAAAATCCAGCCCAAAGCGGTGTCAGTACGGTCTTTGAAGGTCATCTTGATGAGCCGCAGCGGTAAAGAAAAAGAAGCCGCCTTGCTTGCTCAGCAATATATGAATGAAGGCACTGTGGACTTTGACCTGCTGTCTGCCGCTTACGTGCTGGGCATGCGTAAAAGTGACTTTGACATGGCAATCCAGGGTCTGGTGCTGCGCAACAAAGACTGGCCTGCCAGTCGCCAAGACGGTTACTTGAAGATGGCTGCGATTTACGTCAACCAGAAAAAGGATGATGCCAAGGCGGTTGCGGCATTCAAAGGCGCACTTGAGGCAACTCCTGAAAAAGACCGTGAGGCCTTGCGCAAGCAGATACCGCCTCAGTTACTGGCTCGACTGTAAGCCTTGTTCAGGGTGCTTGAGCCTCAATTTCAGGCTCTGGACTGGACCGGCGGCAATGACGCCTTTCGGGCTCAACGCATAGGTCTTTTCCGTCATCTGAATACGCCAGTTTTGCAAGCCCGCTGTTGCCACCAGTAACGTGCTGCAGCGGGTGCCGTAACCATGCTCAGGCGCATCGACAAAAGCGCTTGATAACGCGGCTTCAAATGCCGCTGGCAAACCCGTCTCAGGCAACTCGCCAGAAGCACTGCGATGCTGACTGGCCAAAGCCTGCCACAGCGGGTCTTCAGATTTGGTTTCTAAGGTCTGCTGCATCGCCGCTTTCAACGCCAGTGTTTTGAGCCAAGGCGTGTCCAGCGTGGCATTTGACAAGCCATACACGCCATCAGCCATGGGCTGGCTGTGCAGCCCGCCTGCTTGTGGGCGATTGCTCAGGCAACGCCATTGGCCTGTTTGCACATCACCCAGCACCAGGTTGAAGCCGCCGTAGGCTGCGCTGTTGGTTTGCTTTGCAAACTGATCTGCATCCATGCTGCCTTGCAGCCAGCGCATAACCAATTCACCGCGCGACTGGGGCGCAGCGGGGTTTTTAAGCTCGCGCACGTTCGTCAGCAGGCCGATGCGGCCAGCAGGCGTGATGCCCAGCCAGGTGCCACCAGCCCGCAAATCACGGCCTGAGATGATGGTGTCGCCAGCGCTGGTTTGCCACTGGGCCAATGGCAGGGAGGGGCGGTCAAAAAACTCGTCCCGGTTAGACGCAATCACCAGTGGCCAGTGCGTTGATGCATTGATGGCGAAGGCAGCCAGGCACATGCTTGAAATGCAATTCTTTAAATATCGTCGAGCAAAGGGTAGGGCAAAGGCAGCAAATTCAAACTGACGCCGCCCGAGCTACCTAAAGTCAGCGTACCGCCAAGCGCCGCCGAGGTTTGCATGGAAACAATCGCATCAAACCCGCCAGTCGGGCTGCCTGCGCAGGCCGCAACCAGCCCGCAAGGCTGTTCTGCGTCGGATGAATGAAACACCTCCTGCCCAACATACGGCTCGCTTGTGCCATGCACCAGATAAGCCCGGCGTTTGAGCGTGCCCCTGAACTGGCTACGCGCCACCACCTCCTGGCCTGGGTAGCAGCCTTTTTTGAAGTTCACCCCGCCTACCGACTCATAGTTGAGCATTTGCGGTACAAAAGCTTCAAAAATAGGTAGGCTGATCATGGCGACGCCGGCCTGCACCTCCAGCCAGTTCCAGGTATCCAGCGGCAAATCCGCACCTGCAGGCGGCGGCAAGCCAGCGGTTACGCAGCATAAAACCCGCTCAAAACCCGCTCCAGGGTATAAAAACACGTTGTTTTGACCATTAAAATCATGCTTTGACCAATGAATACGGGCGTAAACAGCTCCTATATCAATAGCATTCCCAGCCACCCCATACAGATTGAAATCAGCACTGGCATCGTTCAGTTTGACTTTGGCACGCATCACAAACAGGCTCAGGCGCTTTAAGGTTTGCGCCAAAATATCAGCGCTGCAAATCATTAAAAACTCTTCAAGCGCCTCGTCATTTTTGTGTTTAAACACCACAAAACTCGCCTGCATGCGCCCCTTGGCGTTGCAAAACGCGGCCAACCGCGCTGAATCCAGCCCCATGCTGACCATGTCCTGCGTGAGTTGACCTTGCAAAAAAGTGGCAGCATCCGCGCCCACAGCGCGAATCACACCCAAATGGCCGAGTTTTGCCACACCAGAAATTGAAAGCGTCGTAGGGGATGAGGGTGATGTCGTCATAGGCTGAATTATCATGGCTTGTTGCTTTGTGTGTTTCATGAAAAGGTAGTTAGAGCGTGGTGCGTGTTTTTACAAGACTGTTGATGTTTGCGCTGTTGCTGGCTGCTTTGGCCATAGGCGCAGCAGCATGGTGGCTACACAGCCCCATGCGCTTGAATTTGCCCGCAGGCAGCCAGGTGCTGGACCTGGAAATTGAGCCCGGCACGCGCGCCGCGCAAGTGGCTGAGGCGGTGGTTGCCAGCGGCGCAGATGTCAATGTGATGCTGCTGCAAGCCTGGTTTCGCGTGTCGGGTCAAGCCCGGCAATTCAAAGCGGGCAGCTATGAAATCACACCGGGCGCTACACCGCGCAGCCTGCTCAGCATGGTGGTGCGTGGCGACCAAACGCTCAAAAGCATCACCCTGGTTGAAGGCTGGAGCTTTAGCCAAGTGCGCACAGCGCTACAAAAAGCAGAGCTGCTTGCGCCCGATTCTATTGGCCTGCAGCCTGAAATGATCATGGAAAAACTGGGTAAAACGGGTATTCACCCTGAAGGTCGCTTTTTTCCCGACACCTACAGCTATGCCAAGGGATCCAGCGATTTGGCGGTGCTCAAACGTGCTGCCAAAGCCATGGACAAACGACTGGATGCGGCCTGGGCCTTGCGCAGCGCCGATACGCCGCTCAAGACGCGTGACGAAGCCTTGATACTGGCCAGCATTGTTGAAAAAGAAACTGGTAAACCCACAGACAGAGCGCAAATTGCCGGCGTGTTCACGAATCGGCTGCGCATCAACATGCGCTTGCAAACCGACCCGACCGTGATTTACGGCCTGGGCGACGCCTTTGACGGCAACCTGAGAAAACGCGATTTGCTGGCAGATACGCCCTACAACACCTATACCCGGGGCGGCCTGCCGCCCACGCCGATTGCCATGCCGGGCAAAGCGGCGCTGCTGGCGGCGGTGCAGCCTGCGCCTACCAAAGCGCTGTATTTTGTGGCGCGCGGCGACGGGACGAGCCAGTTCAGCGCTAATCTCGACGATCACAATCGGGCTGTCAACAAATACATACGCAATCAATGAAACCCGGTTTATTCATCAGCTTCGAAGGCATAGACGGCGCAGGCAAGTCCACCCACATCAGCGGCTTGGCCGATGCCTTTAAAGCCGCTGGCCGGGCAATAACACTAACCCGCGAGCCCGGCGGCACACCGCTGGCTGAAAAGTTGCGTGCCATGGTGTTGAACGACGCGATGGATTCATTGACCGAGTCACTCCTGATATTTGCTGCCCGGCGTGACCACTTGGCCACCGTCATCCTGCCCGCCTTGGCGCGCGGTGATGTGGTGCTGTGTGACCGTTTTACAGATGCCACTTTTGCTTACCAGGGCGGCGGGCGCGGCTTTGACTTGGCCACCTTGCGCACGCTGGAAAAGTGGGTTCAAACCGCCGAGGCCAACACTTTGGTGCAACCTGACCTGACCGTGTGGTTTGACCTGAACCCGAACGAAGCCGCCAAACGCTTGTCAGGCGCGCGCGTGCCCGACAAGTTTGAAGCACAGCCTGTTGAGTTCTTCAGCCGTGTGGCGCAAGGCTATGCCGACCGGCAACAAGCCGAGCCCAGCCGCTTTGCCAGAATTGATGCAGCGCAAAGCCGCGAAATCGTTTGGCAGGATATCTTGAAGGTTTTTACCAACAAAGGCTGGCTATGAGCAAACCAGGCCTGGCTCCCTGGCTGCAAACCCAGCTGGCAAGCCTGCTCAACCAGCGCGGCCACGCCTGGTTGCTGGCGGGACCATCTGGTTTGGGGCAATTTGAGCTGGCGCTCGCACTGGCGCGCGCCTGGCTGTGCGAAAACCCGACGCCTCAGGGCGCTTGCGGGGTTTGCGGCAGTTGCCACGCGGTGGATGTGCATACCCACGCCGACCTGGCGGTGCTGATGCCCGAACTGCTGTCACTAGCGCTAGGCTGGCCACTCGACGAAAAAACCCAGGACGAGCTGGACAGCAAAAAGCGCAAACCCAGCAAAGAGATCAAGGTCGATGCGGCACGCGAAGTCGTGTCTTTCACCCAGTTCACCCGCTCACGCGGCACAACCAAAGTGGTGCTGGTTTTCCCGGCGGAGCGCATGAACGGCATCACGGCCAACACCCTGCTCAAAACGCTTGAAGAGCCACCTGGCGCGGTTAAATTCATCCTGGCCACCGAAGCGGCGCATCAGTTGCTGCCCACCATCCGCAGCCGCTGCCTGGGCCACACCATGGTTTGGCCAGGTTTTGACGAGGCACTGGCCTGGTTGCAAGCAGCCAGCGTGCAACAGCAGGGCGATGAAAAAAAACCTGTCAAACCACCAACATCAGCTGATTTAAAAACCTTGTTGACAGCCGCTGGCGGCCGCCCGGCTGATGCACTGGCTTGGGTGCAAAGCGGCCAAGCCGCAGCCATCGCCCAAAGCTGGCAGGCGCTGCCCAAGGCAATGGCCAAAGGCGACGTCGCAGCCTTGAGCGACTTCTTGCCGTCACAGGCAGTTGATGCGCTGCAAAAGCTTTGCCACGATGTGTGGGCTGTCAAAACCGGAGCGCAGCCAAGATTTTTCAGCCCTGCCGATTTGCCCGCAGCCCATCCAAAGTCCGGCATGTTTGCATTGGCCAACTGGGCCAAAGAGCTGGCAACCACCACCCGCACGGTTGAGCACCCCTACAACCCGGGTTTGATGCTTGAATCCTTGGCCAGTCGAGCCAAAATCGCCCTGAATTCAAAATAAGACATATCACTACAAAACCCGTTCAAGCAAACCGATAAACTACGCCCATGAGCGCCAACCCACCCGCATCACCTACCGCCCCAGCCGTCCCCACAGCGGCCAGACCCAGCGTCGTTCAATTGGCCATCAAGGAAAAGGGCGCACTGTACGCCGCTTACATCCCGCTGTTCAAAGAAGGCGGCGTGTTTATCCCCACCGCGCGTGAATACCAGTTGGGTGCTGACGTTTACGTGTTGATGACCCTGCCCGACGACACCCAGCGCTACCCCATAGCCGGCAAAGTGGCTTGGGTCACGCCGTCCAGAGCCGCAGGCAACCGCACGCAAGGCGTGGGTGTGCGCTTCCCGAACGATGAAAAGTCGCGCCTGCTGAAACTGAAGATCGAAGAGATTTTGGGCGCGCATCTGGCGTCTGAAAGACCCACTCAGACGATTTAGGTTGCTATTTATTCAGTAGCTGCTTGCGCCCGTATTTATTGGTCTAGAGCCTTATTTTGTTACCTAAAATGGCCATTTTTCACCCCTTTTTGCATGTTTACAGACTCCCATTGCCATTTAAGCTTTCCGCAGCTCAAGGCTGAGCTCCCACACATTCGCCAAGCCATGCTTGAGGCCAAAGTCGACCGGGCACTGTGCATTTGCACCACGCTCGAAGAGTTTGAAGAAGTCCACGAACTGGCCACAAGCTACGACAATTTTTGGTCCAGCGTCGGTGTCCACCCCGACAATGAAGATGTGCTCGAGCCCACGGTGAATGACCTGGTACAACGCTCAGCTCTGCCCAAAGTCGTCGGTATTGGCGAGACGGGTTTGGACTATTTCCGACTCGGCGAACGTACGGTGGCTGACATGGAATGGCAACGCGAGCGCTTTCGCGTTCACATCCGCGCAGCCAGGCAAGTCAGCAAGCCGCTCATCATTCACACCCGCAGCGCTTCTGCTGACACGCTGGCGATTTTGAAGGAGGAAGGTCAGGGGGATGAGAGGGCAGGTTCAACCGCCAAGGCAACGGGTGTCTTTCATTGCTTTACCGAAACCCAGGCCGTCGCCAAAGCTGCCTTGGACATGGGTTTTTACATCTCTTTTTCGGGCATTTTGACCTTTAAAACCGCCGCAGACCTGCGCGAAGTGGCCCAGTTTGTGCCGCTGGACCGCATGCTGATTGAAACCGACAGCCCTTATCTGGCGCCTGTTCCGTATCGTGGCAAAACCAATAATCCGTCGTATGTGCCGTATGTGGCCAAGCTGATTGCCGAGCTGAAAGGCCAATCGCTGGAAACCATTGCAGAGGCCACGAGTCATAACTTTGAGACGCTGTTTTCAGGCGTCAAAACAGTTTAAAGCACCATGAAATATTTAATGTATTACTTTAGAAAAGCATTATATCTAATTGTTTTAATTGGATTTAATGTTTCTCATGCTGGTTCTTATGAAGATTTCTTCCGAGCCATCAAAAACGACGATGCAGCCACCATCCAGCAGCTTTTGGCACGCGGTTTTGACGCCGACACGCTAGACCCAAAAAGCCAGCACGGCTTGATCATCGCCATTCTGGAACCGTCGCCCAAAGTCGCCAATGCGCTGTTGAATGCCTCAAAAATCAATATAAACGCCTTCAACGCCTTGGGCGAAAGCCCCTTGATGCTGGCAGCGCTCAAAGGGCAGCTTGAACTGGCAGACAAACTGGTCAAAAAAGGCGCGGATGTCAACAAAACCGGCTGGACACCATTGCATTACGCCGCCAGCAATGGGCATGTTGAGGTCATCAAGCTGCTGCTGGAAAACCATGCCTATATTGATGCCGAATCGCCCAACAGCTCAACGCCGCTCATGATGGCCAGCATGTACGGCAATCCGCAGTCCGTCAAGTTGCTGCTAAACGAAGGCGCAGACCCATTGCTGAAAAACCAGATCGGGCTGACGGCCTTGCAGTTCGCCCAGCGCGCAGATCGCCAAGACTCAGCAGAGTTGCTCACCAAGGCGATGCGAACCAAGCAAGCGACTGGCGCCTGGTGAAAACCGGTTTCATGCTTAAATTACACACTCGAATAAGATTCCACGATGTATATTATGTTAAGTTAAATAAAGGACGCTTTAACCCACTGAACTGAGCACGTGTCTGTTTTCAGGCAGTAGCAACAAAAAGAGCTAAGCGACTCCGTAGCTCAGGAAAACTTTGCCTGACACCTACAAAATCATCGGCATGAATCCATTCGTTTATTTGAATCAACAGTGCATTTGCCTGAACAGCCAAAACTTGCAGCGTTTAACCTGTTGAGCAGCGTGATGGCATGCTTTAGAACCCATTGCGCGGCAGTCCTTCACGTTTGCTGATGTCACATCTACGCAAGGACTTTACATTTGAGCTTGTAGGACGAGACACGTACCTGCCAACGACTGGCCGTTACGCTGGCAAACTACAGTCATGAAAGAAATTAAACCTTCGCTATCGACACGCTACACGCATGCGCGTTGCGCCAGCTCCTTTTTGTTTGTGGCGATGCTTGGCAGCGCCTTGGCGCAATCCGCCACAGTGCCCAGCGCTGGTGCCTTGCTTGAAAAGCATGCATCACTCAAAAACCAGTTGGCCAACAATGCCTACGGGCGGCCACTTTATCTGGACTCCTCCGAGTCTGGCAACCAGATTAATGGCAACGCCTATGCGGTGCTGGATACGCCGTTCAATGAAGTCAGCGCAACGTTTAAAAAACCTGCCTCTTGGTGTGAGGTGATGATTTTGCACATCAACACCAAATACTGCCGTGCGGAGCTGGCGTCTGCCCCCACCACACTGAAGGTGAACGTGGGCAAAAAAACACCGCAAACGCTACAAGATTCATTTGCCATCATTTTTGCCATGCGTCAGCCAGCAGCATCTGCGCAACTGATGTCAGTGCAATTGCATTCTGAAAATGGGCCGATGGGCACCAGCAATTACCGCATTGAGCTTGAGGCTGCTCCGTTGCCCGACGGCAAAACCTTCATGCATCTGCGTTACGGCTATGAATCAGGTGTGGCGGCTCGGGTAGCCATGCAAGGCTATCTCGCTACTGCGGGTCGCAGCAAGGTTGGCTTTACGCGCGTAAGCCAGTCAGGCACAGACGGCAAAGCCGGCTATGTGGGCGGCGCACGTGGTGCAGTTGAGCGCAACACCATGCGCTACTTCTTGGCCATTGACGCCTACTTTCAGTCACTTGTGCAGCCGCCTGCCAGCCAGGTCAATACCCGGCTTGAAAAGTGGTTTGATGCGACCGAGCAATACCCAACGCAACTCAGAGAAACCGACAAAGCCAGTTACATGGCGATGAAAAAAAACGAAATTCAACGCCAGCAGACTGGTTCGGCATCCCCCTGAATTTGCAAGGGATAGACAACGTCTTACATGCCGTACCGTCATGCGGCTACCTGTGATGTGACGAGGGTGGATTACCTTCGACGGGTGGCGTTTGCCACGGCCACATTGGTAACCACCCATGACATCCATCAAGCGCAAGAGTGCCACTAACGGTGCAGCCAAAGCCCCTGAAAGCGCCAAAACCAAACAGCTGCAACTCGAAGCATTCATCGAGCCAAGTACCCCGCTACTGACCACCAACCAGGGGCTGCAAATCCCTGACAACCACAACTCCCTCAAGGCAGGCCCGCGCGGTCCTACCCTGCTTGAAGACTTCATTCTGCGTGAAAAAATCACCCATTTTGACCACGAACGCATCCCCGAGCGGGTGGTGCATGCACGGGGCTCAGGCGCGCATGGCGTGTTCAAACCGTACAAGTCAATGGTGCAGTACACCAGCGCCGGATTCTTGCAAGACCCGGAGATTGAAACGCCAGTCTTCGTGCGTTTTTCAACCGTTGCAGGCGGTGCCGGCTCAGCAGACACGGTGCGTGACGTGCGCGGTTTTTCTGTCAAGTTTTACACGCAAGAAGGCAATTACGACCTGGTTGGCAACAACATTCCGGTGTTTTTCATACAGGACGCCATCAAGTTCCCCGACCTGATTCATGCTGTCAAGCCCGAGCCGCACAACGGTATGCCGCAAGCCGCCAGCGCGCACGACACGTTTTGGGACTTCGCCACCCTGATGCCTGAGTCCACCCACATGCTGATGTGGGCCATGTCAGACCGCGCCATTCCGCGCAGCCTGCGGATGATGGAAGGCTTTGGCATTCACGCGTTTCGCTTTGTGAATGCGCAGGGCGTGTCGCACTTCGTCAAATTTCACTGGAAGCCCAGGCTGGGCGTGCACAGCCTGGCCTGGGACGAGGCGCAAAAGCTGGCCGGCAAAGACGCAGACTTTCACCGCCGCGACTTGTGGGAAGCGATTGACAACGGCAACTTCCCCGAATGGGAGTTGGGCGTGCAAATTGTCGATGAAGGCAAAGAGGCCGAGCTGGGCTTTGATATTCTGGACCCGACCAAGTTGATACCCGAGTCACAAGTACCGGTGCAATTGATCGGAAAAATGACGTTAAACCGCAACCCCGACAACTTTTTTGCTGAAACCGAGCAGGTGGCTTTTCACCCCGGCCACCTGGTGCCAGGCATTGACTTTTCAAACGACCCGCTGCTGCAAGGGCGGTTATTTTCGTACACTGACACGCAGGTCGCGCGGTTGGGCGGCGCCAATTTTCATGAGATTCCGATCAACCGGGGCGTTTGCCCCATGCACAATTTTCAACGCGACGGCATCCACCGCATGACGATCCCCAAGGGTCGGGTGGCCTATGAACCCAACACCTTGGCTACCGGTTCCGAGTTCAGAATTGACGGCGCTACTCAAGGTTTTCAGTCTTATCCCGAGCAGATGGACCCCCCCAAAATCCGCGGCCGCAGCCCGTCGTTTGACGACCACTTTTCACAAGCCACCCTGTTCTGGAACAGCCAGACAACGGCTGAAAAAGACCACATCGTGGCGGCCTTCCGGTTTGAATTGTCGAAAGTCGAAGTGCCTGAAATCCGCCAGCGCATGGTTGACAATCTGGCGCATGTAGACATAAAACTGGCCACCCGCGTGTCAGTCAGTCTTGGCATTGGTCCGCCTGATGCCAAAGCTGCCGCTGGCCGCCTGGGTTTCAAGGCGTACCGCATGACGAACAAGGTTGAAAGCGACTGTGCGCTGAGCATGTTGAGTAAAACAGGCGGCAGCGTCAAAACGCGAAAAATTGCAGTTTTGGTGGCTGACGGCGTCGAGCCTGTCACATATAAACAGATCGTTCAAGACCTGACCAACGCAGGTGCAATCTGCAAGGTGGTGGCGCCGCATCTGGGCACAGTCAGCACCGCCGGCGGCAAACAGCTGCCGGTGGACCACACCTTTGTCAACATGCCGTCCATCATGTTTGATGCCGTACTGATACCCGGCGGTGCGCAAAGTGCCGATGCGTTGTGCGCCATGGGCGATGCTGTGCATTTTGTGCTGGAAGCCTATAAACACTGCAAGACTATTTGCGCATTGAACGAAGGTGTGCAGTTGCTGGCAAGTCTTGGTTTGACGGCAGGTAAAAATGCCGACCAGGTCGCCCTGCCCGCTGCTGGCGTGTTGGTGGCCGATGCCCGCAAGGTACTCGAGGGCCAAATTTCGCTGGACTTCATCGCAGCGATTGCCCAGCATCGGCATTGGGATCGGGCTGGGGTGGATGCGGTGGCAGCCTGATGAGGGTTTCCAGGTTGCAAGTTTGCTATTTATTTTGCAGCTGCTTACGCCCGTATTTCCTGGGCCTAAAGCCGATTTGATGCCCTAAAAAGGCTGTTTTTCGGGTTTTGTGCTGATATTTGAGGTGGCTTTGACTGGCTGGGGGCCTTGAAATGCTGTTTTTAGCCTGTTTTAAGGCATGTTTTAGAGCTCAAGACCAGAAAACGCGGGCGTGACATGCTCCTGTATTCATAGCGCTTGCGGGTTGATTGGAACTTGGCCCCCGATGCTCCGCAACTGTACCGTGAGCATGGACGGCTCTAAATATTGACGCCAGCGCCCTTCACTGTTGGCGACAGCGCCGCAACCTGGTTGCGCACATAGCTGGTAAAGGCTGCTG
>ENA-OFDP01000207-OFDP01000207.1-metagenomes-genome-assembly--contig:-NODE-207-length-27919-cov-6.577448_pt1 | contig 27919 bp, 21 predicted proteins | sample MGYA00153389_OFDP01 | MGnify analysis MGYA00153389
CCTATAGTGACAGAATAGAAGGAGTCAGGGCGGCGAATATAGAACTTGCGATCGCCTGTTTTCGCTTAGCCTTAGAAATTCGCACTCCTACTGCTTTCCCTTTAGACTGCTTGCAATCAGGTAGAAACCTCGGCAATACCGCTTTCACTGCTGGTTTCTGGGACATCGCCCTGGAAGGATTCGAGAAAGCAATTCAAGCAGTAGAAAAAAGCAGAAGTTGGGCAACTTCCGACGATATCCGCCAACAGATTTTAGCAAAATCCATCGGTGTTTACGAAAAGGCAATTCAAGCTGCTGTCAACAACAACCAACTGGAAAAAGCCATCGAATATTGCGACAGAACCCGTGCTCAGCGGTTAGTCGATTTAATGCACAGCAATGACTTGTATGCTAGCGGCGAAATTCCGCCCGCAGTCCAAAAATATTTGCGGGAATTTGAAGCCAAGCAGCAGGAAATTGACGCAGAAGTCGAACAACTCCGCAATCCATCTGAGGGGAATAAGGAATTAGCTGGTGTGGGGAGTTCGTCGCGGAGTCGGGCAGGTTTCTCTGCTTACACGGAGAAGATTCAAGAATTGGAAGCCCAGAAACAGCAAATCTGGGAAAATATCCGCAGTTTAGATCCAGTTTTAGCGGGACAAGTTCAAGTTGTGCCGATGCAGTTTGCGGCGATGCAGCGGTTGATTGATAATTCTCAGACGGCGATTCTCTGTTTTTATACCACGACTGATGACACTCATGTTTTTGTGATTTACAAGGATAAAGCGCCGCAGATTCACACTTGTCAGGGAGAGGGTTTGGGAAATTTTCAGAATGGGATTTTTGAAAGTTGGTTGTCGCCTTATTTGCAGGATCGAAAAATTTGGCAGCAGGGGATGGGTGAGTTTTTGGCTCAGTTGTCGCGGCGGTTGAAGGTTGATGAGTTGATTGGTAATTGTTTGGATGGGATTGAGGAATTGATTGTGATTCCGCATTTGTATTTGCATCAGATTCCGCTGGCTGCGTTGCCGGTTAACACCCTCGCAACCGAGGAGAGGGCGGGCACGGGGGCACCGCCCCTACGAAGGGTGTTTCTTGGTGATAAATTCCTGATTCGTTATATTCCCAGTTGCCGAATCTTGGAGTATTGCAGTCAACGCCCAACTATCGAATCACCAAAATACGGCATAGTAGAAAATGCCACGGATGATTTGTACTTCACTCCTTTTGAGTGCGAACAAATTGCCACAATTGTGCCTGAACCTCAGCGCTTAAAGGGAAGTCAACAAGCAACAGTCGCCACCTATCGAAAACTCGCCCAAAATGTGAATGTCATGCACTCCAGCCACCACGCTGTCTCGCGTTTGGACAATCCTTTAGAATCGCGATTGTTTTTAGGGGATGGAAGTATCACGTTAGGGGAATTGATGACTCCTGGTTGGCGCTTGCCGCAGTTATCCGATGTGTTTATGTCTTGCTGCGAAACTAATTTAGCTTCCACGGAAATCACCGATAATCTGCTTAGTTTGGGAACGGGATTTTTGTGTGCGGGGGCGCGCAGTGTGGTCAGCACTTTGTGGGCGGTGGATGATTTTGCTACTTCGCTGTTTTCGATTTTTTACTATCAGTATCGCAGTCCCAAGGAAGGTAAACCTTTGAGTCGCCCAGAGGCGTTACGACGGGCGCAGGTGCGGTTGCGGACGATTTCGGGTGAGGAGTTGAAGAAGCTTTATCAACCGCAAATCGATGCCCTGCTTCCGAGAATTATTGGGGATTTAGAGCAAAAATTGAATCTGGTACAGGAAGAATTAGAAGGCTTGGAACCGCAGCAGGACGAATATAAAAAGGGTACGGCTGAGTATAAAGAGTTGGAGGAGAAGTTGAACAAGAAAACGGAGGAGGAAGTTCAGATTCGGAAGCGGAAGGAAGGATATGAAAATTTGAAGAAAAATCTTTACACTATTTCAAATCCTTTTGATGATTTGAGTTATTGGTCTGGGTTTATTTGTCAGGGTTTGCATTAACAAGACTTCTCCGGCTGAAGAAACCGGGTTTTTACCTAAGATACGGGCTGGAACGAAATATTTTGGTAAAAAACCCGGTTTCTGGGTTCTTATGTGTTATGCAACATTAAAAATCGCCTTCATCAACTTGAAATACAGTCAATCCCAAGCCTCTCCACATATCAACAACTTGTTGGCGATCGTCCAACACAAATTTAATGTTATACTTCCCTTCAATATGCTGCCGATAGATTTCTTCTTTCATAATCGCATCCTTCCTCATATCTCCGGTTTTCCGCAGATAAAGACCAGCATAATTAACCTCATACTGCTGCAACCATTTTTCAGTTTGAGGCTGACAATCATCGGTTCTGCCCGAAACTACGATAATATTAACGCTAGACTGCCACTTGTGGATGGTATCTAGGACAGGCAGATTCGGTAAATCGCGATCGCACTTTGAAGCATCGAAAGGATTTCTACCATTCAGAAGTGCCAGCGTACCGTCCATATCAACCATAATTGCATCGGGCAAATCAGGGTTATATTCCGGTGGCGAAACCGGAACTCGTACATATTTATTGTACATTTTTATAATCACATCTTTGCCAACAGAATTGAGTCTTTTCAAATCCCGTTTAATACATTCTTCCACCGGAACTTGCAGGAAAGAATCATTAACTTCGACAACAGCTTGACCTTTGACTAACTGCTTAATGTGTTCGATATGCGGCCCAAAATTAGTATCATCAACAATGACGTGTTTACCACTTTCCAAAGCCATCAAAATAATCGTATCTCTCAACTGTACAATAAACTTTTCATTCGCCGGCGACCAATGAGCAGCATGAGCCATTTCTCGCAACAAATCTTTATTGCTACGAACCCATCTAGCAGGTTCAGACAGCAGCAATTCCTTAGCAAATTGAGATTTCCCAGAAGCAGGTAAACCGACAAGTACAATAACTCTTTTCATGGTAATTAGGCATTGTTGACTGTTGACTGTTGCCGCACGCTCGATAATTAATCCGTCTATCTGTGTCAAAATAACTGGTTGTGGCTTATTCTACAAACCTAGATGGATGTAATCTAAACCCAATAACTCCTCTATCTTATGGATAGTAACATCGCGGAGAGCTTCTTTCACCCCGGCAACTCTGCGCGCCCGCAAAGAAAACAAAATCCCAGAATAGGGCAAATGCTTCACAGCTAAGGCAAAGTCTTTCTGAACTTCGATAGATTCATACTGTCGGTAAACATCCTCAATTTCTTCAACCAAAGATTGATATTTATCCTTAACTTTTTGATACAATTCAGTCCACTCAGGAAAATAAGCTAAAAACTCTTCCCCTTCATTTGTCAAAATAATCTCGATCATCCTACGAGTAGAAAACCCTTCGCGCAGATGGGAAATTGCCACATATTGAGGAGACTTAACTTTAACTCGGTTGAAATCAGCATCACAGATAATATACCCTTCCGAATCCATCGGATCTAAGTGCTGAGATGCTTCGATAACTTCTGTCCAGCTAGTTAAAGCATAGGACTTGACTAATTCCCATCCATATTTGTCAGCCCAAGTAGTCGGTTCTATTTCTAGCAATGTTTGAGTATTACGAACACCATGAAACACAATTTGGTTGTTTCTTTGTTGGACAACTATTCGATTGTAAGGTGTCATCAACTCAAAGATAAAACATTGGTCGGTTTCTTGTGGCAATTGATATCCCAATTCTTGCCATACTTTCCAAAAAAGTTCCGCAAAGCTGAATCCAAAACCGTTAACTTCACCTGTGGCGTCGGGAGTTCCGCTAGATTGCACTCTCCATTCTCCATTGTAAAAATAGAGTACAATTAGAGAACCATCTAGTTTTTCATAAACTTTGGCACTGTTCCAATCAATTGTAGCGGCGTGGCCTTCTCCGTAGTTGAAAAATTTGTCGTAGGGATAAGAAACTATCTGCCAATCTTGGGATGAGTCTAAAATGATACCCCGACACTGTTGGACTATTTTTTCGCCCAGCGGGGATTCTATCTGCGAGTATTTCAGACAGACGAGATGAGGATATTGCCGATCGCGCGTAACCTTGATATGATAAGTTTCGGACAAATTTTCTAATCCGTGCTGGCGCAAATACTCTTGCAGTTCCACGATGTACTCCTAAATTGCTCGTCTTCTCTATATTATATATGACGGCATATTTTCGCAAGTTTGTCAAGACAATATAAAAATACTTTTTTGCTGAAAAGCTATTATTGCTTCTGTACTTTGAATTATGGTTGTACATAGGTGAATGCGGTTCATCGAACAACTGGACTGTTTCAATATCAAGGAAAAACACAATGAACAAAAAATTATTAGTTTTGGCGACTTCTGCGTGTCTATTGACTACTTTAGTACCTGTATCGGTAGTTTTTGGGGTCTCGAAATCGCCTGAGCGACAATAGGAAGCGCAACAACTTGCTCAAGCCGGTACTCCTGTTGCGGTAAGTGAAATTTTGCCAAAGTTAAAAGGCAAAACGCAAGTACCAATTTTTATTCCCAGTAGTATTTCTGCTTCGCAAAAACTTTACTATCAAAGCACAGCGAAAGCAGACAGCTATACTATTTCAATTGGTTATACGGCAGATTGTCATGCGGGAGCTTGCTCTTTTGGGGAAATTCGAGCTCAAAAAGGTGGTGAGTTTACTACAAAGATAGAAGGGGTAACTAAGACATTAAAAAATGTGCAACTTGCGGGCGGAGTTAAAGGAGTTTTTCATAATGGTTGCGGGGCTTATTGTACGGCATCGGTTGAGTGGAAAGCTCAGGGAGTTCTCTATACTGTAGCAATTAAAAATGGTAAGGAAGCAGATTTAATTAAGATTGCAAATTCGGCTATTCAAGCTGGGAAGCGTTAAGTTTTAATTGCGGGCGGGCTAAAAGCCCACCCTACAATAAATTTTAATTTTTTTTATCTGTTGTGGAACAGGCATCCTGCCTGTTAAATAATAATAGTAGAAAATGTACTTTCTAATGAAGTCAAATAAAGATATAGCAATCCTAAATCATTCATGCAGATATGTAGGGGCGGTGCCCCCGTGCCCGCCCTCCGAGGGATTGGGCAACCACGGGGGGATTGCCCCTACAAGAATTATGCAAATGATTTAGGATCGCTATAGGATAGTTGTAATTCTCATAGGAAAATGACGATGAGGAAAAAAAGGCTATTTTGTGCCGTTTTTGTTGGTGTCGCGACTGCATTGACGATCGCACTTTCAACTCCAAAGCCACTCGTCGCACAGACAGATGTGCCGATCGCCGAAATCCGCTGGTTTAACTATACTTCTAAAGATGGCTGGCAAGCGATAAAATTTACTGTGTCCGATCGCCATACTGCAAAATCGGTCGGCACCCGCAAGTTGCGGTTGTACGATATTCATATTGCTAAGATGTTTGAGATTTCTCATTTTTTGTGCGATCGCGATCGCACTTCTGAGGGGTACGATTGGTCTTATGAAGCAGAAAATGGCAATATTGAGATGGGAAGGTTCAAAATTAGCTGCAATCTCGCCCGTTCCACAGCCGCAACTTATGGGTTAGGTAAACCAAAAACTACAGTCATTCGCCGCAACTTCAACCTGAAAAACGGCCGCCCTTCTATTGCTGTAGAAAAATATGCAATTCCCACTCTAAATATCGCTAAAAATAGAGTTGTACAGTGGAAAACCTTTGTACAAACATTCCCGCCACTTGATAAATTAGTTGCCGAAAAAGCTCACAGTCGCTTTCCGGCGAGTAACATTTTTCGGCAAATCAAAGGAAAAACACGAGTGCCTGTTTTTTTGCCTAGTATACTTCCTTTGTCTGACATTCAGCAACTTGATTTTGATGTACAAGCGGGTTCCCACGGTTACATTGTTGCCATGTATTTAGGCAAAGGATGCCGCGCTGGAGCCTGTTTTTTCGGCATAATCGAAGCTAAAAGAAACGAACCGTTTTCGTCTCCTTCACAATTACCGAGAGATACTTACAGAAGTATTGAATTAGCGGGCGGAATGAGGGGGATTTATTTCAATAATTGCGGTGCTTATTGTACTGCTTTTGTTGAGTGGCAAAGGTTGGGGGTGCTGTATCGAGTCACGAGAAAAAATGGCACTCAGCAAGAAGTTGTGCAGATAGCGAATTCTGCACTTCAAGCAGGACAACGTTAAATTTTGGTGAGAGATGGAAAAGGTCGTGAAGCGAAGCTATCCCGAACGCGCGTGCGTTCCCGCAGGGTAGGGAATCGACCTTTTTCGGATTAAATATCCCGTTGCTGTACAATTAAAAAGTACCTAAAAAACTAATGAGATGCCTGCGATTAGCGTTGAAGAAGCCAAGCAGAGTCTGCAAGCTATCTTGGAAAAGGTGGCTTTGGGAGAAGAAGTGACGATCGTACAATCCGGCAAAGTAGTAGCTCGCGTAGTCCCGCCGCTATCCAAGGAGCAGCGGTTAGCTAGGCGTAAAGCATTCCGAAACTCGATTAATGTCAAGGGCGAGCCAATGAGTGCAACAGTCATTAGGCTAAGGGAGGAAGCACGGTATTGATTTATATAGATACCAGCGTTCTTGTCCCCTTCTATTTACCAGAAGCTCTCAGCGATGCTGTTGATGAATTGCTGAGGATTGAAGACACACCTGCACTAAGTCAATTAGTTGAGGTGGAACTGTTTTCAGCAGTTGCACGCAAATTGCGAATGAGGGAAATTTCTCCAGAAGAGGCAAGACAAATAGCGATCGATTTTCAAACAGACTTGGATGAAAATTTTTATACTCGCATCCCCTTAGAGCCAATTCATTACAATTTAGCTCGCGATTGGATTAGCCGCTTTGAAGTACCGTTGCGTACCTTAGATGCACTGCATTTAGCAGTAGCAAGTTCTAATCAGTTGCTTTTGGTGACTGGCGATGAGGCTTTGGCTCGCAGTGTTCGGACTTTAGGAATTGAAGTTCAGTTATTGATTACCGTAGCTGAGCGCTAAAAGGTCGATCGACACAACATAAAAAGTAACGCGCAATGTCAACAGCACTTTTCATAATTTTCAGAGTTTAGTAATTTGACAAATTGACTTTTGATGGTAAGGTATTCGGTGGCTCCAGAAGTTACGATCGCAATGACGATCGACCTTTTCCCCTCGTGCCTAAATTTCTCTCCCCAAATCACGCAACCTTTGAGCTGCTGCTGAGCTAACTCCTCCAGCCAACCAACAAAGAGGTCGATCGACCCTAGGTAAATTCTACATCATCCGTAGCCTTTGCTTCGGAATGTCGATCGCCCCCCCTGCAAGGCAGAATACTGGATGGGAAACATCATCAAGACTCACCGCTACGGGCTGTCAAAATCTGATATTTATATTTTATCCCCTGAATTATCCTAAGAGCCGATTAAAGTCACCACCTGCGGTACGCTAGATCAGGTGAATATATTGGCTGATTTCAAGCTATCCTCCGATCGATCTTATGTCCCCAACCACGTCCGCTCCCTCCCGAACCGTCCGCATCGGTTCCCGCAAAAGCCAACTCGCTCTCGTGCAAACCTACTGGGTGCAAGAACAGCTACAGAAACACTTCCCGGAACACACTTTTGAAATCCACACCATGTCCACCCAAGGGGACATAATTTTGGATGTTGCCCTCGCTAAAATTGGCGATAAAGGACTTTTCACCAAAGAATTAGAAACGGGGATGATTAATAATGAAACGGACTTTGCCGTTCATTCCCTCAAAGATTTGCCTACCAATTTGCCCGAAGGCTTAATATTAGGATGCGTCACCGAACGGGAAAATCCTGCTGATGCCCTAGTAGTTCACTCCAAGCACAAAGACAAACAACTAGACACTCTCCCGCAAGATGCAGTGATTGGTACTTCTTCCCTGCGCAGACTGGCTCAACTGCGACACCATTTCCCTCATTTTGAATTTAAAGATATTCGCGGCAATCTCAATACTCGACTCGCTAAATTAGATGATGGCGGTTACGACGCGATTATTTTAGCAGTGGCCGGACTCGAAAGATTGGGAATGGGCGATCGCATCCATCAAATTATCCCTCCAGAAATCTCCCTTCACGCCGTCGGACAAGGTGCTTTGGGCATCGAATGCCGCGCCGGAGACACAGAAATTATGGCAGTGATTAAAGCTCTAGAACATCCTGAAACTGCCCAAAGATGTTATGCTGAACGCGCATTTCTGCGGGAATTAGAAGGCGGCTGTCAAGTGCCGATCGGCGTCAATACCAAAATAGAAAACGGTCAATTAACCTTAACCGGAATGGTATCGAGTCTTGACGGCAAGCGATTTGTCAGAGACACCGTTTCTGGCGCCGCCGACACTGCTGAAATGATCGGAATTGACTTGGCTCACCGCTTGCGGGAACAGGGAGCCAGTGTAATTTTGGAGGAAATATTCATCGAAGTTCAGCGCGGTTCGTAAAGCCAGCATCGGGGGTTTTATACCAAAAAATCGCCTTTTTATAAAACAATAAGGGCGATAGTTTTGAAAAGTAGCTACGACAGCATTCTGGTTGTAGATTTTAGATGGGAATTTTAGGTAATAAAATCCCCGCTTAGGTTCAAAAAAATGTGATAGATTATCAGCATACCCGTCAAAAATCTACAATCAAACATCCCAAATAAATCAGCAACCTATTTCAGGGAAAGGCAAAATATGAGCGCTCAGGAAACTCAATTAAAACTAGAATTGGTAAAAGTTCAGCAACTTTATCGCAAGATGCAGGCAGATCAAAAAGCTTTGCAGCATCAATTGAAAGAGTTTAAAACTCAGACGGGAAATTTTTCTGATGTCGTCGAGCAAGTCTTGCCCTCTGTAGTTTCAGTTTACGTGATGGATTGGGATACAGGAGAAGAAATTTCTTCCGGTAGTGGCTTTTTTGTATCGCCTGACATAGTTGTCACTAACTATCACGTTATCGAAGATATTGCCGATGAAGATTATTTTTATGAAGAAGATGAAGTCGAACAGGTTTTAGTGGAAACTCACGACGGCAAGTTGAGAATGGCAGAGGTGGTATTTACTGGCAATGCGGAAGAGGATTTAGCATTGCTTTTGATTACTGGTTTTATGATCGATCCAGAAACAGGGGAACAAGTGGAATCTCCCGAAGAATATCCTCCTTTAGAGTTGTCTTTTGATGTGAAAGTGGGCGATCGAGTAATTGCTGTGGGTAATCCTTTGGGGCAGTTTGCTTCAACGGTGACTCAAGGTATTATTAGTGCAATTCGAGAACCCGATGAGTATGAGCAAGGTGACGAAGATGATGATGATGATGTTGCTGAGGTGAAGGTGTTGCAAACTGATGCAGCAATTAATCCAGGAAATTCCGGGGGCCCGTTGATTAATATGGCCGGTCAAGTTGTTGGGGTGAATACGTGGGGATTGGAAGATGCTGATAGTATTAATTTGGCGATCGCCTCCGTTGCTTTGGATGACTTTTTAGCTGGATTTGAGGAGACTTTTGAGGATGATTCCGATAATTAGTTGGTAGTTTTCGGTAGATTTTATCCGATTACCATCTCCATCTATGTAGGGGCGGGTTCGCCTAGATATTTGACACTCATCGACAAATGATAAAAACCCGCCCCCACCCACCCAAAAATTAAGCATTAATTGAATTTAACGGTGAGGTGGGGATTGTCGATCGGGGTTATCGGTTGGGTGGGGGCGGGTTTATCAAGATTATCGGTAGGTGGCAAAATCGATCGGCGAACCCGCTCCTACAGATTTTATTCAATGTTTATCATAAAGTCGATCGCTCTTTGGTTCGCCGCAGAGCGCCGCCGATAAACACGGATGGAAAAATGGATCTCGCATTTTTGATTAAAGTGCGTTAGCGAAGCCCTCGAAGAGGATCGCCACACAGCAACTCAGATTTATACTTGTTTTTGAACGGCCGCGTTAATATTGCGACACTCGCCATTTAAACTTAATCTAGACTAACTATCCCAAGGAACACAAAAAAATAATGCGCATTTTATTTGTATCCGCCGAAGCAGCACCCCTAGCAAAAGTTGGCGGTATGGGCGATGTCGTCGGCGCTTTGCCTAAATTTCTGCGCCGTATGGGCCACGATGTCCGCATCTTCATGCCCTACTACGGTTTCGTCTCCGACAAAATGGACGTTCCCAAAAAACCTGTTTGGAATGGGGCGGCGATGTTCCAAACCTTCTCCGTTTTTGAAAGTGTTTTGGCGGGAACCGATGTACCTTTATACTTATTGCAACATCCATCTTTCTTGCCCCGCCGCGTTTACGGCGGTTTAGATGAAGATTGGAGGTTTACTTTCTTTGCCAATGCTGCGGCTGAATTTGCCTGGAATCACTGGAAGCCCGATATTATTCACTGTCACGACTGGCATACGGGGATGATACCTGTTTGGATGAGCCAAGACCCCGATATCAGGACGGTTTTTACTATTCACAATTTAGCTTATCAAGGGCCGTGGCGCTGGCGTTTGGAGCAGATGACTTGGTGTCCTTGGTATATGCAAGGTCACAATACAATGGCTGCCGCAGTCCAGTTTGCCGATCGAGTAAATACAGTTTCGCCAACTTACGCCGAACAAATCAAAACCCCAGCTTACGGGGAAAGTTTGGAAGGTTTGCTGTCTTTCCTCGGTGGCAAGGTCTCGGGTATTTTGAACGGAATTGATACAGAATCTTACAACCCAGAAACTGACAAGTACCTCCACCAACAATTCAGTGTTGATACTATTGAAAAACGCCCCGCTAACAAAATAGCCCTGCAAGAAGAAGTCGGTTTGGAAGTGAATAAAGGTGCTTTTTTAATCGGCATGGTGAGCCGGCTGGTAGAACAGAAGGGATTGGATTTGATCATTCAAATGCTCGATCTGTTCATGGCCTATACCGACGCTCAGTTTATTGTACTCGGAACGGGCGATCGCTACTACGAAACCCAACTCTGGCAAATGACAGCCCGCTATCCCGGTCGGATGTCCACCCAATTACTCTACAACGAAGCCCTCTCCCGTCGCGTTTACGCAGGCTGCGACACCTTCCTGATGCCCAGCCGTTTCGAGCCCTGCGGCATCAGCCAAATGCTCGCCCTCCGCTACGGCTGCGTGCCAATGGTGCGCCGCACCGGCGGTTTAGTCGATACCGTTTCGCACAACGATCCGATCAATAATACCGGTACCGGTTACTGTTTCGATCGCTACGAACCCCTCGACTTGTTCACCTGCATGATCCGAGCTTGGGAAGGTTTCCGCTACAAAGATAAGTGGAAAGAACTGCAACAGCGCGGCATGAGAGAAGATTTTGGCTGGGATATTTCTGCTAAGAAATACGTCAACTTGTACAGCGATATTTTGGGACTGCCACCTGAAGAAACTGCACCGGAAGCCGAACCAGAATTGATTATTGGTAAGAGTTAATTGACAGTTGACTGTTACTAATGCCCAATTCCCCAATTATATCAATTCCGGTTGCATCGGAATTAATGTAACCCGAAATCAGGAAACGGCACTGCCGTTTCCCTACAATAAACCACGGTAGGGAAACGGCACTGCCGTCTCCTCTATATCATTCCGGCGCAGCCGGAATTGATATTAATCAACAAATAAATCGAGGGGTAAATGACCGTAAGTTCCACTCACTCCACCTTCAAAAGAAGATTGACACGACACCAAAACACCACGGTAAGTTCCGATATAACCATCAACATAATACGAACCCTTCAAAGTATTGAATTTAATATAAACAGAACCAGTAAAGGTCGAAAAAGCACTGGGATCTAAAACAGGTTGATATCCCAAAGCTTTCAAATAAGTTTCTAAAGCTGAAAAACCCTCATCCGTCGAAGACGCGCACACTCCCAGCATTTGATAATCAGACAAACTTGCTACCAGCAAAATCGCTTGACGCAGCGCCTGTTTTTCCAGCGGCGAGGCTACAGATTGCATATCCAGACAAGTGAAATCTTTGAGGATTTGCTGTGCTGCTTCAACAGTTAGGGTAGTCGGGTTTTGAGTAGACATTAATTGCTTTGATCTTTCTAAAACTCATTGTATCATAGACTGAATACCAAAATCCGACTTCTTTAAGAACTCCGGTATATAAGGCGGGAGTTCATTTTAAATTGAATGAGCTTCGACCTACTTATCTAAATTCCAAAAAAATTATAAAAACTCCCGGTTTATTGCTGAACTTGCCTCTATTATTGACAAATGTAAATAGCACAAAAACTGAGGGCGATCGCATGAGCAACAACCAATTCCTAGAAAACCTACAAATCTTCCAAAAATTTCTTTTTCGTCTGCTACACAAAGCCAAACTTATCTACATATTCATGATATTGGCGATTAGTTTAACTATTTCCGGCTGGAGTGTAGAATCTGCTGCTGTCAAAATTCCGATTTTCGGATTTCACAATATTATAGATACTCAAAACACCGCCGACTTACCACCTCGCAGACCAGCTTTCGACAACGACTATAGCAAACAAGATTTTTCAGTATTTTTAGAATACTTATTTCAAAACAATTATTGGTTTTTATCATCTCAAGACTTGTATGAATATTTTATTGAGAAGTCTAAACCCATACCAGAGCAAAAAATGGGCAAAAAACCAGTTATGATTAGCTTTGATGACGGCTACAAAGGCGTTTATACCAACGCACTTCCCGTGTTAAAAAAATTGTCATTAATCTACAAAGAAAACGGAAAATTTGTGGTATTTGTCAATCCGCACTTTTTGGGTGTTGATATGGGCAGAAACTTTTTGCCGCACACTACTTGCAAGGATTTAAGAGAAGGATATCAAAGCGGTCTTTATGACGTTCAATCCCACGGTTTCACTCACAAAAAACTAACTGAACTAAATGGATCGGATTTAGAATTGGAAATTTCTAAATCTAAGTTAGCTTTAAGAAAATGCCTGGGCGACTTAGACAAAAATAAAGTTACCGCCGCTTACATCGCCTATCCCTACGGTGCCTCAGACAGGGAAGTGGAAAATATTTTACCTAAATATCACTTAGCTGGCTTTTTGTACAATGACAAAGTTTTGAGAGTACAGCGTCTGACAAATAACTATCGAGTCTCTCGTATCACTACTGACAAAAATATGCCACCTAGAGAGCTAATTAGGATAGCTAAAAAGGCTTCAATTTTACGAAAGACAAAATGACGTGAGTCAAAAAAAAGTTTTTGTATCTAACTGTATCTATGGAGTTTTTACCGATGTTTTAAAGCTTAAATGAGTCCGCGTTTTTTCAGCTTTGCTAGCGCATCTTCGGCCGCATTTTTCTCAGCATCTTTTTTGCTTTTGCCTTTACCTTCTCCATAGAGTTTCTCTGCGACATAAACTTTAGCGAGAAATTCCGGCTTGTGGGGCGTACCTCCTTCTTGGACGGTCGCGTATTTGGGCGGAGTCGTGTCACCGTTGCTTTGTACCCATTCCTGAAAGCGATTTTTCGAGTCTACAGTCGATCGAGTTTCCACAACATTTTCAGGAACTGAATCAAACATTTGCCGCACAAAGTTGCGAACTTTGTCCATATCTTGCGTGTCGAGATAGTAAGCGCCAATAAATGCTTCAAAAGTGCTGCTGAGCAAATTTGGGTTGGTAATCCCGCCTTCTCGATAAGCTCCTTTTCCGAGCCGCATTTTTAAGTCTAAATCAATTTCCGTGGCAAATCTCGCTAATTGTTTTTCATCTACCAATGCAGAACGCCTACGAGTCAGTTGATCCTCTCCCATTTCTGGGTGACGCTGATAGAGATATTCGCCACTGAGAAAAGTCAGCAAAGCATCGCCGAGAAATTCTAAGCGTTCGTTGTCTGCTTCGCGAAATGTGGGGTTTTCGTTGACGTAGGAACGGTGTGTGAGTGCTTGGCGGAAGAGTTTTTCATTGTTGAATTGGGGAATTGTAATTTTAATTTCTGGTGTTGGATTAGTTAATTGCATAGGAGTTCAGTGTTGTTATGTAGACATGAAAGAGCCGCAGATGGCTGTTGCTTTAGAGCATCTAGTTTATCAAATAAACTAGATTTTTGCGATCGGCGGCTGGGTGAATATCGAGCAAATTTATGCTGCCAGTTTATATGCCTCGATCGATTTCAGTAATTCATCCAGAAAGTAGAATTCATCTGCAAGCCTTTCCAGATTTTTATTTTCATTACCTGGTCGAGCCAAGATTATCACCTTTTTACCTTTGTTTTGTAGCTTAGGAATCAAGATTTCGCCATTGCCGTCTCCAGACACAATAATAAATGTGTGTGGATATAGACTAATTGCTGCTTCACCCGAACAGTCAAAAAACAAACTAAAGTCAACAGCATCAGGGATTTGCTGGGGTACATTAACACATTCCCAGCCATCCTTAACTAAGGTGATTTTTTGAGAAACCTTATTTCTCTGTTGCCAATTGTCGTAAACCTTTCTGGTGACTACATATCCTAATGAAGCAGCAAAGAGCAGTAAGTTGTTGGCTTGCTTTGCATTGGGGATGTTCTGATAGTCCCAATACATTGAAACTAAAGCTTGCTGTTGGTCGATCGATCTGTTTGAGGTTCGATGATTGTCCACCATTGTATTTTTTCCTACAATTAGGTTGTATTGGACAGCCTCGACATATCGCGCATCTAGGATTAATGGAGTGTTGTCTGTGGGTTTGCTCAAAAATGAACATCTGAACACAGAACAATTTGTTACCACAAAACACTTTGATTTTGTGGGATTTGATTAGCGTCTTAGCTACAGGTTTTACTGAACTGGAACGAGTTTAGTATCAGCCCGATGAAGGGAAAACGATATTATATCTACTTTCCGCTCAACGGGCCGCTAGAAACTTGCCCCAGTTCTATAGCAATCCTATATGAATTATGTGATGGGCCAGAGAGCCATTCCAGGCTAGAAGCCTGAACCACCTTCATAAATGACTTGGGATTGCTATACAAACCCTGTAGCTAAGACGACTCAATCAACATTCCTTAATTTTGAATGCGATATTTAGTTTTAGCTATGCCTTTAGTATAACGTTATAACTATTGAATGTCAAATATTAACTAAAAATAATTTTCTCTCTCATACAGCACTTTTCTGGTTTAGGTCGTACATTCAATATCCCGTAGGGACACGGCACTGCCGTGTCCCTACAAGAACTATGTATCTCACACACCAGAAAAGTGCTGTATATTTCACCAAGGTTTTCGCGCAAATTGAGACCGATCGCCCTGGTGCACTTTACCCGATCGCCCGATCGACCTTCCCCAAATAAAAACCCGCAAGCCCTCTCCCCGGGAGTCCATCCCCCTTATCTCCACCATTTGAAAAATAAATGTAAAAATATGTTGCAAAGTTTCCATTGCTATGTTAAGTTTAGTTACATAAGGTTGAAATACAACGAGGTTTATGGTCATGGAAAACAAAGACGCAAAGTTGGGCTTTACTGAGTTCGCTGAAACCTGGAACGGCCGTTTGGCAATGCTGGGCTTCGTTATCGGCTTAGCTACCGAATACCTCACCGGTCAAGGCATTCTTTCTCAAATCGGTTTGATGTAATCAGCTTAACTGCACGCAATAGCTGTGATTCACAGGGGCGATCGACTCATCACTGCGATCGCCCGCCCGTCAATAAGTCCCCTTCACTCACAGTAAAGGGGATTTTGCATTTTTTATTAAAAAAATCTCACCGATGGCACAATCAAAAATCTTTTTCGTCTCAATACTTATCGCGAGACCAACTCCAGCAAACTAAGCAATTCCTATCGAATCTACAATCCTCACTTTAGGAGTCAAAGCCGGAAGCTTCACCAAACCGTCCCGTTTGTGAGTCCGCAGGCTGTTACCTAAAATCATTTCCGACAGATCCGGCATTTCCTGCCAGCAATGCGAGCAGAACCAATAAACGCGATTGTGGCGAGCGTGACGGAGTAATTTAGAGGAGCAACAAGGGCAACTATTCATGATATTTTAAACCTTCTTTAAGATATGGATCGATAACGAATTCATTACACAGATTGACAAATGCGGGTGGATCTTAACTTCAGACACAACAATAAAAAATCTGTTTCACTCAAAACTTTCAGCGTCTCCCAAGTAGCACTTTTGGAGGCCCAGCAACAACATTACAATCAGAAGCTGAATAGTCCAAGGGGCTAAAGAGAAACCCCAAACAAAACAACCCAGTCCCGCCAAAGCCACAAGCACAAAAATATCTTGAGAGGTTTGCCAGTAAATCCAGACGGCTGCCAGAGAAACTATCAGTAGCAAAATGTAAGCTGAAGGCATAGTCGTCTTCTCCCAAGGTGTCTGCCAACAGTCAGGATTGAAGCCTGACGATCAGCTTCAACTTAAAACTAAAACCTGAAGAACTGATGAAGATGAGTGAGTTGTTACAAAAAAAAATATATTCCTGCTACCTTATATTTATCCGATAAAACAGCAAAAATAATTTGTTTTATTTGGTTAGAAAATTAAGCGTGCGATCCTCTTCGAGGGCTGCGCTAGCGACCTATTCTTAGTCCCAGCCCAAAGCTTCAGCCACCTGAGCAGCCAAAGCCATCGGTTCAAAAGGCTTAGCAATCACGCTCACCACCCCCAAATCCGCGAACATCCGCCTGTCGCCAGCCAGAGCCTTAGCTGTCAATAAAATCACCGGAATGTGCTGCGTGGCATGATTAGCTTGTAACTGTAGAAAAGTAGTAGGCCCGTCTTGGTCGGGCATCATCACGTCCAAGAGAATAGCATCAGGCTGTTCAGCAAGAGCCTTGGCTACACCCTCGCGGCCAGAACTCGCCGTCAGGACTTCCCAGCCCCCCACTACCTCAAGACTAACTTGAGCGACTTCCCGAATATCTTCCGCATCGTCAATAACCAAGATGCGCTTGGCATTCAAAATTAACATTTTTTTTTAAGAACGAGAACTGATATCTCGCAGAGTAGAGGCGAAATGTGAATATTTTGTAAAGCAAACCATTTTACCAGATGAGGCTCGACAGTAAATTTTCCAAACTTTATGGCAGAACCTATACCAGGCCGGGACTGAGCACCGGCAGGCTTAAGAAAAAAGTGCTGCCCTCCCCCAACACGCTCTCCACCCAAATCCGGCCCCCGTGCTGCTGCACGATACTGCGACAAATAGCCAACCCCAAACCAGTACCTCCCGAATGCCGAGAATCAGAAGCATCAACCTGTTGGAAGCGTTCAAAGATGATCTCCAGCTTGTCTGCCGGAATGCCCCGTCCTTGGTCTTTCACCGCAATCAGGATGGACGAGTTTACTGACGAGTGCGGATTTGCGGCAGACTCAGGAGATAACAAAGACGACGACGCTGAGTTCAACCCAGCTTTTTCTGCCAAATTTTCTTTTTGGGTCAACTCCCCGCTCAACCAAATCGTAGCACCCGCAGGCGAAAATTTGATCGCATTACTGAGCAAATTTGTCAAGGCCTGAATTAGCCGATCGGGCACAGCTTGCAAGTCGGCCCCCACAGGCTGAACCGACAGAGTAACTCCTGCCTGCTGAGCCATTCCTTGCATCTCGTCTGCCGCCTGCAACATCAGTTCAGCAACATTGCAAGTTTGTTTGATGGCAGTGCTATAACTCGACTCCATCCGCTCTAAATCCAGGATGTCATTGATTAAGCGCACCAAGCGGTCAGTGTTAGTGACAGCAATCTCCAGCATCCGCTTGGCTTTCTGGGGGTAAGCGTCAAGGAGGCCGCTGTTGAGGAGGCCGAGGGCACCGTGAATCGAGGTCATGGGCGTCCGCAGTTCGTGGCTGACAACCGAGATGAATTCATTTTTCATGCGCTCAATGGCAAGGCGCTCTGTAATATCCTTGAAAGTGACCACAGCTCCAATAATTTCGCCTCCTTCTCGCATCGGAGCGACAACGTACTCAACCGGAAAACTGCTGCCGTCTCGTCGCCAAAAAACCTCATCGGTGACGCGCCGCGCCTCTCCGTCTTCCAAGGTGGCTAAAATTTGAGAACTTGCCCGCAACGGTAGTTTTCCCGTCCCCGATACGGCGCAGTCTGGGGCAAGTTCAGAGCCTGAATTGATGTCTGTTACAGGTGACAGTTGCTCGATCGCCCTTGAGTATTCTGCCTGTGAACAGTTTATGGTTTCATAGAATGGTCGATCGATCAATTCCTTCGATTCGCAGCCGGCCATTCTCACCGCCGCCGGATTCACAAAAGTTACTTTTCCCTGTTTGTTCAAGCCGCAAATTCCTTCTCCTGCGGAGAACAAAATCATTTCTGTTTGGTGGCGGAGTTGTTCAAAAGCTTTTTCCACTCGCTTGCTGTCGCTGATGTCGCGAGCAATTGTCGAAACACCAGTTACCATTCCTGTGGCGTCTTTAATCGGAGAAATCGTCAGGGATACATCTATCTGTTGACCGTCTTTCCGCAAGTGCACGGTTTCGTAATGGTCTATCGTAGCTCCAGCCCGAATATTTTCGAGAATTTGGGGCATTTCCTTGGGGCGTTCGGGTATTGCTAAAATCTCGATCGACTGCCCCTTGATTTCCGGCGCGCAGTAGCCGTAAATCTTCTCGGCTCCTGCGTTCCAGCTCTGAATTGTCCCGGCGAGGGTTTTGCCCACGATACCGTCGTCTGAAGACTCTACAATCGACGCTAAGCGCACGAGTTCGTCCTGTGCCTGCTTGTATTCCGTGATGTCGCGGCCCAAAATCACGATACTTTTGCGCCGGCCGTCGGGGTAAAATACGGGTACTTTAATCACATCGTAGATTTTCACAGTACCGTCCGATCGGGGAATCACTTCTTCTGCCCTAGAAAGCGTACCTTTTTCCCACGCTGCTCGATCGCTGATCTCGCACGCCTGTAGAGCCTCCCGGTAAAAAATGCTGAGTTCTCCTAGCTGAGAATCTGTGAGTCCGCAGTAGTCTATTTTTTCTAGCTCAAACACTTCCAATATCCCTTCATTTGCCTTCTGCCACCTGCCGTCGCTATCTTTGAAGCAGACAATATCTGGCATGGCATTCATCAGCGATTCGAGATAGAACTTTTCTTGCAGTGCAGCTTCTACCTCCGCCCGCTTGCCGATTTCCCGTTGCAGGTTTTCGTTTGCCGTTTGCAGCGAATCGATTAACAAACTTTCTGTAAAAGTGCGTTCTTTAATTACTTCCTGAAGTGTGTGGAGTTCTAGCGACAGCCGCCTGCGGGCCAACAAATTTTCTACCCGCAAGTGCAGTTGGGCGGCCGAAACGGGAGTTGCTATCAAATCGTCTATTCTGCGATCGAGTTGTTTTGCCTGCGGCGAAAACGGCGGTTCATAAATAGCTGGCGTTTGGGATTTTTGCAGCAGCAAAAACGGTAAAAATATCGGATGTGCTGCTGCTTTTAATGCTTCGATCAGTGGCCCGATGCGATCGTAATTTTCCTGGTCGAGAATGCACAAGTCAAAAGCAATTTGGGGAATGGAAATTTCGGAGTTTTGTTCGGAAGTGCGATCGTCGGGTACGATCGCCTCATGCTCGGTGTTGAGGTGTGCGATCGGCAAATGTTGTTGGAGGCGATCGATCAAGAGTAAAATGCGGCTCATTACCTTGTTACTTTCACAATGACTAATGATCTGATTTCTAGTAAATTCATATCAATTCCGGCTGCGCCGGAATGATATAGAGGACACGGCAGTGCCGTTTCCCTACCGCAATCAATTGTAGGGACAAAGGCACTCGCGGTGTCCTCCGTTTAGATCATTCCGATGAAGAGAGGATTTGATATGACATCTCTCGCCGGCGCTGATGATTATTTTGGGGTAAGGAAACGGTAATGCCGTGTCCTCCGTTGGCTACTGAACGAATGACTACTGACTAATGACTAATGACTAATGACTACTGACTACTGACTAATCACTTTTTACGGCATTCCGATCGGAATCAAAGAATCGAACGGCATACAGGTAGAATAGCTCTCCCCGGACGATAAAACCGCAATCAGTTGCAGCGACCAATCGGGCATAATCTGCAAATCCGCCCAGGGTATTGCTACCTCCAAACATTTATCCAGTCCGACTTGAGCCCGGCTGATGCGGGGATGCCACTCATCGCCCTCTCCTGCTTCCTGAAACCAAATCGATTTCGTCAGCAAATTAATCTCTAACTGATGGTGGAATCGGTAGTTTAGCGGTGCTTCGTCGGGCAAACCCGACAGCGGAATCAGACTGTTTTTCATCGTGCGATCGGGATAAAACCAGAACAAATTCAACTCCGGCGGGCAATCAATTCCCGGCCGCACCCCTGCCTTGAAGTCGGCGCGAATGTAAAAATTCAAGTGGTCAACCCCGTACCAAAGCCGCTGAATTGCCGAACTCTGGTGCATCGTACCCCGGGCTCCCCCAACTTCAATCCGACCGGCTTTGTCCCAATCCTGTTCGTTGCCAATACCGTCAATTACCGGGTGAATAAAGCTCATCGGCAGGTGGTCGCCTTGAACAGAGTGCACCTCTACTTGCCGCCGCACTTCTGAGGGTACGGGCTCGCCCAGAGCTTCGTAAATTGCCGCTAGGTGTTCGCGGAATAGCTGGTCAAACATGGCATCTTGATTCGAGGTGTGGCCTTCGCCAAACCACCAGAACCAATCGGAACCTTCGGCTGCATAAAGCGCTTCCCAAGCTTCGGGATTGCTCTCTTCTGTGGCCTCTGGATGGTTGGCCAATACTTGTCTAGCCGCCCCTAACAAGTCCCAAGCGCGATTTTTGGCGGGATCGCCGATCCAAGTTGTCAGGGAACCGTCAACCCAGGAACCGGTGTGGAGTTGGGCGGCGGGAATTGTTTCAGTTGCTGGGAATTGGTCAAGAAATTCTGAGACTGTGACTAATTTGATATCTGGATTGTCGCTGAGAGTTTGATAGAGGGATTCTAAGAACGGTAAACCGTCTTGGGGATAGAATTCCCAGCAATTTTCGCCGTCTAGGGCGATCGTCACTAACCACGGATTTTCTAGGGATGTTTGGCCGTCGGGTTGTCGGTGTTTGAGAGTTCTGCCGATCGCCTCTAAGTGTCCAGCTAAGTCTGACGCAGCTTTTTTCGGTTCCATCGAACCGTAGGTAAATCCAATCAAATCAGACAATCTGTGGTCTCGAAATACGATCGCCAAATCGCCGTCAGGAGTTTCTAAACGGTAAGGGCGATACAACAATTCTGGTTCGCAGACATTCCCCGCCGCATCGCGGTTAAAAAAGTGTTTAATTGTCCACCCCAATACTGCTTCATCCGAAACAATCCATTGAAAGCCTTGTTTAGCAATGTACGGCAAAATTTCCGGGCTGACTGCTTGTTCCGACGGCCACAAACCGCGCGGTTTACAATCAAATCGGTCTTGATACATTTCCCAGGATTTTCTCAAGTGTCTGGGAATATCTTCTGCCCACTCAAACCGATGTTCCGGTAGCGTCATGTTAGGAATAGCTATGCGGCCAACCTTGGTGTCGGCAAGCAGGGGTAAAATCGGGTGCGTGTAGGGGGTTGTGGAGACTTCCAACTGTCCCTCAGCTTGCATCTTTCGGTGCTGGGGAATGATTTTGGCGAGGATTTCTTTTTGTTTGGAGTAAATATTTTTTCGGTCTGCCAAACTAAAATTTTGTCCTTGTTTCAGCCACAGAGCAATCTCGGGGTCATCCCAAAACAGCGGGTCGATCCAAGCTAAATTGTGCCACGCCAGCAAGTCGGCAAAGTCTTGCACTTTCCAGTTTGCCAAACACCACTGAATGCCTTTTTCCTGCCGCTGAGTGTAGAGTTGAGCGTAGCGGGGATGTGGCTGAATCAGGGTATGGTAATTGGCATCAAAGAAGTGTTCTAAAATAAACTCTTGTTCTTGGATGTTTAAAGTTTCGGCTGACTTTAATGTCACCGCCAAGTAAGGGTCTATTGCTTTGTCTGCGATGCAGTCTTCTATCTGCAAAATCAAGGATGGAACCAGGTTGACAGTCTGATGCAGCTTGGGATATTTTGCCAGAATTAAGACTAAATCCAAGTAATCTTTGACTCCATGCAAGCGCACCCAAGGCAGTCGATAGTGAGCTTGAAGGTCAAGGTTTTTGGACTGCAATATCGGCGAGTTCGATCGGGAACTGGTGCCTGGCCCGGCCGCAGATGCCCTGGATTTATACAAAGGCTGGTGCTGATGCCAAATAAAGGCGACGTAGAGAGGGTGTGACATTGGTAATGAGTAATTTTATTAATGAGGTGGTTAGGGGATGTGCAACTTTTAGATAAATCTGCCTCTGTTCCCTAACATAAAGTTTATGATGTCTTTCTTAAGTAGACTGTAACTATGTTATCTAAGATTGACACATTTAGGGCACTCTTGAGTTGCCGACGAGCATTATGCCGATCGCGCTGCACAGCTCAGCCAATTAGTAGCGCTGTTGATGTCTAAAATCGAGAAGTCTTGCAATCAATGGCTCAAGAGATAGGCAAGCGTTTTTGGGTCAGCAGGTAAACTGCCAAAAGCAACTGATACCAAAAGCTCCCTAAAAAGCCCGCTGTTTCGGTTTCCCTTACGGTAAATTTATTATGTCATCAGTTAAACAGCTTGCTGTCCGAGGGGCAGTGTGGACGATCGCTAGCTATGGGCTTAGTCAGGTGCTGCGGTTGGGTAGTAACCTGATCCTGACTCGCCTGCTAGTACCGGAAATGTTTGGTCTAATTAGTCTTGTCTACGTGTTCATCACGGCTCTGCACCTGTTTTCAGATGTCGGTATCGGTACTAGCCTGATCCTGAACAAGCGCGGGGAAGAGCCAGATTTTCTGAACACAGCCTGGACTTTGCAGGTATGTCGCGGCGTGATTCTTTGGTTCTGTACGCTTTTGCTAGCCTGGCCAATTGCCCATTTATACCAACAGCCTCAGTTCCTTTGGTTAATCCCTGTGGTGGGTTTGGGCACAGTGATCTCTGGGTTCAATTCAACTTCGGTGTTCACCCTCAACCGGAATATGGCTTTTCGTCCGCTAGCAATTTTTGAGTTGTCGGGACAGTTGACCGGGATTGTGGTAATGATTGTTTGGGCTTGGTTCAGTCCGACTATCTGGGCGATATTGATGGGTTCCTTTGCGTCACAAATTCTGCAATTGATCTGGAGCCACTATTGGAATTCTAGTTCGCCTCACCGCTTCATGTTGAATCAAGAGGTAGTTAGAGAAATTCTGTCTTTTGGAAAGTGGATATTTGTGTCAACGGCTTTAACATTTTTTGCTGAGCAAGCCGATCGACTGATTCTCGGAAAATTACTGACATTGGATATGTTGGGCGTTTACGGCGTTGCTCTCACGCTTGCTGACCTACCGCGCTCTGTCACTTTAGCGCTTAGCAGCAAGGTGATGTTTCCAGCTATTTCCAAGTTGGCTGACCTGCCTCGCGAAACACTTCGCGCTAAGATACTCAAAAATCGCCAACCGATCCTCATCGTATTGGCGGTTGGCTTGACAGCACTGGTTAGTTTTGGGGATGTTGCGATTAAGATATTGTATGACCAGAGGTATATTAAGGCTGCCTGGATGTTGCCGATCCTAGCTCTGGGGATTTGGCCTCGCGTGCTCTGTAATACGGGAACTGAACAAATTCTGTTTGCGATCGGGAAGATCCAATATCCAGCCTTCGGCCAATTACTTCGGTTTCTTTGGACTAGCATCGGATTATGGGTGGGATTTTCCAATGCGGGACTGCTGGGAGCGATCGTCGCAGTTGCCCTGAATGACCTTTGCTTCTATACTGCTATTAGCTACGGTCTCTGTCGCGAAAAAGTAAATTTTCTGGTGCAAGATTTTCAAGCTACAGTTCTGCTTTTAGGGTTACTTGCAGCCGTGCTGTCAGCTCGGTACTTTTTGGGGTTTGGTCTTCCTATAGATTTACTACTTAAGTGAGCCTCCTAAGATTGAGTTCTCCTCCCACTTCCTGAATGACTTCAGCGCCCGGACGCCGCGCTGATAGTCGCTCCACCTAAAAAAAAAGAACGCCAAGCACCCCGACTTCTTTAAGAAGTCGGGGTGCTTTTACGATCGGAGTAGGAAAATTCCGACCTCATCTGAGGCGAAAGGGCTGGGAGTATCAATTACTCATCCTTACCAAGTTACATTACCTGCTCTACTTCGGCAATTTCTGGGATGGCCTCCCGCAGGCGCACCCAAGGCAGTCGGTATTAAGCCTCGGTTGCGTTAGCAGATACTCTGGATTTGTACAGCCGTTGGTGCTGATGCCAAATAAAGGCTACATAGAGGGGATGAGACATGGAATTTGGTAATTGGTTATTGTTATTTGTGGCTAAATTTTCTAATAGCTCATAAGCGCGATCGATCGTGAGCCTCAATCAATCGTCCTAACTGTAACACCCTTCCAAAAGCCAGAACAAGCAGCTAAACTAACTCGCCTGCCAGTATTGGATGTTGCCGAGTATTTGAGGGAATAGAAATCATCCTCGCCACAAGCTGAATAAGCGTGACCCTCATAGATAATGAATGTGTATCCCTAATCCTCAATCGCTTGCTATGACCTAATGAAAACGTCATCATTGATACATCCGCTAAGACGCATTTGTAGTAGAAATAGCAATAGTGATATTATCGGCCATAATAACATTAATACCCAGTCAATAATTTTTTTTATTATCGTAACGAAGTGATTTAATGTAACACTCAGCCTGGTCAATTCTGGACTTCTTTAAAAGCCCCCGCTATATAAGGAATTTAAAAAAAGGTAACAGTCAACAGTCAACAGTCAACTGTCAAAAGTCAACTGCCAACTGACTAATTACATTACCTGTTCAACTTCGGAGATTTCTGGGATGGCTTCGCGCAGGCGGCGTTCTATGCCCATTCTCAGGGTCATTGTGGAACTCGGGCAAGAGCCGCAAGCTCCTTGCAGTCTCAGGTGTACGACTGGGCCGTCGATTTCTACGAGTTCGACGTTGCCGCCGTCGGATATCAGGTAGGGGCGCATTTCATCAAGAACTGTTTCGACGTTATCTCTGGTTAGTGCTAGTGTCGTCATATTTCGCCTCTGTAGTGATTTATTGCAGTTGATTTTGTTCGATTTGGCGGGTTTAAGAAACCGGGTTGCTCGATCGAAGATTTAGGCACTCAGTTGAGCAGGTCGCAGGAAATCTGGTTTCGGTAAGGCTGATGCTCGATCGGACGCGAGCTCTCTAGTTCGATCGTACCATTAGTTGCCGCCAAATCAAGTTGATTCTGATATACTAACCAAAAAACCCGTTTTATTTAAGAAATCGGGTTTTTTGGTTAGCGCTATACTAATGCTGGTTCTAGCAGTTTGACGTTGGAATAGTTAAACTCGGTTGTTGTCAGTTCACCTTTTTCTTTCGATCGAACTACTTGCTTGGTCATCACATAATAGTCGCCGATCTTCTCAAACGAATCTTCAAATTCGAGTTCTCTGATGATTTCGTCTGTTTGGGGGTTGCGGAAAACGGCGTCGTAGTGGCTAGCCAAAGAACCCTCGGGAGTCTCTAAGCTTTTGTGGGTATCAATCACAAAAGCCATCCGACCCATCACCCGGCTGACTTGAGAAATTGACAGACCTCGGATTTTATAGTTAGACCCCATTGAGTCGCCGGAAACCAAGATGTCCACAGCATCGGTGCTGTCCTTCTCGCCGAGGGTGAAGCTATTTTTGCCGTGAGATTTTTCAAATGTCGATCGTTTGCGGTGGGTGACAATATCCCGCATTTGGGTGTACACGCTTTGCTGCACTTCCTCGTCTGCAATGCCGCTGACTTCCACAGTCATATCTGGTTTGATAGAAACATGACCTGTATATACTTCGTCGCCCTGTTTGAGTTCAATATCGGCACTGTAACCCGGAAAATTGGCATCCCAGGTGTAACGATGTTCGTAAGCAGCGCGAAACAAATCGCGAGCGTTGGCTTGCTCTGTCATAAATCCCTCTTTGTCTTGACACCAATCTATTTTAGCTTAACCGCTCCAAGCCCCACATTCAACGGATAGGGGAGTTGTCCGTACTCCCGCCATCGCTTCTTGAGGCTGCTGCTAGGCTGGTAATTAGGGCGCAACAAGAATTTACCTTCTGTATGGGTTGGTATAATGTGAAAATAAAGTCACGAAATGGCTGGCGATCGATTTCTGGGTCGATCGGCCGATCGCCGTCTTAGTTTTACATATGGGTTCTCTTAAAAAAACTTGTGTTCGCTTTTGCAAGATTGCACAAGATTGCAACTATCAAATTCCCCGATTAATAAAATGCTAGAAACAGTCTACAAGCACTTAGAAACGTTGCAGGAACAAGCTAGCGAATTGCCAGCACCGCAACAGGCAACTTTCACAAATATTGTGGAAAATTTATCAAATTCTTTACAGGAAATGGCTACGAGCCGCCAGTTTGAAAGCGCGATAAATAACGCGGCAAAGCTGGTGGAGACCGAGAAATTAAATCGTCTGTTGGAACGCACTGTTGCGCAGCAAGCGGCGCAAATCAAGAAGCTACAGGAGCAGTTGGAAAAAGAAATTAGTCAGCACCGCAGAGACAATCAAGCATTAACTAAAAGCGAAGCTAAACTGCAAACTGTGCTACGGAATTCTCCAGATATAATTAGTATTGTCGGCTCCGACGGGCGAATTCGATACCACAGCGGAGCCCTACAGCAGATTTTGGGTTACAACCCGGAAGAAAGAATTGGTAAGTTTCATGGCGAGTTAATCCATCCAGACGATTTGCTGGCTTGGCAGGCGTATTTTGGCAAGTTGCTAGAACATCCTGGAATTGGCGGGGTGATCGAATATCGGAAACGTCACGCCAATGGTTCTTGGATATACGTGGAGGCGATCGGCAACAGTTTGCTTCACGATTCTAGCGTGCAGGGAATTATAATTAATTCGCGGGAAATTGGGGAACGCAAGCAAGCAGAAATCGCAGTCCGGGAGTCGGAACTGCACTACAAAGTTATGTCGCAAATTACTTCGGATTTTGCCTATTCTTTTAAGGCACTGCCAGACGGCAAGTTCGCCTGCGAGTGGGCGACAGAAGCTCTAGAGCGCTGCACTGGTCGCATTCCTGAAGAATTAGAATCGTTTGGTTGGTGGAACTCCGAGCTCGTTCATCCCGACGACAGGGAAATCTTAATTAAACAGTTAGAAGGCTGTACTTTTAGCCGCACGGGAGCTAACGAGTACCGAATTGTTAATCAAAAAGGCGAGGTGCGCTGGGTACGCGATTGCTGGCAAGTGGTATGGGACAAAACTGCTGAACGGGTTGTCCGTTTGTGGGGCGCTTGTCAGGAAATTACCGATCGCAAGCAAGTAGAATTGAAACTGCAACTCGTTAACGAAGTAATGAGCGCGCAGATAGCCGAAGCGCCACTGGCAATTAACTGTACCACCAATGACGGTCGTACCCTGGTCTGGAACCGCGCCGCCGAACAACTTTTTGGCTGGACTTCGGCTGAGGTTTTAGGGCAAGCTTTACCAAATATTCCTCAAGCCCAAAAGCAAGATTTTTACGCGCTGCTGAAGTCTGTGGGTAATGGCAAACCGCAAAACGGTTTGGAAGTATGTTTGTTGAAAAAAGACGGTAGCTCGATCGATGTTTGGGTTTGGGCTGCACCTGTACGAGATGCCGGGGGCGAGAGACTCGGCAGCATCAACATCTTTTCTGACCTTTCCGAACGCAAGCGCATAGAAGATGAGCGCCAAAAACTAGCATCAATGAAAAATATGGAAGAACCTTTTTGGGCGCGTTATGTCAGCCCTCCACAAACCCAGAAAAAAAATAGTAATTCGTAATCTAATCCAGCACAAGTTAAAAACATTAAAAGTGCGAAACTGCAATGTTCTGCTTGGAATATCATTTCCGGCGTTGCTGCTGCTGGAGTATGATTTGTCTCCAAAATTTAGTAGGGGCAATTCATGAATTGCCCCTACTCTAAATTTCAGGGATTGCT
>ENA-OFDP01000208-OFDP01000208.1-metagenomes-genome-assembly--contig:-NODE-208-length-27855-cov-6.215036_pt1 | contig 27855 bp, 30 predicted proteins | sample MGYA00153389_OFDP01 | MGnify analysis MGYA00153389
CCAGCTCATTATTCGAAATCCCCCTCCGCTAATCGCTGAGGGGGATTTTTTTATGTGGCATTTATTAAAACAAAAAACAGAAGAGCTGAGAACATGCATTTATAAGGGACTAAACGGTAAAAAGCCAGCATTTGCTGACTTTTTATCTTATTTGATGAAATCATTTAATTGCACACAGAAAACCTTATGAAAAGAACATGCATCATGAATTTCGCAGTTTAGGTATCGTATCTAGCTGTCGACGTGCATGTTTTAATGCCGTTCTTAAACCTTCTTCAAGGGTTGGGTGATAAAACGGTTTTTCCAAAATTTCATCGACGGTCAGTTGTTCTGCAATCATCCATGCCAGTAAATGGGCCAAATGTTCAGTAGAGTCTGTGAGTAATTCAGCACCAAGTAGTTTTCGGCTGCTTTTATCCACATAGACCTCGATGGCCCCATGGTTTTTACCCAGAACTAATGCACGTCCTTGTTTCGTATAAGGCACTTCGCCGATGACAAAATGCATAGGTGCACTTTGCAGTTGCTTAAAGTTTTGTCCAACCATTGCCATTTCTGGGTTGCTAAACACGATACCTAAAGGCGTTAGGGTTTTGCATGATTCTATAGTGGGGAAGTTCAATGCATTTTTGACTGAGACCTTACCTTCGTGAGCGGCTTCATGTTGTAATGGAGTATCAGTATGTGCATCGCCAATGATAAAAATCGGATAGTCGGCGAGTTGTTTGGTCTCAGGATCAACAGGTAAATGTTTTAAGTCTGTGAATGAGGTGTCGATATTTTCGAGTTTAAGGGTATTTAAAAGACTGCTGCGTCCTGTAGCAACCAATAAATAATCGACGTTGAGTGTTTTAGGCTGACCATTTTCAATAAAACTAATTTCAACTTGATCGTTTATATACTTAATTTTAGTGGGTAAAACTTCGAACTTGATCTCAAGTTCAGTGCTAATTTCTGTTTGTGCCAACTGCTGCAATTTCGGGCTGGTCAGAACGCCGACTTTACGACTACGTGCAAAGACTGTGGTATTGACGCCAAGTCGTTGCATGGCTTGCGCAAGTTCAATCGCGATGACTCCGCTCCCAATCACCGCTAAAGATTTGGGTAAAGCATTGAGTTCAAAGATTTGATCGGAGGTGATGAGTCGATCACCAAGTTCATTCTTCCATGCTGGGTCAAAGCTAGGTGTGGAGCCTACAGCTAAAATAAAGCTTTTGGTTTGGTAGAGTTGCCCATTAACTTCGACCGTTTTTGCATCGACAAAGCGAGCACAGCCCTGAATTTTATGAGACTCAGGCCAGCTCTCTACGGTTTTAAGGGTGCTATGAGTAAAGCGATCACGGAGTTTTTGTACGTGTTGCATGACCTGACTGCGGTCTATTTTTGACTCTACTTGCAATCCGACACGATCCGCATGTTGAATATCATGCATGCGATTTGCTGTAGAAATCAGCACTTTTGACGGCATGCAGCCGACACGTGCACAAGTGGTGTCCCATGGCCCATCATTAATGATTAATAGATTTTGTGTGGACTTCACGGCTTGTTGGTAGGCTGCGATACCCGCAGTTCCAGCCCCAATAATAATCAGATCATACATAAGCAAACGTTTATCTAAGCGAGACATACTCTATAGTTAACATATTCAGGGCTGTAGATGATTATATTTTGTAAAAAAACGGCACTAGATGCCGTCTTTACTTTCATTTGACTTATAAGCCAGTACCAACGCTTACCCCAACGGTAGGACGGACATTCATTGAGCTACATGCTGTCATTAAGGTACAGCAGAGTAAAAGCAGCAACAGTTTATTCATGGAGTAATCCTCGTTGTTTTGCCTGATTGAACAGCAGACTAGAGCGAGCACCACTCTTACAGACCATTAAAATAGGCTTGGGCAATTCATTATAATATTTAGCAAATTCGACCACGTCTGTTTCAGAAATTTTACTGCTGTTAACCGGTTGGTAAATTACGCTGACTTTGGACTGTTCCGCAATATTACGCAGTTGATCAACGCGAACGGTATTACCTTGTTCTTGATCTGGTCGGTTAACAATGACCGACTTAAAACCTTGTTTTATCAACTGTTGAAACTTGTCTTGGGTCATTTCCCCTGAAACGCTGAGCTGCGGGCTGAGTGCTTGACTCAGGTTATTCGTTGCCGCCCACAATGCACTGCTCGTTAAAATCAGAGCAGTGCAGATGACTCTTTTAAACAACCGTTTAGTCATCTAACAGGTCCATTTGTTTGGCCAGTTGGTATAAGTTGTTTGAGCGATTGCCTGTACGGCAGAACATTAAAACAGGTTTTGGTAGCTCATTGAAATGATTGGCAAAAGTGCGCACATCCATTTCTGTGATTTGCCCTGCAACGACAGGTTGATAGACATAATCGAGGCCTGCAACACGTGCTGCTTCTTCAATTTGAGCGCTGGTTGGTTGTTCTGGGCCACCTTCCATATCTGGGCGGTTATTGATCACAGATTTAAACCCTTTTTCAACCACTTGAACCAAATGTTCTGGGCCAATTTGACCTGCAAAGCCTACATTTTCGCTCATGCTGTCACTCCAAAATTAAACTAATCGAGATATGCTTTATGATAGCATTAAGCTGAAAGTTCAGCCTATGCTGTTGAAATATTTATAAGCGATTACAACCATAAAATAACGCAATGGAGCAGGTATGCACGCCTATACCGTTGAACCGCTATATGTCAAAAGTGGCCAAGAGGTCATTGCTGCGGATTTTTATCGTCCGAAAACCGAAGAAAAACCAGCAGTGATTGTGATGGCCCATGGTTTGGCTGGGCTTCGCCAATTCAAACTGATCCAATTTGCACAACGTTTTGCACAAGCGGGTTATGCAGTCGTGTTATTTGACTACCGTTATTGGGGCGGTAGTACCGGACGTCCACGAGAGTTGGTCTCGATTAAGAAGCAGCTTGAAGACTGGCGCACCATGATTAACCATATCAAAGAGCGTAAGTCGATTGATAGGCGACGTATTGTGCTGTGGGGGACGGCACTCAGCGGTGGATATGTACTCGATATTGCTGCAGAGTTCAAAAATGTTCAGGCGGTGATGGCGCAAGTGCCTTTTGTCGATGGTGCTGAAAGTGCCAAGCTTTACCCGTTACAGCAACTCCCGAAAGCGTTAAAGCTGTCCAGCCAAGATTATATGGGGGGTAAAGTTGGGATGTCCCCGACCACTTTACCTGTAGTTGATCCACGTGAGTTATGTTTTTTACCGACGCAAGATGCGTATTTGGGTTATCGTTCGATTATTAATCCTGATTATTATTGGAGTGGTGAGATACCTGCCCGATTATTTTTTAATTTAATTCGTTATCGTCCGATTCAAAATGTCAGACAAATTAATATTCCTGTACTTTTCATTGCCGCCAAGCATGATAGTTTAATTCCGATTGAATCCAGTCGTGAAGCAGCTACCAATATTGCCCCTTTTGTTCAATATCATGAATGGGAGATGCAGCATTTTGATATTTATCATGCCAGTTGGTTTGAAAAAGCCATTTCGACCCAATTAGAATTCTTACATCAACATATTGGAGTCAACTAAATGATTATCGTCTGTCCGACCTGTATGGCAAAAAATCGTGTCCCTGAAGAGAAGCTGAATGCTAATCCGAGTTGTGGTCAATGCCACGCAGCGCTTTTACCTGCGGCACCGATTGAATTGAATGAGCAGAATTTTAGCCAGTTCATTAGCCATAGCGATTTGCCTGTATTTATTGATTTATGGGCAGAGTGGTGTGGTCCATGTAAAATGATGGCTCCGCACTTTGCTGAAGTGGCGAAACAAAATCCACAAGTGATTTTTGCCAAAATTAATACCGAAGAATCTCCACGATTAAGTAGTGCCTTTAATGTGCGAAGTATTCCAACCTTAGTTTTAATGAATAAAACTACTGAAATTGCTAGAATAAGCGGCGCGCTCCGTGCGCCACAATTGCAACAATGGTTAGATCAACAGTTGCAAGCCCAGTCATAACGAAAATTGGAGTCAACGTGTCAGAGATTCATGTGAAACCAGAAGGGATGCTATCTCTTCAAACGATTGCAATGCCAGCTGATACCAACTGGAGTGGAGATGTGTTTGGTGGTTGGATTGTGTCACAAATGGATTTGGCCGGCGCAATTCACGCAGAACGCTTTAGTAAAGGGCGTTGTGCAACGATTTCAATTAATCAGATGACGTTCTTGGTCCCTGTCAAAGTCGGGGACGTGATTAGTTGTTATACTAAAATTTTAAAAGTAGGCAATACCTCGATTCAAATGGAAATTGAGGTATGGGATAGTCATGATAGTTCACGCCCACCTGTACGTGTAACTGAAGGTGTATTTACCTTTGTGGCAGTGGATGTCAAAGGCAATAAGCGCCAAATTCCAACTGATGTGAAAGAGAAATTTTTTGCCAATCAAGCTTGAGACGAGCTAAAAGCCAGTAATAATACTGGCTTTTTTATAATTATTTGAAAAGTGATTAAGCTTTAGAACATCGTGTTGCTATTTGCTGATTCTGCAGGCACGCTCTGCACGGCATCCCAATGTTCTACAATTTTACCTTGTTCGACACGGAAAATATCAACGACAGCCTCTCCGCGGTCTTGTGCATTTTGGGTGGAGTGGACGTGCAGTACAACCAAATCACCATCGGCAATCACACGCTTGATGGTACTTTTTGCTTGTGGGTGTTCTTTAAAATACTGGGTGAAATAGTTTACAAAAGGCGCTTTGCCGTCTGCGACATAGGGATTATGTTGAATGTATTGTGTACCAATATAGCGGTCTGAATAGGTTTGAACCTGATGTTTGCTAAAAACCTCTTCATAAAAGTCCACCACAATTTTTTTATTCTGTTCGGTCAGAGCAGAGGCAGAATGATGACTCGGCGTTGTTGAAACCGATGAGTTGGCTAGTTGTGCTGTTGGCAGGCCACCAGCCCCAAAGAAAATAAGGCAGTCGCTAAAATTAGTCTTTTTTTCATCAAGTCAGCTCAAATATTCATGTTATGTAGCATGATTTTGAGCTGAGTCGAAGCACAGATATAGTAAGTTTTAGTCGCAGCATTAGCGTGTTCTTGTAAATTTTATACTTACCAAACAGTAAGTTATATTTACATCTTTACTTTTTTAATGATGCTTTGTCGAGCCACGCCCATAACATTTCACATTGAACGGGTGCTTCACCCGATTCATCCATTACTGTCACAGAAACTAAAGTTTCACCTTTAGCGGTGGTTTGCATCAGCTGCTGTTGTTCTGGTGTTAAGGTGGCTGTCGCTGTCATGGCACCTTTACTCGGACGTTTAAAGTCAACGTGCATGCTTTTAATCAGAACGATGCAATGATCAGGTACATTCATCCCTGTTACAAAACCGGTTGCCGTTTCAGCAATTAAAGCCATGGCGCAGGCATGCAGTTGACCAATATGGTTTTGCATGGCACGGTGATTTTCGATTTTGACCACGACTTCGCTGTGACTGACTTGCAAATAACGAATATTGGCACTGCCGACCATGGGAACTATGCGACCAAAAGCTTGACTCCATAATCGCGTACGTAATGCTTTCGGCAAGCGTGACGTGGTTTTTACAAGTTTTGATAAGCGATTGGCCTTTGGCATAGTTACCTCAAATGATCAAACAAGAGTATTAGTCTTTAAAGTTATTGAACTGTAAAGGCAGACCAAATTGTTGTTCTTTTAAAAAGGTCATTACTTGCTGTAATGTATCGCGCTTTTTATCAGTCACACGAATTTTGTCGCCTTGAATTGAAGATTGCACTTTAATGCCGCTTTCTTTAATGGCCTTGTTAATTTTTTTTGCGGTATCTGAGTCAAGTCCGTCTTTTAATTTCACCACTTGAAGTACATTTTTACCTGAAGCAGTCATTTTTTGTGGATCAAGCGCTTGAATATCGACTTTACGCTTAAAGAAATGGTTCTCTAACATGGTATACACTTGTTCACACTGGAAATCACTTTCAGTTGAGATTTTGATTTCTTTGTTTTTTTCATTGAGTTCAATAGAAACATCCTGACCACGGAAGTCGAAACGGGTTGCGATTTCCTTTTGGGTGTTCTGAACGGCATGATTTACTTCAAAAATTTCTAATTCTGAAACAATATCAAAAGATGGCATGGATTAGACCTTTACAAATGGAAAGAATATCTGAGATGCTAGGGATGTTTTCTTCATTTGCCAAGTGTTGTTTACATCAAAGGAGTGCGCAATGATCCGTAAACAAGAAATTACAACATTTGAGTTCCCAGAGGATGCGATCATCTGGGATGTACGCGATTCAAGTGCTTATGCTGAAGCACACGTGAAAGGGGCGATTAATCAGCCAATCACAGAACTTTCAGCACAGAGCCTTGCTCAAGTGTCGACGGATCAACCGATTTACATTTTATGTGGTGGCGGTAGTAAAGCGCCACGTGCTGCAGAGTTACTCGAAGGTTTTGACAGTGAGCGTGAGTATGTGATTTTAATGGGGGGTACCCGTGCTGCTCGTGATGCTGGTTTAGCCTTAGAACAAAGTAATTAAGCAGAAGCAAAAAAAGCGCCGTAAGGCGCTTTTTTAATGTCTTAGAAATTTACATTTCTCTATTTATAGCGCCATACGCTGTACTTGAATCATAAGCAGAACTAAGACTGCGCTTTAAAATAAGGCTTTTTAGCTTTGAGCTTTTTCTGGAATCGGGTCGGACTGAGCTTTTGTAGCAATGACTCAGGAACAGGGCAGGCCTCTTTTAGTATCTGTGCCGCTAAAATTTCACTACATAAAGGCGCAAACAAAAAGCCTTTAGAACCCAAGCCCGCAAAGCTATAAATTTCAGTCTGTTCAGACATTTTTCCAAGGAGTGGAAAATAGTCCAAACTTTGCGCGCGAACGGATGCACGGCCTTGCCAAGTCGTCACATCAGGGAGTGATTGTGCATAATGTGGAAAGATACTGTGGATAAGCTCGTAGTTATGCACATGGTCTTCAAGTAAAACATCGCTATCATCTCGATTGGGATAGAAAGATGCACCTAGAATGAATTGTTGAGCATCAAGCTGCATACAATAGCCGCCATAGCTATAAGCTTGATTGAGGGCTAAAGGTTGCGCAGTATTCTCCACCCAACTGACTTGTCCGCGAATGGGCTTCAGCACAGGGTAGTGCTCAAAGAAAGTAGCTGTGTGGCGTGCACAACAGACAATCACGTGATCAAATTGACCGAGAGATTGAGCTTGTTCATTGAAAAGTTCATTGTGCTCTGGATGGATTTGAGTAATTTTGGCTTGTACGAACTGAATCAGCGGATGCGCTAAGATTTGATCTCTGAGTTGATGTGGTGAGACAGCGCCAGCTTCAGTTAGATTCAGACTTGGATATTCAGTGATTAACGCAGAATTAGCAGTAGTTTCGGCTGTCAGAAGACCCGCAGGATATTGTTGTTCGAGATCGAGTAAGTCTTCAGCTTTTTTCAGTGCCAGTTGATGTACTTGAATGGGGCGAAAAGCCTGAAACTTGGGATAGTGCTGTAAAGCATGTTGCCAAGCCAAAGTCATTAAATGCTCATGACTTTGTTCAATTGGACAAAGTTTGGGATTAAGTAACGCCAACGGATTGCCTGAACCTCCTGCAAGTGGCTCAGAATGGTCGTAGAGCGTGACTTCGTGCCCACGCTCAGCAAAGGCCCATGCACTAGTTAAACCTGCAATCCCTGCGCCAATGATTGCAATTTGGCGTTGTTTACAAGCGTGTAGTACTTGATCAGGTCGATTTTGATTCAATACTGATTGGCTATCTAAAGCGTCTGATGTATTTTCAGGCTCAGCAGCTAACCAGATGGCTTTGAGCATTTCGCGTTTATGCTTATAGCCACGCGGACGTGAAATAGAAATACCATGCTGCGTTAAACCACGTTTGAGCACGCCTGCGACACTAAATGAAGAAAATGTCGTTCCAATACCAGATAAGCGAACGATGTGATTCAGTACTTGCTCTTCCCATATATCTGGATTACAGGCAGGCGCGAAACCATCGAGGAACCATGCGTTAACGCTACTGGTTTTTGCCATACTGGAAAAAACATCGTGAGCATCGCCTAACCAAAGGTCAAGGCTAAAACGTTCCTCAGGGAAGCTCAGGCGATGACAACCCGCAATCGGATGCGGGTACTGTGCAATCAGTTGATCGGCGATCGGTTTGAGTTCAGGCCAGACATTGAGTGCACGTATAAGATCCGTTTTAGACAGCGGAAATTTTTCAACTGAAATGGCATGGAGGTGGCTGTGGTTATTTGGGCGAACCTGTTGCCAAAGTTGCCAAAGCGCCAAGATGTTGAGCCCTGTGCCAAAGCCTGTTTCACCCACACTAAAATATTCAAAGGGCTGAAGATTTGACAGGCGCTCAGATAAATCGTTGCCATTTAAAAACACATGGCGTGTTTCAAGTAGACCATTGTCTTTGGAAAAATAGACATCGCCAAATTGTTTTGAAACTGGCACATCTATGCCATCAATATGTTGCCATTCTAAATCGGCAGTTTGAATTGCACGCGACACAACCACAGCACCCTATTGTTTTCAATAGGGCTTAGCTTACCACTGACGACGGCGTTTGGTATAAACGTAACTGGCAATTAAGAAACCCAGTAATACACCAACAGCTATGGTTGCTGCGCCGTAGAGGAACATTTGCGCACTGCGTTCGCTTTGTAAGACTTGTACTTGTACACCGAGGCTATCATTTTTGAGTTGTAGCTCTTGGTTTTGCGCCAAAGCATCAAGGTTGGCTTTTTCCAATTGTGCAAGACGTGAAGCTTGGTCTTTGACCAGTGCTTTGACTTTGGCATCTTGCAATGCTTTGTTCTTAGCAAGTTGTTCAGCGGTGAGTGGTTTGGCTTCTTGTGGTTGACCTGTTGGGCTAACTGTGGCCACCGCTGGAATGATTTTCGGTTGAATTGTACTGCCTTGCACTTGAACAGGTGTGGCAGTCGTTGCTGGTACAGCAGGGGCTACACTCGGGGCAGGAGCGGTTTCAACGGCCCACGCTATAGAAGAAAGAAGAGATAAGCCCAATAAGCTTGTGACAACAACGCGCATGACCTTATCCTTGAGGGAATGCTTTATTAAATGGTTTAACATCAATCTGACGATAAACCCCTGCTTTTAAGAATGGCTCTTCCTGTAACCATGCATCGAGTGCTTCACGTGAGTCAAAGTCAACAATGATTGTACTGCCATAAAAGCCTGCTTGCGGATTGCTTGGGTCTTTCGGCATCGCTCCTGCAACAATTAAACGACCCTCATCATTGAGCTTTTGTAAACGAGCAAGATGTTCTGGACGTGTAGCAAGACGTTTTTCGACTGTACCTTCTTGATCGGTACATGTGACGACGAATAGCGGCATAAGAGTTCTCGATGTATGTTCTGGCTAAATTACTCTTCAGAAGATTTAAAGTATTTACGCAATACAATAAACTGAATAATGATAAAGGAAAACATCACGATCATGTCACCAAAAGCCGTGAATTCTCCCCAATATTTTCCGTCCATAAATAAAAATGCGAAAAATACGTGTAAAAAAGACATGAGGGCAAACATAGCAGCCCATGCAAAGTTTAAATTTTTCCAACCTGCGTCGGTTAAATTGAAGATTGGGCCGAACAAACGTTTGATCAGCGGTTTACGTTCTTTGCCAAAATAAGGAGAAAGTAAGAAAGCACCTGAGAAAATAATGTTCAGCAAGGCCGCTTTAAGTTTGATGTAAAAGTCATCCGACAGCATTAAGGTGACACCGCCGAAAATAACCGTCATAAACAACACAATCCACTGTTGTTTGTCTAAACGGAACTTTTGCATGAAGAACAGTGCACCGTAAACCACCAGCATCGAAATGATCAAACCTGTGGTCGCGACAAGAATATTATTATTATCGACACCCCCAGCCGAACCAATCAATTGAAGCAATGGGTGATCAGTATTTTTCGGATCTACAGTTTTATATAAATAAAAGAAAATGATCAGCGGCACAAAGTCTAAAAGTGCTTTCATGTTAGAGTATCTAAATCTGTTCAAATAAATAGCTAGTATAAGTGATGGAAGGCGTAGATTTACATACTCACAGCAATATTTCTGATGGTACTTTCACACCGAAGCAATTGGTTGATGCTGCCGCGGAAAAAGGCATCCACACCTTGGCTTTGACAGACCATGACACCATGGATGGCGTTGCTTTAGCAGAGTTGGCTGCAAAGTCGCATGCGATGCGTATTATTTCAGGTGTAGAAATTTCCAGTCAGTGGTCGAGACCATCGACTAAGAAAAATTACGGTGTGCATGTGGTTGCATTGAATATGCAAGACTTAGAACCACTGCAAAAATGCCTTGAACAGCAAAAACAAATCCGTGCGCGACGCGCTAAACAAATCTGTGATTTGTTGATTCCATTGATTGGTGAAGATATTTATCTCGATGTTTTAGCGAAAGTTGAACAGATGCCTGACCGTGTGACTCGAACCCATATTGCCAAGACCTTGGTTGAAAAAAAGTATGTGAGTCGTGCGCAACAAGCGTTTGATAAATATATTAAGGAAGGTAAGAAAGCCTACGTGAAATTTGATGGGCTGGGCTTAGAAGAAACCATTCAAGTGATTCATGCCAGTGGTGGTTTTGCCGTATTGGCGCATCCGACACGGTATGACTTATCTGCTACGAACATTCGTTATCTGATTGAAATATTTGCGCAGTTTGGTGGAGATGCAGTTGAATTGCCGCCCAATGTTGAACCAACATCTACCCGTCAAATGGTGGATAGGATGATTGCTGAGTATGGTTTAAAAGTATCGGTCGGTAGTGACTTTCATGGTGACAATATGCCGTGGATTAAGTTGGGCAATATTCCCAGAGTCAAAGACGGACAAGTGGGGATTTGGGAAAGTTTTGTCTAAAGATTTTTGACCACTCCCACCTTCTCAGTGAGCTAGATATGGCTTAAGAGAAGGTAAGCATGAGTTCGATTAGAGTAAGTTATTGTCTTGTGCTTGAATGGGTGGAGGGGTCGGTTTACCTAAAGTCCCAAGCAGTTCAATTTCGATGGTGCGTACCATCGAGTCCAGCGGCAAGTCATTACTTTGCGTTCCGAAAGGTTCTTCAATTTCCGAACTCAAAGCATCGAGTCCTAAGAAGGTATAGGCCAACACACCAACCAATAGCGGGGTGAAAATACCCAAGGTTGAGCCTAAGCTAAACGGTAAAATGAGACAGAAAAAATACACCGTACGATTGAGTAATACCGAGTAGGCAAAAGGTAGCGGTGTTGTGGCAATACGGTCACAACCAGTTTGCACCACACTCAAGTCAGCGACGTGCTGGTTCAACTGCGCATATACAATGTCGCTAATTTCACCTTCTTTTAATGCCTGCATCAACTCCCACTGAATTAAGCTGAGTGTGTACTGCGGGGCATTGGCTTGTTGATATAGCTGAGTCAGTGCATTTTGACTTAAGCCACTGGTCTGCACTAATTCTGTTGGATTGGCTGTTTGATGGCGTAAACGGTCACGCAAGACATTGGCAAAGACAATCACATGTTGAATCACACGTTCACGACGACCTTGAGTCAAGATACGACAGTCGCGGTCAAAGTGACGTGAGTTGGCAATTAAAATGCCCCATAACTTTCGCGCTTCCCACCAACGGTCATAGCAGGCACTATTTTTAAAGCCGAGGAAAATAGAAAGTACCACCCCAATGAGGGTGAAGCCGACCAAAGGCAGTTCAGGGAAGTGGAAATAGCCGACATAGGACAAAATGCCAATAATGGCAGAGACCAACATGACCACACCCAAAGGAGGTAAAACTTTGGGAAGAATGGTGCCACGCCATGAAAAAAGCACCTTAAAAATACTGGGCTGATCACGCACAATCATGTGATTAGAATTCTTTTAAAATTTTGCTTGATCTTCATATTTGTCGCGGTATTTGTCAATCATTTGTCTGCATATTTAAACGGATTGGATCAGGCTGTGTTCAGCAAAAGAAAAAGCACCTTCAGGCGATAAAATGAAATGATCAATCAGTTGAATATCCACGAGCTGACTGGCTTGAAGAATGCGCTCGGTCAGTTCGATGTCCGCCGTGGAGGGTTGAGCTTTTCCAAGCGGATGGTTATGTGCAATAATCATGAAAGTGGCATGTTGAGCAATACAATAACGGAGCAATTGATTGATCGAAATTTCACAAGAATTTACTGCACCAAAGAACAATTTTTTAAAGTTTATTTTTCTTAAATGTGCATCCAAGCAGAGCACTGCAAAGACTTCTTGGTTTTCGCCTGAAAACTCATACTGTAAAAACTTGAGCAGTTGAGCTGAATGATTGAGTTCCAACTTGTGTTGCTTGAGCTGCTGGCTACTGTAGCGTCGGCCCAATTCTTTGACGGCCATTAATTGTGAATACTTGGTCGGGCCAATGCCATGAAATTGGCTGAGCTCGGGCAGTTCAGCATCAAAAACCGCATTCAGACTACCAAAATGTTGCAACAAAAGACGTGACAATTCGACCGCAGAATGTTGTGTTGAACCCGAACGGATGAAAATGGCCAACAGTTCTGCATCGGAGAGACTGGCTGGCCCTTGTTGTAATAAGCGTTCACGTGGCCGTTCTTGTTCAGGCCATTTTTTTATGGATAAGTGCATTATTTTATACTTTTTTATTCTTAATTTGAGAAACAGGGCTCAATCGATGATTGGGTACGGGACTATTTAATGCTATTGTGAGCGCCACTGCAACAGAAAGGTAGCCTGTTCGTGAGCTTTGATCTCAGTGTAATTCCAAATAAAAATATCCTTTTAGCTGTTACGGGTGGTATTGCTGCCTATAAAAGTGCCATTTTGGTTCGCCGTTTAAAAGATGCGGGTTTTCAAGTCCGTGTGGTGATGACCGAAGGTGCACAGGCTTTTATTACGCCGCTAACTTTTCAAGCTTTGTCGGGCAACCCTGTCCATACCGCACTTCTCGATCCTGAAGCTGAAGCGGGCATGGGGCATATTGAGCTGGCACGTTGGGCAGACTTACTCTTGGTTGCGCCTGCCAGTTGCAACACCATCGCAAAGTTTGCTGCGGGTTTAGCCGATGATCTGCTTTCTACTTTATATTTAGCCACCAAAGCCCCTGTATGGGTCGCACCAGCCATGAACCAACAAATGTGGGCGGCAAAAGCCACACAGCGTAATTTAGCGACTTTGGTGGAAGATGGCGTGCATGTAATCATGCCAGATGCAGGTGCGCAAGCTTGTGGTGATGTCGGTTTAGGCCGTATGCCTGAGCCTGAGGATTTGGCACATCAAGTGACAGAATACTTCCATAAAGCGCAGCGTGCCATGGCTGAAAAATTTGGGATGCTGGCGGGTAAAAAAGTCACCATTACTGCTGGGCCAACGCGTGAAGCGATTGATCCTGTGCGTTATATTTCCAACCACAGTACAGGGAAAATGGGCTTTGCCATTGCAGCTGCATGTTATGCGGCAGGAGCCAAAGTGACTTTAATTGCAGGTCCTGTCAGCTTAGACACACCGAATGGTGTACGCCGAATCAATGTTTCATCTGCCATGAAAATGCTGGATACCAGCATGCAAATGTTAGATGAAGGCTGTGATGTGTTTATCGCGACAGCCGCTGTTGCTGATTATCGTGTTGCAGAAGTCGCAGAGCATAAGATTAAGAAAGCAGGGGACGAGCTCAATGTTTCTTTAATTAAAAACCCTGATATTGTGGCGACTATTGCACAGCAAGATAAACGCCCGTTCATGGTGGGTTTTGCAGCAGAAACACGTAATGTCGAGGAATATGCCGCAGGTAAATTGGTCGCGAAAAAGCTCGATATGATTGCCTGTAATGATGTGTCACGTCCTGATATTGGTTTTGCTTCTGATGAAAATGCGATGACGGTCTTTTTTGCAGAAAGCTATAAAATGGAAAAGCGCGATTTGGAAAAAGCGTCGAAACAAGAAATTGCTTTACAGTTGGTTGAAGCGATTCACGATGCTTTACATCGAGACCCTGAAAGTGATGATGATTTTTAATTTACATCGGTCTTCATTTTTGCGATATTCAATGCAGCCTTAGGCTGCATTTTTTTGCAAACTCATAGGAATAAGAATGAAAACATTATTAAAGGTTGTGCTGTTGAGCAGTGGTTTATGTTTGGCAGGACTTGCACAAGCGTCGGAAGTGCTAGAAGGTGCGATGAAATCTTTGGCGAAGAACTCAAAAGCTTTTAATCAAGCCAAGACTGCCACAGAGGCGAATACCGCATTAACTGAAATGCAAAAAGCTGCGGCAACCGCCAAACAAAACAAGCCTGACAGTTGGGTGAAACAACCAAAAGACAATGTTAAAGTGAAACAATATGAACAAAAGTTTGATGCATTAACTCAAGAAATTGAACATGCTCAGCATTTGGTACATGCTGGGAAACTTGCAGAAGCTAAACAAAGTTCAGCCAAGTTTGAGGCTATTAAGCAGCAAGGTCATAAAGTATTTAAATAATTCAGTACAATAAAAAAGACCGCAAAAGCGGTCTTTTTTATGTATGAAGAGCTTAAAGTTTTAAGCTTGACCTTCAACAGCGGCTGCTTGAGCACGCTGCATATTTGCTTCGAACTCAGCATCAAAGTTAATTGGTGTAAGTAACAATTGTGGGAAACTGCCTTTAGTTACCATATCATTCACCGCTTCACGAAGGAACGGGAACAAGATGTTCGGGCAATATGCACCTAAGATGTACGGAAGACGTTCTTCTTCAACACCATCTACAAGGAAAATACCTGCTTGAGTAACATCGACAATAAACGCCGTGTCGCCTGCATTGTTTGCTTGTACAACCACTTTAAGTGAAACTTCGTAGTGAGTTGGATCAACTTTTTCAGCAGAAGATGACAAGTTAATATTTAACTCTGGTTGCCATTCTTTGGTAAAAACTTGCGCCCCAGGGACTTCAAAAGAAATATCTTTTGTGTAAATACGTTCTAAAGCAAGTTGTGGTTGAGCTTCACTCATTTTCTAATCCTTAATATGCTGAGCTAATTATGCCAATAGTTGGTCGAGTTTGCCTTCACGCTCTAAAGCATAAAGCTGATCAAAACCACCAATAAATTGGTCATCAATAAAAATTTGTGGAACCGTACGGTGATTGGTGCGTTGCATCAATTCAATGCGGACTTCTGGCGCTTCTTTAGATAAATTAATTTCTTTATATTCAACGCCTTTACGCTCAAGGAGCTGCTTCGCGCGAACACAATATGGACATACAGTCGTTGAGTAAATAGTGACTTGAGCCATGAGTTTCTCCTTGTGCGAATTATTTAGCTTTAACCAGTGGTAAGCCTTGAGCCTTCCAGTTGCTAATCCCGCCATCTAAACGATAGCTGTCAGTATGTGCAACTTGTTGTAAAGCAGTACCTGCCACTTGGCCTAAGTTACAGATGAACACGAGTGGACGATCTGCAGCTTTTAACTCTTCAGCATGTTTTGTAATTTGGCTGTAGGGAATGTTGCGACTTCCACTGATATGACCTTCACGGAAATCTTTGACATCACGTAAGTCAATCAACATGGCATTTTTAGCTTTCACTAAAATACCTAAAGATTGTGGTGAAATTTTGCGACCATTGCGTTGTCCTTCAAGTACGAAAAACAAAACAACCAATACCGCAAGTGTTCCAAATAAGAAGGGGTGATTCCCCATAAACTCGAACCAACGTTCCACAAGTCACCTAAATTACAATTCAAAAATTGCTAGAGAGTATAGCTCATAAAATATGGTGATCAAAATCACCGCTTCAAGGGCTAAGGTTGAATAAAAATTAATTTTTTTGCTGAGCTTCAGCAATTTCATCAATCAGACGTAAATAGCTGTCTAAACGGCGAGTTAAAATTTCACCATTTGCCGCAGCTAAGCGTAAAGCGCATTGTTTTTCATGTTTATGGGTGCAGTTACGGAACTGACAGTAGCCCAACAAGTTTTCAATTTCAGGAAAGCCGCGTTGTACTTTGTCCGCATCTAAGTGCCATAAACCAAACTCACGAATTCCCGGTGAGTCAATCAGCGAGGCGCCTTCGCCAAAGCCAATCAAACGGGTAGAGGTCGTGGTGTGCTGCCCTAAGGCTGAGTTTTCAGAAATGACATTGGTTTTTTGTGCAGCGTCAGGCACGATGGCATTAATTAAAGTGCTTTTACCAACACCAGACTGGCCAACAAAAGCCACAGTTTCATTTTTTAAACGCTCAGTCAGTGCTGTTAAATCACCATCGGCTTGTGTTTGCATCACTTCATAGCCTAAGGCTTGATATTCCACAATCAACGCTAAAATCGGGTCATTGTCTTTGAGCAAATCGGTTTTATTCAGCACCAAAAGTGCTGGAATATTGGCATCGGCACAGGCCACCAAATAACGGTCAATTAGACCTGGTGCAGGCTCAGGCAGTGGCGCAAACACAATCACAATCAGGCTGATATTGGCAGCGACAGGTTTTACTTTATGATAACGGTCTGGACGAGTCAGTAGTGACTGACGTGGCTGTATGGCATTGATGATACCGAGCCCCGTATTTGGGTCGGCTTGCCATTTGACACGATCACCTGTGACCAGTAGTTCGAGGTTGGTTCGTGTGTGACAGCGCCAAATGCTGCCGAGTTCAATCGGTTTCCAAAACGGTTCAGGTTCGCCTGCTTGTACTGTCGGTTTGATGGGATGTGGGTCCGGAGTCGTAAGGGCTTGCACTTCAAGCTGACGGCCGTAGTGTTGTACCACCAAACCTTCTAAATCATTTGAAGTGTCGATATCTTCTTGACGTGTTTGCTGTTGTTTCTGAATGCGGCGTTGTTGCTGTTCAGTTAAACGACGTTTACGAATTAAAGCCATTCATATCCTAAAAAACCATGAATTCAAGATGGCAAAAATAGCACGAAGCAGGGTATCAGTTACAGCATCGAAGCAATTAATTTGCTACTATCATCGTTTTTAAGCCGAATAAGATTGCACATTTATGAGCAGCACCGCTGATACGCGTTTGATTTGGATTGACCTTGAAATGACAGGTCTCGATACTGATAATGACCAAATTATTGAAGTTGCTACAATTGTAACGGATGATAACTTAAATATTTTAGCTGAAGGGCCTGTGCTTGCTGTACATCAGCCAGACCGTGTGCTGAATGCAATGGATGAGTGGAACACCCGCCAACATGGTCAATCCGGCTTAATTGAACGTGTACGTCGCAGTAAATTGACTGCGCAAGATGCTGAGCAGCAAACTTTAGAATTTCTAAAGAAATGGGTCAATCCAAAAAGCTCACCAATGTGTGGCAATTCAATTTGCCAAGACCGCCGTTTTTTACACCGTTTAATGCCTGAAATGGAACAATATTTCCATTATCGTAATTTAGATGTGTCTTCGGTAAAAGAGTTGGCTAAACGCTGGCGTCCAGAAATTATGAGTGGCTTGAAAAAGAATGCTTCACACTTAGCGATGGATGACATTCGTGATTCGATTGCGGAACTGAAGTATTATCGTGAATACTTTTTTATTATGAATAAATAAGTAGTAAAGAAAGAGGCGTTAGCCTCTTTTTTATTGAAATCGAATAGAATAGAGCTGAGGGTATTTGTGTAGAAAAAAGAAACACTTTTTTGCTATACAAGTTTAAAACACGCTTTATGATAAAGTAAATTAATTAAATTATAACAAAGAGTTGAGTTATGCAAAGTAATAACCCTATTTTGAACCGCGTGGAAACACATGCGGACTATAGTCAACCAATGACTGTTCAAGGTGCTATTCAGAAGTCTGTATTACTTACAGTGATTGCAGCTGTGGTCGGTATGGCACTATTTTTATACTGTTTCATGACCTTAAATATTTCGCTGGCCTATGCTGCAACCTTAGTCGGGGCAATTGGTGGTCTGATTCTAGGTTTAATTGCGACCTTTAAACCAAATACTGCGCGTACCCTTGCCATTCCGTATGCCTTGTTTGAAGGTGCTTTTTTAGGTGGGGTGTCGGTTATCTTCCAATTGAAATATCCGGGTGTACCTTTACAAGCGTTGTTGGCAACTTTTGTCACCACTTTAGTGATGTTTGGTTTGTATCGTTTTCAAATTATTCGTGCCACTGAAAAATTCAAATCGGTAGTGATGTCGGCATCAATTGCCATCGCGATTGTGTTTGTGGTGCAGATGGTCATGCGTTTGGCTTTTGGTTCAAGTATTCCATTTTTATTCGAAAACAACTTATTAGGTCTAGGTTTTGCCGCTTTTGTTGCAGTGATTGCATCACTGAACTTAATTCTAGATTTTGATTTGATTGAAAGTGCTGCGGCACAACACGCTCCGAAAGCGATGGAATGGCTGTGTGGTATTGCACTACTAGCGACTCTGGTGTGGATGTACTATTCATTTCTACGTCTACTCAGCATGTTGCGTGGCGACGACTAATCTCCCTAGTTTTAACAAATACGCCCCTTCATTGGGGCGTATTTGTTATTGAATGTTGATGAATTGAAAAAAGGCGCATTATGCAATTTCGGTTTCAACTTAAACTTGGCATTATGCAGATAAATTATTTTGAGTGAGAGTCACATGGCACAAGGACTATTGGCTGGAAAGCGTTTTTTAGTAGCAGGAATTGCAAGTAAATTATCAATCGCATTTGGTATTGCTCAAGCACTTCACCGTGAAGGTGCGGAACTTGCATTTACATATCCAAATGAAAAACTGAAAAAACGTGTAGATGAATTTGCAGCACAATTTGGCTCAACGATTGTTCTACCATGTGATGTGGCTGTCGATGCTGAAATTGAACAAACTTTTGTTGAGTTGGCAAAACACTGGGATGGTTTAGACGGTGTGGTGCATTCGATTGGTTTTGCACCTGCGCATACCTTAGATGGTGACTTTACCGATGTAACGGATCGTGATGGTTTTAAAGTGGCACATGACATCAGTGCATATAGCTTTATTGCTATGGCGCGTGCTGCGAAGCCATTACTTTTAGTTCGTCAAGGTTGCTTATTGACATTGACTTACCAAGGTTCTGAACGTGTGATGCCAAACTACAACGTGATGGGTATGGCGAAGGCATCGCTAGAAGCTGGCGTACGTTATTTGGCTTCAAGCTTAGGTGCAGAAGGGATTCGTGTGAATGCGATTTCAGCAGGCCCAATCCGTACTTTGGCGGCATCTGGTATTAAATCGTTCCGTAAAATGCTAGACGTCAACGAAAAAATTTCCCCACTTAAACGTAATGTGACCATTGAAGATGTCGGTAATGCTGCATTATTTCTTTGCTCATCTTGGGCAAATGGTATTACGGGTGAAATCATGTATGTTGATGCAGGTTTCAATACTGTAGGCATGAGCCCAGACTTGATGCTCGATGACTAATCGCTTAGTTAAAATGTAAAAAACGGCACATCATGTGCCGTTTTTTATTCTACTTTTTATTGAGGGAGCTGTTGAATCGGGCTACCGCCCAGTGCTTGCATCAAGGTCACGTAAGCGTTGTATTGGCTTTGTTTGGTATTGACCAAGGTTAAGCGCGCAGTGCGCGTGGTTTCTTGTTGATCCAACAAGGTTTTTAAAGCAACAGCACCATAGCGATAGCGGACTTGGGTCAAACGTTCCACTTTCTCCGCAAGTTCTAAATTCCGCTGTTGCAATTGCACTTGTTGACTCAACTCAGTTCGTGCAGACAGGGCATTTTCTACATCGGCAAAGGCTTGGTACAAAGTCTGACGATATTGCACGATGGCTTTTTCATAGTCCAATTGACTAACCTCAAGGTCCCGTTTCATGTCGTTATATTGCAAGAACGGCAGACTTAAACTCGCACCTAAGGTTAGGGCAGGGTTTTTGAGTAATTGCGTTAGCGAGGTACTGCTTGAACCAAGATTCCCAGTCAAACTGATCGAAGGATAATAGCTCGCCGTGGTGGCATCTTTGGTGGCTAAACTCTCTCGTAAACGTAGCTCAGCCGCTTTTAAGTCTGGACGGCGCGACAAAATGTCGGCTGGTAAGCCCGCTGCGATACTAGGCAAAGCTAAGCGTGGTAAACGCTTTGGTTCATCAATATTCAACTGCTGTACAGGCATATGCAGTAACACGGCAATTGCTGTACGGGTCTCGACCAGACTTTGCTGAATTTGACTCAGACTGGCTTTTTGACTTTGTACTGACTGTTCAGCTTGAGTTAAGTCCAGTCCTGATACAGCACCAGCTTGATACTGAACTTTAACCAAGTCATAGAGTTTTTGTGAGGTTGCAAGGCTTTGCTCGGCCGTTGTACGACTTTCATTATAATAGGCCAACTGCCAATATAGCTTCGCCGTGGTGCCAATTAAGCTTTGAGCAGTCGCTTGTAAATCTTGCTCAGTTGCCAGTGCTTCCCATCGCTTTGCTTCAGTTTGACGGGCCAATTTACCAAATAAATCGACTTCATAACTTAAGCCAGCACCCAAAGACAGACCACTTGAGCTGTCATTGCCTGAGTTCAAGTCAAACTGATGACCTGTAGACACCGTAGAGTTCACTCGTGGCTTTTGCTGATTTTCAGCCAGTTCTGCTTGTAAGCGTGCTTGTTTTAAGGTCATCCCTGCAACGGCCAAATCGGCATTTTTTGCTAGCACAGCATCGACCAGTTGATTGAGTTGTGCATCGCCAAATAGCGTCCACCATTGATCTGCATACAAGGCTTGTTGACCTTGTTGCGATGTTGCTTTGTCGTATTGAAACTGAGATGGCGTCTGTACCGCTGGCGCTTGATAAGGTGTTTTAACCACAGCTGCACAGCCAACCAACGTGCTACCAAGCAGCATCGCGGTACAAAGGCGCGTTAATAAAAAAGGCATATTTTTTTCCTTATTCTCTGGCAAGTGCTGCAACAGGGTCGAGTTTGGCTGCATTTTTTGCAGGCAAGAAACCAAACACCACACCAATTAAAGTCGAGCATACAAATGCGGCGATAATCGACGTGGTTGAGTAGGCAACCCCGAAATTATCTCCAGCAAATTTTTGAATGATTTGTCCTAGACCCAGCGAGAGCAACACGCCTAACACCCCACCAATCAGGCAGACTAAAATAGCTTCAATCAGGAATTGCTGCAAAATATCACTTTGACGCGCACCTACCGCCATCCGAACCCCAATTTCTTGCGTCCGTTCGGTCACTGAAACCAACATAATATTCATTACACCAATACCGCCCACCACCAAAGAAATCACGGCAATTGCAGAAACCAACAGAGTCATGGTACTGGTGGTCTTTTCAATGGTTTGGCGAATACTGTCACTGTTCATGGTGAACACATCTTGTTGACCATGGCGCAAAGTGAGTAAGTTCACAATTGCGTTTTCAGCCGCGCTGGTAGAATACTTATCATTGATTTGCACTACAATATTGCGCACATTATTTTGACCGAGCATGCGACTCATGACTGTGGTGTAGGGCATATAGACATTCAAAGTATCATCGGAACCCATGGCACTGGTTTGTGGTTCGACTACACCAATAATTCGTGCAGGGACACTGCCTAAAAGTACGACCTGCCCAATCGGACTGCTACCATCACTAAAAAACTGTTTTTGTGTGTTGGTGTCAATGACCACGTCTTGAGTACGGTCGCGGACACTTCGCTGGTCAAAGGTTTGTCCATTTTTGAAGGTCAGGCCTTTCACTGTGAAATAATCGCCACCGACACCATTAATGGTGGCATTGGCTTCACTTTGTTGATAGCGAATGGTTTTGGATGAACTCACCATTGGACTAACCGCACTCACATACGGTTGGGTGGCGAGCGCTTCAGCATCGGCAGGAACAAGAGTTTTAAAGTTGGCCGTTTTGGAGTTGTCACCAAAACCACGACCTTGGAACACCGTAATGGTGTTGGTTCCTAAACTACTGATGTTACTTAAAATCTGTTGTTGTGATCCATTTCCTAAAGCCACTACTGTCACGACAGAGGCAATCCCGATAATAATACCGAGCATGGTCAAAAAGGTTCGCATGCGGTGTGCATTCATTGACAAAAGTGCCATACGGAAGGCTTCACCTAAACGGTCGAGCAGAGAACGCCATGCGGAAACACTTTTATTTTTTTCTTGCTGGGCAGAAATCGCAGTTTCCGCATCAGGGGCACTTTGTAGTTCAGTATCGTGCTCAGGTTGATTGACACGGTCTGCAATGATTTGCCCATCACTGATCTCGATAATCCGCGAAGCATTTTTCGCCACTTGCATATCGTGTGTGACCAAAATAATGGTATGGCCTGCGGCATTTAACTCACGCAAAATCCGCATCACCTCCACGCCACTATGCGAGTCTAGGGCACCTGTCGGTTCGTCAGCGAGAATGACATCACCGCCATTCATCAATGCTCGTGCAATCGAGACACGTTGTTGCTGCCCCCCAGAAAGTTGACTTGGTCGGTTTTGAGTTTTATTGCCCAGTCCCAATTCTGTCAGTAAAGCAGTGGCACGTTGTTTACGCGCATATGGTGTTGCCCCTGCATAAACTGCAGGGACTTCAACATTACCTTCTGCGGTTAAGTCGCCTAAAAGGTGGTAACGCTGGAAAATAAAACCAAAATACTCACGACGTAGTTCGGCCAACTGATCTGGTTCGAGTTTACCTGTTTCGCGACCATTGACCTGATAACTCCCAGAGGTCGGGCGGTCGAGACAGCCCAAAATATTCATCAGGGTGGATTTACCTGAACCTGACTGGCCGACAATGGCAACCAATTCACCTTCGTAAATGGTCAGGTCAATGCCTTTGAGAATTTGGACAGTACTTTCGCCAGCTGGAAACTCTCGCACCAAATTACTGACTTCAAGCAAGGCTTTTTTGGTCATGCTTACATTCCCATTGGTGGACTGTTACGACGGCGGTTGCTGCTATTGGCAGAAGCGGCAGTATTCTCCGAACTGTCTGCAATCACCACTTGATCACCTTCTTTTAAGCCTGCAAGCACTTGTGCATTGACGCGGTTATTGATCCCCACCAAAATTTGTTTGGGTTGAGCTGAGCCGTCCGCTTGTAAGACTCGAACCACGCTCAGCGTAGCTTTGCCTTCTTTAACCAATTTTTGTTGTGCTGCATTTAAATTTAGACGTTCAAGACGTGGACCTTGAGTTCGGTCTGAGGCCGATTTGTTTTGTGTCGATGACGCTGCTTGCGTATTCGAACCGCTGTTCCGCGTTGCATTTGCAGGACGAGTTGAAATTGCAGAAGAAGGTATTAATAACGCATTTTTTGCAGAATCGAGCACGATGTAGACTTGTGCAGTCATATCAATACGTAACTTGCCATCGGGGTTAGGTACATCAAACAGAGCATTGTAGTAAATTGCGGTGCTGGTTGATGTGCTGGTGGTACTTTCATCGGTAATCGAGTCTGGTGCAGGCTCAACTTGACGTAGGCTAGCATAACGCTTGCTGTCATCCCCTAAAGTGGTGAAATACACCTGTTGACCTTTTTCAACTTTCATGATGTCCGCTTCACTGACCTGCGCCTTAATGGTCATGTTTTGCAATTTTGCAATTTTAACAATAGTCGGGGCACTTTGATTGGCGTTTACCGTTTGACCTTCCTCAGTTACGATCGCCACCACAGTACCGTCAGTCGGTGCCACAATGCGGGTATAACCGATATTGGTTTGCGCGGTCGACTTGGTTACTTTTGCAGATTCAATCTGTGCATCAATGGCTTTAATCTGTGCTTGTGCTGTTTTATAGCTGGCCTCAGCCGATTCTAATTCTGCTTTTGAGGTAGCATCTTGTGCATACATTTGCTGTTGACGCTTATATGCCAGTTGCGCCTCATTAAGACTGGCTTCTTGTTGTAGACGCTGCGCCTGCAAATTTTTAATATTGGCTTCTGCTGTTTTGAAGCTGTTTTCTTGGGTGGTTGAATCAATCTGTGCAATCAATTGACCTTGTTTAACTTCATCGCCCAGTTGCACATACATTTTCTGTACTTGACCTGAGACCTGTGCGCCGACACTCACCAGTTTGGTTGCATCTAAAGTACCTGTCGCCAATACCGTATTTTCAAGATCACCACGAGTGACGGATTCGCTAATATACTGTGGTTGTTCTTGTTTTGGTTTGAAATATGTCCACGCGACATAAGCAAGTACGGCAACACACAGTACCGCGATAACCATTTTGACAGCTTTTATTTTTTGCATTGGAATCAGGGAGTAAACAGAATTGCAGATAGTATAAAAGCGAAATACGGATAAATCGTGAATTTTTTGAACAAATAGAAATGATTATTATTTTTAAAAGACTCGTTGCGGTAATTTAAGCGGGAAAGAGTGACTTTCCACACAGCGTTGCAATGCCTTGCATCACGACATGTTCAGCATTTTCATGCCCCAAACCTTTAATCGAAGCATCAATGCGAAGCAGGAGACTGGGCCACGTTAAAAAGCACTGCGGGTTCAGTCGACGTAAGGCGTGTTGATAGACGCTGACTTTATTCTTCCAAATCCCCAGTTGTAGTGCATTTTGCGGTTGCTCAAACAGTTGCATGAGTAAACGCATTTCTTTACTGATACTCCACAAAATCAGACTGAGGGGTTCACCTGAGGCAATCAGGTATTGGTAAATTTTAATCGATTGCGCCAGATTGCCTTCGAGCAGAGCATCACTCAAATCGAAAGTACTATAGCGGGACTGGTCTTGTAAGCAGGCATGTAAATGATCAATCTGAATCAGCTCAACCTCGGCAAAGGTATCGCTGACACGCATTAAGCTATTTTTAGCTGCGAGTAAGTTGTGTTCATGGTGTTGTTCTAACCATTGCCATGCATCCTGACTCAGTTTAACCCCAAGCTTATCTGCTTCAATGCTTAAAATCTGCTGACGGTCACGCGGATAATTTGCGGTCAGGGAAACATGCACTCCATTGGCTTCAACCGTTTGGAAAAAGCCCGTTTTTAGGCTGGCGCTGTCCTGTTTTGGCATCACCACCAAAAGCAAGTTCTGTTCATTGTTTTGGATATAGCTTTTTAGCAACTTTAAAGCGTTAGCATCGGGCTTAATATTGCCATGGACTTCAATGGCAAGCTGACTTGAAAATAAGGACAAACTATTGAGTGCATTAAAGACATTTTTCCAGTCATTGACATTGCTAATGTCATGCCGTTGTCGTTCAATTTCTTGCTTTTGCCAACTTGCTCGAAACGCATCCAGTAAATTTTGCTCAAGCAATGGTTCTTGACCTTGCATAATCCACACGCCGCGAGCTTCATCGACACGTTTTAAGGCTTGCAAATAGTCAAGTTTCATTGTTAATAAACCTTACTGCTGTGCAGGTGGTAGACGGTTCGATGAAATCTGACGCACAATTTGCTGCGCGACATCATCCACGATGACTTGATTCAAATAGTTTTTCTCTTGGTCATCGGTGTTGACGGTTTCAACGTTGTATTGATAACTACGCGTTGCAACTACGGTCCGTGGTTCAGTGATTGGACGGCCTTGCGCATCTTCAATACGGAAGGTGACATTGAGGCGTAATAATACTTCAATCAGTTTACCGTTCAACTCTAAACGCTGCGGTTTATAATCTAGCACGCGAAGCACATAGGCATCTGAACCACTGCTCAGTTGTACACCCGACGCACCCAAATAAATGGCCAATTTTTCATGCAATTCATCGGTGTTCTTCGGAAGCACCAAATTCATTTTTGAATAAGCAATCGGTGTTGCGCTTGGATTGATGCCTTTCAAGTGAAAGCCACACCCGACCAAGCCCGCACTTAGGCCACAAGTTAAAACAATAGCTGCCAAACGTTTGCCTAAATGCATGTGTTGTCCTCTGTTTGCTCTTTTTGATAAAAGAAAAATAATATGTCGTGATTGTATGTGCAAAGCCCGTTGACTGGCAACGGGCTTTGTTTGGGTTTTGTTTATCGTTTTCAGTTCCTTCTCCCTTAGGTAGAAGGTTAGGATGAGGGGAGTTTACCTCTCCCTAGCCCTCTCCTTGAAGGAGAGGGAACTTAAGAAGGAGTTTTAAAGCTTTTTAAACCACCAAATTCACTAATTTATTTGGCACCACAATTTCTTTCTTGGTTGGACCAGTCAAGAATTGTTGAACTTCTGGCAATGCTTTAGCCAGTGCAAGCAATTCATCTTTCGATGTATCGACAGACACTTCTAATTTGCCACGCAGTTTACCATTCACTTGAACAACAATCGTTTGCGTATTACGTGTGAGTGCAGATTCGTCTACAGTCGGGAACAACACGCTGGTTAAGTCCAGTCCAAATTCAGCCAATAAAGTCTGGCTTAAATGTGGTGCAAATGGCGCAAGTAAAGTTAAAAGCGTCGTAATCGATTCACGAGCAACCGCAACATCATTATCATTTTTCGCTTCAAACTTATTGTTCGCATTTAACAGTTCCATCATTGCTGCAATAGCCGTGTTAAAGGCATGGCGGCGTTCGATGTCATCACCCACTTTTTGAATGGTTTCATGCGTTTTACGACGTAAGTCTTGTGCTTCTGTAGACAGTTGAGCAGTATCAATTGCAAATGCTGCATTGCCTTTTTCAAGGAAGCTGGCAACCAAACGCCATACACGTTTCAAGAAACGGTTTGCGCCTTCCACACCTGCATCAGACCATTCAAGTGATTGATCTGGTGGCGCTGCAAACATCATGAATACACGTGCTGTATCTGCACCGTACTGATCAATAATGGCTTGTGGGTCGATACCGTTATTTTTCGATTTCGACATTTTCTCTTGGCCGCCAACAATCACGTCTTGACCATCGCCTTGGTATTTCGCAGATAGAATACGACCTTTTTCATCACGTTCGAGGTCGATATCCGCAGGGTTAAACCAAGTTTTCTTGCCTGATTCAGCTTCACGGTAATAAGTGTCTGCCAAGACCATACCTTGAGTTAACAGGTTGGTAAATGGTTCATTGCCTTGTACTACACCTTCATCACGCATCAATTTGTGGAAGAAGCGTGCATAAAGTAAGTGCAGAATCGCGTGTTCAACACCACCGATGTATTGGTTGACAGGAAGCCAGGTTTGACCTGCTTCAGGTTTCACCATGCCACCCGTAAAGTCTGGAGATGCATAACGTGCATAGTACCAAGACGATTCTACGAATGTATCAAGCGTATCTGTTTCACGACGTGCGTCGCCACCACAGCTTGGACAAGTCGTTTCATAGAACTCAGGCATTTTGTTCAGTGGGTTACCTGAACCATCTGGAACAACGTCAGTCGGAAGAACCACAGGAAGCTGCTCTTCAGGTACTGGCACTTGACCACATGATGGACAGTTAATCATTGGAATTGGACAACCCCAATAACGCTGACGGGAAACCCCCCAGTCACGTAGACGGAATTGAACTTTAGAACTTGCTAGGCCTGTTGGTTCTAATTTAGCAAGGAATGCATCGTATGCACCTTGGAAATCTAGACCGTCAAATTCGGCTGAATTGACCAGTTTACCTTCTTTCGAGCCATACCATTCTTGCCATTGAGTCGCATCAAAGTCAGCATCATCTGCGCCTTTAGCATCAATCACTTGCTTGATGGTCAAGCCATATTTATTGGCAAATTCGAAGTCACGTTCATCGTGTGATGGAACTGCCATCACTGCACCTGAACCATAAGACATCAATACATAGTTGGCGATCCAAACCGGAACTTCTTCGCCAGTCACAGGATGCTTCACAGAAAGACCGGTTGCCATGCCTTTCTTCTCGGCAGTCGCAAGATCCGCTTCTGCCACAGAACCCATACGGCAT
>ENA-OFDP01000209-OFDP01000209.1-metagenomes-genome-assembly--contig:-NODE-209-length-27593-cov-7.569686_pt1 | contig 27593 bp, 7 predicted proteins | sample MGYA00153389_OFDP01 | MGnify analysis MGYA00153389
TGTCTTGAAAGCTAAACTGCGGGTGTGATTAAGCCTTTTTCAGTGCCATTGGACTTTAGTCCTTACTGCGAACCTTTTTTTGGGTGCATCTCTTCCTCTGCGTCAAGAGCTGTTTAATCATTCCGATACAACCGGAATCGATATCAAATCCGCTGGAATGACCACGATAAAATTAATATTACCAAATCTCCCAAATTTTAGTTTGTATCAGCTAAATTCGATCGCACTGGAATTTCAATCAAAAACTCCGCACCCTCTCCGGGTGTTGAAATACAGCTCAATCGACCGCCGTGCCGATCGAATACAATCGAGTGAGAAATCGACAATCCCAAACCCGTACCCTTGCCCACAGGCTTGGTGGTGAAAAACGGGTCAAACAGCTTCGATCGCACCAGCTCCGCTATCCCCCCCCCGTTGTCCGCAATAGATACCGCTGCGAAGCCCGCAGCAGCCTGATAAGTGCGAATGGCGATCGAGCTCGGATGCCGATCGCACTCCTCGATCGAGCGCTCTTTGTCCCGTTCTTCCAAAGCATCGATCGCATTAATCAAAATATTCATAAATACCTGATTCAACTCGCCCGGAAAACACTCAACTTGCGGCAATAGCTGGTAATCTTTAACTACCTGAATCGCCGGACGGCTGCTGTGAGATTTCAAGCGATTTTGCAAAATCATCAAAGTGCTATCAATTCCCTCATGAATGTTGACCAACTTCCCAGCCGACTCATCCAACCGGGAAAAGTTGCGCAATGATTTAACAATCTCGACAATTCGCTCCGTTCCTACTTGCATCGAACTAAACAATTTCGGGAAATCCTCAGCAATATAATCCAAGTCTATTGCATCGATTTTATCCAACACTTGGGCCGGAGGATCTGGACAGTAATCCTGGTAAACTTTAATCAATTCCAGCAAATCTAAACTGTAACCGCGAGCCGGACTGATATTGCCGTGAATAAAGCTAACCGGGTTATTAATTTCGTGAGCCACACCCGCAACTAACTGACCCAAACTCACCATTTTTTCATTCTGAACGAGCTGACCTTGAGTAGTTCTGAGTTTGTTAATAGCTGCTTCTAACTCTAGCGCCTTTGAGCGTTCTCGCGCTTCCGATTCCTGCAAAGCTAACTCGGCTTGTTTGCGATCGGCAATTTCAATTTGTGCTTGCTCGAACAGCGTCGATTGCTGGATCGCGATCGCCAACTGTACGCTAATTTGTTGCAGACACTCGACCTCAATTTCCTGCCAATGGCGGGGGCCATTACACTCGTGGGCGATCAGCAGCCCCCACAACTTCTCGCCTTGCACAATCGGCACTACCAAATTAGCTCGCACCTGAAATTGAGCTAATAAATTAATATGGCACTCGGAAAGATCGGCTTTATAAATATCATCCACAGCTACAGTGCGACCCTGTTCGTAAGCAGAAGGATAACTGTTTTGAAAGCAGGAATCCTTAATAGTTATTCCCCGCACCGACCGCCAATTTTCCCCCACCGACTCGACACTTACAAAACCGCTCCAATCGGGATTAAATCGATAAATAATAGTCCGGTCTGTTTGCAAAAAATGACGCACTTCTGCAACAGCTTTTGTCAAGATTTCTTCTAAATTAAGAGAAGAGCGAATGCGTTCCAGCATTCCTACCACCAGGCGTTCTCGCTTTAATTGCTGGCGCAAGATAGCCTCGGAAAGTTTGCGATCGCTAATATCTTCAATTACACCAATTACGTAGCTCGGTTCCCCAAACCCATCGCGCACTAAAGATACAGTCACATTAGCCCAAACAAATGAACCATCTTTGCGAACAAAGCGTTTCTCCATTGAATAATTAAAAACTTCCCCAGCTAACAGTCTTTTACCCGACTCGATATCTGCTTCTACATCTTCCGGGTGCGAAATATCCCAAACATTTCGCAATTTTAGTTCCAATTCTGAGTATCCGACAATATTGCAAAAGCCTTGATTTGCCTTCAAAAATTCACCGTCCGGCCGCAGTTTAACAATGCCGATCGCCGCTTGTTCAAATACAGCTCGAAATCGTTGTTCGCTTTCTTGCAAGGCAATTTCTGCTGTTTTGCGATCGGTAATGTCCATTGCCGTGCCAAACAGCCGCACCACCTGACCCAACTCATTTTTAACAGCTTGTCCTTTACCGTTAACGTGCCTGATTTCTCCTGATGGAAAATAGATGCGGTGGTCGATGTCGTAAGCTGTCCCTTCATTCATTGCCTTTTGCACAACTTCTCTAAACCTTTCTTTGTCATCGGCATGAATTTGCTCTAAAAGTTCTTCCCTTGTCGGCGGCCGATTCAATTCTCGACCGTAAACTCGAAATAGTTCCTCCGACCAAGTAATAATTCCTGCCTCAATATCGAATTCCCAATTACCGATCCGGGCTATTTTTTGCGCTGCTTGCAACTGTTCGGCAAGTTGTTGCAGAGATGCGATTAACTGCGTTTTTTCGGCTTCTGCCCCAACGCGGGCGCTGATATCTTTTTGAGTACCAGCCATCCGTAACGGCTCACCCCATTCGTCGTACTCGACTACCTTGCCAATCGCCATAATCCACTGCCAATTACCCACTTTGTTGAGCATCCGAAATTCAATTTCATAGATATCGATGCCACCTTCAAGATAGGAATTTAAAGATGCCATTACCTTCGATAGGTCTTCGGGATGCAGCAAACTTTCCCAACCTTGGAAGTTATTTTCAATTTCAGTTTCTGTGTAACCGAGCATTGATTTCCACTGCGAGTCGAAATATGTTTCGCCAGTGGCTATATTCCAATCCCACAGCCCCAAAGAGCTGCCTAAAACCGCCAACTGCAATCGCTCTTGACTGAGTTTCAATGCCGATTCGGCGCGTTTTAGTTCTGTGAGATCGGCAATTATCGCCATCATTCCTATTGGTTTACTGGCGCTATCTTTAATGCAGTCAGCTCGCAATACAGTTTCTATAAGTTCGCCATTTTTAGCTTTGAGTTCAATTTCACTGCAAACAGACAAACCTTTTCGCAGCACCTTAAATAACTTTCTCAAATCTTGAGATTTGGCGTACATTACTGCTGGGCCGCCGGCATTATTTAGTTCCTCAACTGTATAACCGTAGCGCTGAATAAATGCTTGATTGTGATAAATTGAATAGCCGTCCAAATCTGCGATCGCGATCGCATCGCTAGCGCTGTCTACAGCTTGAGTTACCAAGCACAGAGTCAGTTCGGTGCTTTTGCGATCGGTAATATCAAAAATCGCTCCATCCAGCCACAAAACTCGCCCTGCTGAATCATAACTTGGCCTGCCTCTTTCCGAGATCCACCGCACCGCGCCATCAGCGCGAATAATCCGGTATTCTACATGGTACGGCTGTTTCGACTCTACCGCTGCCGTGATTTGCCGATCGAGCATTTCAGCATCTGCTTCATAGATAATGCTCGCAAAACTCAAGCGGTTGTTGTCAATAAAATCCCCAGCAGAATAGCCGCTGATTGCCTCAATTTCATCGCTAATAAATACCATCGTCCAATCAGCGTCATACAGGTAACGATAGATAGCGCCGGGGATATTCTCAACCAGCGATCGAAATCTTGCTTCGCTCTCCCGCAAAGCTGCTTCGGCCTGTTTTAAATCAGTAATATCCAGCACCATGCCTTCCCAAACTATATCCCCTTCCTGACCTATTGCAGTCGGACAATCAACTCGTTCCGGTCTCGACGAAACCCCTTGCATCCACTTAAGTTTTCCCGACGGCATAATCGCGCGCCATTCCTGCTGCCAGGGCTGCATATTTGCAGCAGAAACAGCAATAGAGCCTTCAATTTTTTGACTGTCGTCTGGATGAAGACAACTGAACATAAGTTCGGGATTCTGCTGAATATTTTCTGGTTCCAATTCATATAAATCCCGGCAGCCCGAAGAAATGTAAGGAAAAGATATTTTGCCCTCGGTTGAGAGCCGAAATTGATAAATTACTCCCGGCAAGTTGGACGCAAGTTGCTGCAATCTAGTTTCGCTTTCTTGCAGCGCTAATTGTTTGTCCCTATCCTGAGTGATATCTCGAATTATCCCGACGAGAACTTTACTGTCGCCGATATTTTTAAACACCGTTTTTTTAGTAGACAGAATGTGCTGCGCACCGCTGGCATCCGTAAATATTTCCTCGCTCTCGTTTTCTTCCCCAGTCCTAAACACTTGTTCGTCATTCTGCCAAAAAATCTCAGCTTCTTGTTTTTGGAAAAAGTCGTAATCCGACTTACCTAGCAGTTCCTCGCGCTGCTTGCCGATCAGCTTACAAAAAGCATCATTTAACAGTATCCAGCGGTGCTGTTCGTCCTTAACAAAAATGGGATCGGCGACTGCATCGATCGTATAATTCAAAAACTTTTTACTGGCTTCTAATTCTGATAGGGCTAAAACTTTATCCGTAATATCGTTGATAGTTCCTGTCGTCCCCTGCACCGCGCCGTTCCAGCCAAGCATCAAAAATTCCTGCACTTCCACCCAGCGAATTTCGCCATTTTTGGTAACATATCGACTTTGATAGCAGCAGGATGTTTCTTGATTTTTGTTCAGGCTTTTAAACGAATTTAAATATTGGTATTGATCGTCAAAATGAATGTAACTCAAACAGGAAGTTCCTAAGCTTTCATCAACGCTAAACCCGGTAATTTCCCTCCAAGCCGGATTCAGAAAAGTCCAATTGCCATCAGTATTTGTTTCAAAAATTACTTCTTTGATCTTGTCAACAATCTGCGGGTATTTTTGTTGACTTTTTTGGCATTCTGCTTGCCGTTTCTGGCGGGCAATCGCGCACCGGATCGTCCGCACCAGCAGCCGACTATCTACTTGTTTTTTCACCAGATAATCTTGGGCGCCGGCCGCAATTAACTCCACGGCGAGTTCTTCGTCATCGGTGGCTGTCAGAATGACGATCGCAATATTTATGCCGCAATTTTCTTGCAGCCGGAAAAGAGTATTAAGTTTGTCACTATCAGGAAGTGTAAGGTCTAATAAAATTAGATCGAAAACCTGGAATTTTAAAATTTCAATAGCTTCCTGGAGGCGAACTGAATTCGTCATCTCAATTGATTTTTCTAGTCGGCTTTCTAGCAGGAGTTCTTGAATAAGTTCTGTATCTTCTGCACAGTCTTCTACTAAAAGAACTTTCAAGCAAGTAGGCGTTAAAGTTGACTCATTCATCAGGTGTGATTTTGGCTTATATGAGTAAATAAAAAAAGTAGCATTTGTAATATTAAGTTGTTCGCTGTAAGTTCTTTACCTCGCCCCAAGCCTAGTAGCCAAAAAATATCGTACTTTTACCGATACAGCAACTCACTTCTATTTTAATTTACAACATTTGGCAGGGAAATGGCAAGGGGCAAAGCCGGTTGGCAGTCAGGACTTCAGTCCTTTTTTTGGGATCAAGAAGGACTGAAGTGAAGTCCTGACTACCAACCTAGGGGAATTACCTTAAACCGAGCAGTTTGTAGTGAGGACTTCAGTCCTTTTTTTGGGATCAAGAAGGACTAAATTCCAATACGGTTCAGATCAGAACAATCTGACTTCCTTTCACAAATTTGTATCTTTCATAAGTTCCGAAAATAAAATTAACTTCAAAGCACTAAATTAAGCGTATTGCTCTATATGTAGGGCACGCAATGCACCCTACTTCCTTTATATCGAGTAACAAAGGACTTGCATTCCTCACTACAAACCTAATTATGAACTTAATTACGCTTGTCTAACCCGACTGGATTTTACTGAGTGGAGTCGATCAAGTTTTCTGCTGTTTCGGCAGCACAACTGTAAACACGCTGCCTTGACCGACATTGCTGCTAATAGCAATTTCGCCGTTAAAAGGTTTTAAAAGTTCAATACAAGTATAAAGCCCGAGGCCAGTTCCTGTCGGCTCGCCTTCAATTTTTTCCTCGCCTTTATGCGGTTTTGATGTGTAAAAAGGGTCAAAAAGTTTTGACAAATCTTCAGGTGCTATGCCACATCCCGTATCTGCAATATCCATATATATGTTAAATTCGTCTTGCCGAGTTACGATAGTTAGTTGCCTGCTTTTTCTTTCCCACATAGCATCCATTGCATTATTGATTAAGTTATAAAATACTTGAGAAATATAGGAATATATTAAGGGAATGTTGTCAATTTGTTCGTCATATAAGTATTTTTTTCTGATTTTATTTTTAAAATACAGATTTCCTTCCAATAGCTGAATTTCTCGTTGCACTAAATCATTGATATTCACAGCCTGCAAATCTTGTTTTTGCTCTTTTCTGCTTTTCATCATCAGAGTATCCATAATCTGATTAATTTTTGTGACAGCTTGAAAAATATATTTGGTATAATTAAACAAAGAGTCTTCTTGAATTTTTGTGGCTTTTGTTTCAATCAAATCGACGCTAGTTTGGATTACTTGCAGCGGACTTTTGAGGTTATGAACCATTCCCTGGGTCAATCGTCCGATGATTGCTGTTTTTTCCTGGTCGATTAATTGCTTGGTTTTTTGTTCGACAAGTCTTTCTAGGTTTTGGTTGAGGTGGGCAAGTTCGAGGTTTTTTTGTTCGAGTTTTTTTTGCAAGCTGCGGATTGTCAGGTGAGTTTCAATGCGGCTCAGCACTTCTTCGTGCTGGAATGGCTTGGTGATGTAGTCAACTGCTCCTGTCTGAAAGCCTCTTACTTTGTCAAGGGTATCGGAAAGGGCGCTCATGAATATGATGGGAATGTCTCGTGTTGACTGGTCTGCTTTCAAACGTAGACAAGTTTCAAAACCGTCGATTCCTGGCATCATTATATCCAAAAGTATCAAGTCTGGATGGATGTAGGCAATTTGCTCGATCGCACTTTCGCCATCAAGAGCCACTAATACTTTAAACCCATAATTCCTTAACAACTCAAAAAGTACGTCAAGATTTGTTTGGTTGTCATCGACAATCAGTATGATGCTTCTTTCGGAATTCTTATCGTTCATATTCAAGGAAAAAAATAAAATTCTTGAGTTTTGAGTTGTGACTTTAATTTAGATGTAAGTGATTTTCTACGGTTCTCCAAATCCGGTTGCTTTGTAGATGCCTTTATTTGCAATCACTCTTTTATGTTACGGGCGGGCAGGATACCCACCCCACAAGAAATTCAGTCTCTGTGGAACAGGCATCTTGCCTGTTGCTGAGAATGATGGAAGATGTGAGATGTAACTGATTTGGAGTTGTCTGTTAGCTACCGTCAATTTTAGGACAAATATTTCTTCAAAAAATCTCGAATTTGCTTGAGCTGAAAGCCTTTAGCAAGTTGGCGCAGGTGATGAACGAAAGGCCCTAATGTCGGGTCAGAATGTTCGAGTTTAGCAGTTTCCTCCAGAATAGCTTCAATATCGCCCATTGCAGCCAATCTTAACAAGGCTAAGACTGAGTCTGAGCCAGGAGACACCATCATTGATTCAGCAGTAGCAACCTCAGATGATGCTTTGGGAGTTTGAGCTTTCCGCTTTTTGGTTTCCGATCCATCTTCGTAGACCCATTCTAGTGTCAAATGCAGACGCAATAACTCTAAAAGCTCGTTAGTTTCAATCGGCTTGGTGAGAAAATTATCACAACCTGCAAGTATGCTCTCTTGCCTAGTCGTCTCGTAAACACTAGCGGACAAAGCAAGGATAACCGTATCTTTTAATTCCGGCAACTGTCGCAGCCGCCTCGTAGCTTCCCAACCGTCCATTACGGGCATCAGCAAGTCCATTAAAATTAGATCCGGTAGAAATTCCTGTGCTTTGTGCAAGCAGTCTTCGCCATCTGTGGCTTGTGCAACGTCAAAGCCCAAACGAGAAAGCATCCTGTGCATCATGGCGCGATTTACTTCGTGATCGTCCACAATTAGCACTTTGCGTTGGTGGCCGCTAAAACCGACAAGCCGGCGTTTTTCTTGGGTGGAGGAGAGTTGATCGCACTGGGCGACTGCGGGCAAGTCTAAATCTAACCAAAATATGCTGCCTTTGCCGGAGGTACTTTGGACGCGAATTTGGCTGCCCATCATTTTGACTAATTTTTGGCTGATCGAAAGTCCCAGTCCAGTACCTTCGACGAAATTGTTACGATCGCCCACTTGATGAAAAGGCAAAAATATTTCTTCTAATTTATTCTGAGAAATGCCAATACCGGTATCTTCGATTTGAAAGCGAATTTTAGCGGTAGGTAATTGCTCTAAATTTGCCGCCCTTTGAACCTCTGGCGCTTCTTTTGTTCCCTGCGCCCCGTCTAAATTCGCGGTCAAATTGATTGAAAGAGCGGCAGCTTGGGCAGTTAAACTCGAATTCGCGGTGCTGGTTTGAAGAAAATTTTCTGCATAACCGACTTTGAATGTCACGCCGCCATTGTTAGTAAATTTAACCGCATTGCTGAGCAAATTAATCAAAACTTGGCGCAACCTTTTTTCGTCAGCCAAAACCCAATTTGGCAGTGATGTCACCTGTTCGTAATTAAAGGCAATTCTTTTTTGATCCGATCGCATTTGGAACAAATCCACAATACTTTTCACAAAGCTGGGAAAATGTAGGTTTGTCGGTAACAGTTCCATTTTACTAGCTTCGATTTTCGCGAGGTCTAAAACGTCATTAATTAGCGTCAGCAGATGATTGCCACACTGGTGAACGCTATTCAGACTTTCCTGCTGTTCGGCGGTTAAATTCTTATCCGGTTTGAGTAGTTGAATGTATCCTAAAATCCCGTTCAAAGGCGTCCGCAATTCATGACTCATGTTAGCGAGAAAGTCGCTTTTAGCACGGTTGGCAGATTCGGCAGCTTCCTTAGCTAATTGCAGGGCGGCTTCGGCAAGTTTGCGATCGGCAATTTCGGTTTGTGCTTGTTGAAACAGCGTCGATTGCTGAATGGCGATCGCCAACTGCACGGCCAATTGTTTTAGGCACTCTGCCTCCAATTTCTGCCAGGGACGCGGGGCTGTGCAGTGCTGGGCAATTAGCAGCCCCCACAAGTTTTCGCCTTGCAAAATCGGCACTACCAGATTCGCTCTCACCTGGAGCCGAGTCAACAAATCTAAGTAACAGTCGGCGAGGCCGGCATTGTAAACATCATCTGTGACTCTAATTCTGCCGTCTTGGTAAAGAGAAACATAGGCTTCCCCAAAACAGGTATCGTAAATTTCCATGCCTAGAATTGAGTAAGAACTTTTGGCAACCGACTCGACAGCTATAAACCCAATCCAATCCGGCTTAAATTGGTAAATAACAGTCCGATCTACTTGCAAAAATTGTCGCACTTCTTCAACAGCTTTACGAAGAATCTCTTCTAAATTGAGAGAAGACCGAATTCGTTCCATCATGGCTACTGCTAACTGTTCGCGCTTTAATTGTTGCCGCAAAATTGCTTCAGATTCTTTCCGTTTTGTGATGTCGGTAATCACTGCAATTAATCCGATTGAATTGCCATTTATATCTTTAATGCTGTCGGCTCGTACCAGAGCGGTAACAGCTTCATTGCTCTTATTTTGCAACGGAACTTCGCCGCACCAAGAGCGACCTTGGCGAATATTTTTGTAGATTTGTTTGTAACTTTTGGGCCGGACATAAAGCGCGGCGCTATCGCCGAGATCGTTGAGTTCTGCCACCGTGTAGCCGTAACGCTGAATGAAGGCTTGATTGTGGTAAATAGACCGCCCTTTCAAGTCGGCGATCGCGATCGCGTCGCTGGTACTTTCGACGGCTTGAGTGACCCGCCACAAAGCTAATTCTGCTGCTTTGCGATCGCTAATATCCGTCATCGAACCCACCATCCGCAGAGGGTTTCCGGCTTCGTCCCAGACTGCTTGAGCGCGGGCGAGCACCCACTTGTAGCTGCCATCTTTGCACTGCAAGCGGTATTCGGCGGCGTAATTGGGGGTTTGGCGATCGAGATAATCTTGGATCGCTGTTTGCACTCGCGGGCGATCGTCTGGATGGATGCGATCGATCCATTCGCTGTTGTTGCTGTCAATTTCTCCGTCTTCGTAACCGATAATTTCTTGCCAGCGCGCCGATCGAAAAGCTTGATTTGTTTGAAGATTCAGATCCCAAATTCCGTCTTGATTCGCTTTGAGAACTAACTGCCAGCGTTCTTCGCTTTTACGCAATTCTTCTTCGGCTTGTTTGCGCTGAATGTGAGAACCCAACTGAGTCGCTACCGCCTTGACCAATTCTACGATCCGCGGTTCCATAATCGAGGGGTCGCGCTTGCAGAATACTAAAATTGCCAGCACTTGTCCGCTAGCGCGAATCGGCACACCGAAACAAGCTTTCAATCCGACTGCTTCCCCCATTTGCGATCGGGCAAAAACCGAATTTTGGACTACAGAAATATCTTCAATCCATTCTACCTTTTGGGTTGACCAAATCCGTCCGGGGACTCCCAATCCAGGAGCGAATCTAATTTTTTTACTTTCGCGACCAAACTGATCTAAATCGCGATCGCTAGCATACCAAGTTTCGCTGTGTTCCAAAAAACTACCGTTAGCAGCCGGTATCCAAGCTTCCGCAAAATTCCAGCCGATCGCATTGCACAGCAACCGCAGGATATCAGGGAGGGCGCTGTGAAAATCTGCCGACTGACTAATTGCTTGAGTTGCTGCCAACAACAGCTTAATTTCATCTTCTGCTTGCTTGCTTTCTGTAATATCAGTTGCCGTACCGAGAATTTGTTTTAACTTGCCCTCTGCCGTTTTAGCAAACACGGTATCTCGGCTCATAAGCCAGCGCCAAGAACCATTCTTATGCCGCATTCGGTATTCAATTTCAAATATCTCACCTTCGCAACCAGTTTCAACTTGCTGCAAATAATCCGGCCTTTTGGTTAAATCTTCCGGGTGCATTAAAGTTGCCAGTATCTGCGGCCCCATTGCCTGAAGCTCTTCTGTTGTATAGCCAAGAATATAAGTTAGGGAAGCATTAGCATAGACATTTTTTTGTTCAATCAAGTCATAAACATACAAAATATTCGGACTTGCATCAGCAATTTGTTGAGTGAATCGCTCGCTTTCTCGTAGTGCTGCTGCTGTTTGTTTTCTTTCGGAAATATCGCGAACAATGCAAATGATTTCCCCGTCGGGCAGCATTGTCAGCGAGACATCTATAGGGACTTTCGAGCCGTCGCGGCGGCATCCTACTGCTTCGGTGATGTAATAACTTTTCTGCACTAAAGCTGGCACAACTTCTTGCTCGAACCTTTGCAGTTCTGTACCTTCGTAGAATACTTTCCAACTTTTGCCTAACAGTTCTTCGAGAGAGTCGTAACCGTAGATTTTTAGTTTGGCTGCGTTGCAATAAATCACTTCTCCGCCGGCATCGAGTATGGCAATACCTTCAGAAGCTTTTGCCATTGCCACAGCTTGCCTGTGGAGTGCTGACTCGGATCGTTTGCGTTGAGTGATGTCGCGGACGATCGCAATAATCTCATCTTCCGTGCAGAAGACAATTCTCGCTTCAAAATCGCACATTTGGCCATTGACAGGCAATTGATATTCTACGATTTCAATTTCCCCATTATCAATAGATTGTTTGTTGTATGACAATATTTTTTCTGCAAAAGCTGCTGGCAGTATGTCTTGTACTTTTTGACCGATAAAAGTATTTTTTTGTACGATCGTGCGGAAGTCTTTTGCGGGCTTAAAGTCTACAAAAGTGCCGTCTCCTCGACAGCGAAACATCATATCGGGTATGGCATTTAAAAGAGCACGATTGGTAGCTTCACTGTTACGCAATTCAGCTTCAGCTTGCTTGCTAAATGTAACGTCGCGAGCAACTGCATAAATCAAACCTTCTTCTCCAAATGGCGATGCCGTCCATGACAGCCATTTATAGTTGCCATCTTGGCAAAGATAGCGGTTCTCTAAGTTGATAACGGGGTTGCCACTTTTGAGTGTTTCCAATTCAGATATGGTTATTTTTCGGTCTTCTGGATGCACAAAATCTATAAAAGGTTTGGCCAAAAGTTCTGCTGTGCTGTAACCTAATGCTTTTGACCAAGCGGGGTTTAAGCGTTTGAAATAGCCGTCAAAACCTGCAATGCAAAGTAAATCCAGCGAGATATTAAAAAAGCGATCGCGGTCTTGCTGAGTTTGTTTTAATTCAGTGACATCCATCACCAAACCGTCCCAAACTAGATCGCCGTTGGCTTGTCTTTCCGGTTTCGCGGCGCCTTGCAGCCATTTCACCTTGCCGTGGATAATTTGCCGCCACTGGTGCTGCCAAGGTTGCAGAGTCGTTGCTGAAAGTTCGATCGACTGTTCAAAGCCTGTGAAATCATCTGGATGAATTGTTTCATAAGCCACCTCTACGCGTTCTTCTATTTCTTTCGGTTCTAATTGATAAAGGTTCTTGCTACCAGAAGAAACGTAGGTAAAATATTTTTTACTGTCAGAATCTATGCGGAATTGATAAATCATTCCCGGTACGTTAGATGCCATTTTTTTAAACCTCGCTTCGCTTTGTTCAAAAGCTGTTTGTTGGCATTTGTACTCGGTGATATCTCGAATTGTTCCCATTAACATCTGGCTGCTATTAGTTGTGATGAAAACGCTTTTTTTGGTCGATATGATGCGTTTTTGACCGCTACTATCTGTAAATTGTTCTTCAGTTTCAACAGGGATGCCAGTTTTTAATACTTCTTCGTCTTTCTGCTCCCAAAAATCGGCTTGTGCTGGGGGGAAAAACTCGTATCCCGATTTGCCGATTAGTTCCGATCGCCCTTTGCCCATCAACTCGCAAAAAGCGTCATTTAATACGACCCACCTGTGCTGTTCGTCTTTGACAAAAATTGGGTCAGGAATAGCATTAATCGTGTGATTTAAAAATTCTTCTGATGCTTCTAATTCAGCTTCGTAGCGGTAGCGATCGCTCACATCCAAGACTACTTTAATCATTCGGTCGATCGACCCGTCCCTGCCGCGAATACAGCGCAGCGAAACTCGAGTATAAACTATTTTTCCGTCTTTTCTGCGCCATTTTTTGTCTAAAACATAGCCTTCGCTCTCCCCAGCCACAATTTTATTTAACTGCTCTAAACTGGCCTGCCAGTCTTCAGGAAGACCCCATTTTTCCCAATTTCCGTGCAGAAGTTCTTGGCGATCGTATCCCAGCAAATCGCACAAAGCATCGTTAACTTCCAACCACTGGCATTTTTCCGGTTCTGACGGTGAAACTGGAGGAGCAATAATCGCAATTCCCACCAGGGAATTCTCGACTACCGAGCGATATTTTTCTTCGCTTTTTTGCAAAGCTTCTTGGTTGTGCTGTCGCTCAACTGCGTAGCGGAGCGATCGCATTAACACTTCCCGATCAATTTTTCGCTTGACTAAATAATCCTGAGCTCCTGCTTGGATTGACTGCACGGCGAGTTCTTCATCGTTGCGAGCAGTCAGTACGACGATCGGAGTATTTAGGCTGTATTCTTGGATTTTGACAATTGTACTTAAGTCTTGGCTGTCCGGCAGCGAAAGGTCTAGTAAAATCACATCAAAATGTTCGGCAACCAAAAGTTTCTGTGCTTCGCTAAGACGATCTGTACAGCTTACTGACAGCCTTTGAGACTCGGCTCGGCTGACATTTGTTTCTAATAATAATTCTTCGATTAGATCGGCTTCGGCTTGATTGTCTTCAACCAGGAGAACTTTAAAGCCGTTTCGCTTTGCGGTCGATCTCAAAACTGATATCATATACCTTGTTATTTGTCATAAGGCAGTCTAGATCACTATTATAGCATATAAATAATTGAATGCCAAAAAAGACCGCTGACCAAAGTTAAAAAATCTCTGGTTCAACAATTACAATGCTCTACATCGACTGTATTTTTGGTCTAAGTACGTCAACGCAATCAGAGGTAAAATTTTTACGATTTTGAGAAGCTGGGTTGCTTGACGAAACAAAGCTACTTGGTGTTGTGTTTTTTCGGCGATCGCCCTGTCAACTCCAACCGGCGATCGAAACTGCCCCTTTGTTGCCCTTCAATTGGGCTACCAACACAATCCGAATGGTATCCGCACACCACTGCGAACTCAGTGCAAAAAAATCCTGAAAACTATCTCCGACATTCAGATTTTCACCAGTCTTTTTATGATAGCTTACAAAAACTCTTCATGGCAATTTCTTTACTTTTTGCAATTAATTAAATAAATGTTCCCTACGGGTATTGCTATTTAGAAAAAAAGTTATAAAATTGAAATAAAGGACATTAAAAAATCGGCTGGATACAGCCTCTGAAACAATCTGATAATTTTCGCAACACAACGGGATTAAAAAAAATCACTGTTCTTTGACCGAACTGATCTGAAATTTAGAGGAAAAAGCAATGATCGAAAAATTAGCAATTCCAGAAAAGCAAGTATTAATTTCCAAAGAAAAAGCCTTAGTATTATGGTTTGATGAAGTCGGAATCGCCGACATCCCATTGGTAGGCGGAAAAAATGCTTCTTTAGGCGAAATGATTCAACAGTTAACGCCGAAAGGAGTCAGCGTCCCCAACGGATTTGCAACTACAGCACACGCTTACCGCGACTTCATTGAGTCGGCGGGTTTAGAAGCTAAATTGCGCGAAATTTTTGCGGATTTAGACGTAGAAGATGTGCAGAACCTGCGACAAAAAGGCAAGCAAGCGCGGGCATTGATTCTGGAGACACCGTTTCCGCGAGACTTGCAAGTGACGATCGCCGATGCTTACAAGAAATTGTGCGATCGATACGGCGACAGTACCGACGTAGCAGTGCGATCGTCCGCCACCGCCGAAGACTTACCAGACGCCAGTTTCGCCGGACAACAAGAAACCTACCTCAACGTTCACGGCTGCACCGGCGTGCTCGAATGCTGCCACAAATGCTTCGCCTCCACATTCACCGATCGCGCGATTTCCTACCGCCAACTGCGAGGTTTCGACCACTTGGAAGTCGCCCTATCTGTCGGCGTGCAAAAAATGGTGCGATCGGACTTAGCATCCTCCGGCGTCATGTTCAGCATCGACACCGAAACCGGTTTCAAAAATGCCGCCCTAATCACCGCCTCCTACGGATTAGGCGAAAACATCGTTCAAGGCGCCGTAAACCCCGACGAATACCTCGTTTTCAAACCCACATTAAAACAAGGTTTCCGCCCAATTCTCGACAAACGCCTCGGCACGAAACAAATTAAAATGGTGTACGATGTCGGCGGTTCCAAATACACCAAAAACGTCTCAGTAACGGCCAAAGAACGGGAAAAATTTGCCATTAGCGATGACGAAATTCTGCACTTAGCCGAGTGGGCAGTATTGATAGAAGAACACTACTCCCAAGTGCGTGGAACTTACACGCCGATGGATATTGAGTGGGCAAAAGACGGCAATACTGGCGAATTGTTCATCGTCCAAGCGCGACCAGAAACAGTACAATCCCAAAAATCTGCTACAGTTTTGCGAAACTACAAATTGCAAGGTTCCAGTGCAGTTTTGGCAACAGGACGCGCCGTTGGTGAAGCGATCGGACAAGGCAAAGCCCGCGTCATTTTAGACGTTAGCGAAATTGCCGAATTTGAAGCAGGGGAAGTTCTTGTCACCAACAAAACTGACCCAGATTGGGAACCGATCATGAAAAAAGCCAGTGCGATTGTCACCAATTCTGGCGGCCGCACTTGCCACGCTGCGATCATTGCCCGGGAAATGGGAATTCCCGCAATTGTCGGTACTGGCGATGCTACAAAAGTCTTGCAAAACAATCAAGAAATTACTGTTTCTTGTGCCGAAGGAGAGGAAGGCAAAGTTTATTCTGGTTTAGTACCGTTTGAAATACAAGAAAGTGCGATCGACAATTTGCCCCGCACCCGCACTCAAATCTTAATGAATGTCGGCAACCCCGAAGAAGCTTTTGGCTTGTCAGCAATTCCTTGCGACGGCGTAGGGTTAGCGCGCCTCGAATTCATCATCGCCAACCACATCAAAGCGCATCCGATGGCACTGATTCACTTTGACGAATTGGCCGACGAATCCGTCAAGCGTCAAATTGCCAAACTCACAGCACTTTACGAGCATAAACCCGATTTCTTTGCCGACAAATTAGCCCACGGAATTGCCACCATCGCCGCCGCATTTTATCCGAATCCTGTCATCGTGCGGATGAGCGATTTCAAGAGCAACGAATATGCTAATCTTTTGGGAGGACGGCAGTTTGAACCCAAGGAAGAAAACCCGATGATTGGGTGGCGCGGCGCTTCTCGCTATTATGACCCGAATTACCGCGAAGCTTACGCTTTGGAATGTCAAGCATTGAAGCGAGTTCGCGACGAAATGGGATTGACAAATGTGATTCCGATGGTGCCGTTTTGTCGTACCCCAGATGAAGGGCGCAAAGTGTTGGCCGAGATGGCAAAACACGGTTTGGTTAAGGGCGAAAATGGCTTGCAAGTTTATGTGATGTGCGAATTGCCGAGTAATGTGATATTTGCTGACGAATTTGCACAAGTTTTTGACGGATTCTCGATCGGCTCTAACGATTTAACTCAGCTAACATTAGGATTAGACCGGGATTCTGCTTTAGTTGCGCACATCTTTGACGAACGGAATGAAGCTGTGAAGCGGATGGTGGAAATTGCGATTAAAGCGGCCAAGAAGTTCGATCGCAAGATTGGAATTTGCGGTCAAGCGCCCAGCGATTATCCTGAGTTTGCTCGGTTCTTGGTTGAGTTAGGAATTGATTCAATTAGTTTGAATCCTGATTCGGTTTTGAAGACTTTGTTGGATGTTGCGAAGGTGGAGGATGCGGGTTCGATGATGGATTTAGCGACGGATGTTGCTCAGATTTAACCGCTTTTGGTTTGTAGTGGGGACTTTAGTCCTCAGATATTTATCAGGACTTTAATCCTCACGACAAACCTCTCCAGAAATGCCCTCATCGACTTCAAAAGCACACGCCACCAGCAAACGGTTAACGCACAGGTGGGAACTTTTCTGATTTAAAACTATCTTCGGGGAGATAAATTTCTGTCGCCGATCGTCTAAATTAAACTAAATATTCTCGACAAACGGGCTCTGAAAATGTGTTAATAGCTCTCCTGATTATTTTTATAGGTTTAGCTCCGTCGCTGCTGTCTTTGTGGGTGATGCGCTCCGCCGAGGGCCAAGCCCGCGATCGAATTGCAGCGGCACAGCTTGCGGTAGCAAATAGACCGCTGCGAACTCAACTAGCAACTGCCGATCGTACTTACGTAGAAGGCCTCGGTTATCCGATCGGCGATATTACTTGCGAGTATAACGCCCGCTCGAATTACATTCGCTGCGCTATCAATCCTGCGGGGCCCTGTGAAGATTGTCGGTACTACCAAGCCAGAACTCTTGACGTTCGCGGTGAAAAGATATAGCTTGTATGAGGGCTTGTGTCTACGCATATTTGCTGATGTAGTAATCCATAAGTTAATATGTACTTACGTGTAAGGATTGTTGTTGGATCTTGTTCGGGATGAGCTGCGCCAAAACTCAGCAATTAAAACCTAATCAGTATTGCGGGGTTACAGTTGCCATAAATGGCTGATTGCGATCGGTGTTTTTCTAGTTTAGGACTTGCCCTCAGAAACCAGGTTTAGACCATAAATCTTGGTTAGTTGGCTAAAAATCTAGGAATAAATCGCATTTCTAGTCTCAGTCAGGGTAACTCCTGCATTTAAGAAAACTAGCGAAAAAAAAATCGCAAATAGCTGACGGGTTCTCTCAGAAGCGTCGATTTCTCCAAGACATCATGAAAAATTCTGTACGAACAATTGTCCAGAGCATTTACCTTAAACAAAACCCGCTCGAAGACTCTAATTTGACAGTTTGAGAAGTAGGTTATGGGCGACACTAATCTGTTGAGTGCGAGCACACCAAAGCATTATCAAACCTAGATTTTTGTGTCTCAAACTGCAAGTCACGAATTTTTTTAGACGCCTCGTCGATACAGGGTATGTATATTTCAGTTAAATGACGCTTGGGCACGCGGGACAATTATGTCACGGCCAGCACTCCCTAGCAATCGTCTCCCTAATTAATGTCTGGTTGCCCGATGCGAACAGGGCTTGGACACTTTTTACTCTCATCAACCGGGTTGGTGAGTGGTAGTTAGGAATGTCACGAAGTTTTTTGAACGCTCGAACCCGGTTTCTGCCTCCATAACAGGTAAAATTTCTCTGCAAATACAGTGCATTAGACAACCTAAACAAAACCTCCAAAGAGTAAATTTTTGAGAATTCCTGTTATTGTCTAGTGCGGGATGTAAGAGATTTGCGTTTAACAGAAAGCAAGAAAGCAAAATATCACCCGATAGATAGATTATTGGGATTTAAACTTCCAACCATCAGCGCTTGTGCAGGTGATATTTGCAATGCTATCAAATAAGAAGATAGCGCAGCTTTGTGCTGAGTATAATCGGCTTTTGGCTATTTCTATAATTCAAAAAGCAGAGCTTCCAATTCCGCAATTCAACCTTTTCAAGAAATGATAATTATCACCTTGAAATGGGTACATTATATACAATCAGTGAGGTCATTCTACCATGCAAAGCATCTGCAACAAACCAATTTTTCCAACCCAAAAAGCAGGTGATGCCACTGCAAGCATTGCTGGCGAAAACTCCCGAACAACAGCAACTTATCCTCACCAAAAAGAAATAGAAAAAATAAAAGTAGAGGAGTGTTTCCGTTCGCAAAAACCCGATCGCGGCGCGGGAATTGAGGAACCAGACAGAGAATTTTTGCTCGCAGCGCGATCGGTGGAAGCCCGGACTGTAAAAAATGTACTGTTCATCGATGGCAGAGTAGAAAACAGCCACAGCTTGGCAAGGGGAGCAACAGTCGGTACAGAGGTATTTGTACTTGACTTGATGCGGGATGGAGTCGAGCAAATTACTAGAATTCTGGCTAATTGCAGCGATTTAGAAAGCCTTCAAATAGTTTCTCACGGCCGAGAAGCGGCGGTGCAACTGGGGTCGATCGAACTGCGGGGCGACAATTTAGAAACCTACAGCCATTTGTTGCAGCAGTGGGGAAAATCCCTCAGCGAGAGAGGAGATATCTTGTTATGTGGGTGCAACGTCGCAGGGGGGGAAAGCGGCGCGGCTTTCGTGCGACGGCTGAACGAAATTATCGGTGCAGATATTGCAGCTTCCGACAACTTGACGGGGAGTGCGGCACTTGGTGGCGATTGGGAATTAGGATTTGCGATCGGGGAAATAACAGCCAGCATCGCCATTGAACCAGAAGTGCGATCGGCATACAGTTACGTCCTCGGCACATTAGTTAATGAGACTTTCAAGAACGCGACAGTCAAGGGGCCTTGGATTTACCGAGGCAACAACGGGGCACTGTACGATCCGCTTAGTGGCATTCCAACTAGCTTGCAACCTATACCAGGCATCACTGGAGGAACAGTATCAGGCTTACTTCCGGCTTTAGGTGGGGATACTCCTGGCAATGGCGTTCTGCAATTAACTCCAGCATCACCAGACAGGCGGGAGGCCTTCGTCCTCTACAACAACCCCATTCCCTCAACCGACGGTTTAGTCGTCAGGTTTGATATCTATTCCTACGGTGCCAATCTGATCATTAATGAACCCCAGGGCGAGTTTACAGGGAACCAGCCTGGGGACGGCATTGGTTTCTTCTTCATTGACGGTACTGCATCGCCAGAAAAGCCTGGGGGTTATGGCGGTTCTCTGGGCTATGCTCAACGACTAGATGGAACCGTGGCCACACCAGGTATTGAGGGAGGTTATTTAGGGATTGGACTTGACGAGTTTGGTAATTTTTCAGCACCGACAGAAGGGCGGCAGGGCCCCGATCCAGCCCCGATTCCCGGCTCCTCAACTCCGCGTGTGGTCAGACCGGATTCAGTAACAGTTAGAGGTAGGGAAGGTGCTAATTACCCGTTTTTAACTCAAGCCTTTGTTCCCTTCGGCATCGACAACATTCCTACCACTATTGACTTCACCGAACCCGGTTTTAACTTTAGCAACACGTTCACGACCAATCGCGCGGCAGCGAAAAGATCCGTTCAAGTTACACTGAATCCATCTAACGTTCGAGACAATCCCAATCGCCTCACCGTTGCCTTTGATAAAGATTTTGACGGCAGCTACGAAACTACTCTGATCGACATTGCCAACTTGGCAACCGCCAACGGGGGTTCAGTACCGCCTACTTTCAAATTTGGTTTTGGCAGTTCGACAGGAAGCGCCAACAACTTTCATGAACTTCAAAACCTGGTTGTGGAAACTGTGAATCCTCCCACTATCTTCGCCGACGTTGTAACGATCAAAAGTGGGCCGCAATCCGTCAAGCCTGGGGGTAGCATAACCTATACCATCACCACCACCAACAAGGGAACAGCGCCCGCCGGGCAAGTCGTGGTTCAAGACCAAATACCACAAGAATTAATTCCGTCCATACCAACACTTCCTACTGTCATACCCTCGAACGGCGGCACTTACTTAAACGCTACGCGGAATGTCACCTGGCCGACAATTCCGGTTCTCAACGTCGGTCAAAGCGTCACCTATACGCTAACAGTTGCTCTGCCTTCTAATTTAGTTAGCGGTGGCACATTCACCAACATTGCATCCAGCAGTTCTGCGACGTTCGACCCCGACCTCACCAACAACGACGGTTCATCGCCCGCAAGTCAAGTTCTGACTACTGTTACCGATCGCGTCGCCGACCTTGTTACTACCAAAAGTGGCCCGATCGTCAGTACGGTTGGGTCAACCGTCACCTACAACCTGGTCACAACCAACAACGGGCCAGATGCAGCCACTAACGTCACGATCTCTGACAGCATCATTCCTGGTTTAATCGGAGTCACGGCATCCGAGGGGGGCACCTATAACCCAACGACAGGGATTGTCACCTTCCCAACACTGCCGACGCTGGCAAATGCAGGCACTACTGCCCGCACGGTCAGCTTTGTCACGCCAGTTACGCTTGACACTATCAGCAACACGGCTAGAAGTAGCTCAGCAACTTCCGACCCGATCGCCACTAATAACAATGGCTCACCAACGAACAAAGACGGCAGTCCTACCAATTCGTCTGTTACCACTACACTCAATCCCAGCGCTGACGTTGTTACCATTAAAAGTGGCCCCACCGCTACAAATGCCGGTGTCACAGTCAGCTACACGATCGCCACAGTCAACAATGGGCCTAGTTCAGCCAGCAACGTCACGATTACTGACAGCATCATTCCCGGTTTAATTGGAGTCACAGCATCCGAAGGCGGCACATACAACTCAACCACAGGGATTGTCACCTTCCCACCCGTGACGATCGCCAATGCCACTACAGTCACTCGGACGATCGGTTTTATCGCCCCAGCCACCCTCACTGCCGTCAGCAACACCGCCAGAAGCAGCTCAGCAACTCCCGACCCCACCCCAGGCAACAACGACGGTACAGCCCTTAATTCCAGTGTGAACACTACGATCGGTGCTCTTGCCGACATTGTTACCAGCAAAACTGGGCCCACCGCTACGGCGGCCGGTGCCGCAGTCAGCTATACGATCGCCACAGTCAACAACGGCCCTAGTTCCGCAGAAGCCGTCACGATCGCTGACAGCATCATTCCTGGGTTAACCGGAGTCACAGCATCCGACGGGGGTATCTACAACCCAACCACAGGGATTATCACCTTTGGCCCTGTGACGATCGCCAATGGTAGTACAGTCACTCGGACGATCGGCTTTATCGCCCCAGCCAGCATCAGTGCTGTCAGCAACACCGCCAGAAGTACCTCAGCTACTCCCGACCCAACCCCGGGCAATAACGACGGTACAAATCCTAATTCCAGTGTGAACACAACGATCGGCACAATCCCCAGTCTTGCTAGTGCCGACCTTGCTACCATTAAAAGCGGACTCACATCGGCAGCGCCGGGGCAATCTGTCACTTATACAATTACTACTGCCAACATCGGGTCGATCGATGCCGCCAACGTCACTATCACCGACAGCATCATTCCTGGTTTAACAGGAGTTGTAGCTTCCAACGGGGGCAGCTATAACCCAATCTCAGGACTCGTGATTTTTCCGGCGATCGCCAACGTGCCCGTCGGTCAAACCGTTACTCGTACCGTTACTTTGGGAGTCCCCAGCAGTGGCAGCATCACCAATATTTCCAGCAGTAAATCAACTACTCCTGACCTAAACCCCAGCAACAATGACGGCTCCTCTCCCTCCGCCAGAGTCACTACCACCGTTCCTGCGGGTACTGTCGATGGTGCGGACTTGGTGACTACCAAGACTGGTCTCACATCTACGACGGCTGGTAGTGCAGTTACTTATACTATCAATACCGCCAACAATGGGCCGGTTGCTGCTGAAAATGTAGCGATTACTGACAGAATTATTCCAGGTTTAACGGGAGTTGTAGCTTCCGATAATGGTAGTTATGACCCTGTTACCGGGATTGTCACCTTCCCAACAATTTCCCGTTTGGCTAGTGGCAGCAATGTAAACCGTCAGGTAACTTTAATTGTTCCTGCGATCGGCATCACAAATACTTCCCAGAGCCGATCGACCACTCCCGACCCCAACAACAACAACAACAACGGTTCCCAGCCCAATGCCACTGTCACTACCACCGTCAAACAGACTCCAGTAGAACCACCAACACCAACTCCGCCACCAACTCCGCCCGTTAACCAACCCCCAGTCGCCAACGACTCCGGCGTGATTTTATTGCCGGACAAAAACGCCCCAGTACCCGGATTGGGAGGAACAGACCCCGACGGCACTATTACTTCCTTCACCATCAACAGCCTGTTGCCACCCGAGGAAGGTACATTGTTCTTGGGCGATCCAAACAAAGGCGGAGTCCCGGTTACACCCAATCAAGTTTTGACGCCGGATCAAATTAGCCAGTTGTTTTTTCAGTCCAGTAGCAGTTTCACCGGATCACAGTTCACCTACAGGGCTACGGACAACCTCGGCAAAACAAGTCTGGGTTTTGCCACTGTGACTGGTAGTCTGCCGACGCCAACACCAACCCCCACACCCACACAGACCCCCACACCCACACAGACCCCAACCCCCACACAGACCCCAACCCCCACACAGACCCCTATTTTCGGCAGAGTTCCCGAACCGGATACTGGTTGCGGTTGTACCCCCCTGCCCTTGCTGCCCCCCATCACATTTCCTCAACCCAACAGCAGCAAGTTACTCAACTTCAACTCAAATGCCTCTGCACTCATTAACATCCAAAACACGATTATCGGGACTCCCGGAAACGATTATTTAATAGGGAACGACGCTAACGAACTCTTTGTCTCAGAACCGGGCGACGACACAGTTTTAGGCGAAGGTGGCACTGATATCATCTTCGGAGACCAACAGCGAGATTTCATCGCTGCCGGTAGGGGCAACGACATCGTTTATGCGGGCAAACAAAATGACGTGGTGTTCGGGGGCAAACAAGACGATCGCATTTTTGGAGATCGCGGTTCTGACACATTGTACGGCGATCGCGGTTCCGACACGATCGTCGGCGACAATGGCAACGACATCGAGCTGACGGGTGACAACAGCGACCTAATTTTCGGCGGCGAAGCGGGCGACGCCATTGCTGGCAATCAAGGCCGCGACACCGTTTACGCCGGCAAAGGCCCCGACATCGCTTACGGGGGCAAAGAAAGCGACTTGATTTTCGGCGACAAGGGCAACGACAGCCTCTACGGCGACAACGGAGACGACTCTCTGTTCGGTGGCGCCCTCAACTCCCAGGGCGGCGACACAGACGGGCAGGATTTACTATTTGGAGGCAACGGTAACGACTTACTTAACGGCCAACAAGGTGACGATACTTTGCTGGGCGGAAACGGTCGGGATTTAGTGTTTGGAGGTAAAGGGGGCGATCAAATTTTCGGCGAAACTGACCGAGACACTCTCTACGGCGGCCGCGGTTCTGATACCATCCTCGGCGACTACGGCAATCCCCTAGGCATCAACGTTGGTACGGATCAAGCTGACTTAATTTTCGGCAACGACGCTGGCGATGTCATCGGCGGCGGTAGTGGTAACGACAGCATTTTTGCTGGTAAAGGTAACGACTTAGCCTATGGCGGCAAAGATAACGACCTGATTTTGGGCGAACTCGGTTCCGACACCCTTGTCGGCGACGAGGGAGACGATTCGCTTTACGGCGGGTTGCAAAATCAGTTAATCAGCGATGCCAACGGCCGCGACTTACTGTTTGGCGGAGATGGAAATGACTTGCTTAGTGGTGGCGAGAGTTCCGACTCTCTCAGTGGCGACAACGGCAATGATACGATTCACGGCGGCAAGGATGACGATTTAGCACACGGAGGTGCCGACAACGACTTAATTTATGGCGATGATGGTAGCGACATTTTGTGCGGCGATGAGGGCAACGATACCATTTTTGGCGATCGTGGGGAAAACGAGCTAGGCCCTGTCGGTGCCAACGGCCAGCAAGACTGCATCAACGGCGGCAGCGGTGACGACCTTTTATACGGCAATGAAGGCCAAGATACTCTCAACGGCGACGATGGTAACGACACTCTTTACGGAGGGAAAGATAGCGACATTCTGAATGGGGGTGCAGGGGATGACTGGCTGTTTGGCGACGGCGGCCAGGATACTTTAATTGGAGGTATCGGGAACGATCGCTTTGTGTTAAATAGCAACAGCGGTATCGATACTATCCTAAATTTTGAAGTAGGAACCGACAAATTTGTCCTCGCCGGCGGCTTGAGTTTCGACGCCTTGCGAATTAACTCCACGTCGAACGGTTATGTCCTGCAAGTTACTGCTACTGGCGAAACTTTGGCTAATATTTTTGGAGTCAACAATCCTATTACTGCTCTGGATTTTGTGACTCTTCCCAGGTAATATCATGTCCGGTTAATTACCTTAAAAAAAATGTTTGTAGTGAGGACTTTAGTCCTCATCAATTCCCGGACTAAAGTCCTCACTACAAACCAATTGCATTGTATACCGGACATACAATCAGGACACGGCACTGCCGTCTCCCTACCCAAAAGAATATTGTAGGGACTAAGGCCAAGCCTTCTCCTCTATCATGTCTGAGTACAACCGAAATTGATCTAAAAAAGCAGCAGAATTAATTCGTAACCTTTTTAATTGGCTACATTAATCAATTGAATTTCGGGTTTTTCTAATGATTCAATGGATTGCAGACTATCTGAAGCAGCATCCCAAAGAATTAATTTGAAGCAGTCAGGAATATCACGAATTGTCAGTGTTTTTGAATTAGCAAGCAGGTGAATATTAGCATTGTGACAAGCACGAAGATTGTAATTAGGAATTCGCTCAGAAAGATGATGAATATTGTGGTAAGCAATATCAGCCGAAAACCAATTCAGAATAGTTGGTAATTTTAGGTAACTACTGCCTTCAATTGCGCCCAGCAAGTAGTCCCAACCCTCTGTTTTATGAGCGTAAGAACCCTCAAAGTTATGCTGAACAAAGAAGATACAGATAAATATCGCGGCCGAACAGGTCATGACAATTGAGTAAACACTCCAGAAAAAGCCAAACCCTAGTAAGTTTCCCAAATAAATCCAGCTACCAACAACACAAATATTATTGAAAAGTAAATCCCAAAACTCAGCCGTCGTATACCAATGTTTTGATTTGTAAGAAGCAATGATTGCAGATAAATTTATGCTACGATCTTGCTTGAGACAAACAAAAGTATGTCGAACAAAACCAACAATTCCCAATATCAGCGCTAGTCTTGGCTTAATAATTAGGTAGAAAAAACCACCGGGAAACAGCATCAATGGGTGTCTGAGGAACTGATACATCTTTTGACGAGATGTACTTAATGCCAAAAAATTTTCCGTAGAAATCAACGCCGAAGGGCCTCGGTACATATCCCAATTACCATTATTTTTGTGATGGTAAGCGTGTCCCCTCGACCAGGGATACTGAGGAATCGCATTGACAATACCTAGCAGAAAACCCACGCTCCGGTTGACTTTTTTAGAACTAAAAAGAGAATAGTGCCCGCAATCGTGCATCAAAGAAAAACAACGTCCTGAAAAAAGTGTCATTAACACCATTATCGGCGGCAAAAGAAATACAGAAATCGCAGCAGCTTTAAATGCTAAAAACCATAAAAATGTATATGGAATTACTGTGTTAAGTATTTGGTAAGTAGCTTTGAAATTGTTGCTCTTCATGTAAGGAGCTAGGACAAAATCAGACTTTTTGATCGCGTTTTTCATTGAGTATGTCTATTTTGTTTAGGTAAGTCATATCAATTCTGGTTGTACCGGAATGATGTTGACGGTTGACGGTTAAGAGTTTACTCGAATTTACTATTTCGATAGCCGGAAACGATATGATTAGCTTAGAATCAGGATTTGGTGGCTGTTGTTGCCATTATTTTGTAATAAGCAATTGGGTGAATAGGAATTTAAATTCAGCCCATAAGTATAAGTAGGTGGTTACAAATAAACATTATAGAGGGCGATTTAGGCGCTGTGCAACTCACTTTTGTCATAGATTTTTAGCTGACACTGGCTCCTACAATAAGATACTACAGCAATTTTTACAAAAGTGAGTTATCAATAGCACCTCATCTTTATGAAAATCGCTATATGCTTTTTTACCATTGCCTACTTACTTTACAAACCTGCTGATAGCATTGAGTTGATTAGCTGCTATACAAATACTAGACAAGTCTAGACATTTGCTTCTTACTTCATCGGGGGCATGGGAGCGGCTATCCCTCAGTAAGCTTTCACGCTCTAGCCAAACGTGATAAATTAATTGCGGCGTTCAAATCTCTGTCCATCGAATGACCACAACTTTCACAGTTGTAAGTTCTTTCTTTCAACGGTATATCTTGAATGTGACCGCAGTTTGAACAGGTTTTGGTTGATGGAAACCAGCGGTCGGCAATGACGATTTCACAGCCAAATTTTTGAGCCTTGTATTCTAGTTGACGTTTGAATTCCGAGAATCCACAATCAGCTATTACCTGCGCTAATTTGTGATTTTTTAGCAGCCCAGAGACGTTCAAATCTTCTACTACTATTGTTGCGTGGTTTTTGCATAGGTAAGTAGTGATTTGATGAAGAGTATTTTTCCTTTTATTTGCTATTTTTGCATGGTGAAGAGCTAGTTTTTGTTTCGCCTTAAACCTATTACTAGAGCCATTTTCTTTCCTAGACAATTCTTTCGCAAGTCTACACAACTTGCTGAGATAAGCTTTGTAGTGTTTGGGATTTGGGAATACTACGCCCGTCGAAAGCGTAGCCAAAGTTTTAATTCCCAAGTCAACTCCTACAACCTCATGACTCTTAACTGTTGGTTCATGATTTTGTTCGTAAGCAAAAGCGATAAACCAACTATCGGCAGTCCGTCGTGAAATAGTGATTGATTTACAAGTAGTGTCAGGTAATCCTTCGTAAGTTTTTACCCAACTGATGGTTGGCAGCTTTATAGAAGTGCCACCGACAGGGATAGGTTTACCGCCTGCATCAATCGTGAAAGAGTCATGATGCCCTTTTTTCTTGAATTTGGGATATCCACCTTTTTTTGAGAAAAACCTAGAGAAAGAGTCTCCAAGATTGT